>JACCDQ011229106.1_pt1 | contig 20615 bp, 27 predicted proteins | sample 7446031 | NCBI WGS metagenome assembly JACCDQ01 (sample SAMN15323442, study PRJNA562643) | freshwater metagenome | isolation source: river surface water | place: USA:Blue River Watershed | collected 2017-08-17
CCGCCCGGGCTGAAGTGAAGAAACTGGGCCAGCGCCTCGACAAGATCGTCGCGGCCATCGGCCCCAAAGCGGAGAAGCTGTGATGTTCGGACTGTTCAAGAAAAAGCCCAAGCCCACCCCCAAGCCCCTGAAGCCCGTGCGGATCGCGGTCCACTGCCCGGACGGCACGACGGTGGTCCACTATGCGGCCTATCGCACCCTCAGGGCCAATGGGGGCCTGTCCCTGCACGATGAGAAGGGTGGCGGCCAGACGGTCGCTGATTACGCGCCGGGCGCGTGGACCTCGGTCAGCTGCGGAACGAGGAAGGTGTCGGCATGACCATCGAAGCCAAGGTGATCGCCCGCAGCAGCCACCCCGACTGCCCTGACCTCTTCTCGGTGCAGGCGCGCTATCCGCGCTTCATCCACCCGGAGGTGATGACCCACCGCGTCTTCTCCCGGTCGGCAAGCTCCAGTCGGGCCGTGCCGATCTGGCGGATGATCCTGAGCGTCCTGCGCGACCCGGCCATGCCGGTCTCGTGGGGCAGCAACAAGCCGGGCATGCAGGCCGGGGCCGAGCTGGCCGGGTTCCGCCTGTGGGTCGTCCGCACGGTCTGGATGCTGGGCTGCTACATGGCCGTGGCGCTGGCATGGGTCGCCATGCTGGCGGGGGCGCACAAGCAGATCGTCAACCGCATCCTTGAGCCGTGGTCGCATATCAGCGTGATCATCACGGCCACCGACTGGGACAACTTCTTCGCCCTGCGCATCCATCCAGCCGCTGATCCGACCATGCGGGCTCTGGCCGAGGCCATCCGGGATGCGATGATCCGGTCGCAGTCGACCCCCGTCAGGCGCGGCGAGTGGCATTCGCCCTACAACCCGGACCCCTTCGAGGGAGCGGCCAGCTGCGCCCGCGTCAGCTACCTGAACCACGACGGGTCGAAGGTCTCTTCAGCCGCAAACCACAAGCTGGCGCAGTTCCTGCTGGACCAGAAGCACATGTCGCCCTTCGAGCATCAGGCCAAGCCGATGCCCGGCGAGCGCCATGCGAACCTCAGGGGCTGGAAGTCGCAGCGCATGTTCTTGGAGGGGTGATGGCGCGCATCCGGTGCCCGAAGTGTGGGGCAAAGGCCTATATCCAGCACACCCAGTACGGGGTCAGGAACAAGCACTGCGACCTCTGGTCTTGGGGTGATGCCCCGCTGGTGAACCGCGAGACGCATGAAGCGAGGAAGGCCGCCCACGCGGCCTTCGACACCCTCTGGAAGAGCGGCCTAATGTCCAGAGGTGAGGCATATCGCTGCCTCCAGAAGAAGCTCAAATTGACGCCCGACGAGTGCCATATGAAGCTCATGGACGCAGCGACCGCTGGTCTAGTTCCTCAAGCTGTCATGGAAATCCAACAAGAAAATGATGTTGACGTGATAGAATGATGTGCTAAAAAGCACAAAGAATTAGGAGATCATCATGCTGCGCCCCTATCAGCAAGAAGCCCACGACGCCATCACCGACTGGATCAAGAAGAACCGCGCCCCCTGCTGCATCGAAGCTGCCACGGGCGCGGGCAAGTCCCACATCATCGCGGCTGTGGCCGACACCGTCCATACGATGTCGAAGGGCAAGCACGTCCTCTGCCTCGCCCCCAGCGCCGAGCTGGTCACCCAGAACGCCGAGAAGTTCAAGGCGACCGGGGCCAAATGCTCGATCTTCTCGGCCAGCGCCGGGCAGAAGAGCCTGCGGCACCCGGTCGTTTTCGGGACGCCCGGCACGGTCAACAACTCCATCAGCCGTTTCGGCAGCGACTTCGCCGCCGTGGTGATCGACGAGTGCCACGGCATGACGCCGACCGTGAAGGGCATCATCGACGCCATGCGCGAGGCGAACCCCAACCTGCGCGTCATAGGCCTGTCCGCGACCCCTTACCGCATGGGGACCGGGTACATCTTCGGCCAGTGGCCGGACGGCACCCCTGTCCGCGAGGATCAGACTAAAGACCCGTACTTTGCAGCCTGCGTCTACCGCATCCAAGCCTATGAGCTGATCGAACAGGGCTTCCTGACACGGCCCACCGTGGGCACGACTGGCGCTGACGGCTATGAGACGCTGGACATGCAGCTCAACGCCCGGGGCCAGTTCGACTCCGCCGCCGTGGACCGGGCCTACCACGGGCAGGGCCGCAAGACCGCCGCCATCATCGCGGACATCGTCAAGCAGGCCGCCTTCCTGCGCGGCGTGATGATCTTCGCGGCCACCGTGCGCCATGCCGAGGAGTGCATGCAGAGCCTGCCAGTCGGGATGTCGGCCATCGTCACCGGGGAGACCAAGAAAGCCGACCGCGACCGGATCATCCGGGACTTCAAGGCTGGCCGGGTCAAATATCTGGTCAACGTCTCGGTCCTGACCACCGGGTTCGACGCGGCCCATGTCGACATGGTCGCGATCCTGCGCGCCACCGAGAGCGTCGGCCTGCTCCAGCAGATCATCGGGCGCGGCCTGCGGATCGAGGAGTTCAAGGAGACCTGCCTGATCCTCGACTATGCCGAGAACCTGCCGCGCCACTGCCCGGACGGCGACGTGTTCAATCCGAAGGTCGAGGTCACCAAGGGCGATCAGGAGAAGGTGTTCCTGACCTGCAAGTGCCCCCTGTGCGACGTGGAAAACGAGTTCTCCGCCCGCCCGAACAACGACGGTTACCAGATCGACGAGAACGGGTACTTCACCGATCTCGACGGCAACCTGATCGACACCGACTGGGGGTCGATGCCAGCCCACTTCGGTCGCCGCTGCCGCGCCACGGTGAACATCGCCGGGGACCGGGTCCAATGCACCTACCGCTGGACCTTCAAGCCCTGCCCGCACTGCGAGGCTGAGAACGACATCGCGGCCCGGTACTGCACCGAATGCAAGGGCGAGATCGTCGATCCGAACGACAAGCTGAAGATCGACTTCAAGGCCCTCAAGCGCGACCCCACGCAGCGCCAGACGGATGAGGTGACCTTCTGGACCAAGCGCAGCCACATCGCCCGGAGCGGCAAGGAGACGTGGCGCTGCGACGTGGTCACCAAATACCGCTCCTTCTCCTTCTGGGTCATGAAGGAGCCCACCCACCACCGCGCCAAGGTGGAGCTTGCCATGCTGAACGCGTTGGGCGAAGATGATCCCCTGACGATTACCTATCAGAAAGACCCGGAGAGCGGCTTTTACCGCGTCTTTCAATTCAATGGACCTGCCGATGTACCTCCCCAATGACATCCCGATCTATGGCGACACGACCTATCGCGGGCCGTGTCCCAAAGAGACGCTGGAGCAGGTGACCTTCTTCGGTCGCCTGCGCCGCCAGTATCCCGACACGCTGGGCCTGATCGCCTTCCATGTGAGGAACGAGGGCAAGCGGCACCTGCTGCAAGCCGCCAAGGAGAAGTCGGAGGGCATGACGACTGGTGCCGCCGACATCATCATCCCGGGCGCGCCGACGTTCATCTGCGAGCTGAAGCGGCGCGACCACACCGCGTCCAGCATATCCGACCAGCAGCTTGCCTTCCTGAGGGCCGCACAGGCCCGTGGGAGCGTCGTGTGCATCGCTCTGGGGGTAGACGCCGCGTGGGAGGCCCTGCATGCCTATCTGGCGCGGTAGGCGGCCCAGCGAGCGCATCAAGGCCGTCCTGATGGGCAAGGTGGCTCTGGAGGACGAGGAGCCCGGCATCCAGTCGGCATGCAGCAAGCACATTTACGATGGCGCGAGGTCCATTCTTGCGATACCAGACAAGGAGAAGCGCCGCCGGGCGCTGGATCGCCTCCCCGCGCTGATCCGGCCCCACGTTGAGCGTGAAGCGTTCCGCCTATTCATGATCAAGGGGAAGAGATGAAGTTTCTGGTCACGCTGAACATGCCGTCCCGCAAAGGGGAGCTGGTCCATCAGGTCGTTTGCGAACACCCTGCCACCGATCTGGCCGAGTTCATGGACGCCATTCAGGACGCCGATTTCATCATGGTCGAAGAGTTCTACCGAAAGCCCGACAACGCGGGCTTCTTTCCTGTGGGTGATATGGTGCTGAACACCATGCACATCGGCAAGGTCAAGGCCTGCCCTTAACCCTCGAACCAGCTCGTCAGGGCGCTGCCAACGACACGGTAATAGGCGCCCGGGGGAATGAACCCGCCGATGGTCCCGCCAGCCACGTTGGTGGTGAGCATGATCTGCATGGTGCCGATGGTCGGCCCGACGTAAAGGTTCTGGCCGTTGTTCGAGCATGTGACCGAGACGAAGAGCCATCCGTTCGTCGTGTTCTGGTAGTTGGTCCCGGTCGCCCTCGACGCGGTGACGTTGACGATGGTGTCGCCTTGGAACGTGCGCGCCGCGAATTGCTGCTGCGACCGCAGGGGCGTCATGAGGGTGGTGTTGTCGGTCCCAGCCTCAGCTTGCTCCTGAGACGCCAAGGTGGGCGTGATCCCGTTGATGGTCGCCGTGTTTCCGCCGGTCGCGTCCTTGTAGTTCGCGGAGCGGACCTGACCGCCCACCGTCAGATTGGTGCCATCCGTGGTCAGGTTCGCGGAACCAGTCAGCGTCCCGGCGTTGTTGTAAATGACCTGCGTCGTCCCCCCGGCAGAGATGGGGGTGTCGGCAAGTACCACGCCGCCAGCTGTGCCATCGGAATAGACCGACCGCGTCGTGTCGCGCTCGATCTTGATGGGGGTGCCGCCGCCCGCGCTGACGATGTACAGCGACCACGGGCCGCCAGAGGCGTCGGTGGTGTTGTTGATGACGACCCACTGGCCTGCGGTCAGCAGGGGCACTCGCAGCGTCACGTCGGCTGTCAAGGCGCCCACGCAGCGCAAGGCCATGTTGCCGAGGTCTGACGTGGTCAGAACGTAGCTGCCCGAGGTCGCGGTGACATTGACCGCCGTCCCGAAGGCCTTCTCGATGGCCGCGAAGTTCGCGTTCAAGGGGACATCCCAGTTCAGGGTGCCCAAAGACGGAGAAGTGATCCCCTTGGTGACAGTCATCAGATGCTCCTGTTCGCAACTTCGAGGGCTTGGGCGACGGCGTCATCCGACTGGTTCAGAAGTGCTTCCGTCTGGGCGCTCTGCCCCTTCTTAGCACGTTCCGCCGCCCGGACCAACTGGTCAGCCGCAGCCTCGTGGCTGGACACCCGGCCCCCGGACTTGCGCTGCGCGCGGTCTTCCTGCGCATAGGGCATGGAGCCCATGATCGCCCCCGTCTGGTAGGGGTTGATGATGCCTGACGCCTTGCCCGCGCCGCCCTTCAGCGCGGCTTGACCGATGCCAGTCATGGTGAAGGGGTGGGTGATCCGGCCAAGGCGACCAAGGATGGACGCAGCGCCCTGCGCGACACCAGCCGGAGCGCTGAACGCGCCCGTGGTCAAGGCATTGACACCTTCCTGCCCCATCTTGGAGATGCTGCGCATCAGGGACGCCTTGTCCATATTGGGGTGCCCACCATAGTACGATGCAGCGTGATCGACGATCCTGCGGAAGTCGGGGCTGACGCCCGGGATGTTGTCGGCGGCGCGCTTCAGGTCGTCGGACGAGAAGACCATCGCCGAGGGGCGGCCAGAGTTCTCGATTGCGCCGCGCACGGCGAGAAAATTGGCATAGTCCTTGCGGGCGCGCAGATAGTTCCCGTACGCCTCAGCCGGGACGATCCCGAACTGGGCTGCGTCGTTGAGGCCGCGCTCGATCATGCCATCAGCCAGCTTGCCGATGGTGATGGCCGCGTCCTTTGCAGCGCGGTTCGCGTTCGGGCTGACCGAAAGCTCCCAAGCATCGCTCCTGATCTTGTTGATCTCGGACGGCGTCAGGTAGGACTTCCCGCCCAAGTCGTCCATCCACATCTGGATGAGGTTTCGAGACCCGACGTCCGAACCCGAGATGTAGCGCGACATCTCTTTGCCCCAAGCCGTCGCGCGGTCGGCGCTCGTGACCGGATAGGAAATCCCGCCGATGTTCTGCTCAATCCCGCTGCCGATGGAAGTCCCGATGTCGTCCAGCTGCTGCTGGGTCGGAGGCGTTTTGCTGTCCCAGCCGATCTTCTTGTAGGCGTAATCGAGAAGGCTCTTCTGCTGCTGGGCCACCTTTTCGGAGAAGCCGAACGAGGACGCTTCCCGGGCCAGAAGGTCGGGGTTCCGCGTCATCTGACCAGCCGTGGGAGCCTGAAGGCCAGCCTTGACCATCTCTTCCGCGTTCTCGGGGGCCAGCGCCTCCATCGGCGCGCGGGTGGCGCCCAGCGCCCTTTGAGCGATGCCCGGGGAGAAAAGCTCCGCGCCGAGCTTGGCACCCTTGCCATACATCTCGGGGTTTTCCAGCCCCATGGCGCGGGCCGCACCCGTCCCGCCCTTCTCCGCAGCGACACCAGCCACACCCGGCACGACAGCGCCATAGGTCAAAGCCGCCGGGAGGGCAGAGGCACCGCCGGTCAGGCCGACAGCCGCCGCCGCCGGAACCATGGTGCCGATGTTCTTCACGGTCTCACCGGCATAGGTCTTGGGCTCGTACTCGGTATACCCGCCGGTCAGATCAGAGATGCCCTTGGCGACGTCGGCGCTCTCAGGGCCGCTCGTAAGCATGCTGAGACCGGGAACGCTCTGGTAGAATATCCGCAGGCCTGAACGAAAGCCCGACTGGAAATCGTCGGACGCCCCAGCCTTCTCCATCGCCAAGTCCGCAGCGCGGCCCGTGATGTCGCCAACAGCCTTCGGGAGACCGATCAGTCCAGCCGTCCCCTCTGCAAGGCCGGAGGCGCCACCGCGCAGCACGTCCTCGCCGGTCGAGACAGGCGCGGCGGCAGCGACAGAGCCAGCTCGCGGGGAGATGGTTCCGGGGTTCACGACGGACCCGGCGCGCGGGGTGATGCCCATTTATTGAAACTCCCACTGGCCGTTTTTGAAGATGATCGGCTTGCCGGTCGCGTCGTCGATCCCGGTTGCGCCGTCCTGAACGGTTTCGGCCGAAACTCCCAGAGCCTCCATGAACTTCGGGCGCTGCGCTTCGATGAACGGGCCGATGGGGTGCGAGGAGCGGTATTCGCGCTCCAGCTGGGCGAGGTTCGCGGTCGGGTTCTCGGTAGCCGACTTGTTCAGCTCCGCGTACATTTCCCGCTGGTACTCATTGATCCCCGCCTTGATGGCAAGAATTTCAGCCATGGACCCCTTGTCCATCGTCGGGTTGACGGTGGAGCTGACGATGTTGTTGATATAGGTATTCGTGTTGGTGTCGCCGCCGATTTCGTTCAAGCTTTGGCGCGCTTCATCAGCGACCAATTTGGCCATCATGTTGTAGTTGGTGGTCATGCTGTTGGCCTCGCTGAGACCGAACTGGGTTGCCAGTCCAGCAATCGGGGCGAGGAACGGCGTGGCCGGGCCGCTCGTCGGAAGACCAGCCGCGACACGAGCCATCTCTTCGATGCGGCGGTCCTGATCCGAAACCCCGGTCAGCTTCTCGGGCAGCGACGTGAGAATGGCGTTCGACCGCGTCAGGTCGGAGGTAGTCTGGTTGCCCGCGAACTGCATCTGCGAATAGGTCGGGTCGATCACAGAGCGGCCATTGACGTCGACGATCTGCCCGTTGGCGCGCTCGATGTCGGCGATCTTCTGCTGGACCCCCGCAAGCGTGGCCGGGCTGACGATGCCGAGCGAAACCTTGGACTGGAGTTCGTTCTCCAGCGCCTTCAGGTAGCCATAGCTCTGACCAGCCTGCACCTGTATTCCGCCGGGCAGGCTGATCATCTGGGTCATGCCGCGACCGAACATGTCAAGCGGGATGCCCTGATAGGACGGCACCGGGGCGGTCTGCGCGCCCGGGGCAGCTGGGGTGGCGCCGGGGCCGCCGATCATGGAAGCAGCGCCTCCGCCGAACTGGGCGGCAGCCCACTGCTCGAAGGGCCGGGTCTCGCCAAGGGCGACCTGCTGCTGGTACATGGCGCGGGCGTTCCGGCTGTTCTCCATGGTCTCCGCGACACGGGACGGCTCTGCGGTCTGGAGGTTCTGGTACGCCGCAGCGCCGCCGCCCACGCCTTGCAGGAGCGCGGCAATCGGGGAGATGGTGCGGGAAGAAGCCATGGTGCCGAGGCCAGCCAGAACGGACAGGACGGCGTTCCGGTCAAGCTTGTTGGTCGCCGGGTTGTGGAAGAACTTCCCGATGGCATTGCGATCTTCGTACGGCTTCAGGCCGCCGGGAGCGGTTTCAGCCGGAGCCTGCGCGGCGCCGAGGCCACCAGTCGACTGGGGCTGGTCGGGGCTGGAGCCCGAGAACTTGGCGACATAGTTCTGCGTCTCTGCGGGCAGGTAGTCCAGATAGCTGCCGCCGAGGGCGGTGGCCCGGTCCATCGCCGAACGAACGGCGCCCGGCCCGGCATTGTAGGCCGCTGCCGCCAGCTCAGGATTGCCGAACTGGCGCATCTGCTCGTTGAAATAGGCGCGGCCCAAGGCGAGGTTGTACTCGCGGTCGTACATCCAGCGGTCGCGGTTCCACGGCAGACCGGCGAGCTTCGCGGCTTCCGGCCCGGTGCCTTCCATGACCTGCGCGGCGCCGACAGCACCAGCCGAAGAGGTCAGCGGGCGCCCGGCCTCATCGGTCTGGCGACCGCCGCTCTCGATGGGGACGATCTTGGTGTCGAAGAGGCTGGCGGCGGGCGCGGCAACGCCGGTCGGCTGCGCGGTGTCCATGACGCCCTTGCCGCCGTTGATCGCGGTGTCGGACACCTGAACGGGAGCGGAAAGGCCGGACGGGGTGCGCCCAAGGGCCGCCATCGCATCGGACGCCACTTCCGCGCCGCCAAGGCCGGGCGGGCGGGCCATGGGCCGCTGGGTGGACGAGATGCCGCCTTCCGGCACCACGATGGGCTGGCGCGTCAGGAGATCGAGCGGGCGCGGCGCCGGGCGCTGGGTGGACGAGATGCCACCTTCAGGGACCACGATGGGCTTGATGGGCCCGTCCAGCCCGGGGCGGCCCCCGACCTCGTAGCCGTCACGACCGCCCGCGACACCGCCGGAGGCCATGAACTTCGCAGCCAAGGAGATGATGCTCCCGAGACCGCCGCCCTTCTGCTGTTGGGGCGGCTGGGCGACCATCAGCTGGCCGACCGGGAGATCGCCTTCCGGGACATAGCTGTCCGCGCCGGACACGCCGCCGCCCGTTGCATAGCCCTCGACGCGCCCGCCGGAAGCGAGGTTGCCAAAGATGCCGACCGGCTGTGTCGTCGTCGTGGTGCTGCCCGAAGCAGCCCCGGTGCCGAGGGCGATGTTCGCAAGGAACTGCGCGGTCTGGAACGGATAGCCCTGCTCCTGCATGAAGCGCTGGATCATGGCGTCCTTGCCAGCCTGTTCGGTCTGCTGCTGCATGGTGCCAGCCGCGACCTGCGCTTGCGCGCCCTGAAGGCCGAGGCCCTGCGCCTGAGCCCCGAGGTTCGCCATCTGCTGCGCGCCCTGAAGCTGGACGCCCTGCTGCTGCTGGGCGGTGCCAAGCGCCTGCCCATAGCCCTGCTGGTAGATGTCAGCCATCGTCTTGCCCATGGCAAGCTGGTTCTGCCCGGCGAGGTTCGCAGCCGCGATACCAGCCCGGTCCCCGCCGAAGGCGCCGGACATCGCCGCCGTGCCCAAGGCGCCCGACTGGGCCTGCTCGTTCGACTGGCGCATCAGGGCAGCGGTCGTGTCGGCCACATTCGAAAGATAGGGCGACATGTACTTCTGGATGTCAGCGGTACTCAGGCCGCGCATGGCGCCCTCGGTGGCCCCGGACGCCGAAGCGAGGTACGGCTGGTAGGCCCCGGCGGCGGTGTTCACGCCCGAGATGCCAGCCGTTTGCTGCGGGTTGATCTGGGCGACATAGTCGGCGGCACTGGTCCCGAACGACTGGAACGGCTTCGCAGCTGCGGTCTCTGCCTTGGCGTTGATCGCGTTGTACCGGGCCAAAACCTCTGGCGGAATGGTGACCTGAGAGGTAGAGGTTGCGTGCTTGCCGCCCATTAGGCCTATCCTTTATCCAGTCCCGTTTTGGCGTTATAGAGGAAGTAGACGCCAGCCGGGGCACCGAAGACACGTTCGTATAGGCGAATTTTCGCCTCAGTCCTTGAGGTGGACAATACCCCAATCGCAAGGGGAATGCCAAGTTTTTCTGAAACGCCCTTAGCCCACTCGGCCAGCTTCCTTGCGCGACCACCTTTTGCCGACCGGAACTCGGGCGCGACATAGATGGCTTTCTCCTCAAGGATCAGCTCGGGGCTGTACCAAAGCGGCCCGATGCGGAGAACGATGGCGCCCTCCAAGATTTCGCCCGGGCCGCCGCCGATGACACCAGCCACGCCCATCTGCTTGGTCAGCGCCGCGTACATGTGCTGCGCCAGCATCATCTGGTCGGGCTCGACGAAGGCGTTCTCCCTCGTCGCATCAATCGCCAGTCGCATCAGTTCCGGGAAATCCTCGACAACGCCCTCCCGGACGAAGATTTCATCTTTCATGTATTTTTAATCCTTCTTGGGACCGGGCAGGCTCTGCAAGGTCTTGATGGTTTTCTGCCGCATCTTCTTCACGAAAGCGTCCAAAATCTTGTGCCCATGATCAAGGTCACCGCCGCCGAGATGAACGACATCCTCAGGGGGTATCACATATTCACCGCCCGCCGCAACGATGGGGACGCTGGAAGTCGGGCCGCCACCGGCCTTGCGCGGGGCCGTGGCGCCATAGGGCATGCCGGAGACGCCATAGGGCTCGCCGCCGGTGACGTCCGGGGCCGAGAAGATGTCCTTGGCCACCTTGAAGCCAGCCATGCTGTTGCCCTCGCCCATGGCCGAGATGATGTCGGCGGGGATGACATAGGAGCCGGACGCGACGTTCATGGGCAGGTGGTCGGTCCTGCCAGCCACTGCGCTGTGGATCGGCCCCTTGTGGACCTTCACACTGCCGCCCGTGGCGCGGCCTTGGCGGGCCGTCCTGAGCGCGGCGGCGATGGCTTGATCTTTGGGGTGACCAGCCTCGATCATCTCGGAGATGTTGTGCGAGACGGTCTCGCGAGACGATCCGGGTTTCAGCGGCATGGCGACCTCACGAATAGCTGACGGTGACGACCTGCCCGGTGCCGGGCGCGATCACGATACCATTGTTGGTGGGGATGTTCACATCGGTAACGCCGACAACGTTGCGGATGGTGAATATCGGCTTGGTGTTCGCCGTCGCCACGTTTGCATCGTACGCAATTCCGACCGTGGTCCCTGCGGTGATGACGGAGACGCGGACCAGTCGGCCCTGTCCGGTCGAGACCAAGGTGGCCGCAGAGATGCCGTTGGACACCAAGGTGCCTTGGACCTGCAAATAGGTCGTCCCGATGGCGCTGATGGCGCGGACGATATTCTGCGCGGTCGTCAGGATGTCGGTAAGAGATGCCATCAGTACTTCCCATCGGGTTGAATGCGGTAGCGGATGTTCCCAAGCCTCCAGAAGGAGCCGATGTCGTCGCTGGCGATCCTAATCGAGACCAGTCGGCCCCGGAAACGCGGGCTGATGAAGGTGGAAGCTTGGTTCACGGTGAAGGGCCCATAGACCTCGGGCGTTTGGTCGGGATAGTCGGCCACGAAGAAGGTGATCTTGACCTGAGCGTTCTGGTTGGAGCTGCCGTAAAGGCCCCACTTCATGTTCGGCCAGAGCTGGTCGACGAACGACTTCATGTCGCCCTCGTTCAGCGCAAAGTACCCGGTCTGGATGTAGGAAGGCATCGCCTCCCCATTGGCGTCATTGCCGACCTCATGCTGGAAGACCGGATAGCCGGAGCCGTTGATGCCAGCCGCGATGGGGGCGCCAAGCACCGACTGGTCGATCCAAGCCGTCCGCGACAAGGTGCCGAAGTCCCAAGCGTTCATCAGGATGTTGTACTTGACATATTTCGTCGGCTGGCCGGTCCCGGGCGTCCCGTCAGCGTTCAGGACCGGATAGAACCATGCGATCTCGCCGAAGCGGCTGTTTGGCGCGCAGCGGATGTTCTCGGCATGGCTGAAGTCGATATCCTGAAAGATCACGTCCCAGATCGGGCAGGGGATGGTCTCGACCCCGCCGCCGGACAGCCGGAAGAACTGGCTCTGGCTCAGCCAGTAAACGACGCCGGACATCGACGCGGCTGCCTTCCGCCCCACCAGTCCGCAGCCGGAGGCGATCTCGTTGAACGAGTAGACGTTCGGCAGGTTGATGTACTGCATGGACCAGAGGCCGATGTCGGTCCAGAGCAGGCCCTGCTGCGGCCCCTGCATGGCGCCGATGATCTTCGACCCGGTCGGAATGCGGTACGAGCCCGCCTGATTGGTGACGGTCCCGACCCACTTGGTGAAGTTGCCGAGATCAGTCCAGCGGACCAGCATGGGGTCTTGGATGCCCGTGAACGTCGAGCCGTACGCGACAATCTGCCGCGCGGGCATGGCAACGAAAGCACCCTCGTTCACAGGGGGCGCGTTGGGAACCACCACGGCGGCGGGCGCTGAGGTCGCGGTTGTGGGCGCCCAGTAGAAGATGCTGCCCATGTGGGGGCAGGCGATCAGGTCTTCACCCCAGTTGTCGAGGGTCCAGTCGGTGACCGGGCTGAAGGCCCAAGACGTGATGGTCACATCGCCGCCAGTGCCGGGCGCCGTCGATCCAGCGAGCGCATAGGAAAACACCCCGGGCGAGGAGGACGTGACGACCGCGTTCACCAGATCATAGGTCGACGGCGTGACGCCGGACACGGTCAGGACGGTCCCGACCGGGATGGTGTAGATGCTGCCCGAGAGGTTCGCGGTGACGATGTCAGCGGCGCGCGTCAGGGTCGAGATGGTGAACGTCCTGTTCCCGTAGGCCGTGACACCGACACCATAGCCGCCAAGGCCGTACCCGCCACCGCCATAGCCAGTGGGAAGGGGCGCGCCGGTGAGGCCCGTGTAATAGACGATTTGGGCATTACCGCCGTTGATGAAGCCGGACGCGGTCGAGGACGCAAGGCTTGGAGCGGAAATGGTGAAGGTATTGTTGGAGGTAACCGTCTGGACGATGTAATTGCCATAGAGGTCAATTCCGCCGACCGTCGTCGAAATCAGGATTGGATAGGTCGACCCAACAGAAAAGCCGTGATTGTTCAGCGTGACAACGACAGTCAAGCTGCCAGACGTGGTGCTGAATTGCGCAACAGCCCCGGGAGAGGCGGTAGATGCGGCGGCAACGGCATTTCCGAGAATATCGGTTGCGGTGATGAGATATGAATTGGCCGTGTTCGGCCTGCATTGGTAGAAGCCAAAAAGGATCAGGCCGCCCACCGAAATATGGGTGTTGATGAAGATGCTCTCGTACACCGTGGCATTGCTGCCGTCGTCGGTCACCGTGACGCTGGAAGACCCGGCGGTGGTCGAGAAATTGACGGCCAGATCAGCCGTGCTGAATTGGGGCGTGATGTCAGTCGGCTGGATCGAGGGAGACCCAATCGTCAGCGCGCCCTCGGCGCCCATCGCAAGGCGGTTCACGCCTTCAGTGTCAGACCACGCATGCATGGCGCGGATCGAGCTGCTGGAGAGCGGCCAGTTGCTGCCATAGGTCACCCAGCCGCCAAGCTTCTGGGGCAGGGCGAGACCTTGCCGGTCGGAAACGAACCGGATCAGGTTGCTTTCGGAGATCGCGGCCTCGTTCAGGGCCGGGGTCCGGTTCTGGTCGACGCCGGGGATCAGCTTCAGGCTCTCGTGCGCCATGGATCAGCCTCGCGTGGGGGTGGCGACGGAAGCCGGGCTCTGGGAGGACCAGCCGCCAGCCTCGAACTTCTTGCGGGCCTCCTCGACACCAGCCGACCGCAGGAGGAGCTGGTACTGGTTCTCATAGCTCTGCGCCATCTGCGGGTCATCCGACTGGCGCCCGAAGTTGCGCTGGTAGGCCGAGATATAGACCATCGACGCCATGATCAGGAGGTCCGGCAGGTATTCGCTGATGAAGGTCACCGGGATTGATGCCGAAAGTGTCGCGGGGCGGATCGTCCCGACGATTTCGACGTAGTACCTTTGGTCGGGAACTGGCCCGACGAAGAAAAGGGTCTCGTTGAACGGTGCAAAGTACTTGGGTTGCGCACGATCAGCAGGAAAAGAAGACCCATAAACGGCATCGAGAAACTCCTTGGTCGTGGGGAGCAGAGGAACGCGCGTAGCAGCGTCAGGGTCGGCCCCTCCGCCGATGATCAGGTTGATCTGCTCGCTGACCACAAAGGAAGACCCGTCCGGCAGGTTCTGCGAGAAGGAGAGGTTCCGGTTCCCGGCGGAGAGCTTGTAGGACGCCCCGCTGATGGAGACCGAGGTGGAAACCAAGTCGAGATCACGGCAGATGCGCAGGCTGGCGTATTCCAGCATCATCGGCAGGATGGCGACGAAGTTGGCATCCGAGGGATTGACGACCGCCATTTGAGCGATCTGCGTCACATAGGTCGAGTACGTCAATCCAGCCATGTCATCACCTCTTGGTCTGGGCCACTATAGCCCAGTTTGCCAAGCCATCCAACCTGCTTCCGCAGGCGCGCAAGGCAGAGCGGTCTCGGCCCCAAAGCACTTCGATGTCCTGATCTGTCAGATCACGCTCAGGGAGCCGCGCAGGGGCCGCGCAGGGGGTCATCAGGCTGGGAGGCGGGCCCAGTCGGTCATCGCCGGTTGAGGCGCAGGACGCGAGACACAGGAAGGCAGGAAGCAGCAGGTTCTTGGGCATTGGCGGCGTCCTCCAGCTGGACGGAAAGGTCGGCCCGGGCGGCCTCTGCGGCAAGGCGCTCCGCCTCTTTGCGCGAGGCGAGATCGGCGGCCTCCATTTGGTCGCTCTGGGCCCGTGCAAGCTCCGCGTCGTCCTGCAAAGAGCGGAATTGGTATCCAGCGACGAAACCGATGGACAGGGCGACAGCGATTACTCCAAGCCTTCCAAACACAGCTTCACCTCTTCACGGCGGCGGGTGACCAGTCCCGGCAGCCGGACGCCCCGGGCATAGACGTATTCCTGCATCTTGGTGCAGGCGGACATCTGGCGGCCCTCGTTGTACAGGGGCGCGATCTTCTTCTGGAAGACCCCGATGCCGAGGTTGTAGGAGAACGACACGAAGGCCGCAAAGGTCTTGTCGCTGACGGGCCGGGTCAGGGCCTTCTCGACCCCGTCCGCGAACTCGGCGACACGCCCGGCGGCCATCTCCTTGCACTGGGCCAGCGTGTAGGTGTCCCCAAGCTTGACGCCGCGCGTCTCGCCCATGCAGACGGTCGGGATGCCGACCGGGTCACGATAGGCGACGGTGCGGACGCCCTCGAAGCCGACCAGAAGGCTGGCGGCCAAGGCGATGCCTGCGGCGTGTTTCCTCTTCATTTCGAACCCCCGATGTTCGGCAGAGCTGCCCGCATGGTGACAGTCCCTGACCCCAAGATGATCAGCATGAACGGAGACGTGTCGCCGTACGCTGCACTCAATACCAGCCCGATCATGCCCAGCGGGTGGAAGACGTCGATCACCAGCAGGACGCCCGAGAGGATCATCAGGATGCCGATCCAGAAGGTGGCGGATTTGGGGCGAAGGTACTTCATTTGCGCAGATACCACGTCAGGAGGCCGCCGCCAACCAGCCAGAAGCCCTTGTCGAGAACCGTCTCAATCACGCCCCGGCGGATGGAGCTTTTCTCCAGCGCCGACATCTTGCCCTCCATCTTGGTTTGGACTTCGTCATAGCGGTCCATGCGCTTGAACAGCGTGACCATCCGCTCCTCCATCCGGGCCATGGTGACCATGGCGTCGGTCAGCTGGTCCAGCTTGTTCTCGATGCGGGCAAGGCGGTCTTCGGTCATCTGCTTCCTCTTTAGACGAAGAACAGGAGGCGCGTTCCAAGGTAGATCGCGGTCACCTGTTGGCCGTTGATGTATGCGCCAGTGACCGGCTGGTCCCCGACGAACATCCTGATTATGTTGTCCCCGGCTTTCCCCGTGATGGTCAAGACGCCGGAGGCGCTCCCGGAGATCAAAACCTTGGCCGTGGAAGACCCTGTGATGGTCAAGACGCCGGATGCGTTTCCTGAGATCAGGGCCTTAGCCGTGGAAGACCCCGTAATGGTCAAGACGCCAGAGGCGTTTCCTGAGATCAGAGCCTTGGCAGTGGACGACCCCGTGATGGTCAAGACGCCGCCAGCTTGGCCGTAGGCGGGAGTAAGGACAACCCCGGTCGCGGAGCCCGTGATGTCAAAATAGCTGCCAGCTTGGCCGTAGGCTGGGGTAAGGACGACCCCGGTCGCTGACCCGGTGATGGTCAGATAGCCGCCAGCTTGGCCGTATGCTGGGGTGGGGGCAACCCCGGTCGCGGAGCCCGTAATGGTCAAGACGCCAGAGGCGTTTCCTGAGATCAGAGCCTTGGCCGTGGACGACCCGGTGATAGTCAGATCGCCGCCAGCTTGGCCGTAAGAAACGGCTGGGGCCGGATATCGTATCATCACGATACCGTCGCCACCTTTCCCGGACGACACGCCGGTAGCCGCAGACTTCACCGCTCCTGAACCGCCACCCAGCCCATCGGTTCCCGGAGTACTGCCTGTCGCTCCAGTCGTTGCCGCAGTGCCGCCGCCAATCCCACCGGAACCCGGGGTGGTGCCCGCGCCCCCGCCGCCGCCAGCGTAAGACGTGGAGGTGCCGTTGAAATTTACGGTAGTACCGGCCCCGCCGTTGCCGCCAACCCCGGAGCTTGCGTTGCCGCCAGCTGCCGACTTACCGCCGCCACCGCCGCCTGCGCGCAACGCGCCTGTGGTACTGCCGAAGTTGGCGCCGCCAGCAGAGCCCTGCCCGGCGGTTCCGGCAGTTCCCGGAAATGACGTCGACGACCCAGAACCAGAACCGCCGGAGGAACCGCCGACGAGGGCTGATGTTGTAAGGTCACCGCCCGAGCCACCTTCCGCCGTCAAGCCGTTGAAGGTGGATGACGTGCCCTTGCTTCCGTCGAGGTTGGTGGCTGATCCAGCGCCGCCCACACCCACAACAACAGGGAACGAACCCACCGCCAATGTGATCGGAGACGAGCTGATCAGCATACCCCCAGCGCCACCACCGCCGGGAGCGATTGTCGCCGAGTTCGTCCTGCCGCCAGAACCGCCGCCAGCGATCATCAGGTATTCGATGTCGCTGCCGCCCGTGGTGACAGTGAAGGTTCCGTCAGCGGTGAAGGTGTGGACCTTGTAGGTCGTCCCGCTGATCGTGACGGTTGTGACTGTTCCTCCAGATGCGTCGGTCATGTCGGGCCAATAACCTCGGCTTGGGGTTCAAATCCATTGGTTTCAGACCAAGTCCAGCCGACAGCCGGATAGTCACCCATGTCGACAATCTCGACCCAGCTGCCCGGGTAGAGATCAGGGTACTCGGCAATACGCTCAGCCGTGACACGACGAACGTCGGTCACGATACCATCGGATACCTGAGCGAAATATCCGGTCGACATGCTGGTTTACGCCCCGCCAGCGGCCAAGTTGAAGATCAGGACGTTGATGGTCTGGCCAACGGCGATGACGTTGTTGTCCAGCTGCATGTCTCCGCCGCCACCCGTGGCGGTCACGGAGCCTTGGATGCCGACCGTGGTGCCGGTGCTGTCGAGGATGCGGAAATAGCCCGCCGTGCCAGCCGCGTTGGCGACCACCGACCACGTCCCGGCAAGGGTCTTCGTGCCGCCCGAGGCAGCGTTCATCCAGTCGACAGGAAGCGAGTAGGACGCCGAGTTCAGGAGGGTTCCGGTCGCGGCGGAAGCGCAGGTGGCCGGGACGGTGCCGGTATAAAAATACAGGCGGGGGCTGGGGCCGATGACGGTTTCCACCGGATCGAGGGAAGCGGTACGCACGGCGACGGAGAACTGGAAAGCCATCAGCTTCCTCCTTTATCAAACGATGAGGTAGACGGTGTTCGGGTCTTTGACGGGCAGAGCATTATACTGCGCCTGCGTCATCACCGTCCACGGGTTCGAGACCGATGCGACCTGCGTCAAGGACATCTTCTTCGAAGTCCCGGCCTGCACAACCTCGATCAGATCGGACCCGGTGGCCGAGATCGCGGCTGGCAGGTTCGGGATTTGGATGTTCGACATCAGATCGGCCCTGTCTCTGGAACGGTGGTGCTACCATACGGCAATCCGGGGTCATTGTCACCCGGTGCATTGGGGTCGGTGCCGGGGCGCTCGTTCAAGCTGCCATTGGCGAAGCCGGTCTGCTGCGGGACGCGGAACTGGTCATCCTGCGTGATGCGGATGTCGCCGCCGGGGACGGGAATACCAGTCTTTGCATTGACCGTGTTCTGGCCGGACGTCGTACGATAGTCGGTCGAAGCGTTCACGAAGTCTTGAGGACGCGGGTTCTGGATGGGCGTGGGGTCGGCTGGCAGGACGATGGAGCGCAGCTGCTGCTGGGGGTGATCACTGCACGGGCCGCAGACCAAGAGGCGCTTGTTGATCAGCCCGGCGCCAGCCCAGTCGAACTGCCATGACAGGTCGACGTGATTGAAACGACCGCCGCAGCGGTCGCAGATAGCGTGGGCCTGCGGATTGCGCGCAGACGTCCTTGCCCGTCCAGAGCGCGAAGCATAGCTCACCGGAAGTACCCTCCGATCATCGGGCTGATATAGGTCGGCACGTTCTCGACGTTCTGCTCGGCGGCGATCTGGTAGCTCTCGTCGGCCTGCGCCTTGAGCCCCACGGCCATCTGCGGCGCCCAGATGCGCGCCAGCCGGTAGGCGAGCCCGTCCGAGAAAGCCTCCAGCCAGAGGTACGGAACCTCGACCTGCTGCCCGTTCTGGAGGTTTGCGTCCTGAATGCGCCGTACGCGGTAGTACTTGAGCGTCGTCGCGCTGGTGCCGTCCGGGACGGGCCAGAGGGTGATGGTCGGGGCGATCAGGCGGTCGAACCAGAACGACGTGGGGAAGCCCTGCTGGGCCTTGTTCGGGTACGAGGCGTACTCGGTGCGGGAGATGGGCATGATGACCCTGTCCGGGCCCCCAGCGGTCGTGTAAGCGTCGAGGATCATGACCGTACTGGGGTCGACGTCATAGGTCGCCTGCCCGGCCACGAGCGGCGTGGTGATCAGATCGACGGCCCAGAGGTTCACGCCTTGGTTCGACCAGCGCGAGAGCATCATGTTGGTCGCCATGCGGGCGCTTTCCATATGCTCTTGCAGGACGGCGGTCGGGCGGATGCCGATGTTCTGATAGGCGTACAGGACGATTTCGCCCAGCGCCGGATTGAACTGATAGGTTCCGCTGGTGGTCATCTGGTCAACACTTCCATGCTTTCAAGGACAGGGCCTTGCGGGTCGGCTTGCCATCTTCGTCCTTCATGGGGCCGGGCATTCCCGACATCCTAGCACAGAACGACTTCTTTCTGGCAGCGTCTTTTTCGGTCTTGGGCTCCGGCGCGGGCGGCTTCAGGTTCATGCCTTGCGCCTTTGCCGATGCCCGCCCCTTGGCGTTGAGCCCGCCCTTGGGGTCTTGACCTTCCTTGCGGGTCCACGCGGGGGATTTTGCCATCAGAGCGTCCCGTCGTTCTTGATCAGGATGCCCGTGAAGCTCGCCATGATCCTGTCGGTGCCAGTCGAGCTGTTCAGGACCGTGTCATAGATGTCGGTCTTTTCGGGGATCGAGGTCGGGGGCGAGTAGGGGAAGAACTGGAAGGTGTTCGCGGCAAAAATCTTGGCCGTGGAGTAGTCGATGCCGCCGACGACCGCCCGGAAGTCGATGGTCATGTACTGCTGGACAGCAAGACCCGAGGTGCTGATGCTGCCGCCCGTGACGAGGAGGGTGTAACCGGCAGGGACCGTATAGACCGCCATCTGGGTCTTGTTGTCGCCAGCCGAGATGAAGCTGTAAACGTTCGCCGGGACACCAGCCGTGACCGTGCCCGTGCCGAAGCAGATGTTGCCGGTCGGGGCGCCGCTGACCACGGTCATGTCGTTGACGCGGAGGTACGACTTGGTCGAGGCAACCGCGTTCTGGCCGTTCAGGACGATGGTTTCGCTGATCGACTTGTAGCTGGCGTCCAGCCCTTCCACCAGCACCGCCTGCCCCACGTCGCCCACGGCAGAGCTGGACAGGGTCATGGTGGAAGCCACGGTCGGGAAGACGTACGCGGCAGCCCGGTTCCAGATGGCCCGGGCGGCGCTGCTCACCACAAAGCTGCTGTAAGCGGACCTGAAGATCGACCGATGGTTGGTGATCTGGCCGCGCGCAACCTGAACGTCGAAGGGCTCGCTCTGGCCCAACTTGGTGATCGAAAGGGTTTGGGTGGCCATGGTGCCTCTCCAGCTATCAGGCCACTTGTGGCGACAGCCAAAGGCCCGGAAATTTGCGATGTATGGCGGAGAGGGACCGTGAAGCCCCCCTCCAGTCTCAGAACTTCGCCTTGGCGGCAGCAGCGGACATGAGCGCCATGCCGTGGACCAGCTTGCCGCCGGTGACGGTCTTGCTGGCGCCCGCGACATGCGCGCTGACGTCTTCCGTCTTGGACGGCTTGCCGACCGACACCGAGGTCTTGACCGTCATGGCGGGCTTCTTGTTTCCGACGCGCATGCCGACCACCCTTACCGCTGGACGTAGGAAACGGAGACGTAGATGAAGCCCTGCGTGGTGGCGCCGACCGGAATGACCGTGAAGACGAC
>JACCDQ011549180.1_pt1 | contig 20612 bp, 15 predicted proteins | sample 7446031 | NCBI WGS metagenome assembly JACCDQ01 (sample SAMN15323442, study PRJNA562643) | freshwater metagenome | isolation source: river surface water | place: USA:Blue River Watershed | collected 2017-08-17
AATAACCGCCCATGCCAAAGCGTTCTTCATTCCAGGAAATAAAATCCATGGCCAATGTCCAGGGCCAGGGTCTTCGGGAATCAAACGCATCAATTTCTAAAACCGAACGTCCCCAACGCAACGGCGGCGGCATTTTCCGAATATTGGGGTGCATAAAATCGGGGGATTCTTCCGTATGGTTTAAGACGTAACCCGCAATGGTAATTTTAATGGGATAACCAGGATTTTGATAGAGAATAATGTTTTTAATCGGGTTATAAAAAACAATTAAACTCGCTAGGGTTAGGCAAAACAAAACCTGTAGCATCTTTTGGAGATTTTGCGATCGCGTCTTCTCACTTTGCCAGTAATGCTGAAAAAATATCGGCAAAGAACAAAATACCAGTAGAAAAATGACCGGAATAATTTGCAGTTTAATATTGGCCGCCGCAAAGGCAGAAAAAAACAAAACCAAAAGAATATTACGATTCAGCGTTAGTCGTTTAACGTAAAGTAAATATAATGTAAAAATAACAATCGAGACAGCAACATTGGCGGGTAAATCAATATAACTGCGGGCCGCGTGCATGTGGATCATCGGCACCGCCAGTAGGGATAACGTCGCTAGATAAAAGGGAATTTTGGCAACTCTGATCAGATAAACAATAAAAATAATTAAACTACTATAGGAAACTAAATTAGTCGCTTCAATGCGATGAAATGTTACCCAAAATAACCCCTGTAACCAATTCGCTAATAAGGGAAATCCTAAAAAACGATTTTCGGTAAAAAATTCAAAAGTGTATTGTTGTGAGGGAATAATATTCCATAGGCGAGCGGCAAAAGGAATATGATACATAAACGCATCACCGCCATAGTTATAGTCACAAAAAGCGACCAGAAAAATAGAAATTAGGGTTAAGGTAGCAAGACCCGTTAAACCGTAACTAATAACCTTTAAATTTCCTAATTTTTTAAATTTCTCCGTTAATCCTAGCTGACGTAGTGGGTTACTCTCTCCCCAGGTTTCTAAAATTGACCAAAGTGTAATCGCACTGCCCAAGACGACTAAAACGATGCGCCCTAGTCGTAAATCATCCCCACGAAAAATGTTCCAGTAACCTGCCAGCCCCAACATAGCCGCCAGGGAAATCGAAATCATGCCCCACAAAAACAGCAGATTATCTTCTAATTTTGTTAAGAGCGGAAAACGACCCAGGGAAGACCATCCCCGATAAACAACACTCCCAAAAGTTAATAGGAGAAGACCGATCGCCGCGCTGATTAAGGGAACTAACATCAGGAAAGATTAAACGTAAAGGGCAGGGGGAAGCGGATCAAAGTTAGTAACTTGAGTGATTTTTGCGCCGTTAATGGTTAGGGTGGGATCTTGAGTGCCATGTTGAAACTCAAAATACAGTTGAATTTGCGATGTTTCCGATAAATTAATCACCCAATCTCGATAACTAGAGGCTAATAATTGACTGAAGGCATGATACCGAAAAATCACTTTCTCCCCAATTTTGACACCACACATTAAATCATTCTGGGTTCCCTGGGCAGTAAAATCCCAATCAATCAAATAACGACCTTTGCTTAACACTAAGGTTTTTTCCGAATAGACAGATCCATCGGCTTTTTGCTGAAAATCCTCCTTCGTTAAAATCGTATAAGATTTAAATTCAAAGGGCAATTGATAGGGCGTTTCAGAAAGGCGATCGCGGTGAATATACAGATTATTGCGAATATCAGCACCAACGGGATAATCCTCGGCGCTTTGCACTTCCCGATAGGTGTTCACATCCAGGGCAATGTAACCTAAATTTCGGAGAAAATCCAAACAGCGCGTATCATTTCGTTGGGCTTCCAGAATTAAATGGGGTTTGGCCGCCACTAAGGTTTTTTCTAAACCCTGAAGAGCATCAAATTCGGCTCCTTCAATATCCATTTTTAAGAGATTGGGAACCAGTTTGGTATATTCAATAAAATCATCTAAGGCAATGGTTTTGACTTCGTAGGTAGAACCCTCACCATTTTCACTGTAGATACTATCATTGAGGTGACTTCCCAGATAAATTTTGACCGTTTCGTGGGATTTAGAGTAAACCGCATTATGGAAAAGTTGGACATTATTACATCCGCTGAGAACCAAATTGCGTTGGGTTTTATCCACAATTCGCGGACTGGCTTCAAAAGCACAAACAATGCCTTTTGGGCCAACCATACGAGACATTACAGTTGTTAAACCTGCAAAATTTGCACCGACATCAAACACAATATCTCCCGGCTTGCATAAATCCCGTAACACAATTTGTACCGGAGGTTCCCAGAGATTTTCCTGATACCAGGGCGCAATGCCATAAAGTGTGACACTGGACAACTTTTCTTCAACCGCTAATTTTTTGTCAATCTCAGGGGCAAGAATTTTGGCTAATTTGAATTTAAGTTTATCTTTGAGTTGGTTAATCATAGGGAATAATGATTCGTAAAATAATAACAATTAAGGAAAAATTCAAAACTAAATTTTTATAAATTTTATCCGGTTAAGAAACAAAAGAGGCAAACAGAGTGTGTTCTCGGTACTCACAGTGATAACCCAGAGCCTTTAAAAAAGGTTCAACCGTCAGTAACGCCGATTCTTTGGTTTTTACATCTTGATGAATATCAATGCACAGGGCAGGATGATCGGATTGCAAACAATGCTTGGCTCCTTCTAGGGCATATTGTTCAAATCCTTCAATATCAATTTTAATAGCTTTAGGGTGGAGGTTATGGCTCTGCACAAATTCATCGAGGGTGGTGATTTCCACCGGGTAGGTTTGATAATTTTCCTGGGATGGGGGAATCTCACTGGCTAAGGCGGAGGTATCAGCGGCCCAAGCAAATTGATTGTCGGTGCTATATTCAACAAACTCGGCTTCTCCTGGGGTATCACTAATCGCCTTGGGAATAATCGTAATATTTTTAATATGATTACTTTGTAATAAATAATCCAATAAATGACGGGTTTTGTTGGCCGGTTCAAAGGCATAAATTCGACCGCGATCGCCGACGATTTGGGCAAGGGGCAAAGAAATCACCCCGTAGGCGGCTCCCACATCTAAAAAGGTATCCCCCGGCTGTAGAAACTGGGCTAACCATTCTACACAATGGGTTTCAATACGATAGGTAAAACTAATTTCCTGGGATGTTTCTAAACAGTGGGCGTAGGAACGTAAAATTTCCACCGGCACCTTGAGGGGACAATCATTGATTACACAACTCAAAAGATTTTTCGGCTGATTTTGCGCCACAATCTCGACTAACGCCTGACTATAATCTCGATGCAAATGATCAAACGATCGCTGGAGTTGGGCAATTAAATCATTGGTATCACTAATCGCTCGATGCAAAGCGGCTTCCTGTTCATCTAACCCAAAAAGTTTACGGCGTAACTGTTTTAAAAGATTTGGCATAAAGACATTTTTTTCCTGATCAATTCAAGTCAATTAAGTTAATGCTCATTAAAAGATTAAGCTGAGTTAGACTATTAGACTAACCTTAATAACTTAGTAACATTACTTTTTGATAAGGTCAGTGAACCATAAAAAGGCGTGTTGTTCATGACGATTATCATTAAAAATATCATAGTGGGGTTGATGAAGCCGTCCTGTGGGCCAGATCGTTTGATGTTGTTGTTCAAACTGTTTGGTTAATTTCCGGGTTTCTAACATTAATGATACCGGAGAAAAACGGGATAATTTGGGCATCCAATCCAATGCGCGGTAAGTATTTAATAGTGTTTTAATCCCCTCAGAATATTGCAAGGCGGGAGAATCCGGGGCAATTTCCTGAAGATACCAAGCTAAATTATAGGCATGGTCGAAATCAGTACTGGTATGTTGACAGTAAGATTTACGATAACCTAAACAGTGATACAGCAAGTTTTCGACCGCTTCAGGAGGGCGATTTTGAAACGCATATTTCACCCCAGCTAACGTGCGATGTAAATACCAGGCCCGCATATCTTCAATTTCGGCATTGGGGCTTTGGGTTGTCCGTTCATCGGGATAATTCCAGAATACCCCCAGGGTTTTATCCACGACTTTACTCTGAATAAAGGGCATGACGCGGCTCTTAAATTCCGTATCCCCCGCCCCCCGAAAACTTTGATCATAGTAACCAAAGCGTTCGTGAATAGATTTGCGGTATAACGCCCCCACCCAGGATAAATAGCAGGTTTCTAAATAAACTAAATCCTGTTCGTAACCTGTGCGATCGTAGGGCATCACATCGCTCACCCAACTGCCCTGGGGATCGACATTGGTGACTAAACTATGGCCAATCACCCAATCTAAATTTTGATCCCGGTCTAACTCATGGGCTAAGACTTCTAAACAGTCGGGTAAAATCGTTTCATCTACGCCTAAAAAGGCCAAATAGGGCGATCGCGCTAATTGAATCCCTCGATTCCAAGCGGCTTGAATGGTTTCCCGTTGTTGGGAACGCACAAATAACAGGGGATAGCCCAATTCAGGGGCTAATTGTTGAAAAACTTGATACTCATTACCCGGAGAACCACTATCCACAAGAACGACTTCCGCTTCGCCTTTTTGAATTAAACTTTGATGGCTAAGGGTGCGTAAAAAGAAGGGTAACTTTTCCGCCGCATTGTATAAAGAAACAATAATGGTAGCTCGATATTCAGACTGCTCACGTCGGTCATCCCAAATTTCATACTGATCATCGGCAGGATTATTCAAGTTCGCTAATCGTGCCTGTTCAATTAATTCATAACAGCGCGTTTCCCGTTCCCCCGGCTGTCCATAAAGGGCTTCAACCGCTTTGGCTTCCTGGGGAAATCCTTTTTCCGTTAAGGTGCGTAATACCCAGGGTAAATCACCAAATTGATCCATCCCCAAAGCCCGCATCGCTCGCAATTTATAGGTGGCGGTAACTAAGGTGTTGCCCCGTAATTCTTCAATCCTGGCCAACTCTCGCCATAGCCGCACCCGGTCGATCCGGTAATTAGTGGCTAATTTCCCTCGCACGCCCTGTAATTCTGATTCATAACCAGAACCGATCCGCCACCCCATTTGCACTTTTTCTGATAAATCTTTAGCCGTTTGCTCTATGGCATTAAACGTTTCTTTATACTTTTTCACCAGGTTAGGAGCCTTGACCAACTGGGCATTACGATCATCAGCTAGGGGTTTTAAGACCTGAGCTTTGACCTGACCGGCGGTGGATTTTAAATTGCGTTTAATTTCTTTTAACGTCGGTTTAAGTTTGGCTTTTAGAGGCTGTAAAACCGAGAGATTTTCCTGAGTCGAAACCCAATACCCCATTAGTTGTTGGTACCAGCTTGCTAACTCTTCTCGAATTTCCGTTTCGTATTGACTGGGTTGTTCGTAAATCTGACTTAAACCGGGACCATTAACAACGGGATGACTATGGTTAACCGCTTCCACTAATTGCCGACGATACTCGGAATAATGGGTCAAAATTTGCTCTAATTTGGGTAAGCAGGCATAGATATTATCGAGTTGAATCTTGACAAAGGGAATATCAGGAAATGTATCTTCTAAAAAGCGACAAACCCCTGCGCCACTGCCGATCGCCGTCGGACAACCGGAAAAGAGTGATTCTAAGGCAATTAAGTTTAAAGTATCGTAACGAGAGGGGACGAAAGTAACACCTTTTTGGGCAAAGAGAGCCATCAACTCATTTTGACTACGGGGCGGTAATAATTTAACCGAGTTGTCCCGATGGGCCAGCATCGCCCGTAAATAACTTTCCGATGAAATCGTTCCCGTATCATTGAAACTATGGGGGCCAATAATATTCGCCGTGTGATAGTGCGATCGCGGCAACCACCAGGCTAAATCAATAAAAATATCGGGGCCTTTACGGCGTTCAGTACGACCAATAAAGTTTAAATCGGGAGAAGAAGCGGTTGGAATTTCAGTAACCGGTCTGGGTAACTCAAAAAAGTGTAGAGGATGATAATAATAGGCCGGAAAAGAACTCAGGGCTTGCCATTCTTCAAGATAACTTTTACTAATTCCGTACCGTAAATCTACCGTTGCATATTGCTTAAATTCTTCTAATTCTAAAGGGCGGTTTTCCTTGCCCCCAATAAACCAATCCAATTTTAAAGTCGTCGAGATTTTGCCATGTAAAGAAAGGGCAATTTTATCAAATGCTACATGATGATAAGTTAAGGCTGGTCGTAAAAAGAGGGCCCATTGTTCGTAATCCGGGGAATCAATTAAATCAAATTGCTGGCCGGCGACTGATGCGGCAATATTACTGGCTCGCACAAAGGAACGATAAACCCATTTCGGTGGGTTGACATCAAAGAAATTATTTAAATCAGCTAGGAAATACTTTTCAACAAACTTGATGGGATGGGCATTCTTCGGACGTTTAAGGTCTAATTTTTCCCGCTCGGCTAGGTAATAAAAATCTATATCAGGATTTTTCAGAATTAGACTACGATAAAAAGTTTGGCCACCCCCAACTTTAGCAAATAGATCAAAATCGGTAATTAATACTTTCATGGTTTTGAGGAATCAGAGTGGGCTGAGGACAGCACTAAAATCAACGTTTTATGGTAATCAATTGAGGGGCGCAACCATTAGATAAAAAATCCTTAGGACATTCTTGGATAACCAGAAAAATCACTGATGATCGCCATTAACTTGGAAGGATTAATGAATGCCCCACAAGAAAAATTACGCGGGTTGGATGTTGTTGGCTTGTTTTCCTTTTGGCCCCGTTGCAATATCAAAAGATACCCGTTGCCCTTCCTTTAAGGTTTTGTCCCCTGGCATGTTAATTTGTGAACAATGGGCAAAAATATCTTCGCCGCCTCCTTCGGGGGTAATGAAACCAAAACCTTTCGAGTCATTAAACCATTTGACGATACCTGTTGCCATTTTTTACTCCGGGGGAAAGTATGGGAATTATTATAGATAGAGTCGCACACTCGTTGAGAATTGCCAAGTTGTCTTGATGCTCATTCCTTAGTAAAGTTCCCCAGAGGCTTATCTATTGGCGATCGCCGAAAGTACGTTTGAGGCCTTCGCCGCTATAGTTAATGCTCAAAACGGTGAAAAAAATGGCCAAGCCAGGAGCCAAGACCAGATGGGGAGCCGTTAAGAGATAATCCTTGGCGGTGTAAAGCATTTGGCCCCAGGTCGGAACATCGGGGGGAAAGCCCAATCCCAAAAAGCTTAGGGTGGATTCGGTAATGATGGCATTGCCCATAGACCAGGTGGCCGCCACAATGATTAAGTTCAAGACGTTGGGCAAGAGATGTTTCGTAATTAATCGGAGGGGACTAGCTCCTAGGGCGATCGCGGCCTGCATAAATTCCATTTCCCGCAATTTCAGCACATTCCCCCGCACCAATCGTGCCACCGCCATCCAATTCAAACCGCCAATCAATAACACCACCAGGATAAAAATACCGACCTGGGGTGAGGCGATCGCCTTCATCGCATCCCGAAAAAGATAAACCACTAACAAGAGTAAGGGTAACTGGGGCAAAGACAGAAAAATATCCGTCAGACGCATGAGGACTGTATCCACCCAACCGCCATAAAAACCGGCTAATAATCCCACCCCAGTACCGAGACTTAGGGAAACGACCATGGCCGTAAGTCCCACTGTTAGGGAAATGCGCCCCCCCGCCAATAATCGCGCTAATTGATCCTGCCCTAAATCATTGGTTCCCAGGGGATGTTGCCAACTGGGTAAATCCGCCGTTTGCCGAAAATCAATCTGGTCTAGGGGAACACGATACACCCAAGGCCCTAGGATGACCGCCAGAACAATCAAACCCAATAGGGCCAAGCTAACCAAGGCCAGGCGATCGCTCTTAAACCGTTGCCACCCTAATTGCCAGGAAGTCGGTATGGTGTTTTGGTCAATCCCAGGATTTATCACTACTTTACTTGGGTAATATTATTGGTGGTACAGGCTTCTAGCCTGTGATGGATTCATATCAGCCAGTATCTAGCCTGTGCTAGGCTAATGGTTAAGCCGATAACGGGCAGGATGCCCATCCCACCTTGGGGAAAAGATGACTATTTTGCAACCCAATCCCCATGGCAGTCCCTATCGAAGAACGTTGCGCTTAGGGGACACGGACGCAGCCGGCGTGGTCTATTTTGCATCGTTGCTATCCATTTGTCACGAAGCCTACGAGGATTGTTTAGAACAAAAGGGTTACAGCCTCCAAATTTTTTTACAGAACTCAGACCTCATTTTACCGATTACCCACGCGGAAATTGACTTCTTGGCTCCCCTCCAATGCGGCGATCGCCTAACGATTCATCTCCAATTTCTACGCCTAGATCCGGCCCGCTTTGACCTCCAGTATGCCGTTCACCGAGACGGTACAGAAGAAGAGAAACCTGCCGCTAGGGCTCTAACCCGTCATATTGCCCTTTGCCCTACCACCCGCCAAAAAGTGACCCTCCCCGATTGGTTTAGCCAACTATGGATTGAACAGTTTCCAATCACCCGCAACGAAGGCGAAATTTCTTGCTAGGATCTAAAAAACGCTAGGTAATGAGCGTCTTAAACTTGCACCTGATCACTATCTTGGGGTTGATGCGGCCATGACCGATGCTTCGACAACACCTTCCAACACCAAACGGACAACGACCCGCGCAGTTGCTCTCCGTAATTATTTTTCTCCCTTTGGTAATAAATTAATTGCCAGTGGTAGTGTTTCCCAAGAGCAACTCAAACAAGCTCTGGTGCAAATGAAGCAGACGGGGCGATCGCTTCCCCAGGAAATTGAAACGATCACCGGCAATCCCCTCACCCCCGAACTCTATCGGCAATATAAAAAACACTACCTATTTGAACTGAAAGTTCTCTACGGTGTAGATAGTGTTGACCCAGAAATTAAACCCGTAGCCAATCGGGAAATGGCCCAATTAATCCATGAATTAATTCCCCTAGATACCTGCCGTCGTTATAAAATTTTGCCCCTAGCTCGTCAAGAAGGAGATCCGCCCAGCGTCCTGGTGGCTATGGTTGACCCGGATAATTTAGATGCCCAGGACGAACTTCAACGGATTCTGCGTTTAAAAGGTCTGGAATTACGCCGCCTCGTCATCACTAAGGACGACTTTGACCAGTTACTCGAACAGTTCTACGAAATTAAAGGGGAACTGGATCAAGAAAAAGAAAAACAGAAAAAAGAAAAAGAAATTGATAACCTCACCGACCTGACGGACATTGTGGGTTCCCTGGATGCCAATTTCCAGGAAGCAGTCCATGACGATGAAGATTCCCTCGATTCCAAAGATGCGAATCAGGCCCCCGTTATTAACCTGGTAAATAAAATTCTGGCCAAAGCTCTCCAGGAAGGCACTTCCGATATTCACGTCGAACCCCAGGAAGAAACCCTACGCATTCGGTTCCGTAAAGATGGGGTTTTACACCAGGCTTTTGATCCCCTACCGCGCAAGATTACCCCGGCGGTCGTTGCCCGTTTCAAGATTATGGCTGACATGGATATTGCCGAACGGCGTGCTCCCCAGGATGGCAAAATTCGCCGGATTTACCAGGGCCGCAAAGTTGACTTCCGGGTGAATACCATTCCCAGTCGTTATGGGGAAAAGGTTTGTTTACGGATTTTGGATAACTCGGCCACTCAATTAGGGCTAGATTTTCTAATTTCTAATCCCGACACTTTACAAACGGTCAGGGAATTGGCCGGACGACCCTACGGTTTGTTTCTGGTGACGGGGCCAACGGGGTCAGGAAAATCCACCAGTTTGTATTCCGTCTTAGCCGAACGCAATAGCCCAGGGGTGAATATCAATACCGCCGAAGATCCCATTGAATACGCCTTGCCCGGCATTACCCAGGTGCAGGTGATTCGGGAAAAAGGCATGGATTTCTCCTCGATTCTGCGAGCCTTTATGCGTCAAGATCCCGATGTGATCCTGGTGGGGGAAACGCGGGATAAGGAAACGGCAAAAACGGCGATTGAAGCGGCCTTAACGGGTCACTTAGTCTTAACGACTCTCCATACCAATGATGCGGCGGGGGCGATCGCCCGGTTAGATGAAATGGGAGTAGAACCCTTCATGGTCTCCGGGGCATTATTAGGGGTATTAGCCCAACGGCTGATGCGACGGGTCTGTAGTGAATGCCGGGTGGCCTATAATCCCAGTCGAGACGAACTAGCCCGTTTTGGATTTAGTGTGTCTGACGAGGGACAAATCAGCTTTTATAAAGCCAATACCCTGACTCCCGATGAAATCCATGCGGCGCGACAAAATGGTTCCCTTTGTCCCAAATGTAATGGCAGTGGCTATAAGGGACGGGTCGGGGTCTATGAGGTGATGCGGAACTCAGAGCGGATCGCGGCCTTAATCAACGAAGGGGCCACAACGGATCGCATTAAGGATTGTGCCGTAGAAGAAGGGATGGTGACGCTTTTGGCCTATAGTTTAAATTTAGTACAAGAAGGACATACCACCCTAGATGAGGTGGAACGAGTGACCTTTACCGATACGGGGCTGGAGTCGGAACTGCGGGCTAAACGGAAGAGTGCGCTGACCTGTCGGGTTTGCCAGGCAGAATTACAACAGGAATGGCTCGATTGTCCCTACTGTATGACGGCGCGTTTTACCTAGGTGACATGGGTGATCTGAGAAGGTCTTTGTCCTAGGCGGCGCGAGTGTATTTCCACAAGGCACTAGAAACCCAGTTAGTAATAATATGGGCCACAATCGGGATGGCTAAATTGCCCGTGAGCAGGGCGGTATAACCGAGGAAAAAGCCCACCAGGGTCGCCCAAACGACATAGGGCCATTGTTGCCAACTGCTGAGGTGCAAGACCCCAAAAATCAGGCTAGAGGCGATCACGGCAATTAAATCCATGCCAAAGGCGGGTAACATGATGCCGCGAAAGAGGAGTTCTTCACTGAGGCCGGGCAATAAACCCAGCCAAATTAAGTCTGGCCAAAGAAGGGGTTTGATCACTAATTGCAGATAACTATCGGCACTTTCTCGATAGGCGGGCCAGATTCGGTAAATAATACCGCTCAAACTGATAATCGCCCCAGCCAGAACGACACCCCCTAGGATGGCCGGCCCAGTAATTTGCCAAGGTAACAAGGCGATCGCCCCGAACCATTGCCAGACCTTGGCGATCGCCAACAAAATCAAAGCCGTTACGCCCATAATGATCAAAATCTGGGTACGACTCAGGGGGTCAAAATCGGAGGGGTTGGATTGGGTCACAGTAGGGAAAGGGGGAGAAGAGAGGAAAAACGGGGAGAAAAACAGTCAAAATTGAGATTGGCCCGATGGGCCACCAAAAGACCGATCGCCTCTAAGTAAGAGTTTACCCGTCGAGCGTTAATGCCTAGGGATGCCGGGTAGGCCCGCATTTGGGTGGCATTTTCTACGGCTAGGATTAAGGGGGCATTTTGCCCTCGACCACTGAAATGGAGCAAGGCACTTCCGCCACAGGCACTCGCCGGAACCACGACTGCATCCACCTGATTGGCCCAAAGACTCTGGGGTTGCGGAGTCGAGACTAACTGGGGAGCGCGACTTAAACCGACTAACACACAGGGTAAAAACGTGTAACCAATTTCTTCGGCGGCGGCCCGGGGCGATAACTGGGGGTCAATGGGTAACGGACTGAGGGCCGGGGCATGGGCGCAGGGAATCTGAAACTGCCGCACGATCAGATGGGAAATGACGGCTTCGGCTCCTGAGAGGGGATCAACTCCTGTTCCCTGACGATATAGGGCTAAGGCCGGGTTCTCCAGATCATCCGGAAAACGGGCCACAACAGCGATCGCGGTGGCTTGGGCTTGGGTAATGAGGGTTTCGGCAGAGCGTAATAAACTATCGGGATTACCCAGGGTTCCCCAACTGGCCCCAGAATCGGCAATTCTCAGTTCCACGTCTAACGGAGCATCGGTGACAACATAATCGGTCAGAGTTAAACCGAGGGTTGCTCTAGTGGCATCGGCTACCTGTAAATGCCGCGATCGCAGTTCCGGTTCAATGCCTTGATCGAGGATTAAACCAACGCGGTTTTGGGTAACGGGGGATAACCCCCAGGCTCCTTTGGCGAACTGGTCTAGGCCATAGCCTTCTACATACAGGGCATTGGCGATCGGCCAGTATAATTGCGCCCCATTCATCACATTTGGATGGGTAATCAGGTGATCACAGATTTGGGAAATCGCCCTGGCGATCGGTAACGCATCTCCCGCATAACCGCCAATTTCGGCCCCGATCCCTGTCGGAATAATGAGAACAATGTTATAGCCCACCAAAACCCATCACTGATAAATAATTAATTAATGATATTTGTGAGTCTTTAAACTGGGATGACGAAGATTCGTTTCCATCAAGCCTAAAGTCTTTAACACTTTCCGATATTTCGGAGATTGCTCGTTTTCTAATTGCTTTAGCGTTGTGAGAGCAGTAGGGACAAAGATTAAACGAAACCTCATTGCTCTTCAATCATCAAGCTGGCGTACTCAGCAAAAGATCCAAGATAGACCCCTTTATGCTCGGCGGATTCTGTTATCCCCTGTTTGACCAGGGCTAAGGCTTCGGGGTTCGTGTGTAGCCAAACTTCAGACTCCGGGATAGGCGCGATCGGTTCTAACAGAATTTGTCCCAGGTCATTGATTAAGACCCGGTAGGTCGTCAATTTAAGCTGATTCCCTAGACAAATGTAGCCCTGGGGATCAGGCTGAACGGCTTCTTGAATGACACGAAATCCTGTCTTGGTCATATCTCTGATCTAAACTTGTTCAGTACTGCCCAGCCTATCGGTGAATGTCACTTACTGGGTTACGACGGCTTCAACAGTTACCTTTTCCTTTTCCGTATCCACTTCGGTAATCGCCCAGCGTAATGGTTCACCCCGTTTGTTTAATTCCTCCTCGATCGCCTGGGTTAATGCGAGGGGGTTGGCCTGCAAATCCATCTCAGCAGTGATAAAGTGGGTTGTCATAGTCAGTCGCAGTAGGAAATGAATAGCCCTATTGTAGGCTAAAAGGCGATCGCCCAGGGTAGAGCAACAATGAGTCCCCAAGCGCAACTGGTTTTATTACTTTGGCTCCCCGTTATCTTACATCTTTTTCAACGGTTTCCTTCCCGCACCGCGATTATTTATAGTTTTGTCGGAGGGTTCTTATTTCTGCCCCGTCGTACCGGCTTTAAACTGCCTTTAATTCCCGATTATGAAGGCATGACTGCCACCTGCTATGGCATTTTAATTGCAACATTTATGTATGACCGTGAGCGATTAAATCGCTTTAAATTTCATCCGATTGATATTCCCATGATCTGTTGGTGCGGTTCTCCCATTTTTTCCTCAATGACCAATGATCTCGGATTTTATGACGGCTTTAATACCACTTTAGAATATATTGCCGTGTGGGGATTACCCTACTTTTTAGGCCGACTGTATTTAGATAATTTAGCCGGGATGTCAGAATTAGCAATCACTCTCATTAAAGGCGGGATAATTTATTTACCCATGTGTCTTTACGAAATTAAAGCCAGTCCACAAATTCATCACATGGTCTATGGATTTTTTGCTCACCCTTCCGGTATTTCCCAATCCATTCGCGGCAGTACCTATCGTCCCAGTGTTTTTATGGAACATGGATTAGTCACGGCTATGTTTATGTTCACGGTGACTTTAACGGCGATTTGGTTATGGCAAGCGAAATTCCCCATCACGATTCTGGGGCAATCCCTAGGTACCTGGAGTCTGCTGTTAGTTGTCACCCTATTCTTGATGAAATCTTCCGGTTCCTACGGTTATTTACTTTATGGCCTCATCATTTTATTTGTGGCAAAATATACGAAGATTAACATCCCTTTGTTATTCATCATGGGACTGATTATCTATTATTTATATCTAGGGGTAACAGGTCAGTTTGATGGGGAGGCGATCGTGGATTGGATTGCGAAAAATTATGATGCGGCTAGGGCACAATCTCTAGGTTTTCGCTTTTTTAATGAAGAATCTTTACGGGTTAAGGCCCAGGAAAGAATGTTATTTGGTTGGGGCGGTTGGGGTCGCAATCGCATTTTTGACTATAATACCCAGGGGGAGTTAGTGGATATGTCCGTCACCGATAGTCAATGGATTATTACCTTTGGGATTAATGGGGTTTTTGGGTTAGCCAGTTTAACTAGCTCTTTATTATTGCCAGTATTTTTATTTGCCGTTAAACGTTATCCGGCTAAGACCTGGTTTCATCCAAAAGTGGCTCCGAGTGCGGCTTTAGGCGTTGGTTTAACCTTATTTGTGTTTGATAGTTTGTTAAATGTGACGTTTAATCCGACTTTTCCGTTAATTTGTGGCGGGTTATCGGGTTTAGTGGCGAAACCGGCGGAATCGTTAACAGGGCAAGCTCCTGCTCCGGCGACTTCAACAACACCAAAAGTCATCTCCCCCCAGTCGGGAAAGCGTCCTTCTTTTCCCCAACGCCGTTTTCCTTAAGGGAGCAAATTGGCAGTTTACTTGAGCAATTTACGGAATCAAATTACTGGGTCAATCTTTCGGCTAAAACCGGTAGGGGAACTTCACACAGATATTTCTGCTGAAAATATTGCTCTTGCAATAGAGGTAAAAGAAGATGAGTGGCGATCGCCGTTGAGGGGGAAGGTACATCTAAAATGGTTAACCTATCGGCTGAAGTTTGGTGAAGATAACCCTGTTGGAGAAGAGGAGGAAGAATTAAAGGGAATAGCCGAGGATTTAACCCGATTTTTTGCTGAAATTCCTGAAGAGTTACTGAGCTTTTTTGTTGACGGAAATGCTCCATCTGGTTAAATAGGATTTCTAATTGTTCTTGGGGTGTTTTTTCGGGTAAATGATAGGCTAAAGCCAAATTTTGATGGTCGGAGATCGCCCCTTGATAAATCTGTTGTAACTCTGACCAATGGTGAGGACAGTCTGACAAAATGACCGTATCCAATGGAGAAACTTCCTGGGAAGTAATGCCCCGCCAATCTAACAGAGGTAACAACTCAAACCGTTGATGAATCGCCTCAACTGCCGTCGGTCGTAAATCCAGTAAACGCACTTCATAACGATCATGGAACGAATTATAATCCAATTCAACCACCACATCCCAGGTTTGATTTCTGGGAATTTCCTCCTGGCTATGACCCCACCAAACCCCAGGAAAACCCTCCTGAACTGTGTCATCTAATAAGACAAAACTGGTTTTTTGATATTTGACTTTTCCCTTTTTTTGATCCTGAATATTTCGACTGGCAATATTTTGAATTTGGCAATGCTTAATGGCTAATTTAGGAACTGGGTTGCCCATACCACAGGGTTCTAATAGTTTTAATTCTTGGAATAGGGCTTTTCCTAAATCGGCTACGGTGACGACTAAATCTATAGCCAACTGAGGTTGTAATTGGCTCATCTCTGGGTATTGTTGCCAGAGTTTTTGATTCATGGCCTCTTGAAATAGGGGTAAATTTTCGAGGGGTAAACTCAGACCGGCAGCCAGGGGATGTCCCCCAAATTTTTTCATTAAATGCTGTTGGGATTTTAAGAGTTCATAGAGGTCAATGCCCCGCACTGATCGCGCCGATCCGATCGCCATCTCTTCATGATAGGTCAATAAAATCGTGGGACGACCGTATTCCTGAGCAATTTGACTAGCAACTAACCCTAAAATTCCCCCCGGCCATTGGCGATCGCCCAAAATAATGATGCTCGTAGTTGATAAATCCAACTGGGCTAATTGGGTTTTAGCTTCCTGTAAAATGCGTTTTTGTAAGCCCTGACGACGGGTATTGGCTAACTCCGTTTCTAGGGCTAGTTTTTGACAAAAATTTTCATCTCGACTGGTTAATAATTGCACCGCAAAGGCCGCATCCCCATGAATCCGACTAATGGCATTTAAACGCGGCCCAATGCCAAAGGAAATATCCGTCGGGCGATCGCCATTTTTTTGACAATGTTTCAATAAAAAACCAATGCCAGGACGTAATTTACGCTCCACATTGGCCTGTAATTGCTTTAATCCTTTTTGGGCTAAATAACGACAATCTCCGGTTAATTCCACCAGATCAGCAATTAAACCAATGGCGACTAAATCTAAGACATTTTCTAGCGGTTGTTGAGGAATCTCCGGCAAGGTTAGGTAGAGAGCTTCCAGCAATTTATAGGCGACAGCAACCCCCGATAAATGATATAACGGATGGGTTTCACTAAAATAGCGGGGATTAATCATGGCCACCACATCAGGGCGATCGTCAGGGATCGTATGGTGATCGGTAATAATTAAATCTAGTCCTAACTGCTGGGCATAATCAATTTCTTTAAAATTGGTGCATCCCGTATCACAGGTAATAATTAAACTAACCCCGGCGGCTTTTAAGACTTCTAATTGGGGAATATTTAAACCATGGGATTCTTCCAGGCGATTCGGAATATAAAAACTCAGGGTTTTTCCCGGTTGAAAAAATTGTCCTAATCCTTCCCATAACACACTGGTTGCGGTAATGCCATCGGCATCAAAATCCCCCCAGATGGTCACTTTTTCTCGCTTTTCTAAGGCTCGTTTTAAACGTTGGACGGCCCATTTCATTTCCTGCCCAAACACAAAGGGACTGGTAGGTTGATAATCGGCTGGATTAACAAAGGGTCTTAATTTTTCTAGGGTATTAATCCCCCTCTGCCACAGTAATTGTGCCGCAAATTGTCCATCGGAGTCAGGACAAAAGTGTTTAACGGCCTGTAAAAAATCGGGGGGAATTGCCGGGGTAAGTGGGTATTGCCATTGAGAAAGGGGCATGGACAGTAGGATATATTGCTAGAAATTAAGGTTTTCCGGGAATTGGGGTGATAGGTTTATCTTCTATTGTTCAAGGGCGAACGCAATTCGCCCCTACAGAAGGGTTTTAGGGGATTGTAGGGCGCAAGGCTTGCGTCTAAAAGTACCAAATTTAACAACTGGCACCATTAACCCAAGAGAGCCGAAATTAAGAAGCTTGTTTTTGCTGTTTCAGGTAGGAAAAAACCGATTTATCGCCAATATCGGGGGGAATGGCTTGAAAACTTTTACGAACCACAAAAATGATAAAGAAAATAGACCAGAGAGCCAGTAAAATTTGTTCCGCTAAAATGGGTAAAAAGCCGCCGAGATGACCGAGCAGTAAAAAAGGAACTAGGGGGGTTAAAAATTTGGTTTCTAAGCGATTAAAACAAAAGGCTTCTTTAAAGAAAATACCGGTCAAAGCGGCAAAAAGAAAGCCAATTCCAAAAAGTGAAAGGGGATGTTCATACACCCAGGGTAATAAGGGTTCCTGGGCATACACACTAAACCCGATCGCACTGAAAATTCCGATGCCCCAAAACAGTTGTAAGAGCCGATGGAGGGGAACCAAATAGATATGAATTGTCCAAAGGCTTAATCCTAAACCCAAACTAAAGCTAAAAAATAGCCCGGTTAATAGATTAAGGGAGAGGGGATCTTGGCTTTGATTCAACACCAAAGTACTGCCTAGCACCCAGCTTAGACAGGCAATGCCTAAACCCGTCCGATAGAGGATCACTTCGCGGCGATCGCTGTCAGTAATGGTAAATTCGCCAAATTGACCTTGGTAGAGGGGAGAGGTTGTCATAATTGTCATCAAACTTATATCATTAAAAAGGGGTTGCAAAACTAGCCAATTTTAGGAAAGTGCATGGTATTTATTGTAAAGGAAAAAAGCAAAAACTGTAATTTTTTTCAAATATGCTCCATGAACCAGTCCCCCTTTTTAAGGGGGATTCAGGGGGATCAATATGAAAGATTAAATTTCTGACAGATAAGACATTGGGATACTTTATCAACAGAAAAATATTGTAAAAGTTTGTCTCAAAATTAATTTGAGCTTAAGGCTTTCAGGTAAACTTTCTGAACATTTGTTGTTATTGTTGGTCAACGACTACACTCACCATTAAAACGCATTAAGATTATGCCAAAAATGCAAAACCCTAGCTAGTCTGCGATTCAATCCCTCCTGCGATACAATGGATCGTTTGGGAATATTTCACATTTCAGACGACATCGGAGTGTATCAACAGTGGTTGCCCAACTTACAACTCAACACGACTACGAACAACGAACCCAAGAAATTGCCAGGGATTTATTAGCCCAAACGCGGGAAAAGCGATCGCTGTGGGACAAAATTAGTGATAACTTGCGCTGGGATGACAAATTGTTAGATTGGGCGATGGGGAGTCCAGGACTACGGATGCAATTATTTCGCTTCATTGATTGTTTGCCGTCCCTCAAAAGTAATGCGGAAATTGCCAACCATTTACAACAATATTTAGGACAGGAAACGGTCGAATTACCATCCGCGTTAAAAGGCATTTTAAATTTTACCGATCCCCATACTCCCCCGGCCCAATTAGCCGCCGCCACGATTAGTAAGGCCACTGAAACCCTCGCATTTAAATATATTTCTGGGGAAACCATTGAACAGGTTATCAAAGCTGCTGAGCGGTTACGTCGGGAAAAAATGGGCTTTACCATTGACCTTTTAGGGGAAGCGGTGATTACGGAAACGGAAGCTAATGCCTATTATCAAAGTTATTTAAACCTAATGGAGCAGTTAGCCAATCAAGCCAAAGGTTGGTCAAAGGTTGCTCAAATTGATCAAGCGGGTGATGAGTTAGTGCCGACGGTACAGGTTTCGGTGAAATTAACGGCTTTTTATTCCCAATTTGACTCCTTTGATCCGGAAGGTAGTCAAGCCAAGGTCAGCGATCGCCTCCGTCACCTATTACGGCGGGCCAAGGAATTGGGGGTAGCGGTACATTTTGATATGGAACAATACGCCTATAAAGATGTTATTTTAAATATTCTTAAGGAATTATTAATTGAAGAAGAATTTCGTTCCCGCACAGATATTGGGATTACCTTACAAGGTTATTTAAGGGACTCGGAACAGGATTTAAAAGGGCTAATTGAGTGGGGGAAACATCGCGGTTATCCGGTGACGGTGCGTCTAGTGAAAGGAGCCTATTGGGATCAAGAAACCATTAAAGCTCAACAAAATCATTGGCCGATTCCTGTCTATCATGAAAAGGCTGAAACCGATGCTAATTATGAACGCTTAACCCGGTTGTTATTAGAAAATCACGACTATTTATACGCGGCGATCGCCAGTCATAATGTGCGTTCCCAGGCTCTAGCCTGTGCCATTACCGAGACCTTAGCCATTCCCCCCCGACGGCTCGAACTACAGGTTTTATACGGCATGGGAGATAGTTTAGCGAAAGCTTTAGTCAAACGGGGTCATCGGGTACGGGTCTATGCTCCCTACGGCAAATTATTACCAGGTATGGCCTATTTAATCCGTCGGTTATTAGAAAATACCGCTAATAGTTCCTTCCTGCGGCAAAGTTTAGAAGACCGTCCCGTTGAGGATTTAATTGCGGCTCCCAGGGTCTTAAATCTGCCAAATTTACCCATTAAGGGCTATCCCAATACCGCCGATACGGATTATGCCAATACTGTTCTCCGGGATCAAGCTAGGGAAGCTTTACATCAGGTAAAAAATAGCCTAGGCAAAACCTATTTACCCTACATTAACGGTGAATATATCAACACGGAAGTTTATATTGAATCGGTGAATCCTTCCCGGTATCAAGAAGTGATTGGCAAGGTGGGTTTAATGAATTTAGATCAAGCTGATCAAGCTCTGGAAGCGGCCAAAAAAGCGTTTCCGGGTTGGAAAAATACCCCCGTTGCCCAACGTTGTGCCATCCTTCGTCAAGCGGCCGATATTATGGAGCGTCGTCGTCATGAATTAAATGCTTGGATTTGTTTAGAGGTCGGAAAAATTATTCCCCAGGCAGATGCCGAGGTGTCGGAAGCCATTGATTTTTGTCGCTATTACGCGGAAGAAATGGAGCGATTAGGCCAGGGTTACAATTACGATATTGCCGGCGAAACTAACCGGTATTCCTATCAACCAAGGGGGTTAGCTCTGGTGATTTCGCCATGGAATTTTCCCTTTGCGATCGCCGTTGGGATGACGGTTGCGGCCTTAGTGACGGGGAATTGTACGTTATTAAAACCGGCGGAAACTTCAACGGTAATTGCGGCCAAAATTACGGAAATTTTAATTGAAGCGGGTATTCCCCAGGGCGTGTTTCAGTTTGTGCCGGGTAAGGGTTCCGTCGTAGGCGCACACATGGTTAATCACCCCGATGTGCATCTCATTGCCTTTACCGGGTCGCGGGAAGTGGGTTGTCGGATCTATGCCGATGCGGCGGTGTTACAACCGGGTCAAAAGCATTTAAAACGGGTAATTGCCGAGATGGGGGGCAAAAACGCGATCATTGTGGATGAAAGTGCCGATCTGGATCAAGCGGTGGCGAGTACGGTCTTTTCCGCCTTTGGTTATACGGGACAAAAATGTTCAGCCTGTTCGCGGGTGATTGTGTTGGAGCCGGTCTATGAAAGCTTTGTGGAGCGGTTTGTGGAGGCGGCTAAATCCTTAAATGTCGGGCCAACGGATGAGCCGAGTACCCAGGTCGGCCCGGTGATTGATGGAGCGGCCCAGCAACGGATTTTAGACTACATTGAAAAGGGCAAACAGGAGGCTGAAATTGC
>JACCDQ011823007.1_pt1 | contig 20606 bp, 16 predicted proteins | sample 7446031 | NCBI WGS metagenome assembly JACCDQ01 (sample SAMN15323442, study PRJNA562643) | freshwater metagenome | isolation source: river surface water | place: USA:Blue River Watershed | collected 2017-08-17
CAGACCAAATTCCAGCGCTTTCTGACCGGTCCAGACACGGCCCTGACCAATTTCATTCACGCGGGCTTTATCGAGATTTCTGGAGGTGGCCACGTGCGTGATAAACTCATCGTAACCTTGCTCGATGGTGCGTTGCAGCAGTTGCTCAGCGGTAGCCGGCAAGCCTTTGAATAATGGCACGCCTGCTGAAAAACCAGCCAGTTCAGTTGTGCCTACGCCATCTACGTTCAGGCCCAGCGTCGACATTGCATTTTCAGCTGTGTGGAACAATGCGAAGATACCGATAGAGCCAGTGATAGTCGTTGGGGCTGCATAAATCTGATCAGTCGGCGCTGCAATCCAGTATCCACCAGATGCTGCGACGGCGCCCATCGAAGCTATTACAGGTTTGCCAGCAGCCTTGAGCAGACGGATTTCTTCCGCTATTTGTTCAGAAGCAAAAGCACTGCCACCGCCGCTGTCAATACGCAGCACCACAGCTTTCACTTTGTCGTCAAAACGGGCATTACGCAGCAAGCGTGCAGTACTTTCCCCCCCGATGGTGCCAGCTTTTGCATTGCCATCGATGATAGTGCCGCGGGCAACCACCAGGCCGACCTTGTCGGTCAGCGGATTGTCAACCGCGATAGGTGGTACCACTAATGATTGGTAGTCATCATAATTAATCTGATTAAAGCTGTGATGGTCCTTGTCCTCGCCAACTAAAGCGATAATATCGGCACGGAACTCGTCACGGGTTTTAATGGTGTCAACCAGCTTGGCATCCAGTGAATATTGCGTCATATCGCCGTTTGCGGCGTTGATACGCTCAAGTAATCTGGCAAAGGTTTCATCGAAGTTGTCGACGCCAAATCCGCGGCGCTCTGCCACTTGTTGCTTATAAGCCGACCACAATTCCTGCAACCAGGCGCTGTTTGCTTCTTTAGCTTCCGGCGACATATCATTGCGGGTAAAAGGTTCTACCGCAGATTTGTAAGTGCCCACTTTGAAGACGTGCGTTGAAATTTTCAGTTTTTCCAGCGCCGCTTTGTAATACATCGGATAACTGCCAAACCCTTCGATGATGACGGCGCCCATCGGATTGAGGTTGATACTGTCAGCGTAACTGGCCAGAAAGTACTGATTCTGGCTGTAATAAGCGCCTGTTGCGTAAATCTTTTTGTCAGCAGCTTTGAATTTCTCCAGGGCGGCGCCGACGCGCTCTAGTTTGTCCATCGAGCCGGAACCGAGATTGCTAAGGGACAGCACTATGACTTTAATGCGGTTGTCCCGGGTGGCTTCTTCAATGACCTTGACCAGGTCACGTACCAGCACTTCAGGACGGTCATCATTCGAGCCGGTCGATTGATTGATGGCTTTTTCCAGCGGGTCGACCCATTGCAGTTCTTCGACTAAATCACCTTTTAAATCCAGTACCAGAGCCGCCTGATCAGGCACTTGTACAGATTTGTCTTCCTTCAGGATGACGGCAATGAAACCAATGAACAGCAGCAGAAAAACAAAATTGAGGACAAAATTGCGGATAAAACGGAAACCCTGCCAGACAGCGCGCAGCAGACGGCGTATGAATCCGGGTTTTTGTTCAGACATAACATGACCTTTAACGGAATACGGATAGTTAGCTAAGATAACGAAATCGGGCTGTTTGCACGACGACAATTTGTAAGAAAATGTTGAGATGCACCAACAGGGCGCATGCGGATGTCTTGCCAGTCAGAGAAAAAGCCGTTACATTCCGCTGACATCAACAGGTACGACCAGAGAGGGCCAAGTGGCATATCCACACTTACTTTCACCGTTAGATCTGGGGCATACCCGGCTAAAAAACCGTGTCATTATGGGCAGTATGCACACCGGCCTCGAAGAAGAGAAAGACGGTTTCAGCAAGCTGGCTGCATTTTATAAAGAAAGGGCAGCCGGCGGCGTGGGTTTGATTATCACCGGCGGGATCAGTCCGAATTTTCGTGGTTCACTGGTGCCATTTGGCAGTCAGCTCAGTTGGTTCTGGCAGACGGGTAAACATCGTTTGTTAACCGACGCCGTTCATCCTTATGGCGCTAAAATTTGTCTGCAGCTGCTGCACGCCGGCCGTTATGGATATCATCCGCTTAATCAGGCGCCAAGCGCGGTTCAGTCGCCTATCACGCCTTTTAAACCTTCTGCAATGTCGGCGCGGCAAATCCGGTCCACCATCAAAGATTTCGCCAGCTCCGCGCGACTGGCCAAGAAAGCCGGTTATGACGGTGTTGAAATCATGGGTTCTGAAGGATATTTGCTGAACCAGTTTATCTGCCAGCGCACCAATTTACGTCAGGATGAATGGGGTGGCAGTTTTGACAACAGATGCCGACTGGCGCTGGAAGTGATCCGGGCGGTCCGCGCCGCCTGTGGTGCAGACTTTATTATCATTTTCCGCCTGTCGATGTTGGATTTGGTCGAAGAAGGCAGCAATTACGATGAGGTCGTCGCGCTGGCTAAAGCCGTTGAACAGGCTGGTGCCAGCCTGATTAATACCGGTATTGGCTGGCATGAAGCGCGGGTGCCGACCATTGGCACTATGGTGCCCAGAGCGGCATTTAGCTGGATCACCGCGCGGGTCAAGCAACAAGTGAATATTCCGGTGGTGGCGACGAATCGCATCAACAGCCCGGAAACTGGCGAACAAATCCTGCAACAGGGGGAGGCTGATTTAATTTGTATGGCGCGGCCTTTTCTGGCCGATCCGGCCTTTGTGAACAAAGCCGCCGCCGGTCAGCCGGAGCTTATCAACACCTGTATCGCCTGTAATCAGGCTTGTCTTGATCATATCTTCCAGAAAAAACGGGCGACTTGTCTGGTCAATCCAAGAGCCTGTTACGAAACCGAGCTCAACTTTGCCAAAGCGTCTGCGCCGAAGAAGATTGCGGTGGTAGGCGCCGGGCCTGCCGGTCTGGCATTTGCGGTGTATGCCGCAGAGCGGGGACATCAGGTCAGCTTGTTTGATAAAGATGACCGGATTGGCGGTCAGTTCAATTACGCCAAGCAGGTACCTGGTAAAGAAGAGTTTGAGCAGACTTTGCGCTATTTTGGCCAAATGCTGAAACACCACAACGTCAAAGTCCAGCTTGGATCGCTGCAGAGTGCAGACAGCCTGGCCGCCGGCGGCTTTGATGAAATAGTGATAGCGACAGGCATCAAACCACGGCAGTTGCAGCTGGAAGGCTATAACCATCCGAAAGTGCTGAGCTATCTTGATGTGCTGCGCGATCACAAGGCCGTCGGGCAGACAGTGGCCGTCATTGGCGCCGGCGGTATTGGTTTTGATATCGCCGAGTATCTGACCGAGCCGCAGTCGCTGACGCTGCAACCGGATGCCTGGCTCAAAGAATGGGGCATCGACAAAGACTTTCAGCAGCGGGGTGCTTTATTGGCCTCAGAACATGTCTCTGTCTCACCCCGCAAGATATTTTTGCTGCAACGTAAAACCAGCAAAGTCGGGGCCGGGCTTGGCAAAACCACCGGCTGGATCCATCGCGCTTCGCTGAAGAAAAAAGGCGTCGAAATGTGGTCAGGTGTGCAGTACCAGAAAGTCGATGACGAAGGTCTGTGGATTGAACTGGATGGCCAGCAACGGGTGTTGCCGGTTGACCATGTTATTGTTTGCGCGGGTCAGGAGAGCCTGCGCACTTTGCACGACGAACTGACAGCCCGGGGCCTGCGCAGCCACCTGATTGGTGGAGCCGACGTCGCCGCAGAGCTGGACGCCAAGAGGGCGATCAGGCAGGGCGCTGAACTGGCGGCCCGGCTGTAACCATCAAACCATCATCCGGCCAATCGCCAGATGTAGCTGCTATTTGATACGGCTACATCTGGCGGGCACAACACTGCCGCCTGATGTGTTCCCTGCACTGAAAACAATTTTTTCAGATTTCACTTGCCCCATAAGCGCTTCCTGCGATAAGAAACTGACATACAGTTGTCATGCGCAATTGTGGTGCGTGGCACAGCGCCTGCACCAGATTGGTGCCGCTTGTCATACTGTTGCCATCCGGCTGCCATAAAGTAGCCCACACGCCGCAGTGGTATTTCCCACAGATCCGGGAATTTATCGGCGTAACTGCCAATGATGGTATTGGCCTTGCTTAGTCATTGTGCAACAACTACAAGCAAGTGCAGTTTGTCGAAATCTACAGGGAGTCTGATATGTCAGGTGTGTTAACAATGATTCTGGCCGGTGGTGAGGGCACGCGACTGGCTCCGCTGACCGGTATTCGTGCAAAGCCCGCAGTTCCGTTTGGTGGTAATTACCGCATTATTGATTTTGTGCTGAATAATTTCGTCAATTCAGATTTATTACAGATCTTCGTGATCACGCAATTTAAATCACACTCTCTGATGAAACACTTAAGCCGGGCCTGGCGTGTGACCGGCCTGACCAGTCGTTTTATCGACCCGATCCCGGCGCAGATGCAAACCGGTAAACACTGGTACCTCGGTACTGCGGATGCGGTGTACCAGAATTTGCATCTGATCCACGGGTTAGATCCGGAGCATGTCTGTGTCTTTGGTGGCGACCACATCTATAAAATGGATGTGCGTCAGATGCTGGAGTTTCACCGCCAGCACAATGCCAAACTGACGGTGGCAGCAATTCCGGTGCATGTGTCGCATGCCCATGAATTTGGCATCATTGAAGTGGACGAAACTGGCAAAATGATTGGTTTTGAGGAAAAACCGAAAAGTAATCCGAAAACCATTCCAGGCCGGCCTGATTACGTGCTGGCTTCGATGGGCAACTACATTTTTGAAGCCAAGTGCATGGTTGAAGTGCTGGAAGAAGATGCAAAGCAAATTGATTCCAAACATGATTTTGGCCACAACATCATTCCCAAGCTGTACCCGGGCGGCGAAGTTTATGTGTATGACTTTTCCAGCAACCGTATCCGTGGGGAGAAAGACGAGTTTCGCGGTTACTGGCGCGATGTTGGCACCATCGACTCGTATTACGAAGCCAATATGGACCTGATTTCGGTGGTGCCGCCGATTGACCTCTACAACAAATACTGGCCGATGCGCAGCTACACGCCGCCGGTGCCGCCAGCCAAGTTTGTCCATGATGAAGCCAACAGAACCGGGCAGGCTATTAGTTCGATGGTCGCTGCCGGCTGTATTGTCAGCGGCTCTATCGTGTATCACTCGATTCTGGGTTACAACGTGCATGTCCACAGCCACGCCTACATCGAGAAAAGCGTGCTGATGGGCAATAACGACATCGGCCGCGGTTGCCGTATCCGGCGCGCTATTATCGACAAAGACGTGCGCATCGCGCCCGGTACTGTGATTGGTGAAGATCCGGTGCTGGACAAACAGCGCTTTCATGTGTCGCCGGACGGGGTGGTGGTGATTCCCAAAGGCGCCCAGGTCGGCTTTGATTAATTTTTAAAAAGAGGGTACGGGCGTCATGCATCTGGTGTTTTTGTGCAGTGAATTTGAAGGTCTGATGAAAACGGGCGGACTGGCGGATGCAACCCGCGGTCTGGCCAAAGCACTGCAGCAGGCCGGGCATCAGGTGCAGGTGATCATGCCCCGTTATGGTTCTTTGTATCAGCAGCCAATTGCCAGCCACTGGCAATCGCTGTATTTCAATGTCGGGCCACAGAGCTATGGTTGCGCCGTCCGACATACCGAAATTGACGGCATCCCAGTGGCCTTGATTGAGCACCATGACTTCTTCCAAAGGCCGCGGCCTTACGACGATGGCCAACATCCTTATCCGGATAATCTGCAGCGCTTTGCCTTTTTTTGCCGGGCGGCACTGGAATATCTGCATCAGCAGCAGGTGCCGGTTGACGTTTTACATGGTCATGACTGGCAAAGTGCACTCGGCGCCTGTTACCTCAAAGAGCTGCAAAGTGGCCCTTTAGCCCGCACCCGTTTTTTGCTGACGGTTCACAATGCCGCTTATCAGCAGGGTTTTGGCCGCGAGCAGTTATCTCTGCTCGGGCTGTCGCACTGGCAATTGCCGGCAGAATTACCGACCACGCTGTTGGCGCTTGGCCTGTGGCAGGCCGATGCGGTCAATACCGTGAGCCCTGGCTATCGGGAGGAATTGCTGTCAGAGCCGGCAGCCAATGGGCTGGCTGACTGGTATCAGCAAAAAGGTGCTGCTTTTAGCGGCATCCTCAATGGCTGCGATTACGAGCGCTGGGACCCGTCTGCCGATCTCAGTCTGATAGCCCGCTACAGTGCGGCGGATTTAAGCGGCAAAGCGCTGTGTAAGGCAGAGCTGAAGCGGCAAACCCAGTTGCCCGACGTGGCTGCGCCGCTCTTTGTCAGCGTCAGCCGTATCACCGGCCAAAAGGGTTTCAGTATTCTGATCCCGGCGTTGCAGCGCTTTTTAGCACAATCGCCGGCTCAGGTGATCATCATGGGGACTGGCGAGCAGCAGTTTGTTCAGCCGCTACGCGCGCTGGAACAGCAGTTCCCTGCCCAGTTTCGTCTGTTAGAAGGTTTTGATGAGCCACTTTCACATCAGGTGGAAGCGGCCGGTGATTTTTTCCTGATGCCCAGCCTGTTTGAGCCTTGTGGCCTTAATCAGATCTACAGCCTGCGTTATGGGACCTTGCCTTTGGTACGCGCCACCGGTGGTTTGAAGGATACCGTGGTTGGCTGGCCAGCGCGTGGTGCGACGGGGCTTTGTTTTGACGAGCCATCGCCTGAAGCCTTGCTGACCGCGTTGCAGCAGGCAGAAACACTGTACAGCGACAAACGCAAATACAAAACTGTCCAGCAGCGGGGCATGGCGCAGGTCTTTGGCTGGCCGCAGGCCGCTGTGGCCTATCAAAGACTGTATCAGCAGTTGGTGACGGTGAATTAAAAGCTGCATCCAGCTGAAAAATAAGCCATTTGTGTAGATTTAACCTGCGAGCGGTGTCGACAGCCTGCTTTTCGGTTGTCCTTTCTGAGCGAAGTTTGCTAGCCTTAGCGGGTCTTTCTCAAGGGCTTTTTTATGGATGCAATTACCTTACTGACTACACGTTATTCTTCCCCTCGTCTGACTGAGCCGGCGCCGGCTGGTGAGGCATTGCAACTGATTAAACAAGCGGCGCTGCGGGTGCCCGACCATGGCGCACTGCGGCCATGGCGTTTTGTGGTGTTTAACGGCAAAACGGCGCTTAGCAAGCTCGGTGACATTTTTGCTGAAGCGGCGCTGGAAGAAGATCCGGCGACGTCAAACGAGATGCTGGAACGGGCCCGTCAGTTACCACTGCGCGCGCCTTTGGTGATCGCCTGTATTGCCCGTTGTCGCGAGCACGCCAAAGTGCCGCAAAGCGAGCAGGTTCAATCGGCAGCCTGCGCCGTGATGGCGATGCAACAAGCGGCTTTTGCGCTTGGATTTGGCGGGATCTGGCGCACTGGCGCTTACACCCAGTATGAATTTGTCCGCCAGGCGCTTGGGCTTTCGGAGGACGACGAAATCGTCGGATATCTGTACCTGGGTACCTGCGCTTCGGAAATGACGCCTAAAGCAGGCCTGGAGCCGGCAGAGTTCTTCTCAGATTTCAGCTGAGCAGCGGCTTCAGGCGCCAGCAGGGTTGAACCGCTATCGCGGGGAAACGCACTGTTGGCCACTCCAAAAAATAAAAAAAACCGCCAGTTGGCGGTTTTTTATCAGGCAGGCGATTTAGAAATCAGCATTGCCTGGTGTGCGTGGGAAGGCAATCACATCCCGCACGTTGCCGACGCCGGTGACATAAGACACCAGACGCTCAAAACCTAAGCCAAAGCCAGCGTGCGGCACTGTGCCATAACGGCGCAGGTCGCGATACCAGCTGTAATCTTCTTTATTGAGGCCCATTGCATCCATCCGCGCATCTAACTGTTCCAGCCGCTCTTCACGCTGGCTGCCGCCGATGATTTCACCGATACCGGGTGCCAGAATGTCCATTGCGGCCACAGTTTTGCCGTCTTCATTCATCCGCATGTAGAAAGCTTTGATGTCTTTTGGATAGTTTTGCAGGATCACCGGTGCGCCGACATGCACTTCGGCCAGGTAACGCTCATGCTCAGACTGTAAGTCGACGCCCCATTCGACGGCATACTCAAACTTCTTGCCGCAGTTTTGCAAAATGGTGATAGCGTCGGTGTAATCCATCCGCACAAAACTTGAATCGATGATTTGCTGTAAACGGCTGACCGCTTTGTCGTCGACGCGTTCGGCGAAAAATGCCATATCGTCGGCGCGCTCACTCAGCACGGCTTTAAACACATACTTCAGCATGTCTTCGGCCAACTGGGCGATGTCTTTCAGTTCGGCGAACGCCACTTCAGGTTCAATCATCCAGAACTCCGCCAGGTGACGGGTGGTGTTGGAGTTCTCTGCGCGGAAGGTCGGCCCGAAGGTATACACCTTGGACAGGGCGCAGGCATAAGTTTCCACGTTCAGCTGACCGGAAACGGTCAGGAAGGTTTCTTTGCCAAAGAAATCCTGTTTGTAATCAATTTGGCCTTTGTCATCGCGTGGCAGATTTTCCAGATCCAGCGTACTGACACGGAACATTTCACCGGCGCCTTCGGCATCCGCACCTGTGATGATTGGCGTGCTGATCCAGTAAAAACCCTGCTCGTGGAAGAAACGGTGAATGGCCTGAGCCAGACAGTGGCGCACGCGGGTAATGGCACCCACCATGTTGGTGCGGGCGCGCAAATGGGCCTGCTCGCGCAGGTACTCCATGCTGTGGCGCTTCGGCGCCATTGGGTAAGTGTCCGGATTTTCGACCCAGCCGGTGACGATGACTTCAGTCGCCTGAATTTCAAATGACTGGCCCTGGCCTTCAGATTTGGCCACAGTGCCGGTGACTATCACCGAGCAGGCGGTGGTCAGGCGTTTGATTTCATCTTCATAATTATTCAGTTCAGCCGGAGCGACGGCTTGCAGTGCATCAAAACAGCTGCCGTCGTGTACGGCGAGGAAAGAAATACCGGCTTTGGAATCACGGCGGGTGCGGATCCAACCTTTGACGGTAATGGTGGCGCCAACCTGGTACTGGCCGGCGAGGACGTCTTTTATCACTGCATGCGTCATGCAACAGGCTCCAACTTGCTCACAGAATTGATTGATCTTTCTTAAAGAGGTGTAATGATACGCAGGCAGCGTTGAAGCACAAGCAAAACTTGAGGCCTGCGGCTAAAACTTCCGGATCAGCCGCAACAGGCCCATCAACCACGGCTGAGAAGGACCCGAGAGTGACAGAGCAACCACAGACACCCCCCCGTCGCAACAGACGCAAAGGACCGGACTGGATGGTGCAGGCATTTCACTGGCTGTCGTTGATTGGCTGGGTGATCCTGATTGTCGCGCTGGGATTAAGCCATCTGGCCAAGCCCGAAATGGAAACCGGGCTGACCCGTTATTGGGGCATTGAACTGCGCGACTATTGGGAGCCGACGCTGACCAGCCAGCTGGTGTATTTGCTGTGGTGGTGCTGTGCCGTCAGCCTGTGCAGTATCGTGCTCAACCAGTTCCGCTTACGCCGTGCCAGCGACCGCCAACAGTACAATTCGGTGGCCTTGCTGTTGATTGCGCTGGCGGCGCTCAGCTTTTTTTATCAGCTGTAGCTGCTGTTGCCGGCGCTGTTCCTTCTTTAGTCAGGCGCCCGGCAATGCCGGGGCTTGCTGCAGGATGTCCGCATCGACAATGGCCGCCAATGCCGCGGTCAGGCGAGACAACTGCGCCGGTTCAATCACATAGGGCGGCATCAGATAAAACAGCCTGCCAAATGGCCGGATCCAGACCCCTTGCGCCACCATCAGCGCCTGTGCTTTGGCGACATGGATGTTGGCGTTCATTTCGACTATCCCCACAGCGCCCAGCACCCGTACCGCCGCAACTTGTGGCCTGAAGCGCAGCGGCGCCAGTTCGGCCTGCAGCTGTTGTTCGATACTGGCCACTTGCGCTTGCCAATGCCCTTGCGCTATCAGTTGCAGACTGGCCCTGGCGACCGCGCAGGCCAGCGGGTTGGCCATGTAGGTGGGGCCATGCATCAAAGCGCCGGTCTGGCCTTGTCCAATGCCACGGGCCACTTCGCGGCTGCACAACGTGGCGGCGAGCGTCAGATAACCGCCGGACAAGGCTTTGCCAAGACACAGAATATCCGGTTCAATGCCGGCATGTTCGACCGCGAACAGCTTGCCGGTGCGGCCAAAGCCGGTGGCAATCTCATCACAAATGAGCAGCACCTGATACTGATCGCACAGCGCGCGCGCCAGCCTGAGGTACTGTGGGTGATAAAGCCGCATGCCACCAGCGCCCTGCAGCACGGGCTCAACGATAAAAGCGGCTATTTGCTGATGGTTGCGTTCAAACATCTGCCGCAGTGCATCGCCGTCCTGAGCCTGCCAGCTGTCAGCAAAAGCCCGTGCCGGGGCCGGCGCAAACAGCTGTGGCGTCAGTTGGCCGGCAAACAGCTGATGCATGCCGTCGACCGGATCGCATACCGACATCGCTGCAAAAGTATCGCCGTGATAAGCCTTGCGTAAGCTGAGGATTTTGTTTTTGCCGGTGCGGCCCAGCGCCAGTTGGTACTGCAGCGCCATTTTCAGTGCCACTTCCACCGCAATCGAGCCGCTGTCGGCATAAAAGATATGCTGCAGGCTGGCGGGCACCATCGACAGTAACAGTTTACCCAGCTCAATGGCCGGCGCGTGCGTGATGCCGCCAAACATCACATGGCTCATCTGTTTGAGCTGTTGTTCAATGGCGGCATTGAGCACCGGGTGGTTGTAGCCATGCACCGCAGCCCACCAGCTGGAGGTGCCGTCAATCAGTTGCCGGCCATCTTCCAGCTGCAGCAGGACGCCGCTGGCCGACACCACCGGATACACCGGCAGCGGCTGTTGCAACGAAGTGTAGGGATGCCATAAATGCTCCCGATCAAAAGCCAAATCAATGCTCATAAAATAACCAATGGTAAACTTGTGTAACTGGTACGCGTTGACAGCGTGCGGCGCGTCGCTAGACTAGCGGCAAAACGGCCTTCCGACAAACAAAAATCAGAGACTTTCATGGAACCTATTCGACAAGCGCAGCACGACAGCCTGACAGCAGTCCGCCACAACTGGACACTGGCCGAGGTCAACGCCTTATTTGCTTTGCCTTTTAATGACTTACTGTTTCAGGCGCAGTGCGTTCATCGCGCCAACTTCCGGCCCAACGAAGTGCAGGTCAGCACTTTGTTATCGATCAAAACCGGCGCCTGCGCTGAAGACTGCAAATACTGCCCGCAAAGCGGTCATTACAATACCGGCCTTGAACGCGAGCGATTGCTGGAAGTTGAAAAAGTGCTGACACAGGCCCAGGCCGCCAAAGACAAAGGCGCCAGCCGCTTTTGTATGGGCGCGGCCTGGAGCAATCCCAAGCAGCGCGACATGCCTTACATCATGGAAATGATCAAAGGTGTCAAGGAGATGGGGCTGGAAACCTGTATGACGCTGGGTAAGCTGACCGCGGAGCAGGCCGTGGAACTGGCCGGTGCCGGCCTTGATTATTACAACCACAATCTGGACACTTCGCCGGAATTTTATGGCGAAATCATCACCACCCGTACTTATCAGGACCGGCTGGACACTTTGTCGCACGTGCGCGACGCTGGCATGAAAGTCTGTTGCGGCGGTATCGTCGGTATGGGTGAAAGTGCCACCGACCGCAGCGCCTTACTGCGCCAGCTCGCCAATCTGCCGGAGCAGCCAGAATCGGTGCCTATCAATATGCTGGTGAAAGTCAAAGGCACGCCGCTGGAAAATGTCGAAGATCTGGATGCCTTTGAATTTATCCGCACCATCGCGGTGGCGCGCATCATGCTGCCAAAAAGCCATGTGCGGCTGTCGGCGGGGCGTTCGCGGATGAACGAACAGATGCAAGCCTTGTGTTTTATGGCCGGCGCCAACTCGATTTTTTACGGCGACAAGCTGCTGACCACCGAAAACCCGGAAGCGGACAGCGACATGCAGTTGTTTGCCAAGCTCGGTTTAAAACCAGAACAGCGTCACGATGTCTCCGATGAAGCGCACGAAGCTGCGCTGGCGGAAGCCTTGCACGAACAGCAAAAGCCGTCGTTGTTTCACGCGGCCCTCTGAGCCCACATGCAAGCCACTCAGATGCAGCAATGGCTGGCGGCGCGCCAGCAGCAAGGGCTGATGCGCCAGGAGATTTGCCTGACGCCGCTGGCGGATGGCCTGATTAGCAAAGACGGCCTGCCGCTGCTTAATTTTTCCGGCAATGATTATCTCGGCCTTGGGTTTGCGCCAGAGATCAGACAAGCCGCCGCCGCTGCAGCGCACAGTGATGGCGTGGCGGCGACCGGCTCGCCGCTGCTGACCGGCTATTCGCCGGCGCAGCGCGACCTGGCTGCTGCTTTGTGCGACTGGCTCGGCTGTGAAGATGTACTGCTGTTTAGCTCTGGCTTCGCTGCCAATCAGGCGATGCTGGCAGCTTTGTGGGGGCCGGATGAGCTGCTGCTGCTTGACAAATATTGCCATGCCTCGATGCAGGATCTGCTGAGCAGCCGGCGGCAGGATTTTCGCCGCTTTGCGCATCAGGACCTGGCCGCATTGCAGCAGTTGCAGCAAAAAGCTGCCGCCGCCGGGCAAGCCGTACTGGTCGCGACCGAAGGGGTGTTCAGTATGGACGGTGATATCACGGATGTGGCTGCGCTGGCGGCGCAATGCGGCAAAAAATGTGGCAGCAAATGCGATGGCCACACACCGCTGCTGCTGGACGACGCCCACGGTCTTGGCGTGCTTGGTGAAGAAGGACGCGGCAGCTGGCAGCATCATCAGGTGCCGCTTCGCGCTCTGCAGTGTCTGATGGGTAATTTTGGCAAAGCGCTGGCCGGTCAGGGCGGTTTTCTGGCCGGAAGCTTTGATGTGATTGAGTTTATCCGCCAGCAGGCGCGGCATTACATTTACAGCACGGCGTTGTCGCCGCAGCTTTGCCGGGCGATGCAGGCGAGTATCATGCTGTGTCGCAAGGACCAATGGCGGCGCGACAAGCTAAACGCCAATATCGCGCTGTTTCGCGAGCGTGCGACAGCGGCAGGGCTGGCCTTGCTGCCATCACAAAGCGCCATTCAGCCGGTGTTGATGAGGCAGGCGGACACGTCCGCGCAACCCGGTGCTTTTGGAAAAAACAGCACGGCAGCACAAATTGAGCTGGCGCTCAGGGCCAGCCAACAATTGCAGCAACAAGGCATTTGGCTCAGCGCCATCCGGCCGCCGACCGTGCCTTCGCCGCGTCTTAGGGTCAGCTTGTCCGCCAGTCACAACGACAGTCAGATCTGCCAGTTAGTTTCGGCTTTGGCCGCATTACAGGGTTAATCGTGGAATTTGCATTCAGCTCTTCTCATATTGCGCAGCGTTTTGGTAAAGCTGCGCACAGTTACACCGAATCGGCGCGTTTGCAGCGTGAAGTGGCGTTTGATGCGCTGAAGCTATTGCCAGCTGGACAGGGCGGCCTGCTGCTGGATCTTGGCTGCGGGCCTGGCTGGTTTTTGCACAATCTGGTGCCTTATGGCAAAGAGCTTATCGGCATTGATTTAAGTGCAGCGATGCTCGAACAGGCGAACGCGCAGGGCATTGCCAGCGCTTGTCTGCAAGCCGATGCGGCGGCCTTGCCGCTGGCCGATGCGTCCGTGCAGACGGTATTCAGTTCGCTGATGCTGCAGTGGTGTGAAACGCCGGCCGCGGTATTTGCCGAAATCAGCCGCGTGTTAAAGCCCGGCGGCCATTTTGTCATCACCACGCTGGTGGAAGAATCGCTGCAGGAATTCAGCCACGCCTGGCTGCAAGCCGGCAGCAGGGCGCCGGCCTTACCTTTTCGCGACGTTGCCGGCCACCTGCAGGCTGCCCGCGAGGCTGGTCTGAGTTGTCACGGCCAGCAAAAAACCTATCAGCTGTTTTTCCCGGATGTTTTCAGTCTGGCGCGTGAATTTAAACAGCTCGGCGCCAGCTACAGCGGCGGCCAGTCTAACGTGGCAGGCCTGGCAGGCCGGCGCAGCTGGCAGCGTTTTGCCGAGGCCTACCAGCAAAAACGTACTACGCAGGGCTTGCCGCTCAGTTACCAGGTGCTGTTGATGTTTGGCCATAAACCGGCCGGGGTGACATGTTGACCACACAAAGATTTTTTGTCACAGGGACAGATACCGACGCTGGCAAGACGTATGTCAGCAGCGCGTTATTACGTGGCTTCAGGCTCAATGGCCACGCTGTCAGCGCCCGTAAACCCGTTGCCAGTGGGACCGACCCTTTGGGACAGAACGCTGACGCGCTGGCCTTGAGTGCGGTGACAGGCGAGCCGGTGGCGCAGGTCAATCCGTTGTGTTTTGCGCTGCCAACCGCGCCGCATCTGGCCGCCCACCAACAAGGGAAGCCGTTGTCGGTGGCGGTGCTTGAGGCCTTGCTGACTGCACCGGCGCAGCCCGCTGCATTTCAGCTGATCGAAGGGGCTGGTGGCTGGTTGTTACCGCTGAACGATACTGAACTGATGGCTGACTGGGTGGTGGCAAAACGCTGGCCGGTCCTGCTGGTGGTTGGCGTGAAGCTTGGCTGCCTCAATCACAGCCTGCTGACAGTGCGTGAAATGAGACGTGCCGGCGTGCCAATATTGGGATATGTCGCCAATGTGTTGTGTCCGGATATGCATTTTCTGAGCGAAAACTTGCTGGATCTGCAACAACGGCTGCAACTGCCTTGTCTGGCGCAATTGCCTTTTGCGCCGGCCGGGCCGACAGCCGCGCAATGTCAGGCGTTGGCAGATGCCGTGGAAGCCGCCATGCGGGGACTGCATCAGCGCGGCTAAGCTGCAAAAGCGATGGCCGGGTGTTTGACTGACGCAGGCTAAAGGCCAGCCTGCGTCTTGCAAAGCAAAGCAAAGCAAAGCACAGTAAACAGCTCAGCGTGCCAGCAACAGCTGCAAATCCGTCGAAGTGGTCACCGGCGTTTTAGTGCCAGCTATAAACAGATAACCCGGCTCCTCGCCAATGTAGCAGAGTTTTTCGCCTTGTAAGCGCAGCGCCGTGCCTTCCGGCAATGCCATCGCCGGCGTCTGCGGGTTAACGTGCATACATTCTGCGAGCCGGATATCACGGGTTTCACCGTGAAAACCCGCTGGCACAAAGTCGGTGTAATGCGGGTTGAGCTGACAGGCCAGCAGCGCCAGCGCGTCGAATGATGGCGGGCAGACAATCGGCATGTCATTGGTAGTGCGGATACTGCAGCCCGCAATGTTCGAACCCGCACTCCAGCCGGTGTAAGGCAAACCGGCACGCACCCGCGTAGCCAGTGGCTGCAACAATTGCCGGCGATACAATTCGTTCAGGAGCACAAAGGTATTACCACCGCCAACCATCACCGCCGTGGCGTCTGCCAGCGCCTGATGCGTGTCGGCATGGCGGTGGATGGAATCGAGGCGGATACCCAGTGGTGCCAGCGCCTGCTGAACCTTCGCCTGATAGTCATCATGGCTCACCGTAACGCCCGCATAAGGGATAAATAACACCTCTTTGATCCCAGCAAGCTGCTCTTTGATAAGCTCCAGTGCGGGCGCCAGATACTCGCTGTCACCGGCTCTTGAGCTGCTTAACAATAAAAGATCCATCCGAAATCCTTCCTCTCACGTAAACGGGCAAAAACGGCAGTCTAACCTGTTGCCTGATGTTCATAAAGCAGGGGAGCCCTTGAACTTTCGGGCCAAGCCCTCATTAAGACATGACAGAGTGCCGTAACAGGAGAGCCTGAAATGAAACGTATCTTATTGTTTTTAATGACTAACCTTGCAGTGATGTTGGTGCTGTCAGTGGTGCTGTCGGTACTGTTCTCGGTATTTGGACTCGACAGGTCCAGTATGCAGGGGCTGTTGCTGCTGGCGGCGGTGTTTGGGTTTGGCGGCAGTTTTATCTCGCTGGCGATGTCCAAATGGATGGCCAAAAGGTCGACCGGTGCTGTGGTGATCACGCAGCCCCGCAATGCCACTGAACATTGGCTGCTCAGCACAGTGCAGCGCCAGGCGCAGCAGGCTGGGATCGGCATGCCGGAAGTCGCGGTTTATGATTCACCGGAAATGAACGCGTTTGCCACCGGCATGAACCGTAACAACGCACTGGTCGCGGTCAGCACGGGTTTGCTGCGCAATATGCGCGAAGAGGAAGTGGAGGCTGTGCTGGCGCATGAAGTGTCGCATGTCGCCAATGGCGATATGGTCACACTGACGCTGATCCAGGGCGTGGTTAATACCTTCGTGATTTTCCTGGCGCGGCTGATCGCCGGCGTCATTGCCAACGGCGGCCGCAGCAGTGACAGCGAAAGTGCCGGCAGTGGCGGTTTTGCTTACATGGCGACTGTCTTTGTGCTGGAGATGCTGTTCGGTGTGCTGGCCAGTATCATCGTGATGTGGTTCTCACGTCAGCGCGAATACCGGGCTGATGCCGGTGCGGCGGCCTTAGTGGGCGCGCCAAAGATGATTGCCGCCCTCAACCGGCTGCGTCATAACCATGAAAGTCAATTAGAAGGCTCAATGATGGCTTTTGGCATTGCCGGTAAAAAATCTGTCAATGAACTCTTCTTAAGCCATCCACCGCTGGAAAAACGCATTGCTGCGCTGATGCAGCGTTGATACAGCGTTTAAATCAACAGGGCAGATGGCGTTTTTCTGTCTGCCCTGACACTTGCCGAGTCCGCTATTCTGCCGCATGATGGTGGCGCAATAGTTATCTAGTGAATTGACCTGACTGAATTTTCTGCCAAAACCAACGCAAAATTGCAACCTTTCGGCGGCGGTCAGAGTCAGAGATTTGCGCGTTCTGCGAAGTGGCGCAAGCGCGCTTCCCGTCCATCCAAATGGAGCATCAGCATGAAAAAATGGTTCGCTTTGGTTTTACTCTGTGTGTTGACTTTGTCCGGTTGTGCCAGCAACAGTGGGCAGTCCGTCGAACAAAAGCGGCAGGCGATAGAAAACATGCGCGCCAATACGCTGAATAAACTTTACAAAGAAAAACCTTACGCGGCGGACACTATCGAAAGGGCCGCCGGTTATGCAGTGTTTTCCAACGCCAATGTCAATCTGATCTTCGCGAGTGCAGGCGGCGGGCAAGGCGTGGTGCATAGCAACAATGGCAAAGTCACCTACATGAAAATGGGCGAAGTCGGCCTGGGTCTGGGTATAGGTGCCAAAGATTACCGGCTGGTCTTTGTCTTCCATAATCAACAGGCGCTCAATCGCTTCGTCAATGACGGCTGGGCATTTGGCGGGCAAATGGATGCAGCCGCCAAAGCAAATGAAAAAGGCGATGCTATCGGCGGCGAAATTACAGTGGACAACATTACGATTTACCAACTGACTGAGACCGGCCTGGCGCTGCAGGCGACCATCAAAGGCACTAAGTTCTGGCGGGACGACAGCCTGAACTGAACTATGGGCGGGGTTGCGTTTACCCCGCCAGCGGCTAAGGTTTAAAAGTTCATGAAGCAGGGAGTTGATATGCCATTTTCTACTGATTTAAATGCAGAAATTCGTGTGCTGAATCTGTTTAACCTTGATACCAGCCAGGCCGGCATCAAAGCGCATAAAGATGCCGATGCCGAGACGCTGGCCGCCATTGCGCGTTTATATCACAAAGGCTTGCTGACCCAACCGGACGGCGGCTATCTGACCGACTTAGGCCGCAACTGTGCTGAACATCTGCAGCATGCGCTACGGATCCTGGCTACTTAAGGGCGCGTTTGATTTTACGGCTGAGCAGCAAGGCGGTTGCATAGTCTTGCTGCCTGCCGGCAAACTGCCAGCCCAGATACGCGTTCAGCAATAAAGCAAAGTCATCCGAAAGTTCAGGTTTTCTGCAGCGCCATTGTTGCAGATACTGCTGATAGCTTTGGCCTTTTTCCTTGGGCTGCAGGGCCAGCAGGTGCTGAAACAGCCGCTTGGTTGGATCTGCCGGCGGACGGCGCCACCACCACCAGAGTGCGAATACTGCGCTCAGCAATAACCACCAACTGTCGCGTGGTTGCAGCTGCCAGTTGATCTGTTGCAACCGGCCTAACAAACTGCGCTGCTCGGTGGCATCAAAACTCAGCACCCAGGCCGACCAGTAGTAGTCAAGGTCCCGCAGTGGTTGTAACAACCATTGGTCAACATAGCGGGTCAGCCAAGCAGAATTGAAATCTCCGATCGCAGCCAGTTCCGCATTCGCACTGAAGGATTGCAGTAAGTCAGGTTCAATCAGTGCCGTCGGGTCGTACAAGACCCAGGAACCGTTCAGATAATACTCGACCCAGGCATGGGCCTGACGTTGCTGCACTTGCAGATAACTGCCGTTGTCCTGCCAGCTGCCGCCCAGGTAACCACCGACCAGCCTCGCTGGCACGCCGGCTGCCCTTAATAAGAAAACCGCAGCGCCAGCGTAGTGACTGCAAAACCCTGTTTTTCGTTCAAACAAAAAACGATCAAGCTGTTCGCCAATGATTTGACCGGGTGACAGGCTGTAGCGAAATCCTTGCCCGGAAAAATACTGGCTGATGGCACTGACCATACTGACGGTATCAGCATGGCCCTGACGCAATTGTGCAGCCAATTGGCGGCTTTGCAGATTGCCGTTGGGTAATTGCAGATAAGGCTGCAAAGCGCCACTGGCCGCGACATTCTGCAGACTGCTTTGCAACTGATAACTGATGCGCTGACTGACACGTTGTTCGCTGTAAATCAGCTGGGAGCGATTGAGCCGCAGGTTCTGGCTGAGCTGGTGGGGCTGGCCCAGCGCAAACAAACTGAATTGCTGGTGCGGTTCGGCTATCACTGTGTAGTCGAGCACCCTGGATGTCGCCGGCTGTGGGCTCACCGGGACCGCCTGGCGCTCTGCCAGCCAGTTCTGACCGTCAAACAGCTGATAAATTTTGGCGCGAAAATACAGCTGATCATTTTGTGGTGGGTCGCCATGAAAACGAACCCGAAATGCCAGCGCGTCCGAATCGAGCAATTCGCTGACCTGACCAGGCGACAGCCTGTCTGTCAGGCCGGTTTGTGCAAGCTTAGCCCCCGGCAGCTGCCAAAGGGGAGGCAGGCGTGGAAACAACACAAAGAGTAGTAACAAGGCACTGAGGGCAAACAGGCTGCGCTTAAACTGTCTGAGCCGGTTTGGCCGCTGACTGGTAGCCTGCTCATCACTAAACAGCAGATACTGACAATGCAGATTCAGGATAAAAGCGGCAAAGACCAGCATGGCCAGCCACAAATCCTGATGCAAAATAAATGCACAGGCCAGTAAAAAATAGTGAACCCACAACAGTTGTACCGCATCCTGCCGGCGCTGTTCTGTTAAGCCAAGCAGCCGCAGAATGGCGGCCAGCAGCAGGAAATGAAACATCAGATGGATCACGCCCAAAGAGCGGGCGCTCAGCACCAAGCCCAGCAGCAACAGCGCCGCCAGCAGATTACTGCGTCCAAGGCTCCACGGCGCAGCGTCGCGATACAACTGCCAGAGCTTGGCCAGCAGCAGCAGAGCAAAAACCGGTAAGGTCCATTGGTTGTAGGCAGGTAACAGCAGCAACCAGATCGATAATTGAAACAACCATAAACGCCATTGCAGGGACTGAGTCAGCATAGGGCCAGCTCCTGTAACACGCGTTTCAGGTGGCCTGAGGACTGGCCAATCGGCACTTCACGGCCAAACAGCCGCAAGCCAAAGGGTTGTTGCTGTTCGTGCAGAAGCAGCGCCCTGGCGGCCAAATCAGACAGCTGTTGTTCCAGATCCGACAGTATCACATCAGGCTCAAGCCAAATCTCGTTGAGCGGCTGCTGACTGGCCTGATACTGGTGGACGGTCAGCGCCTGCTGGCGGCTGAATCTTTTCCAGTCGATTTGGCGCAGCGAATCGCCGGCCTGCATAGCCCGCTGTCCAACCCATTCATCGCGGCTGCCGGGGTCGCGCGCAGCGCTGTCACGCGCGACAGCCGCCGACACGGGCGTCGGATAGACCCAGTAGCCGCAATCAAGCTGCACGTAACTCCAGCAGCGGATCAGGCCAAAAGGGTACACCGACTGTAGTTTCAGCCAAGGCAGTTGATAGTAGCCGCGTCTGGTGGTCTGTAAAGGCAACTGCGCCTGGCCTTGACGCACCGTTGACTGTTGATGCGGCTGGCCGTCCCAATGGATGGTCAGCGCGACCGCGGCACTATCTACATTGTTGGCTCTATCGACATTGTTGGCTCTGTTAGCCTGCAGGCGCAGCAGCAAAGGCGTTCCGGCAAATACGTCTTCAGCCGGTGCGCTGCTGATCACCAGATGATGCAGGTTTTCAAATGCGAGCAGGATACAGCTGACAAACAGCACCAGCAGTGCATAAGCCAGCAACATGATCAGATTATTCTGATAGTTGGTGCCAAGCACATACAGCAACAGGGCCAGCAGCAGGACCGACAAGCCAAAACCCGTCGGTAACACAAACAGATAACTCTGACGTAAAGTGATCTCCGCGGCGCGTGGCTGCTTCCGGGCCAGGTAGCGCCAGAGTCTGGGCCTGAGCCACTGATTCAGATATTGCATGAGGTCTGGCGCAGCAACCACTGGGCGGATTGCGTTTGAC
>JACCDQ011695473.1_pt1 | contig 20605 bp, 18 predicted proteins | sample 7446031 | NCBI WGS metagenome assembly JACCDQ01 (sample SAMN15323442, study PRJNA562643) | freshwater metagenome | isolation source: river surface water | place: USA:Blue River Watershed | collected 2017-08-17
GTAACGCCAATTGATTCGAAGGAATACAGAGCAGCAGAACGTGCGATGGAAGAAGCTTTCGGCAAAAAGCCTGTACCTACAAGAGGCGGAGGAAGTATTCCAATTGTGGCATTATTTGAAAAAGAATTAGGGCTTAAAACCATTTTAATGGGTTTTGGGCTTGACTCAGATGCCATCCACTCGCCTAATGAGCATTATGGTTTATTCAATTTCTATAAAGGAATAGAAACGATTCCGTTATTCTTTAAATATTATTCAGAAACGAATTAAGGATTCAGACACATTTATTTAAAGAATCAGATAGTAGTCTAGAAAACATAAGTTGAGTAATTGATTATCATTTTTTACACAACTATGTTTTCTATGGCTCTATGTGGTTAAATAGGTCGTAGTACTTAATAGCTTTTAGTAATAAGCTCAGTTTATCCTTTTACTCAACATATCCCATCATGTCATCTAGTATTAATTTAGATATTCTTATCACTGAGTCCAGTTCCAATTACAACGATTTGGAGAAAATGAGCCTTGCTCAAGTACTAACAGGTATTAACAACGAAGATAAAAGCGTTCCTTTGGCTGTAGAGAAAGCAATTCCTCAGATAGAAGCTTTGGTTGCTCAAATTGTTGTTCGAATGAAAGAGGGCGGACGTTTGTTTTATATCGGTGCTGGTACAAGCGGTCGTTTGGGCGTGGTAGATGCTTCTGAATGTCCTCCAACGTTTGGAGTACCATTTGATTTAGTCGTAGGAATTATTGCTGGAGGAGACGGTGCTATTCGTAAAGCAGTAGAAAATGCGGAGGATAATCAGGAACAAGCATGGTTAGATTTGCAGGCTCAAGGAATTAGTGAACTGGATACCGTTGTGGGTATTGCGGCTTCTGGGCGTACTCCTTATGTGGTAGGTGGTTTGCAAAAAGCCAGAGAGGCGGGTTTGTTAACAGGCTCAATTGCCTGCAATGCAGGGAGTCCAATCGCACAAGCTGCCGAATATGCAATTGAGGTAATCGTTGGCCCAGAGTTCGTAACAGGAAGTACACGGATGAAAGCAGGAACAGCTCAAAAGCTGGTCTTAAACATGATTTCGACGGCTACCATGATTCAATTGGGTAGAGTAAAAGGGAATAAAATGGTGGATATGCAGTTGAGTAACGATAAGTTGGTGGTAAGGGCAGAGAATATGTTGATTAAAGAGCTGGGAATCAGTCGTGAGGAAGCGGTCTCGTTGTTGGCTCAATATGGTAATGTCCGAAATTCTATTGAAGCTTATTCTTCAAAACGTTAACACGATATTAACAATTCATGTTAAAATATTTATATAGATTTGTACACAGCAAGATTAATTAGGGTAAGAAATGATAAATTATTTGCTATAATGTTATTACTTTGTATTCGTTAGTCAAGCTCAATTATCCAAATTATGTTACAGGTGTTTTATCGCACTTGTTGAAACAGACAAATAAATCACATTCATGAAAAAAGTACTATTCAGTGCGTTGTTATTAGCAGGTTTCGTGGCAAACGTGCAAGCACAAGAGATCCCAGAGGACATCAAGTCTATTTTGCAAAAAAATACCTGCTTAGCTTGTCATAAAGCGGATGCTAAATTAGTAGGTCCTGCTTACAAAGACATTGCAAAGAAAAAGTATTCAAACGAAAAAATCGTTGAATTAATTGCTAATCCAAAGCCATCTAACTGGCCAGGTTACCCACCAATGGCTCCAATGAAAAACATCTCTAAGGATGATGCGTTAAAAGTAGCTGGTTGGATTAATTCATTAGCACCAAAATCTGCTGCTAAAGGAAAGAAAAAAGCATAAGGTATCGAATATAAAAAAACCTGACAAGCTAATCTGTCAGGTTTTTTTATGTCAATCATAGAAGCCTTAATTACTTTGCACTGTAATTCGGAGCTTCTTTCGAGATTGTGATATCATGTGGGTGACTTTCTTTCACACCCGCAGAAGTAATTTTTACAAAACGAGCATGGTGCATTGCTTCAATTGAACCAGCACCACAGTACCCCATACCCGCTTTCAGTCCACCAACCATTTGGTAAAGGATTTCTGAAACAGAGCCTTTGAATGGAACACGACCTACAATACCTTCAGGCACTAATTTTTTGATGTCATCTTCTGCATCTTGGAAATAACGGTCTTTTGAGCCATCTTCCATCGCTTCCAATGAACCCATACCACGGTATGTTTTAAATTTACGTCCTTCATAGATGATTACTTCACCTGGCGCTTCGTCTGTACCAGCTAACATTGAGCCAATCATTACCGTGTTTGCACCACCAGCGATTGCTTTGGCGATATCACCAGAGAAACGAATGCCACCATCCGCAATAATAGGAACGCCCGTACCTGCTACGGCTTTAGCTGCTTCGTAAACGGCTGTTAATTGAGGCATCCCAACACCAGCGATAATACGAGTAGTACAAATACTACCTGGACCAACACCTACTTTAACGGCATCAGCACCTGCATCTGCTAAGGCTCTTGCACCTTCACCAGTTGCTACGTTTCCAACGATAACGTCTAAGTTTGGATATTTTGCTTTTACACGTTTTAAGGCATCAATAACGCCTTTAGAGTGTCCGTGAGCAGTATCAATACTTACCACGTCAACACCTACATTAACAAGAGCTTCAATACGGTCAAGTAAATCAGGAGTAACACCTACAGCAGCACCAACACGTAAACGACCTAATGAATCTTTCGAGGCATAAGGGTGTGATTTACGTTTTAAGATGTCCTTATAAGTGACCAAACCGATAAGTCTGTTTTCTTCGTCAACGATAGGGAGCTTTTCGATTTTATATTCTTGAAGAATTGTTTCAGCTTCGTCTAAAGAAGTACCTTTTTTTGCAGTGATTAGGTTCTCCTTTGTCATGATGTCCGTAACCAAGATGGTTAAGTTCTTTTGGAAACGTAAGTCACGATTGGTTAGAATACCAATTAATTTATCGTCAGCATCAATTACGGGAATACCGCCAATTTTAAACTCACGCATAATACGGTGAGCATCTGCAAGCGTTTGTCCAGTCGTAAGGGTGATTGGGTCAATAATCATTCCTGATTCAGAACGTTTTACCTTTCTGACTTGAGCAGCCTGTTGAGCAATCGTCATATTCTTATGAATAATTCCAATACCACCTTCTTGAGCCATTGCAATTGCAAGCTCTGCTTCAGTTACTGTGTCCATTGCTGCGGAAACCATTGGGATATTCAGCGAGATGTTTCTAGTAAGTTGAGTTTGTGTTGATGTCTCTCTTGGAAGAACTTCTGAGTAAGCAGGAAGAAGAAGCACATCATCGTATGTGAGGGCTTCGTAGAGAAATTTAGATGAGTCTAACATGGCAAATAGCTTATTGTTGTTATTTGCCAGACAAAATTACCACGATTATGTTGATTTTGAAAGAAAAGCGACAAAATTATTGTTAAATATCTGTGAATTTAAAACATTGTGCTTTCTTAGAGCTATTTTCTATTTGAAAAGTCTATTTTTTGTTTTACAATTGTTTAAGTTTTTAACGAAATCAATCATCTATACACAATGGAAAAAAATCAGTTTGCATCCTACTATTCTGAAGAAGCAGTGGTGGCAGAACAGTCCCGTTTTATGACAAAAGTCTTTAGTTGGATGTCTGTTGCTCTATTAGTAACAGCAGGAGTAGCCTATTATGTGGCTTTTAATCCAGCAATTGTGGAATTCGTTTTCAGTAGTAAAATTAACTTCTACTTAATGCTTGGTGCTGAGCTAGGTATTGTTTGGTGGTTGAGCTCTCGGGTGGCATCCATGACAGCAAACATGGCAACGTTTTGGTTTTTCTTGTATGCTATTGTAAATGGTGTAACGCTCTCGGTTATCTTTTTTGCTTTTACTGCCGATTCAATTTTCTATGTTTTTCTGATAGCCGCTTCCATGTTTATGGCAATGGCCGCTTATGGTTACTATACCAAGAAAGACTTGACCTCTTGGGGAAGCCTGTTGTTTATGGGAGTAATAGGATTATTAGTGGCTGGAATTGTCAACCTTTTTCTGCGTAGCGATATGTTAGGAATGGTTGTTAGTTCCGTTGGCGTGCTGATTTTTGTAGGCTTAACTGCCTATGATACTCAGAAAATCAAAGAAATGAACGTGATCGGAAATGAAGGAACCGACGAAGATAAGAAAGAAGCGATTATGGGGGCACTAACTCTTTATTTGGACTTTATTAATTTATTCTTGTATTTATTGCGTTTATTAGGAAATCGTAGAGATTAAGTGGCAATTTAGACAGGTTATAAATAAGAAAAAGGGTATCTAGCACGAATAAGTCTATTTCTGTTATATACCCTCTTTTTTGTTATACAAGCATTAAAATGTACCTAAATCAGGGAATAATAACCGCTATTTTCAGGATAAAAGTTCACACAAAAGAAATTTTATGAGTAAATTGCGGACAGATTTATATCCCTTTACTATTAGCGTTCTCTTTATTTTTTGCTATAGTTAGTATAGATGCTGAGACACAACCGAATATTATTCCCAAATTTATGAACTACCAACCTTCCGACTATCTCCCGATTATCGTTCAGTTAGGGGCTGCTCTTGCTTTTATCGTGCTTACGATGGTTGCTACGCACTGGTTAGGCCCAAAGCGTCATAGCTCCAAAAAAGATGATGTTTTTGAATGCGGTATCGAATCCATTGGTGATGCTCGTACTCCCATCTCTGTTAAATATTTCCTTGTAGCCATTCTTTTCGTACTATTCGATGTAGAAATCGTTTTTATGTATCCGTGGGCAGTTAATTTTAAAGAACTAGCTTGGGATGGTTTTGTGGAAATGGTTGTCTTCATGAGCTTTTTATTACTAGGTTTTATCTACGTAATTAAGAAGGGCGTTTTGAAGTGGGAAAAATAAGCATTTAAGATGATTTAAGTCTTAGTGACGTTTTGCCATTTTTGAGGATGATACTTTAATCCGAAAAACTTTTTTAACTAATAAGAGTTTATCGTTAATGAAAGTGGAAACAGTCCTAAGACATCGTATTCCTAAATCAATTTTATTTTAGTATAATCGAAAGGTTTACAATTGATAATCAAGAACTTTGGAGATTTTTCATAGATGTTTATTAATTGATAAACGGTTCACTAATAAATAATGAGCGATACAACAATTAAAATGGTAGATGCTCCTGAGGGGCTTGAAGGACAAGGTTTCTTTGCTGCCAAGTTAGACGATTTAGTGGGTCTTGCCCGTGCAAACTCACTATGGCCTTTGCCATTTGCAACCTCTTGTTGCGGTATTGAGTTTATGGCTACAGCCGCATCCACTTATGATATATCTCGTTTCGGTTCTGAACGTATGTCGTTCTCAGCTCGTCAAGCCGATGTGTTGATGGTGATGGGAACAATCGCTAAGAAAATGGCTCCTGTCTTAAAACAAGTGTATCTTCAAATGGCTGAACCTCGTTGGGTATTGTCTGTCGGTGCTTGTGCTTCTTCGGGTGGTGTATTTGATACCTATTCTGTTTTGCAAGGTATTGACCGTGTGATTCCTGTGGATGTGTATGTGCCAGGTTGCCCACCTCGTCCAGAACAAATTATCGATGGTTTTATGCAAATTCAAGAATTGGCAAAATCTGAACAACGTCGTAGAAGAGAATCCCCAGAATATAAAGCTTTGTTAGCTTCTTACGGAATAGAATAATCATGACAAACGAACAAATAGCTCAGGACTTGGTAGCCCAGTTCGGTGAGGAACGAATTTTTGGTATCGTCGAAAATTACGGATTATTAAACGTAACAACTACGACGGACGCAATCGTACCAATACTTCATTATTTATATCAACATCCAATATTCAAATTTCAGTTCTTAACAGACTTGGGTGGAATTCACTTCCCAGAGGCAAAAGGACAGGAATTAGGCGTTATTTATCACTTACATAGTTTAGAAAATAATGTACGCTTAGTAATCAAATTGTATGTTCCTATCGAAGCTCCAATTGTACCAACGATTACAGGCTTATATGCAGCAGCCAATTGGATGGAGCGTGAAGCATTTGATTTCTATGGTTTAATCTTTGCTGGACACCCGAATTTGACAAGAATTCTAAACGTAGATGAGATGGATTATCATCCAATGCGTAAAGAATATCCATTAGAGGACGCTACCCGTGAAGATAAAATTGATGAACTTTTCGGTAGATAAGTTCTAAGAAATCCATCGTTTTCGGTGAGTTGACTTTAGCCTGTAAAGATAATTTAACGGGCATCCTTGATTTTTAAATGAATATAAAAGCCAAAAGCTTAGTGCCAAAAGCTGTTTAATATGTCAGAAATCGCATTAGTGTCAAGTCCTAACGTAGGGCTTACCAAACCACAAGAAAATAGAAAATTCGTAAACGAGTTGTCAACCCTAAACTTAGGGCCAACACACCCAGCTACGCACGGAATTTTTCAAAATATCCTCACCATGGACGGCGAGACGATTATTGCTGCTGAACAAACAGTAGGCTATATTCACCGTGCTTTTGAGAAAATAGCAGAACGTCGTCCGCTTTATCAAATTACCACACTTACTGACCGTATGAACTACTGTTCGTCGCCTATCAATAACATGGGTTGGCACATGACAGTAGAGAAACTTTTGGGTATTGAAGTACCTAAAAGAGCTCAGTATATCCGTGTAATTATGATGGAATTGGCTCGTATTGCTGACCATATTGTTTGTAACTCGATTCTTGCTGTGGATACAGGAGCAATGACAGGGTTCTTATATTTGATGCAATGGCGTGAACATATCTATGAAATTTACGAAGAAATGTGTGGTGCTCGTTTAACAACGAACATGGGACGTTTCGGAGGAATGGAAAGAGATTTGTCTGCGGAGGCAATTCGTAAGATTCGTGTATTACTGAACGATTTTCCTGCGGGTCTTCGTGAATTTGAAAGTATGGTAAAACGTAACCGTATTTTCATGGATAGAACCATTGACGTGGGTGCTATTTCTGCTGAAAGAGCCTTGAACTATGGTTTTACAGGACCAAACTTACGTGCTGCTGGGGTTGATTATGACGTTCGTTCGATGAATCCATATTCTTCTTACGAAGATTTTGAATTCGATGTTCCAGTAGGAACAAAAGGCGATACCTATGATCGTTTCTTGGTACGTGGTGAAGAAATGTGGCAAAGCTTACGCATCATCACACAAGCATTAGAGAACCTTCCAGAAGGGCCTTATCATGCAGATGCTCCACATTACTATTTACCAGATAAGAAAGACGTGTATTCTAATATGGAAGCGTTAATCTATCACTTCAAAATTGTAATGGGTGAAATTGATGCTCCAGTAGGAGAGGTATATCATTCGGTTGAAGGGGGTAATGGAGAATTAGGATTCTACTTAGTTTCTGATGGTGGTCGTGCGGCATACCGTTTGAAATTCCGTCGTCCGAGTTTCATTTACTATCAAGCATTCCCAGAAATGATTGTAGGCTCAACTTTATCGGATGCCATCATTACGATGTCTTCAATGAACGTAATTGCGGGGGAATTAGATACCTAGTCATTACACATCAGCAACTCAATAAGTATAATTGTTGCGAACTTTCGTGGAAAAATGAAACGTTCGCTTTAAATATAGTTTAGAGAAGGGAAGGGTTCGATGTTGACCATTCCAAAATCCTAAATCAAACAATGACGAATACACAAACGATACAGTTTCCAGCAGATACGTTGGAGTTGGTACATAAAATCATTAATCGTTATCCAGAAGGCAAACAAAAGTCTGCTTTGCTACCAGTTTTACACTTAGCTCAAGCTGAGTGGAGATGGTGCAGTCCAGAGGTAATGGATTATGTAGCTAGTTTGTTGAACATTAAACCAATTGAGGTTTATGAAGTGGCAACATTCTACACAATGTTCCATTTAGAACCAGTCGGCGAACACGTAATAGAGTATTGTCGTACAGGCCCTTGTTGTTTGATGGGTGGGGTAGAAGTATATGACCACCTAAAAAAGAAATTAGGAATTGAAACAGGTGAAACAACCGCAGATGGCAAATTCACGATTAAAGAAGTGGAATGTTTAGCTGCTTGTGGTTGGGGCCCAGTATTCCAAATTCGTGAGAAATATTACATGAATTTGACTACCGAAAAAGTGGACGAAATCATCGACGAACTTTCTAAATAATCCCTTAGCTAAGGCTAAAAAATACAGAGCATAATTCAGATGAAAATATTAACCGAACATATTGACGTACCGGGAATTGAAACCATTGATGTTTTTCGTAAACATGGTGGTTATAGTGCTTTAGAAAAGGCGTTAAAAACAATGTCGCCTGACGAAGTAACTGAAGAGGTTAAAAAATCAGGTCTTCGTGGACGTGGAGGTGCAGGTTTCCCTGTTGGAATGAAGTGGTCTTTCTTAGCAAAACCAGAGGGTGTACCTCGTTATTTGGTTTGTAATGCGGATGAGTCTGAACCAGGAACATTCAAAGATCACTACTTAATGATGAAATCACCTCATACCTTAATTGAGGGGATGATTGTTTCTTCGTTTGCCTTAGGTGCTAATACTTCTTACATCTATGTGCGTGGAGAATTAATGTATGTGATTCATATTCTCGAAAAAGCTATTCAAGAGTGTTACGACAAAGGTTTGTTGGGTAAAAATATCTTAGGCTCAGGGTATGATTTAGATTTATTTGTACAACCTGGTGGCGGTGCTTATATCTGTGGTGAAGAAACAGCTCTATTAGAATCGTTAGAAGGAAAACGTGGTAATCCTCGTAATAAACCTCCATTCCCTGCTGTGAAGGGCTTATGGCAATGTCCTACGGTAGTAAACAACGTAGAATCTATTGCGGCTACTTCATGGATTGTGAATAATGGCGGAGAAGAATATGCTAAATTAGGTGTAGGGCGTAGTACTGGTACGAAATTGATTTCGGTTTCTGGTCACGTGCGTAAGCCTGGTGTTTACGAAATCCCATTAGGAATTACCGTAGAAGATTTTATCTATGCAGACGAATGGTGCGGAGGTATCCGTGCAGGACATAAATTGAAAGCCGTTGTAGCAGGTGGTTCTTCTGTACCTATTTTACCAGCAGAATTAATCTTGACTACCGCAGCAGGTGAAAAACGTTTGATGACGTATGAATCGTTATCTGATGGTGGTTTTGCTACGGGTACAATGTTGGGTTCTGGAGGTTTTGTCGTAATGGACGAAACAACTTGTATTGTTCATAATACCTTAACATTCGGACGCTTCTATCACCACGAATCATGTGGACAATGCTCACCTTGTCGTGAAGGAACAGGTTGGATGGATAAAATTCTCTACCGTCTTGAACACGGACAGGGTCGTCAAGAAGATATTGATTTGTTAGTGGACGTTGCAAAGAAAATTGAAGGAAATACAATTTGTCCGTTAGGAGATGCTGCGGCGTGGCCAGTAGCGGCTGCAATTCGTCACTTCCGTGATGAGTTTGAGTGGCATGTGAAGCATCCAGAAAAAGCAACTCAACCTGGTGCGGTGTTTATGCGTGAAGGTGCAAGCTGGACATTGTAAGATGTTCGTTTTCAATTAAGGCATTCGGTTTAACTGATTGGCTGCTATTGAAAACTAAAATAGACTAACTCTTCGAATTAGATAGAAATTACAGAAAAAGATGAAAGTAACTATTGATAACATAACCATCGACGTAGAACCGGGTACTACCATCATGCAGGCGGCTCGTCAGATTGGTCCACATATAGCTCCTCCTGCCATGTGCTACTACGAACCATTGAAGGGTTCTGGTGGTAAGTGTAGAGGTTGTTTGGTGAAAGTGACGGCTGGTTCAGAAAAAGATCCTCGTCCTATGCCAAAATTAGTTCCTTCTTGTATTACACAAGTACAAGAGGGTATGGTGGTAGAAAATACCGTGAATGAGCAAGTATTAGAAGCTCGTAAAGGTGTTGTGGAGTTCTTGTTGTTGAATCACCCACTAGATTGCCCTATTTGTGATCAGGCTGGAGAATGTCACCTTCAAGATTTCTCTTTTGAACATGGGGTTTCTAAAACTCGTACGGTAGAAGAACGTAATACCTTTGAACCTGTTGACTTGGGACCTTATATCAAGTTAAACATGAATCGTTGTGTGTTGTGTTATCGTTGTGTTTATACGGCTGACCAAATTACAGAAGGACGTGTTCATGGGGTAATGCACCGTGGCGACCATGCTGAAATCAGTACGTACATCGAGAAAGCAATTGATAATGATTTCTCTGGAAACGTAATCGACGTTTGTCCAGTAGGAGCATTGACCGATAAAACTTACCGTTTCAAAAGCCGTGTTTGGTTCTCTAAACCTGTTGACGCAAGTTGTGACTGTGGTAAATGTTCGGGCAAGGTGACACTTTGGTACAAAGGTGACGATGTTATCCGTGTAACTGCTCGTAAAAATATCTGGGGTGAAGTAACTTCATTCATTTGTAATACCTGCCGTTTCGAGAAAAAGAAAACGTCTGACTGGAAAATCGAAGGACCAATGGCTGTGCCACGTCACTCGGTAATTTCTGCTAACAAGTATGCAGCAAATAAGATTACGCCAGCATTCCCGATGAAGCAAGCAGCAGAGCAATATAAGAAAATTGACGATAATCGTGATCGTTCATTCTTAAATGCTCCAAAGGAATTGAATTAAGGATTGACTCTTTTACTGTAAAATAAAGAGGATAACATAATAAGTATTCGTTTTCATTAGTTGAAAAGCATTAGTTTTTCAATCACAGATGACTAATAACAGATAACAAATCGATGGAAATTACATCAACATTATTTGCCGCAAAAGCGATTTATATCGGATTGATTTTTGCCATTACCTTAGGGGTTGCGGCTTATTCGACCTACGGAGAACGTATTGTTGCGGCTTGGATGCAAGACCGTGTTGGACCAGATAGAGCAGGGCCTTTCGGGATTTTTCAGCCGCTTGCCGATGCTGTTAAAATGTTTATGAAGGAAGATTTTATTCCTGCAAATTCAAGTAAATGGTTATTTATCGCTGGGCCTTGTTTATCAATGCTAACGGCTTTATTAACCTCTGCGGTTGTTCCTTTTGGAGATAAACTTGATCTTGGAGGAGGTATCGAAATGGATTTGCAAGGTATTGATGTAAATATTGGTATTTTGTGGGTGTTTGGTATCGTTTCTCTAGGGGTATATGGTATCTTAGTAGGTGGATGGGCTTCTAACAACAAATACTCGTTGCTAGGTGCAATCCGTGCTGCTTCTCAAAATATTTCGTACGAATTGGCAATGGGACTTTCAATCATTGCAATTTTGATGATGACAGGGTCTCTATCAACTAAAGTAATTGTAGAAACACAACAAAATGGTGCAGGTTTCCTTAGCTGGAATATCTGGTCACAGCCGATTGGTTTTGTTATTTTTATTGTTTGTGCTTTTGCAGAATGTAACCGTACTCCATTTGATTTACCAGAATGTGAAACGGAATTAATTGGTGGATACCACACAGAGTATTCTTCGATGAAATTAGGTTTTTACTTGTTCTCTGAGTATATCAACATGTTTGTTTCAGGAGCAGTAATGGCTACACTTTATTTCGGTGGATATGATTATCCATTTAATGAAGTGGTAGAAGCTCAATTTGGTCAAAATATTGCGGCACTTGTTGGTGTAGGAGCATTGATGGGTAAAGCATTATTCTTTGTATTTGTGTTTATGTGGGTACGTTGGACATTACCACGTTTCCGCTATGACCAATTGATGAATTTAGGTTGGACAGGTCTTATTCCAATTTCGATGTTCAATGTGGTTTGGACAGGTTTATCCATCCTTATTCCAACGACGTTTAACTTGCCAGCATGGGCTTCAATTGTGGTTTCATGGTCAGGTATTGGTGTATTGTTGATTGGATTAATTATCTACCACGGAGCAACAAGTAAAAAGAAAACAGTTGCGTTGGCTCATTAAGATGAATTAGCCATTTACGATAATAAGTATTTCATTGAAATTTTGCGATATTGCTTGGCTTTTATCTAGTAGAAAATCGTTAAGCCATTTCGCTTACTTATCAACTTAGGAAGAATTATGAATTTAAGTAATAGAACAAAAGTCTTAGAACAAGAAGAAATGACGCTTAGTGAGCGTATCTATTTGCCTGCTATTTTGGGCGGGATGGCTACTACATTAAAGCACTTTTTTCAGAAACCTGCTACGATTCGTTATCCTGAGCAGACTCGTTATTTAGGTCCAGTGTACCGTGGTATGCACATCTTAAAACGTGATGAAAGTGGTGCGGAACGTTGTACAGCTTGTGGGCTTTGTGCCGTGGCTTGTCCAGCGGAAGCAATCTCGATGGTGGCTGAAGAACGTAAAAAAGGAGAGGAGACCTTATACCGTGAGGAGAAATATGCCAAAGTATATGAAATCAATATGCTTCGTTGTATCTTCTGTGGATTGTGTGAGGAAGCTTGTCCGAAACAAGCAATTTATCTACGTCATGACAAAATGGCTCCTGTATTTGAAGACCGTAACGAAGTGATTTTTGGGAAAGATAAATTGGTTGAAAAAATGGATCAACGTTACTTACGTGATGGTTGGAAGTAATTTTACTAGCACAATTATCAGTGAACAGTGAAAATTGATTGTCTGATAATTTTAGTTAATATTTTATTCAACAGTTGCCTGTTATGGATGAGAATCGCTTATTTCAAGCATCTATAATCGACAATTGATAACTGATAACAGATAATGAACTTTTGGTATTTTTTAACAGCCTTGACGCTGCTTAGTGCTTTGATGGTGGTTTTTGCTAAAAACCCAATCCACAGCGTATTGTATTTAGTGTTTACCTTCTTCTGTATTTCTGGTCACTATGTGTTGTTAAATGCTCAGTTTTTAATGGCAGTTAACATCATCGTTTATGCTGGAGCAATCATGGTATTATTCTTATTTGTAATCATGATGCTAGACTTACGCAAGAATGTACCTGAGTCGAAATCGAATCTGACTAAATTGGCAGGTGCGGTTTTAGGCGGTACGTTATTAGTTGTATTCATTGCAGCTACTCGTCACATGAATTTAGGAAATGGTTCTGGTGCAATAGGAGCTCAAACAGGGATGGTAGAAAGTCTTGGTATGATTTTATACAAAGATTATTTATTACCTTTTGAATTGGTTTCTGTGTTGTTCTTTGTGGCAATGGTTGGAGCCGTTATGCTAGGTAAAAGAGAAGCTGGCGAACGTAATTTCTAATGATATATTGTACCGCTAAGTTATAAGAAAAGCCTTGTTTCTCGTAAAAGAAACAAGGCTTTTTTATGGCTTCGAGAGGACAATAAATTATTTGATGATAAAACTACCTCTTCCTATTCTAAAACCTTCAGAAAAAAGCTCTACGGCATATAAACCTGAAGCATAGACCTGCCCTCGAGCATATAGAATTTCTACTTTCTGATTATTATTACTATATAGGATATTGGTTTTAGTCGTATAGGCAATGTCTTTTCCATCTTGACTGAAAACTCCAGATACATTAACATTATCTGCAATTACAGCTCCTTCTGGGTCAATAATTCGAACAAAAATATCTTTTGTGTTTTCTTCTGTCAGTGGGTTACTTGCTAGAGCAAAGCTAATTTTGATTTGGTTTACCCTCTTCGCTTTATACATTCCTCCTTCTTGTAGCTTTCCATTGGCTTTTAAAGCATCGATTTTAAAGTCGATGGCTTTTAGTTGAGCTCCTAAAGTAATCTTGTGGCTTAGTTGGGTGTTTTTAGCTTTTACCTGATCTATTTCATCCTTTAGACCAGTCATTTGTTTACTAATCCCCTCTTTTTCTTGCGATAGCGTTTGAACTTCTTGACTCATAGCCTGAGCTTTACCATTCAACTCAATGTTTTCGGCTCTTAATTTTGCAATCTCCACATCTTTATCCTCTAAGAGTTTGATGTATTCTTGAATTTGAGCTTCATACTTTTGTCGATTAAAAGTAGGGTCATTTTTAATCGTTTCTTTCTGTTGTAAAACATGGGATCTGATGGCTTGTAAATCAGCAATTTTTCCCCCTAATTGAGTAACCTCTGTAATTTTAAGGTCAAGCTGATTCGATACAGAGTCGAGGCGAGCCATGGTAATTGCTAATTCTTCTTCTTTTTGAGAAAGAGTATCCTTCTGAATCTGATTCTGACTAGCAGTATCATATAAGAAGTAGCCTAGAAACCCAATTAATAACATCGCAATACCTAGGGCTATTTTAAGAAGACCATTACTGTTTTTTGTACTTTCTGCGATTTCCATTTCATTCATGATGCTGTAATTAAAAAGGAAGTGTGTCCTTCAAGATGAGGAGAAAACTACTTATGAGTGGACTAATTTACAAATACTTAGAATCTTAGTGAAAAGATACCTCCAAAATTATTAATTTTTTTGATAAATATAATTTCTTATAGACGCAAGATTGGCCTATCTCTGCAAAATAGCGATAAATAACGAATCTAGATAATGAATGGAAAAGAGCTAATTGGCTATTTTTAACCTTTTTAATGAATTATTTACCAGAAAGTTTGCTTTAAGTACTTTGAAAAATACAAATTGTATTAATTTTGCACTCTCTTTGAAAAATCCACTTTCAGGATTTACTATTTACTACGCTTAATCCTTGATTATGAGTAGATTTAGTACTAGGATAAAAAGTATTTTGTACAGATAACGTAATTACAAAAAATGTCATCGAAAAAAATTCAATCAGCCCTCATCTCGGTTTATTACAAAGACGGTCTTGCTCCAATTGTTGAGTTGTTACACAAGAATGGTGTAAAATTATATTCAACAGGTGGTACGCAAACATTCATCGAAGAGATGGGTATTCCTGTAACAGCAGTAGAAGATTTAACTAGTTACCCTTCCATTTTTGGTGGACGTGTAAAAACATTGCACCCTAAAGTGTTTGGTGGAATCTTGTATCGTCGTGATAACGAGAGTGATGTTCAAACGGCTGCACAATTTGAAATCCCTTCGATTGATTTAGTGATTGTTGACCGTTATCCGTTCGAAGAAACGGTTGCAAGTGGTGCTTCAGAAGATGATATTATTGAGAAAATTGATATTGGTGGTATCTCATTAATTCGTGGAGCTGCTAAAAACTTCAACGATGTGTTAATCGTTTCTTCTCGTACGCAATATGCAGAGGTGTTAGCGTTGTTAGAAGCAAAAGAATGTGGTACCGATTTAGCAGACCGTAAGCGTTTTGCAATGTTAGCATTTGGTACGTCGTCTCACTACGATACAGCTATTCATGCGTATTTCTCGGGTAATAAAACAGATATTTACAACTTTAAGTCATTACCAACTCAAACACTTCGTTACGGAGAAAACCCGCACCAATCGGCTACTTTCTATGGCGATTTAGCGGCTCTATTTGAGAAATTAAATGGAAAAGAGTTGTCTTACAATAACTTAGTAGATGTAGATGCTTGTATTTCGTTGTTAGATGAATTTACGGAAACTTCTTTCGTAATCATCAAGCATACAAATGCTTGTGGTGTCGCTTCGGCTGAGTCTGTGAAACAAGCGTATTTGAATGCATTTGCTTGTGATACAATTTCTGCTTTTGGTGGTGTTTTAGCTACGAATGGTACGGTAGATAAAGAAGCAGCAGAAGAAATGAATTCTCTTTTCTTTGAAATTTTGATTGCTCCTGACTATACAGAAGAAGCATTGGAAGTATTAAAATCGAAGAAAAATAGAATTATCTTAAAGCGTAATAACGTTGAGTTTGGTAAGAAAATGTTCAAAACATTGCTTAATGGTGTTTTAGAACAAGATAAAGACTTATCAACAGAAACAGCTGAGCAAATGCGTACGGTGACTGTAAAAGCTCCTACTGCTTCTGAATTGAAAGCGTTAGAGTTTGCTTTGAAAGTATGTAAGCACACAAAATCAAATACGATTATCCTTGCAAAAGAAGGTCAATTATTGGCTAGTGGGGTAGGACAAACTTCTCGTGTGGATGCGTTGAAACAAGCAATCGAAAAAGCTGCCGAATTTGGTTTTGATTTGAATGGTTGTGTGATGGCTTCGGATGCGTTCTTCCCTTTCCCTGACTGTGTAGAAATTGCTCACAAAGCGGGCATTGCGGCGGTAGTTCAACCAGGAGGTTCTATTAAAGATAAAGATTCTGTGGCTTATTGTGATGCCAATGGTCTTGCAATGGTCATGACAGGTGTACGTCACTTCAAACACTAGAATGTCGTAATCTGATAAAAGTAAAAAGCCGTTTTGAATCATCTTCAAAACGGCTTTTTTATGACTTACATAATTTCTTCTACATTTTTCTTGGCTGCTCTGCTAACACTCAAGATTAATTCAGCAACAAGACCTGTCCAGCCTGTTTGGTGAATAGCTCCTAAGCCTTTTCCTGTATCGCCATCGAAGAACTCTGGGAAGAGAATTAAATCCTTAAAGTTGGGGTCAGATTGAAGCTTCTCATACTTCTCATACATTGGACGATTGCCATCTTTATCTTCTCTAAACAAACTAATCAATCGGTCTGATAAACTCAATGCAGCTGTTTTTATGCTTACCATATTCCCCGAATTAGTTGGGTATTCTACCTCATAATCGTTTCCGTAGTAAGTTTGGAACTTTAATAAAGAGTCCACAATTAAGAAATTCATTGGAAACCAAATTGGGCCTCTCCAGTTTGAATTCCCGCCAAACATACTACCTGTTGACTCCGCTGGAGCATAGTCAACCTGTAAGGTTTCACCATGAACATTAAATTTGTACGGATTATCTTTATGGAATTTTGATAAAGAGCGAATCCCATGATCTGATAAAAACTCATTTTCATCAAACATTCTTTTCATAATCATCTTCATTCGATGACCCCTCAAGATGGCAAGTAGACGATTTTCTCCTCTTCCCGCTTCGTACCAACGAGAAATCAAACCTGCTAAGTCTGGACGGTTAGCTAATACCCAATCAACACGACGTTTGAAATCTGGTAATTTAGCAAGCATATCAGGAGTAAGTACTTCCACAGCAAACAAAGGAATCAAGCCAACCATTGATCTGATTTTCAATAGACTCGATTTATTGTTTGGTAAATGTAACATATCATAGTAGAATTGGTCTTCTTCATCCCAAAGTCCAACATCGCCTTCACCCATTGACTGCATCGCTCCTGCAATGTGTAAGAAGTGTTCAAAGAACTTAGAAGCCATGTCTTGGTAAACAGGACGTTCTACCGCAATTTCAACGGCAATACGTAACATGTTGAGGCTATACATTGCCATCCAGCCTGTTCCATCGGCTTGTTCTAAGTGGCCACCCGTTGGCAATGACGCTGAACGGTCAAACACTCCAATGTTATCCATTCCTAAGAAACCACCTCCAAAGATATTATTACCGCCTTCGTCTTTAAGGTTTACCCACCAAGTAAAGTTGAGTAATAGTTTATGGAAAATACGTTCAAGGAAAGTAATATCTCCTTTTCCATTAATTTCTTTGTCGATTTCGTAGACCTTCCAAGTAGCCCAAGCATGAACAGGAGGGTTTACGTCCGAGAACGACCATTCGTAGGCAGGAATTTGCCCATTTGGGTGCATATAGTACTCACGAAGAATAACAGCTAATTGACGTTTAGCAAAATCGGGGTCGACCCTAGCCAATGGTAAGGTGTGAAAGGCTAAATCCCAAGCGGCAAACCAAGGGTATTCCCATTTGTCTGGCATCGACAAAATGTTGGCAGCATACATGTGCCCCCAAGTACTATTTCGACCAAACTTACGGTGAGAGGATGGAGCAGGCATTGATGGGTCGCCTTTCATCCATTCATTGACATTGTAGTAATACCATTGCTTTGTCCAAAGCATACCCGCATACGCTTGGCGTTGAATCAGTTTTAGTTCTGGGTCAACAACATCTTTCTGAATTTCATCATAAAACTGGTTAGCTTCACGGATGCGTTTATCAAAGGTATCGTCAAATCCTCCAAACGGTTCAGAGATAGAGTGATCAACTAAACGCAAACGAATAGTAACACTTTCTCCAGCAGGGATAATTTTCGCATACTGAGCTGAAGCCTTTGTTCCGATAGCATTCGGATTGATAGCGTCTGTCTTATCGTTGACGATGTAGTCGTTTATCCCATCTTTGGTATAGGGAATCGTCGTTTTGATACCGTGCAAACGTTCGTAATTGGTTTCATTGTCGCAGAATAACAAGGAATCAGCACTTTCAGCATATAGTTTAAAGTGTCCAACTCCTTTGTGATTTACTTCTACTGCTTTATTAGAAACCCCCGTTAGCATGGGTTTATATTTGTAGTTTTCGTAACCCCAACACCACGTATTTCTAAACCAAATAGTAGGTAAAATGGTAAGAGGAGCCGCTTTGGCACTACGGTTATGAGCGGTTACTTTGATTAAAATATCTTGCTCATCTCCCTTCGCATATTCAATAAAAATGTCAAAGTATTCGTCGTTGTCAAAGATGCCTGTATCTAAGAGTTCATATTCAGGTTCTAATCTTGAACGCTTTCTACTTTCTGAAACTAATTTGTCATACGGATACGCATTGATAGGATACTTATAAAGCATCTTCATATAGGAGTGCGTAGGCGTTGAATCCAAGTAGTAATATAATTCTTTAACATCTTCGCCATGATTGGACTCGTTGCCAGTCAAGCCAAAGAGACGTTCTTTTAAAATATGATCGTTATGATTCCAGAAAGCCATGGCAAAGCAAATATGCGATTTATTATCTGAAATCCCTGCAATACCTTCTTCACCCCAACGATATGCCTTAGAACGAGCCATATCATGCGATACTGCATTCCAAGCATCTTGATTAGAGGAGTAATCTTCTCTAACCGTTCCCCATTGACGTTCAGAGAGGTAAGGCCCCCATTTCTTCCAACCTTTATTGTCTGCTCGTGTTTGTAAGCGTAGCTTCTCAGCCCCCGTGAATCTACTCATAATATCGTTATCTAAAAAATGTATAAATGGCTAATATGTACAATAAAAAATACTCGCTTTGTCCAGAAATGAAGACTTCCACCACTGCACGAAAGTCCAAATATAAAAAAATACCCTAATCTTATGAAGGATTAATTAGCGAAAATCAAGAAATTGAGACGATTGTTGAATAGAAACAATTGGATGGCTATTTAATTATACTTTGAATCAAGGAGGGGACGATGGAAACGAAATGAGGAGAGATTGACGGGCATAAAAAAAGTGATTGAACAATTGGGGGGTGTTCAATCACTTCGCTCTGTTAAAGTCTTACAATTCAATAGCGATTACTCGCTTGTTGAATAACTAATCTTATGACAAAGTTAGTATAAATACTCATAAGTTCACTAAGTATTTGTGCTTATTTTTGTAAAAAAAATGGTCATGAGTGCTTGTGTTCTGTAACGTGTTTATTTTCAGAATGTTATCTTCTTACACTTGAAAATTACTCGGCTTACACCTAGATTAACATTACGATATTAGGCTACTTCATATTCAAAAGCGATGAAATTAGTGAGTTCTTTCTCTCTATTAAAAATGGGTTCAATTCGGACACAGCAAAGATATGTATCCCCATTTTTACGATAATTGACAATATTTCCGTCAAATGTTTGCTTATTGTACAGGCAATTTCTGATTTCTTGTCGCAGGACTAAATCTGTGTTTGGCCCCTGTAAAAAGGAAGGACGCTTATGAAGCACTTCTTTTGCTTCATAGCCAGTCATACTTCTGAATCCTTTATTAACCCACTGAATATGTTGAAGAGGGTCTGTCAAGACAATGGTATGTTTGGGGTTACGAAGAAAGTCACTTAGGCGGGTAATATCAAACTGCCATTGTTGCTTTTTATGAAAACGAATCAACATCTCGAAATCTTCTTGTAAATCGGCTGGGAGGAGAACAGGACGTGTCATAAACTCTAAGCCTGCAAGTAGGGGCGATGTTAAATGAACGTTGCTATAGTTGCCAATTGTTGCGAAAGAAAACGACATATTGAATGGTGTTTTAAAAGTGGAATTAGTAAAATAATCACTGCCATAAGTACGATTAAAAAAATAATTATGATAGCTACGTCTTATGTAAAGCTTATTTTTCAAACAATATGTTAAATTAAATTGTTTTATTTTTTTGTGTAATTTATTGCTATAAGCTGTTATTTTGAAGGTTGGATGCAAAAAGTTACTTTGTTTGTAGCTTTTTTAAGTTGCCTGTTTATATATTTAGTTCGTCGCTTGCTCTTACGTAATCATTTTTACTCATGGAATTTAGAACCCAATTTGCCATTGAACCTACGGTACATAAATTTACACGTAGCACTAAAATCATGACACTCGGTTCATGTTTTTCAGATGTCATTGGTAAACGCTTGGAAGAGCAAAAAATCTCAGTGTCTGTCAATCCTTTTGGTACCCTTTTTAATCCTATTAGCATTTTTAAATTAATACATCCTCTGTACTCTATTCCAGATGAGCGATTGTTTGCCTTTCATCAAGATAGGTGGTATCATTATGACTTTCATTCGCAATTTTATGCGGAAAGTCAGCAGGCATTAAGAGAACAGTTACAAGGAACGATAGAAGATGTAAAA
>JACCDQ011213367.1_pt1 | contig 20576 bp, 13 predicted proteins | sample 7446031 | NCBI WGS metagenome assembly JACCDQ01 (sample SAMN15323442, study PRJNA562643) | freshwater metagenome | isolation source: river surface water | place: USA:Blue River Watershed | collected 2017-08-17
CGCTGATCAAACAAGCGAAAGATAATTTTCCAGAAGCAGGGGACTACACCAAAGTGCAAACTTGGGCGGGCCTTCGACCTGCGACTCCGTCGGGTCGACCCATCATCGATCAAACGGCTTATGAGAACGTGTATGCCAACATGGGGCACGGCACTTTGGGGCTGACATTGGCGGCAGGCTCGGCAGAGTTGCTGGCCGACACGCTGGCGGGCCGCCCTAGTAGCCTGCCCATGCGTCCTTTCTCTTTTGAAATGGCTTGAGCCTCGTTAACTGCGTGGGCAAATAGACAGCTCATGCCATCCATCATTTGGTCTGGTGCCATTGAGAAGTCAGCTCCGAAAAAATAAATTGCAAACGATTGCATTTAGAAGCAAAATCAAGCCATGTCACTCGTTGGCTTACGCATTATTTTGTTACTTATGGTTTCACTGAACGTTACACCGGTTTTCTCATTAGGCGAAAAAGACTCTCGCGAACCCACGCCCCAATATCGCCCCGAGCATCATTTCACGCCTCGTCAGGCTTGGATGAACGACCCCAATGGGCTGCTTTACCACAATGGGCTTTGGCACCTTTTTTTTCAACACTACCCATTTGGTATGTCCTGGGGGCCCATGCACTGGGGTCATGCGACCAGTCGCGATTTATTGACCTGGACTGAAGAAGCCATTGCTTTAGCGCCAGATCAACTGGGGATGATTTTTTCAGGCAGCGTCGTGATTGACGTCAACAACACATCGGGTTTGGGTGAGTCGGGTCAAGCACCCTGGGTCGCCATTTTTACCCATCACGATGATGTTGCAGAGAAAGCGGGTCGTATCGACCGTGAACATCAAAGTTTGGCCTTCAGCTTGGATGAAGGCAAAACATGGCAGAAATATTCAGGAAACCCAGTCTTGCCTAACCCTGGGCTCAAAGATCATCGTGACCCTAAGGTGTTTTGGCATGCAGCCTCTTCGCGCTGGATCATGAGCTTGGCGGCTGGCGACCACATTGTTTTTTACAGTTCGCCCAATCTCAAAGAGTGGACATTGCTCAGTCGATTCGGCAAAGATGTGGGTGCTCATGGCGGCGTCTGGGAATGCCCTGATTTGATCTCTTTCAATGAGGAAGGGGAGACGCACTGGGTATTGATTGTGAGTGTCATGCCAGGAGGCCCCAATGGGGGCTCAGCAACTCAATACTTTGTGGGGCAATTTGACGGGATTTATTTCACACCTTATGACACGCAAACACGATGGTTGGACCATGGCCCCGACAACTATGCAGGCGTCACTTTCCACAATACGGCACCTCGAACCGTGTTCATGGGGTGGATGAGTAACTGGGATTACGCCAGAGAAGTTCCCACATCACCCTGGCGAAGCGCCATGACGCTGCCTCGAGAGTTATCTGTGACACGCGTTGGCTCCTCGTTTCAATTGCGTAATTTTCCGACAGATGAAGCTGTTCAGCGATACAAAGGCAATGACAGTGGCATCCGATTGGCTGATGGCGTTACTGAAGACCATCAGGTCAACAACTTGTTAAATCAATCCGAGGGTATTTTTTTAATAGAGTTGCAAGGGGCGCTGTTAGAAGAATTCACCTTGTGCTTGTCGAACGATGTGGGTGACACACTGAAGATCGGTTACGACCCAGCCAGTCAAAACTACTGGATTGACCGGACAAATTCGGGATTTATTGATTTCAATATTAAATTTCCAAATCGCCACATTGCACAACGCGTTTCCAATGCGGCTGAAGCGCAGGTTTCATTGTTCTTTGATCGCGGCGCGCTGGAATTATTTGCTGACCAGGGTTTGACCAGCATGACCAGTTTGCACTTTCCAAGAACAAACTGGTCTCGATTGACCTTCACAGCGACCCAAGAGATGCGTTCGGCCACATCAATTGTGCTTCACTTAAATTGAAATTCACCAGCGCCTTGAGCAGGTTGACAAATGTAAACAAGAGGCTTTTCACCTTGTGGTGATCGGTAATTCGTTTCGACAATCTGTTTAACGCGTGCCACTTCAGATGTCGGAAGTACTGCAACGACACATCCGCCAAAACCTCCGCCAGTCATGCGTGCCCCACCTTGTTGACCGATCGCGTTTTGGAGTAATTCAACCAGCGCATCGATGGCGGGGAGCGTGATTTCAAAATCATCGCGCATAGACGCGTGAGATTCAGCCATCAGTTGTCCCATGCGGCACAAGTCATTTGCAATCAAGGCTTGTGCAGCATCCAAAGTGCGCTGATTTTCAGTAATGACATGCCTCGCTCGTCTAAAAGTAAGCAGGTCTAGTTCTTTAGATTGCGAAAGAAGTTGATCATGGCTGACATCACGCAAAGCTTTGACGCCGAAGTGACGAGCTGCAGCCTCACATTGTTGGCGTCGCATGTTGTACTCACTGTCGACCAAACCTCTTTGTATCCGCGAGTGAACAATCATGATCGATAGGTCATGAGGAACGGGAACAAGCTGCGAATCCAAACTTCTGCAATCAATCAATAATGCATTTCCTGCTGCACCACTTGATGAAATTAATTGGTCCATGATGCCGCAGTTACAGCCCACAAACTCATTTTCAGCACGCTGTGCAATGAGGGCTAATTCTGTGGGGCTGACATGAGACAAATCACAAAGCTGAAGGAAGGCTTGACCCACCGCAACTTCAATGGATGCAGACGAGGATAGACCAGCCCCTTGCGGCACATTCCCACTGATCGCTAAGTTGGCACCCTTGAGCACATACCCCTTTTGAAGCATCACGAAAATGACGCCACGAACATAATTCGCCCATGGTGTTTCGGGTTTCGGCACGATGGGCTCGTCCAAGCTGAATTCGTCCAATGATTCTTGATAGTCGACAGAGACGACTCTCACGAGCCTGTCTTGGCGTTGCTGCACAGCGACCAAAGCTTGAAAGTCGATGGCACAAGGGAGAACAAAACCATCGTTGTAATCAGTATGTTCGCCAATCAGATTCACTCGGCCAGGCGCTTGAACGATGAAAGAGGGGTTCGCGCTGTATGTATTTTCAAAAGCAGAAATTAATCTGTGAGACAAATGAGAGTTCATAGGTGGAGAAAGCTTCGCTATTTATCGCTGGGTGTAGTGGACGACACTGAGTTCACGCAAGCGCTGAGCAGCTTGTTCAGGCGTTAGGTCGCGTTGTGCCTCTGCCAGCATTTCGTAACCGACCATGAATTTGCGAACTGAAGCGGATCGCAATAAAGGTGGATAAAAATGAGCATGCAACTGCCATGGATTGATGTCACTCCCCTTAAAGGGCGCACCATGCCAGCCCATCGAATAGGGGAACGATGTTTGGAATAAATTATCGTAGCGCGTGGTGAGTTGTTTTAATGCAATCGCTAAGTCATGACGTTGCGCCGTGTTCAGTTGTTGCATTTGCTGAACACTGAACCGAGGTAATAGTAAGGTTTCAAATGGCCATGTCGCCCAAAATGGAACGATCGCAACCCAGTGATCTGTTAACACGACGACCCGTTCACCCAAATCAATTTCCTTTTGGGCAATATCAAGCAGCAGCGGGCGACCGTGTTTGGCAAAATAAGCCTGCTGATTGACATCCTCAGCCTGCGCTTCATTGGGTAAATGATCTGTTGCCCAAATTTGTCCATGCGGATGTGGTTGCGAACAACCCATCAAAGCCCCTTTGTTTTCAAACACTTGGACCCAGGCATAGTGCTCACCCAGTTCAGCTGTTTGATTGCACCAGACTTGAATCAGATCGCTGAGTTCGGCGACCTCTAGTTCTGGCAATGTTCGACTGTGATCAGGTGAAAAACAGACGACCCGGCTGGTACCTCGGGCTTCGTGCATTTGGAAGAGTTCATCGCTTGTAGCTGGCGCGACGGGGACATGCGCCATCAACGCTGCATGATCGTTAGTGAAGACAAATGCGCCCGTGTATTGGGGATTGACGTCGCCACTGACACGCGTGTTCCCAGCACAAAGGTAGCAATGGGGGTCATAAGAGGGCAGAGAAACTGCCGCAACTTCTTCCTGTTGACCTTGCCAAGGTCTTTTGGACCGATGCGGTGATACCAATACCCATTGGTCTGTCAGTGGGTTGCGCCGGCGATGAGAATGTTCGGCAATGTCAAATACTGCATTCATGATTCTGAGTAACCATTTGGATTGAGAGATTGCCAACGCCATGTATCCGAACACATGTCTTCAAGTGAACGTTGCGTACGCCAGCCCAAAGTTTTCTCAGCCAAGCTAGGGTCGGCCCAGAAAGCGGCTAGATCACCTGGACGACGTGGCGAAAATTCATGGGGCAAAGGCTTGCCACAAGCACGTCCAAACGCCGTCAGCATGTCTAAGACACTCAGGCCTTTACCTGATCCTAGGTTAAACACATGGTTTCCAGAACGGCCATGTGCATACCGTAATGCAGCCAAGTGACCATCCGCTAAATCCATGACGTGGATGTAATCCCGCATCCCTGTGCCATCAGGGGTGGGGTAATCATTGCCAAAAATCTGCAAGGCTGATCGTCTTCCTACTGCAACTTGGGCAATGAATGGCATGAGGTTATTGGGGATTCCTTGTGGGTCTTCTCCTAGGTATCCACTAGGGTGCGCGCCCACAGGATTGAAATAGCGCAGTGCCGTCATGGACCAAGTAGGATCGGATGTCACCACGTCGGTCATGATTTGTTCAACCATCAGTTTGGTCCGCCCATAAGGGCTGGTTGAACCAATGGCCGAGCCTTCATGCAATGGCAAATCCAATGTTTCAGCGTACACAGTGGCGGAAGAACTGAAAACCAGTGTTTTGACGCCTACTTCGCGCATGGCATCTATCAATACGAGTGATCCTTGAACATTGTTCTCGTAATAGCGCATGGGTTCTGATACTGATTCGCCAACAGCTTTTAATCCTGCAAAGTGAATGACCGCATCGATGGCGTGTTCACGAAGGGCAGAAACCAATCGTTGTCGATTCCGAACATCTGCCTCAATAAATATAGGACGCTGTCCGCTGACTTGTTCAATTCGATTGACCACCTCAGCCTTCGCATTGACCAAAGAATCAAAGATGACAGGTTGATAACCTGCTGCGATTAATTGCACGCATGTGATGCTGCCGATATAGCCTGCACCACCTGTGACCAGGATATTCATGAGTCAATCCTTAAAGACGAGTCAATCTAACGATGAAGGCAGTCTCAGCTTGTGCCCTTGGCAAAGGCAATCCTGCATGTTTAAGCCAGCCACCATCGAGTGTGACGCCTTCTTGGGTGTTCAATTCATCGAAGAAAGGTGCCGTATTGTGTGGACCCGTCGGCAATTGGGTGCCTTCAGGTACCAGTTGATGCAAGCAATAGTTGGCTTGTGGGTCCAACATGGGCAAAGGTAAACGCGGCGAGTAGCGGTGGTTGGTGGGTTGCGTTCGGTAAACCAACAACAGCAAGTCTTCGGCAGTTCCATTTTCGTTAACATCGCCGTGTGCTTGCCAGACGATGCCATCAGCGACTTCTCCCTGCCAAACGCGGCCATGATGTAAACGCTCACGCAATTGTTTGTAGAGCGCAATCCATGAACTGAGTTCAGTCGCATCAGTTTGACTTAGGACGCGAGCATCCAGTTCCACCCCCAGATGTCCAGGCAGCGCAACGGCTGCACGAAAAGCCATACTTTGGGTGCGACCCGTCGTGTGGGCACGGGCACTGCCCACATGCGCCCCCATGATTTCTGGTGGGAAGAACTGCAGGAATCCACGTTGAATGCTCACACGTGACAAAGCGTCAATGCAATCACTGGTCCAAACACGATGGGTATGTCGTAGAACACCAAAATCAATACGACCGCCACCGCCTGAGCAACTTTCGATTTCAACCTTTGGATGCGCCGCCCTGATACGCGCAAACAAGGCATATGCCGCATGCACCTGGGCTCTGTAACCCGCTGTGCTGTCATGTAAGCCGGCAGTTGTCAGGTCGCGGTTGTGATCCCATTTGATGTATCGAATGGGTTGTGCAGAAAGCAAAGCATCTATTTTGGAGAACAGATAATCACTGACTTGAGGACGTGAAATGTCTAGCACCAGCTGATTTCGCGCCGTGATCAGTGGACGGCCTTCTAGTTGCAATGCCCAGTCAGGATGTGCGCGGTAAAGGTCACTGTCCGGATTGATCATTTCTGGCTCAAACCACAAGCCAAACTCCATGCCTAAAGCATTGACGTGTGCAACAAGGTTGCTCAGCCCTTGCGGGAATTTACTTTCATCTGGCCACCAATCGCCAAGTGCGGCGCGGTCATGATGTCTTCCGTGGAACCAGCCGTCATCCAGTACAAAACGTTCTACACCTAAGGCGGCTGCAGAAGTGGCCAATTCTTTGACTTTATCGGGGTACACATCAAAGTAGAAGCCTTCCCAAGTATTCAGGTGCACGGGCCTGGGGCGCATCTTTCCGTCTGGCCAATTCAAACGCTTTCGCAACTCGGCATGGAAGTTGGCAGCCAAGCCGTTCAACCCTTGCGTTGAGCAACTGGCCACAATTTCGGGCGTTTGCAAAGTCGCACCTGCTGCGAGTAAACCTTCACCAGGTGCAAGCCATTCTCCGAGTTGCCACTGGTATTGTGCGTCGTGAAGCCATTCGATAGTTTGCTGGTGATTACCAGACCAGGCTAGATGAGCGCCGTAGACTAATCCAGCGTTTTCTGTCGCGCCATTGGTGGTGACAACTGCGCCAGGAAAACAATCGTGGGAGGTACGACCTCTGCGACTCTCTCTTCGCCAGAGACTACGCGAAAGTTTATCGGTCTGTAGCAGAAATTCATGGTTATGCTGCCCGGCATACGACCGCACGTCTTGAGCTTGTCCCGGTAAGAGTAATGTGCCTGCGGCAAGCCATTGAACATCGAGCGTGGCATCGCCTAAATTGCGAAGACTGCTCCTGATCGTTAGTACATCACTTTGAACGTCCATGTGCAGATGGACAGTTAACTCAATTGCGGCAATAGAGTCAGTCAGTACGACACGTACCGATTGATTGAGCTCTAGCCAATCTACATTGCATTGCGTGAATGCCTGAGCAAACAATTGTCCACCCCGGTGTGCCAGCAATGCGCTTTGTCCGAACCAACCCACTCCAAATGATGGCGCTAATGTCAGTGGCTGGTCAAGATCTAGCATGAAGGAGGGTAGTGGACGAGAGTCTCGTAAGCCATGAGGCGCTACTTCACGAATCTTTGGACCCCAATAACGCCAAATAGGCGCCTCACCGATAGGCAACTCCAGTACCACGCTGGTATTTTTTCCTTGCAGACACAGGTGTCGTATCTCTGTTTTCATAAGCAATTGATTTGTTTTAAATTTAGTTATTTTTTCTATGGAAAATACTTAGTAGTCAGTTGGTAAGTATTCATCTTGGAGCACCACAGCGCGTGGCACTGCATACCCCTGATCATCAAATACATGTAAATCATCCGCTGGCAAGCTTACGGAGATTTTTTGTTTAGGTTTTACAACTGTTCTACCAGGTGCTTGCACGACTAAACTGTCGTGTCCAATTTCTTCACCTGTGTAAATAAAAGTCGCATCACCGAGTCGCTCTTGGTAGCGCACAGTTCTTACGACAAATTGCCCTACGCTACTAGGTCGAGAATGCTCTGGGCGGATACCTACAGTGACTTCTTGTCCTGGCAAAATACTTCGTGCATCCACACTGGCATTAATCTCTTCACCCGTTTTCAAACGTATGCTTGCTGTATGAGTAGATCTCTGAATCAACGTGCCCGAAAGGAAGTTCATTTTGGGAGATCCTATGAATCCCGCAACAAATAAATTTTTTGGATGATGGTAAAGATCTAGTGGCGTTCCATATTGCGCAACGCTACCTTCTCGTAATATGGATTCACCAGAATTAAGTAGCAATATTTTGTCCGCTAAGGTCATAGCTTCTACCTGGTCATGGGTCACATAGACGGTGCTAGCTTTGCCATACTCTCTATGAATCCGTGCAATTTCAAGTCGCGTTTGTACCCGAAGTGTTGCATCAAGATTTGACAGAGGCTCATCAAACAAAAAGACGCCCGGCTCTCGTACGATGGCTCGCCCAATTGCCACCCGTTGTCGCTGCCCTCCTGACAATGCTTTGGGTTTGCGGTCCAGTAAAGACTCGAGTTGCAGTACATGAGCGACTTCACGGACCTTTTTATCAATCTTGACGGGGTCAACTTTGGCCAATTGCATGCCAAACGCCATGTTGTCGAAAACGTTCAAATGTGGAAACAACGCATAACTCTGGAAGACCATTGCGACACCTCGTTGTGCAGGGGGAACGTCATTCATGCGAACAGAGTTGATGAGAAGATCACCCGCACTGATGTCTTCTAATCCTGCAATCATCCTAAGAAGGGTGGATTTTCCGCAACCCGAGGGGCCAACAAATACACAAAATTCACCTTCAGGTATATCAAGCGTTACGTTACGCAATACATATTCCTCACCTGTAAAGGTTTTGCAAAGAGATTGCAGTTGAAGTTTTGACATATTGCTCAAGTTTTTCTTTTTAGCGGGTAGATAGGTGAAATTTTCTCTTAAACTAACTCGAGTTAGATTTTATTTCATGATCAAACCAAAAAAACTGAAAATTTTCCAAAAATCGCTAAATTTTTATGATTTGCCATACTAAAAGTCTCTTTTTGCGGAAATAATCCTAAAAAATCTAATTCGCGTTAGTAAATGAAGCTACGCGCATCATCAAAAAACTGTTTTACAAATGAGCGGTCGCACAACCATCCTTCAGCCAAAAAAATCTTCTTTAAGCCCGAGGCGCAGAGTTGAAACATTGACAGCCTGGTCGTTTGTGCTGCCGTCATTGATCGGATTTATTGTTTTCTATGCTTTGCCGACTCTTCGCGCGCTTTGGATAAGTGTCACGGATTGGAATTTGCTTAAGCCAGAGCGGTATGTTGGATTTGACAACTACCTGGAAATGTTCAGCGACGATAAGTTTTGGAACGGCATGAGACTTTCGGCGTACTACGTCTTGCTCAACATTCCGGTTCAAATCGTTTTAGGACTGTTTTTAGCAGTGGCCATGGATCGACTTACCCGCTCGTTGTTTGTTAAATCCATAGTCTTGCTACCTTATCTTCTTTCCAATGTATTGGTTGCGCTCATTTGGATGTGGATGCTTGATCCAGTCATGGGACTGGTCAATTTCGGTTTAGAGTGGGTGGGTATTGAGCGACAGCCATTCTTTGGAGGCGTGAATCAAGCGATGTTGACAGTGGCTGCGGTCAATATTTGGCGGCACATGGGACTGGTCGCCATGCTCTTTTTGGCAGGTCTTCAAAACATACCGCGCTATCTGTATGAAGCGGCTGAACTTGAAGGTGCCACTGAATGGCAAATGTTCTGGCGAATTACGATCCCTCTTTTGCGACCGGTGATGGTCTTCGTCCTAGTCACCAGTGTCACGGGTTCATTCATGATATTTGACACGATCGCTATCACGACCAATGGCGGTCCCCTCGACTCTACGCGAGTCATAGTTCACTACATCGTACAAAACGCATTTTCTTTTTACAAAATGGGATATGCCTCAGCCATGTCGATGACGCTATGCATGTTGATGGTGGCATACACGTTGGTTCAAATGCGCGTGATGCGTGCCAACGAAAACGACCTCGCATGAGGGTTAAATTTAAAATGAGAGATCAGATTGATTCTGTTGTGATGAAGCGTTCAAATCAGCGAGTAAGCGTTGGCCGAGTAGTGACTTGGATCCTTTTATTGACGTTAATTGCATTCACACTATTGCCACTTTGGATGGTGTTAAAAACAGCTTTAGTACACCCTGCACAACTTTTCGAAAGTTCGACACAACTGATTCCAGCGAATTCGACGATTGTGAATTTTGAAAAAGTACTGGGTCTCATTTCTACAGAAGACGCACTGGCTTTGGGAGGTTCAGGCGCAGAAATTGATTTCATTCGTGCTCTTGGGAATTCAATTCTTTTCACTGCGATCACAGTTATCTTTCAAACGTTTTTTTCAGCCATGGCTGCATATGCATTTGCACGACTGCGTTTTCCGGGAAGAAAAACTATTTTTAACTTATTTGTCGGTTCTATGATGATTCCAGGTGTCGTCACCATGATCCCGAATTTCATCCTCATCAGGGATTTAGGTTGGCTGAATACCATGTTAGGGATGGTGGCGCCTTTTTGCTTGATGCAAGGTTTTTCAGTTTTTTTCTTACGGCAATTTTTCTTGTCTGTACCTAAAGATTTAGAAGAAGCTGCCATTCTTGAGGGTGCAAGTTACTGCACAATTTTCTTGCGCGTTGTTGTGCCATTGAGCATTACACCGCTGGTCACCATAGCCACTTTGACCGGTATCAATATGTGGAATGAGTTCTTCTGGCCCTATTTAGTTGGGCGGGACGAGATGCAACAGGTGTTGCCTGTGGCGCTGCAAACATTTAAGTCACAAACACCTCAGGGACAACCAGACTGGACTGGGCTAATGGCTGCAACAGCCTTAACAATGTTACCTACAGTCTTTCTATTGCTAACTCTAGGTCGCCAGGTGGTGGAGTCCATACAATTCTCAGGTGGTAAATGAAAAACGACCATCTCATTCTCCTCAAGAAAAGCATCGCTTTGCTGTGCATGGGACTGTTCTTCGGAGCCTGTGAATCAGCGACTGTCAGATACATGATGTGGGATGCTAGCCAGGTTCCGGCCTATAGACAATGCGCTGCTAATTTTCAAAAACAAAATCCAGACATCCAGATCAAAATAAGGCAAGCGGGTTGGGACGATTATTGGACAGCTATTTCAACTGGCTTCATCTCCGATACTGCGCCTGATGTCTTCGTAAATCATTTATCGAAGTATCCGGAAATTGTGAGTAATGATCTCTTGCTCAATCTTCGGCCACTGATGATTCGTGATCAATTTAAACAGGATCTTGAAGACGATAAACTTTTAAAGACTTGGATGCGACAAGATCAGCTTTTCGGCTTGCCCAAGGACTGGGATACGGTGGCACTTATTGTGAATTTGACGCATGCGCAAAAGCAGGGGATCACACTGACTGAATTACAAAATATGGACTGGAACCCACACGATGGTGGTAGTTTTGAGCGAATTGCCAAACGATTAAGTCTGGATGTACAAGGCCACAATGCGAGCAGTGCGTTGTTTAACCCAAAAAAAATACAAATTTACGGATATCAGACACCTGGTGCTGGCGGCATGACGGGACAGACTGAGTGGAGTCATTTTGCTGTATCAAATGGCTATAGGTTTCAGGTTGCCCCCTGGAGTCCAGAACTTAACTACGATCAACCTGCGCTTGCTGAAACCATGACCTATTTGGCTGGCTTACCTAACAAAGGTATTTCAGCACCTGTGGAGCGTACTCGAAGCCTCGGCGCTACCGCAATGTTTGTCAGCCAACGTGCAGCCATGATTCCGGATGGTTCTTGGATGATCAACTTTTACAAGGACAACGCCCATTTTCAATACGCTTGGGTACCACTGCCTAAAGGTCCTAAAGGCTACAGAGCTAGCATGCTAAATGGAACAGCCGACTCGATTTGGATTGGTTCCAAAGTTAAGGCGCAAGCATGGCTTTGGGTCAAGTACCTTGCTTCGTCCGAGTGTCAACAGACAGTTGCTCGACATGGCATCGTATTTCCTGCAGTTCGAGGTGGTGCTGATACTGCGATGCAGAACCATCGTCAAAAGGGTATTGATACATCAGCGTTTTTGACAATGTCACAGTCGCAAACCTTTCCGCCACCCATCGTAGACAAAGCGTCGCAAATTAATGAGGTCGTTGGTCACTCGATGGAATCCATCTTGATGCGCAGTAATAATGCAAAAGATGCACTTGAAAGCGCCAATCAACGGCTCAAACAACTTCTGCGAAAATAGGCTGGACTAGGGAGTCAAAACGAAAAACGCTATAGTCTAGGACAGACAATTAGCATGCAAGCTATTCGATATGACTCCCGCTCAAACTAAACCCCGAACCAAACTTCGTCCCCCTACGAGTGCACAAGTCGCACTTAAGGCTGGTGTGTCGAGAACTACTGTGTCATTTGTGCTGAACGGCGTTCGCAATCAGGGGATCAGCGATAGTACCTATGCTAAGGTTTTATCTGTCGCACAGGAGATGGGATATCACCCCAATGCAGCGGCTCGTAGCCTAGCCAGTGGTGCAACTGGCACGGTAGCTCTTGTCATTCCCAAGGCTTCTCATTTATGCGTGGATGCCTTCTTAGCGCAGCTGGTGGCGACCTTGAATGAATCTTGTCACTATCATGGTTTGAAGATGCTGATTGAATCGACAGACGAAGAGGGGCGTGAGCCAGGTGGGTTTATGAATTTGGTGAGAGGTCGCAGTATCGATGGTCTGATCGTGGCCAACTTGCGAACCTCTGAGCATGCTCATTTGGCGCGTATTCGTGAAGCTGGAATTCCTTTAGTTGCGTTGACTTCTCGGCCCAATGAATTGGCAGATATGTGTACGATTTGCAGTGACACTTCAATTTCTGCGCAAACCGCCGTCAAACATCTTATTCAATTAGGCCATCAGAAAATCGCCTACATCAGCTATGCACAACCCGAGTTTGACTCGGTCCATGAACGTGAAATGGGTTGGCGTACTGCGTTAATTGAAGCTGGACTTTCGCCTGATCCATCTCTTATTGAGTATGCCGACATCAGTGCTCAAAGTGGCTATGAGGCAGCACGTCGGCTGTTAGCAAGAGGTGTCAAATTCACTGGGCTATTCGCTGGCAATGACACCGTTGCATTTGGTATAGCACGTGCCTTGCAAGATGCTAAATTGCGAATACCGGAAGATGTTGCATTAGTAGGCTACGACGACATTCCTCTGGCTGCATATGCCAACCCGCCGCTGACTACCATGCGAACCGATCCAGTAGGTCAGGCCAAGGTGGCGTTAGAGCTTCTCTTGGCTCAATTTCGAGGCGAGGGAAAATCTACGATTCATTCACATGTAGTAGCGCCACAGTTGGTGATTCGTTCTTCCTGCGGTAGCAAGGAATCAAACAGTCGTTGAAAATTTCATTCAACGGATGCGCTTCTTTATTGACAACAAAAGTAAATAGGCAAAAAAAGGCAGACCCCAAAGGATCTGCCAAAAATTTCACAATTTTTTAAGACTGCGTTAGAACTTGTAACGCACAGTTGCACTGACAGTACGGCCAGTTTCAACACCAGCACCATAAATGTTGCCGCTGATCAAACCTGCTGTACCTGCTGGGTACAACTTGTTGAACAAGTTGTTAATGTTGAGTGATCCAACAACACCGTTACCGAAGTCGTGGTTGACAAATGCGTTCACAATGAAGTGACCATTGACGGACTCAGTGTTGGAGTCGTTCAGGTACATCTTGCCCACACCACGAACACCTGCGCCCATCACAGTGTTACCCAATGTGTAGCGTGGTGACACTGTGTAGCGCCACTTAGCAGAACCCGCTGGCGTTTTGCCGATGTAGGTGCTGCTTGCAGTGTTCTTGGTGTAAGACTCGTCGCTGTAAACTGCATTGGCGTTCAAAGAGAAGTTGCCAAAGGAAACGCCTGATTCAAACTCAACACCATCAGCCTTGTAACCCAATTCCTTCAAGTAAGGGCCGTCACGAGCGATGTTACGTGTTGGGTCGTAATCAAACTCTTTTGTGGTCGAGTGGAAGTAGGTTGCAGACAAAGCATAGCGGCCGGAACCCACATTGCCACGTGTCTTGGTACCGAATTCCAACTGAGTAACGGGTGCAACAGCAACATCACCTGCACCTGCAGCCAAGCCGCCCATTGCATTGAAGTTGTTGGTGGTTGTTAACAAGCGGTCAGAAATTGCACGGTGGCCTAAGCTGTAACGACCGAAGACGCTAGCATCTTTGTTCAAACGGAAGTTTGCGCCTGCAGAGTAGTTGTTATAGCTGGTTGTGTAGTCAGCCATGATGCGATTCGTTGCCATGAATGTAGGCATGGCAGCGCCAGCAACTGGAGCACCTACGTCAGCAAAGCCATAGCCACGGAAGTGTTCATTGCGAATACCTGCATCCAGATCCCAGTTACCTGTTTCAAGGTTCAGACCCAAATAAGGCGCAGTCGTTGTGAACTGTTCATTGATGTTTTTGGCACTGTCAGCACCCCAGCTGTTGTTGTAGCCAGTCAAACCTTGGTTGGTCAGGGCTACATTGCTAGCGTTGTACAGATCGATCACGCCACCGTTGTAAGCTGCTTCAACCACACGTGTGCTGATGCTCCACTTTTGCACAACGTTTTGACGTGAATAGAACAAACCGGCTTTAGCGTTCAGTTTGTCACCGTTTGCCAAGGCAAAGGCTTTGCTAACAGAGAAATCGTTAACGAAGTTGCCCATGTCAGGTGTTTGAACGTTGATCGCGCCGCCAGTAGAAACTAAGCCAGAAGCCAAGTTAGCGTCGGTGACCACTGTGCCAGCTTTAGGACCATTCAGGTACTTGGCGTAAGTAGCACCTGTTGTGCCAGCTAATGCACTGCTGAGTGTTTTGACATCCCAGAATTGAGTTTGGAATGCACCAGCGTTTTGAGACAAGCGGAACTTGTTGTCAACGGTGTAACCATTGCCCAACTCATTGTGGAACTCTAAACCAACTGAAGTTGACTTAGAAGTGATGCCGTTGGTCAAAGAAGACTGGCTGATTTGGCCCGTCACAGGGTCCATTGCGGGGAATGTATTGTTGAACTTTGAATACTGAGAATCGCGCAGACTGTCGAAGCCACGTGGAATTCCAAAGTTAGACAAAACGCCACCGCTTGCTGAAGCAGTCAAAAATGTTTGAGGTGATGTAGGCGCAGTTTCGTCCAATGCTTTGACGTTCAAGCGAACATAACCCTTCGTGCCATTGAACTCTTTGGTCACGTTAGCTTTGATTTGGTAGCCATGCAATGCGCCAGGGGCAGCTTTGCGAGCGCCTTCGCCGTCACGGAAATAGCCACCCACGTGGTAGTACATGTCAGTGCCGATACGGCCACCCACATTGCCATCAACACGTGTTTCGTTGAAGTTCAAACCACGTGTCAAACCAATGGAGCCACCGGCTTCTTTGCCAGTTTTGCTCATGTAGTTGATCACAGCACCGGGAGCGTGTGAAGCGAACACTGCGGAAGAACCGCCGCGCAATGTTTGAATGCTGTCAACGCTGTTGTCAAAACGAGTCCAGTAGTCATTGTTCGAGAACATCATGTCACCGAACTGAACTGTGGGCAGACCGTCTTCTTGGATTTGAACGTATTTAGAACCGCCAGATGAAATTGGCAGACCACGCACAGAAATATTTGCATTGCCACCAGGGCCTGCAGTGGCTTCAGTACGGATACCAGGGATCAACATCAAAACTTCTGATTCTGAACGGGCACCAAAGTCTTTCACAGCATCTTGATCAACGTCGGTCACTGAAACAGAGCTGCGCATTTTTGATTTTGCAGTTGATGAACTTGTCACAACGACTTCATCAAGTTTCAGATTTTTTTCTTGGGCATAGCCCATGCCAGTTTGCAGCAAGGCTGCAACGGCAACGGCTACTGGGGTGTAGCTAGCAATCTTTTTCATGGGTTCTCCTTGGATTATGGTTAGAACTAAATGGCGTTAGCCAATTAGGACTGGTGAAATATTAATAAGAATTGCAAACGATTGCATTTAGTGGAAACCCTAGCATGTTGTAAAAATATGTCATGAAAGAAAATGTCAATTAATGTGAATAAGTATTAATTAGTATTCACATTTATACAACTAAGAGACTTTTTGCAATGAAAATTGATGAAATGTCAAAGTCAGGAAAATCTCGCTTAAATAGATTTTGACAATCGTTTGCAAGTAATGCGTGACGGAAAACGCAAAAAGCACTCAACTTTGAGCTGAACAATTCTTTCGAATGAAGTCCATGTGGGTTGGCATGGCTTCTCCAGCTTGCATCATTGCCTTGCGAATTTGCTTCAACATGTTGTTGCCATCCGTGTTGCGATGGTTTAACAAGGGGTCGTAATTCTGGGGCCAATGAAGTTGACCGAGGTGAACGGCCACCCAGCTAGGCGGGCCAAACAAGTCATAGCCGTCGACCACAATTCGCCCAAAGCGTTTGAAATGATCCATCTTGTATTTCAGTGACTCAGGAATCGACATGGCTGAGCAATAGCGCCAAAGAGGCGAATCTTCGCGCGTTGTGAGTTTGTAGTGCAAAACTAAGAAGTCACGAATTCGTTCGAACTCTGTGTTGCCGATGCGGTTGTATTCTTCAATGACCAGAGGATCGAAATCACGATCAGGGAACAATGCCAATAAACGAGAAATGCCAGACTGCACCATGTGCAAACTGGTTGACTCCAGAGGCTCCATAAATCCACTGGACAAACCTAACGCAACAACATTCTTGTTCCAAAGTTTTTTCCGTCGGCCCGTTACAAACCGAAGCGGTCTCGGTGTCGCTAAGGCTTTGCCATCTAAACGAGTCAAGAGCAAACTAGCGGCTTCGTCTTCACTCATAAACTGGCTGCAAAATACATAACCATTGCCAATCCGATGTTGCAGAGGAATTCGCCATTGCCATCCCGCCTCTCTGGCCGTAGAACGTGTGTAGGGCAAGGGGTCGCCGGATGATTCACATGGGACCGCCATGGCGCGATCGCAAGGTAGCCAATGCGACCAATCTTCATAACCTGTCTTTAAGGCTTCCTCAATCAGTAAGCCTCTAAAGCCTGAACAGTCAATGAACAAGTCACCTTCTATTTCACGTCCGTCTTGCAGTTGAACTTTGTCGATAAACCCATCGGGTTCCCGCTGAACCACGTTGACAATTTTGCCTTCAAGCCTTTGAACGCCACGCTTTTCTGAAACTTCACGCAAAAACTTGGCATATAACCCTGCATCGAAATGATATGCATAGTCATACATGGACATTACCGAGCGAGGGTCATTGGAGGGCTTGTCAAACTTGCCTCGACTGGCCGCAGCCCATGCCATAGAGTATTCATCAATCGACGGCATGTTGTCTTGCAACTTATTCTGTTTCAACCAGTACTGATGCAATGGCGAAAAATCAAATTGCGTGCCGTGTGGTCCAAATTGGTGAAAATATCGATGTCCCTGTTTTGCCCAATCGACAAACTCGATGCCAAGTTTGAATGTCGCTTGAGTGCGGCGCATGAATTCGAACTCATCCAAGCCCATGACCCTGTTGAGGGTCTTGATGGGCGGAATGGTCGCTTCACCAACGCCAACAGTGCCAATCTCATCAGACTCAATCAAGGTGATTGAGCACGCTTTGCTTAACGCATTAGAAAATGCGGCTGCAGCCATCCATCCTGACGACCCGCCACCAACGATCACAACGCGTCGAATACTGCGATTTAATTCATCCATGGATACACCTTTTGATTGAAGTGTCAGTCAACGGTCAATGCCTCAACTGCTGAACAATTTAATTGTTGCTCTCCGCTCTCTGAACTGAAGGTAATGAGACCAGATTTGGTTTTCAAATCAACTTTCAAGCGTGCAAAATCTTGGCCCGAAGTCCAGCTTAATTCCAAAATATTTTCTCTTGGCGAGGCATGATGGAATTGCCCGTTGAATGCTGGATGCGAATTTCGCAGGCGAATTAACTCAATTAAACGCGAAACCACGGGAGTCTCCATGGCTTCAAGTACTTCATCGTATGAGTAATAGTGTCGGTTGATGTCGCGGCCCACTTGCGTACGTGCCAAAAGCGCCATGTCGTTATGACCCGCAAGCAGTCCCACGTAGTAAACCTGGGGGATGCCCGGCACAAAAAATTGGATCGCCCGAGCCACTAAATAAGCTGACTCATTGCGTCCCAGGGCGTCGAAGAAAGTGCAGTTGACCTGGTAGAGGTCAAGATTAGAGGCGGCAGCGCCTGTCGCTTTGCGACTTTCACCCTTTGAGTTGAAATGCATGCGTTCAACCAACTCATTCATTTCATCATCGACCACCAAGCCGGGGCTGCCTGTCCGATCCGCAGAATCTGCACCAATGTCAATGATGCCGATGCCGTCGTGTGTGTCGAGCACAGTCACTGCGTTGTGAGGCCGCTGGCTCAACCAGTTGAGAAGCGGACCGCTACGGCCAAACTCGAGTGCATGTAAAACCAATGGCGGCAAAGCGAAGTCGTAAACCCAATCGACTTTTTTGGCGATTTCAATTTGTCGCTTGAAGTAGGCGTGAATTTCAACCAAGACTTCAAGTCCAAGTTCACGTGCTCTTGCTACAAATTCACCAATAAAGTCGAAGGTTTCTGGCATCATGAAGCAGTTGGTTCCGGGCTTCTTGATGGCATAGCCAACAGCGTCCAATCGCACCATGGTGACGCCATTTTTTGACAATGACATCAGGATGGAGTCCAGATATGCTTTGCCAGCTGGGTGTCGCACATCGATGTCGATTTGCTGTGATGTGAAGGTGGTCCATAACAGACGGCTCTCGCCATTGGCCAACGTGGTCAATGTGAATGGCATCCCAGGGCGAGGTCTGTAAATACTCTTCAAGTCATTCTCAGTGGCACCATTTGGAAAAACGGATGACATGGTGAGAAACAATCCATTGAACTCGGAGGCGGCACCTTTTTGCGCGAAGTCCAAAAACTGTGGAGACTCAGAAGACATGTGGTTGACAATGACATCAGCCATCACATCAACATCTTGTGCCAATTGGCGAATGTGGTGCCAATCGCCCAATCGTGTATCGACACGTGTGTGATCTATAGGGTCAAAACCAGCATCTGCCCCATCAATTTTTTCGTAGAAGGGCAATAAGTGAACCCCGCCAAACACTGACTGAAGGGGGCCCGTTAGCAATTCTCGAAGTTGGGTGAGGTTTTGTCCTCCAAATCGGTCTACATAGGTAATGAGTTGGACTTGATTTTTCATGGCTTTGCAACCTTCACACGCAAAGTTGCCACTGCAGCCAAGACCATCAAGCCACCAGCCGTCATCAAAACGTTACGAGGATCACCTGAAAAAACGTTGTTGTACAACATGCTGATGATGAAGCCACCCAGTAAGAGTGGAATCACGATGAACATATTGAAGATGCCCATATACACACCCGTGCGCTCCGGTGGAACCACGCTTGCCAACATCACATAAGGGTTGCCCATAATACTAGCCCAACCTAAACCGACGCCTATGGCGGGTAAGAAGAGCCAAGCTTCTGAACTCATTTGGGGCATCATGAACATGCCAATGCCCGACAATAAAAGGCAAATGGCATGAACTTTGGGCGCACCAAATTTTTGTGTATAGCGAACCATCAAGAGTGCAGTCACAAACGAAACCGCATTGAAAAATGCGCCCACTTGGCTGTTGATGAGTACAGCATCTCGAAAACCTGTGCTGGTGGCATCTGAGGTGCCAAAAAGTGACCGAGCAATCGCATAAGTCACATATTGCCAGTACCAACCCATGGCCATCCATTGGAATAATTTCATCCAAGCCATTTGACGCATTGGTAGAGGCATCGCTTTGATGGCGTCCCAAATTTCAGTTAGGGTTGCAACGACACCTTGTTTTTGCGCCTGGATATGCGCCACTTGACTGCTTGTGAGGGGAAGTTCAGGAACGCGATAAATTGACCAAAAAATAGTGGTGACTGAGATCAACGCGCCGAACATGAATGACCAAAAAATGAACTGGGGAATGTGGTTACCCCCCACCGCGTCCTTACTCATGCCAAACCAAACCAACAAGGCTGGCGACAGATAAGCCAGTGTCTGTGCTAGGCCTGTGAAAGCACTTTGAATGATGTAACCGGCAGGATGTTGTTCCTTGGGCAGTCTATCGCCCACATAAGCACGATAGGGTTCCATGGTGATGTTGTTTGCGGCATCCAAAATCCACAGCAAACTGGCCGCCATCCAAAGCGCAGAACTGAACGGCATGGCAAAAAGACTGAGTGAACAGAGTATTGCGCCGATCAAGAAATAAGGCGTACGACGTCCCCAACGTGAGTTGGTCCGGTCGCTCATAGCCCCCACAATGGGTTGCACTAGCAATCCAGTAATAGGCCCGGCAAGAGACAAAAGAGGAAGTGATGCTTCGTCGGCACCCAAATAGCTGTAGATGGGGCCCATGCTGCTTTGCTGCAACCCAAAGCTGAACTGAAGTCCTAAAAACCCCACGTTCATCTGGATGATTTGACTCATGCTTAAGCTGGGAGGGCTTAGGGGGGTGGCTGAATTAGACATAAGAAAGGAAACGCTTATTGTTGAATGAATGGTCCAAAATCTATACGATTATGCAAACGTTTGCAATAGCAATTACCCTGAAAAATTATCTTAGGTCACTGAGCTCGTTGTTTAGGGATCTACATTCTTAAATCCGCAGTTAAACGAAGGAATTCATGTTGATTTCTTTCTTGAATTAGACTTAATTTGTCTGTCAATAATGCATACATAATCAAACGATTGCATAAAATAAAACGGCTTTGATGTATCCTGTGGCATTGATCCTCAAAAACTATGGCTAAGTTAGACGCAGACAGCAAAAAAATTCAGATGGTAGACATC
>JACCDQ012167425.1_pt1 | contig 20574 bp, 31 predicted proteins | sample 7446031 | NCBI WGS metagenome assembly JACCDQ01 (sample SAMN15323442, study PRJNA562643) | freshwater metagenome | isolation source: river surface water | place: USA:Blue River Watershed | collected 2017-08-17
AGTTAGCATCTGTTGGCTGAACTTCAATAGTTTTAACAACTAATTCACCAGCTTCTAATAAGCTTAAAGCATTTTTAGTTGCTGAACCTGAATCGTTCATGTTAAGATTCTGGAAAACTTCACCCATATCTCCAGCAAAAGCCTCTTCAGTGTCATAATCTAATGTAGTCTGACGACCCTGACCACCTGTAGCACGACGAACGTTATCACTTGAACTATATTTAGAAACAAGTTTAGTTTTATATCTACGAATCTGGTCTAAGCTATATTGTAAATCAGCACGCTGCTGTTTAATATCTTTAAGTTGTTCTATAGCATCAGCTGATAGTTTACTAATACGAGACACCTCAGCATCAGAACTATACTCTGTAATTTTCTTTAACTGTTTAACTGTTAAATCATTAGCTTCAGCAAATAGTTCTTCAATATTTTTAGTAACACCTTCAGCTTTTGTTTTTTCATAAATACCTAAAATACGTAATCTACTTTCATTAGCAAGAAGGTTACGAAGAGCATCTGAATCTTTTTCACGTGCAGCATATTTAGGAATAATTATCTGTGTTAAACCATCAAGTCCATTTCCTGATTTAACAGAGAAAGAACCATAACCATTTTGTTCAGCCCATTTAATAAGCTTAACGTCATTATTAAATTTAGCCTTAGCAATATATGCTTTTAGCTCTTTAGCGTCATTAACACCAATAGCTTTAGCAAGCCCTTCAGGTAACTCATTAAAACTATCTAATGATGTAGCTTTACCATATACATGAACTTGAACAGTAGAAGGCTTTGCACCTTTAGGGTAAATAGCAACAGATGATTTAGCAAAATAGTTCTCAGGCATGTTAGCAATGTCAGCTTCTGTTTTTACAACATAACTGTTATCACCAGGAAGTTTAATTTTAACAGTGTCACCATTTTTAATAGCTTTAATAGCACGAGCACGGATAGCAGAAGAAGTTCCAGCTTGCTCAGGTGTTAGATAACGAATATTATAGTTGTCTAAGTTACCTTCAGGAATAGATGTAATGGCTTTCCATTCACCAGTCTTAGATGCTTTGCTGCGAATCTGAATAATGTTTTTATCCATATATTTAGCAATTTCATTTTTAGTAATAATCTTACCAATATTATCTGGTATAACAGCAAGTTTATTTCCAGAAGTAACTTTAAGAACAGTTCTACCAAGCTTAGCATACTCGTCTGCATCAGACTTTCTATTATAAGCAGTTAATGGTTTATTTGAGTCAAATGTGTCAATACCTTTAACTGAACCATGAAAGAATACTTTTGACTGTTCTTCATGAACAAACTCAAACATATTAATAAGTTCATCATCAGTCATTTCGTCTGGACTCTTTTTCAGCTGACCAACAATAATATCATTAGAAACACTAAGCTCTAAATTATCTATCTGTTTTAATTGATTTAGAATAATATTTTCACTATTAGTAACATCTTTCAAATCAGCTTTAGAACCAGTCCAGAATTTTACAACAGGACCAAAAAATTTAGAAGCACGATTACTGTTGTTAAATTTAAGATTATCAACAGTATTTTTAAAGTTACCTTCAGCAATCATTTTGCCAGCCTGTGTGCTAAGAATGGCACCAAATGACGCAGCAATGCTCTCACGAATAACACGACGAGGAGCAGCAATGGTTAGCTGCTGCCATAAACCATTGAATGCTTTAGTTGCTGCTTCAGAGTTTTCAATAAAATTAGAAGACTGTTTAGCAAGCTGGCTACCAAAACCACTATTTAAAACACGGTTAAGTTTATTAAAGTTTACAACCTCAACACTGTTAGGAAGCTGAGAAGCAAGAAGAGCATCAGCATGAACATCTCCATTGCTGTCAATAAAGAAACCATCTTTTTCTAACTGAACTTTTTTAATACCTTCAGCTCGATAATGTTCTTTAATGTAAGCTGAACCAATTTCACTAGGAATACCTTTAGAGCTCATAACTGCCTCTATGCCAAGTTGTTCAGCTTCTTTAATAACAGCAGAACGTTCTAATGCTGTTGTGGCAACACGGAATCTATCCATAATTTCAGCACGCTGTCCAGTAGCAGTAAAACGACCACGGGTTAAACGGTCCATATCAGATAACATACCGTTAAGTTTATCAATACTAAGACCGTCAGCATTTTCAACATTAATAACATTTTTAGAAGCAGTAGCAAAAGGTCGAATAGCAATCTGAACCCATTTGTTAGTTCCGTCTATTTTGTAACCAAGGATTTTAGCTTCAGGTGTATCTAGAATAATACTTGCTTTAAGTTTAGCAAGACCAGCTTCTACTTCAGCACCAAGTTTAGTTTTAGGAGCAGTTAAACCAGCTTTACCAGTATTCATAGCAATACTTAAGTTTCCAGCTGCGTCACGTGTTTCTTTAAACGCAACGTCAGAAATCATTTTTACAACACTGTTAGCATCTTGCATATGAGGCTGAAATGCTTGAATAAATTCTTTATCAGCAATAATAACATCAGTTTCTTTACCAGTTATTTTAGCACGGTTAATATAACCACCACCGACAAGTTCATCAAGAACAAGTTGGAAGCGAGGCTCTTTTTCAGCTAGACGAATAAATGAACTTTTATTGCCATAGAACATAGCGAGATAAGCATCAGCAATATCTGATTCTGTATAACCCTTTTCACGAGTCATATCACCAAAGATTTTAGCAACTTTATCAGTATCAACATTTCTACCAGAAGTAAATGTTTTCATTTTAGCAATAGTTCCAGCATCAGCATCAAGAAGTTTAGTAGCAAACGCAGAATATTCTGAATCAACACCTTGCTGAACTTTAGCCCAAGCAGCCTTATCGGTTATAAGTTTTGCTTTTTTCATAGCAACAGTTCCAAAGTCAAGCATACGCATACCTTGAGTAGCATATTTCAAAGGCTTAGCAAAAGGAACATATGACAGAGGGTCAAGAGCTAAATCACCAGCAAGATTAGCGGTCTGTGTAAGAATATTACCGATACTGTTTCCAGTAGTATAAACTTCTGCACGGTCTTTAGCAGAAAAAATATTAAAGTCGTCTGTTACAGCAGCGAAACCAAACTCTGTAAGGACCCTGTCAGCTTCGTCAACAGCAGCAGTATCAAGATTTAAAGTTTTACGGACACCAGCACCAACAATACCAGCAGTCTGGCCAAGAGCAAACATTAATGAAGTACCAATATCAATGCTTTCACGCTCATTACCATCAGAGCCTTTAACTATTTTATTAGTCTTTTCCCAGTCCCAAGCGTCAGCTAATTGTGTACCAACATCACCAATTTTTTCACCAGCAATAGTTTTACCAAGAGCTTGTGAAGCAGTACCAATATTTAATAAAGCACCTTTAACAAAGTATTTAGGAACAGCAAGAATATCATTGATTGCACCCCAAAACTCATCACGCTTGCGGTCCTCAACACTGTAAGATTTTTTTGTTTTAGCTTTAAACATTTCATTAATAGCAGATGATTGAGACATTGTACTTTGAGTTGCAAGGTCAAAACTACCTGACATTAATTCATTAATAGAAGAATTATCAGGTGATACTTTATTTAAAGTATTATAAAAATCTTGTTGTAGTCTTTGAGAATCAAGCATTAAAATAGGCTCCTAAGTTTACGAGCAAGGTTGATAGTGTCTTGTGAAGCATCAGGTTGTTTAGCAGCGTCTGCTACGAAAGCGTAAACCATTGCTAACTGTTTGACGTCAACTTCAGGAGCTGGTGCTTGTGTAACACCGAACGCTTCTGGTCCTGCTCCGTCACCAAACGGCATGCCAGCCATGACTGGTTCGTCAGGTCGTGTAGTAGGTTCTGTTAAACCGACTGGCATAGGTAATGGTTCCGAAGGAGCCGCAGGTGTAGATGGAGTGTTCTCAACTGAAGGAGCGGCAGCAAGTGGTGCGGACTGAGCTATAGAATTAAGCTCCTGACCTTCGCCATAAGGCATACCAGAAATATATTTTGCTGCTTGTACCGTATTGTCCACGCTTGGACCTCCGTCAGTTCTTTGTGAGAGTTTTCCAGGACCAGAAACTGGTGCAGGATTGGTTGGTCTTTGGTATCCGCCTTTTCCAGCCATTTTGTTCTCCTGATTTCTATTGTTTGATGACAGCTTTGATGCACCTAAAATATAGTTACTTTAAATAAGTTGCGTATAAAATATTTTTTATATCTGGACTATATACATTACTCTGTGGTATTTAGGCTATCTATGGACTTAGTTAATAACTCTGCTTTAGCACGACTAACTATGAGTTATTTTAAGAAAATAAATTTCTTAATCTGCTGTCTGCCATAGATAAGTATTCTACTATATGTTTAGTGGAATATAGTAGTGGACCTGACAATATTTTTAGATTTGAGTTCGTCTAGAAATGTTTGCTGACAGGTTTGGTTTACCTGATGCTGACAGGCCAGCAAGTAGTGTTGCGATGTCTGGTGGACCAGTAGGAGCAGCCGCAGGAGCACCTTCAGGGCCCGCAGGAGCCTGCTGAGCAGCCTCTGGTGGCATTGCTTCACCTGGAAGAGTTTCAGGTGTCATCATGCCTTGTTCAGCTAACATAGCAGCCTGGTCAACTGTTGGCTCTACTGGTTTAGGTTCTTCAGGAGCGAACGCTTCACTGATAGCTAAGTGTAAAGGTTTACCAGCTGTTATAAGAGTTCTTGCTTTTAGCACAGCGTTGATAACTTTTGTTGGGTCTTGTCCTTGTGAAGCAAGAGCTGGAATAGAAGAAGCATAACCTGCGAGTGCTTGTTTCAAAGACTCATCAAGTTCTTCCATGTCAATCTTACGTGCTTCATCTTCAACGTTAATGCTGACAGGCATTTCACGACGCATGAAGTCTCGTGAGAACATTTTCTCAGCACGAGCCTGCAAAGCAAACACTAACCAACGGTTAGGGTCAAGACCAGCCATCAGACCGTAACGAACGTCAACAGTGTAATCGCCAGCAATATCTTTCATAGGTGAATATGTTACTTCGAAAGGCGTTCCATGTGATGATGAACGAAGAGTTTTCTTCATGTTGCCAAAAACTTTCTCATCAACTTCGAACATTATAGAAACAGCTTTAGATAACGCACGAGCCCAAATAGACTGGTGTGTTACAACCTGTGATTCATAACCACCCATTAGAGCCTGAACACCTTTACCTGTAACAACAGAAGCATCGCTGTTACCTGTACGCATTTCAGGGAAACGTGAACCTAGCTGTAGTTCACGGTCTAACTGTGCTTGTTCTTGGAAAGCAGCCTGTGGAATTTCTAATCCTACACGACGAACACCAGCAGGGTTGTTTGTTCTAATAGTAGCACCAGGACCCATTGGAATGTTTGGAACATCTGTTGGTAGAATCAGAGGAGCGTTAACTGATTCATGTGCTGCCTGTAATGATAGAAGAGCAAGACGTGTTTTCGCTAGCTGTACGAAAATAACATCATCAAACTGTCCACGAGGGTCTGTTGTTGCACCTGGACGTGTAGCCATTACAACCATTGGAGCACCGATAGGGTTTGGCATTTTGTCAAGTAAGATAGGGTTGCTGCCTGGAATGAATGCTACGTCCCAGTCTTTGTTGTGATAGAAGACAACTTCAATGTCGCCTGTTGTTATCGTATTGCCAACACCCTGTTCACGTCCTTTGATAAGGTGTGAGATTTCTGGGAACTGGTCGCATAGTTCATCAGCGTCAACAAGTAGTTTCTGATAGAATGACACTACACGGTTATAACGGTCTAAACGAGGATAACAACCAACAGGGTCTAATGCTCGTAGAATAGGCATACGGTTTTCGTAATCTATTTCTACTTTTAACGCAGCGAAACCGTATGTAACATACCAGTCTGCTGCTGTGTGCATCTGAACCTGTAAGTCTGAATGGTCAACATATGCTTGAGCAATTTTTGTTCTAACAGAAGCACGTTCACGTGCACGGTCAGAAGTCATTGTAGGTGATGAACAGTTAAATGATGGTAGCGGTGATATCATTTCTGACATGTCTCGTGCAGCGATGTCAATCATGTTAGCAACGATTGGTTCCTGCCATGGTCCATTGTCTGGAAAAATATCTGGTGCGATGTCTGAAATGTTTCCATCACGCACACTTTTAACCTGTGCCATACGTGCATCACGTGTAGAATACTTCGCTGTTAAACGATTGTATTCTGATGTAAGATTAAAAACATTTATCTCAGGAAGTATAGGTTCGCTACGTTCTTCCATCTTTTCAAAGTCTATTGACTCTTCCATTTCATGTTTGTCATTTACTTCTTTGTTAATCATTATTGCTCCTTAGTTGCCCCACCAGCTATGTAGGGGAGTTCCAAAATCAGCATCGTTTGCTGAAATTATGTGTCGTGAAAACTTATCACCTTTAGTTGTGAATGCTGTATCACGGAAAGTTTTGTTCGCTGTTACACGAGTAACCATTTCTAACGCTCTAAGCTCTGCGAACCATAAAGCCATCACGGTGTCAGTTTTATGTTTCTTGTTAGTTTTAGGTTGCCAAGTAATCAACTGTTCAATAAGTGCTTTAACACTTTCGTTAGATTTGTTAGGTAAATGTATTAAACCGTTTTCAAAAAGAGATGACATTGCTGCCACACCAAAGTCTTCATCGTGTTTGTTATTATTAGTCATATGCTCTACAAGCATAATACCACGAGAAGAAAGCCACTGATTTAGATTAGCATCACGTGTAAGGAACGTCTGCAAACCGTTACGTTCAATACGCCATTCTTTAATGTTGTATTTTTCAGACCACATTTTAATCATGTTGTGAATCTCTTCAGGCATCATGTTAGCTTTGTTGTAAACATCAATAACATAACGATGACCATCATTAAGGTCTACACCGTAAGCAATGAAAGCAGAGTGACCACCCATCGCAGGGTCCAAACCACCAATGACACGTAAACCTTGCATGCCGCCTTCACGTCCTGTGCGAACATCGTTAGGTATGATACCTGCGTGACGCATTTCTATACAACGGTCGATAGCTTCAGCTTTGAAAATGTTATCTTCAGAAACCTGTTCCTGCTGATACATACGAGCCCAGTTAGCAGCACTCATCTTACGACGAATACGGTTCAAACTTTTACCATCACGTGCAGTGTATTTACCGTTAGCTTTAGGTTGCTGGTTAGGTGTGATAGGAATGTTAGACTCAGGCCATAAAACAGTCCAGTCTTTAGGGTCATCAGCGTATTCTAAAACAGCAGGTTGTAGCAGATAAGTCCAAGGTTGCTGTTCATCAGCGTAATATTTAGGATTACGTATCTCAGAATACAAATCTTTAGCACTAATACGTGTTCCAACAATCAACATTGTTCCGTCAATAAGGTTCAAACGTGTTAACAACTCAGAGTTGATAAAGTCAATGTGTTCATCATAACGGTGAGCGTTGTCTTTGTCAACAATGTCATCACAGATGATAAGGTCAGCACGAGCACCATAAACCTGACCACCTAAACCAAGAGCCTGAACTGTCGGGTCTTTACCTTCAGCGTCACGACCACCAACATAGAAAGCGTCAGCACGCCAAGAAGCAGCACCATCTTTGAAACCGTTACCTTTTTCACTGAACGGTGCGAAAGTTTTCCACAACTTCTCATAACGAGGAGCTGTTAAACGTTCTTTAATCTGCAGAATAAACTTACGAGCAGATTTTTCGTTCTTAGAAAGAATAATGATAGAGATGTTTAAGTTTTTTATAATACGCCAAACAACATACGCCATAGTAATAGTTGTTGACTTAGCATGGTTCGGTGGAGTGTTAACGATAGCGTTACGGTCAGAGTAAATCTGTTCATCTTCATCATCGTCATCTTCAAAGTCTGGTTTCTGATAAACCATTGCAGGGTGAAGGTCTCTTGGTTCACGACCTTCAAGCATGTCAAACCATTGTAGCTGATGCCAAGAAAGTTCCATACCAAGATATTCTTTACAGAACTCTGGAAAATCTGGAACTTCAGTTGTTGACTGTCCGCCTGTGCTACGACGAGCCATAAAACTGTTATATGTTGCACGAGCGTCAGTTACAGCTTGTTTAAAATCAGGGTGTTCACGCATATAATATTCATATGTCGCAACACTAACACCAATGATTTTAGCAGCACGTTCAACAGTGTATCCTTCACCAACATATTTGATGAAATCTTCACGGTTCTTTCTGGCTTTTTCTGCTTTAGTTAATTCCATAAAACTTCCATAACATAAGGTGGTGCCTTTAGAGAGACTTGAACTCCCGACCTAATCGTTCGTAGCGATTTGCTCTATCCACTGAGCTATAAAGGCCAGAGTATAATTACTCTGAAGGTGTGTTAACGTTTGAGATAGCAAGCACACTGGCTGCCACAGTCAACACGCTTGCAGCGATGTTAGCTTCAAGAACATTTAGAGAGATTAGCAGCGGAACAATAGCTGCAACAATTCCATAAATGTATTTACGAGTAGTAGCTGGTAGGTTAAACATTATTTTTTCTTCGCTTTCTTGATAGGTTTGATGATGTCAATATTAGTTCCTGGAATGTTCTTACGAGTAGTTCCAGCTGGTGCTTTCTTTACAATAGGTTTAGGTGTTGGAGTTGGTTTCTTTGGAGTGGGCATTATTTCTTTCCTGTTCTGCGTTTATTTTCTTTAGCAACATTCTTACCGTGAGGCATTGCTTTAAGGTTCTTTGCACTGTCATTTGTTTTGTTGTTGTCTTTGTGGTCTACGTCAACATTTTTAGGCAACTTACCGTTACGTGCTTCATAATCTGCACGTGCTTTATTCTGTGAAGTTGTCTTCCAAGTGCCGTCCTTCTGTTTTACTTTCGTAACCTTTATAGGACGACCGCCGTTCTGTTTAGAACCTTTGTACGGACCGAATTCTTTCTTGCTTCCTACTGGAACTTTAGCTGGCATTGTTTGCTACTTCCTTACATAACTGTATAAAATAATCTTGACTATATGCTTGTTTCATCATATTTATATCTTTCTGAACTAACTGAACGTTATCTTTTAAATAACCTTTAGAGCTATCTATTCTATCAATTGATATTGTATGCCTTTGTCCTATTTCAGACCAACCAATAGCAATATCTGATAAAGAACATCTATTGTCTTGTTCAACGTATAGCTCCCAAATATATTCAATTGTAAGTTCAAACTTTAAGCCTCTTGTTTCTGCACATACTTTAACTTTATTAAACCAAGAGATTGGTATATCTTTATAGAATCCTAAATGGCTGTTATCAACAACTCTATTAGAACAAACTTTACACATTTTATTTAGACGAAGACTTTCCTTAGCGTAATTCTTACGAAGGTATGATTGTAGATTGCCACACTTATAGCATGGCTTGTAATACCTACCATCAGTTCCTTTAGTTACTTTCGACATAATCACCACTTACTTTTGTCAGACCAATACGCTGCAGACATTTTGCCTTTAGCGATGTTCTTTGCGTGTCTTGCTTTGAATGATGCACGTTTCTTTTTCATAGCGTCTGACTCTCCAGCTTTAGGAGCACCAGCAGTTTTAGCACCTTGTTCACCAAAACGTATAGTTTTGATTTTGTCGCCTTCTTTAGCAACAACGATGTGAGACTTTTTAGGATGACTTGGTGTGCGTTTAGGTTTGTTGAAACCTTCTACACCTGCACGTTCTAAACGTGGGTCTTTTTTAGCTGGCATTGTCTGCTGCTTTCTTCTCTGCTTTAATAGTTTTAACAAGGAACGCATAAGCGTCATAAACTTTACCTTGGAACACACCATACTGTTTTAAACTAAGAGTAAGGTGAAGGTGAACACCGTCTGATGCGGACCCTGTGTTTCCTGCTTTACCAACAACATCACCTGATTTAACAACTGTGCCAATCTTTAAAGGTGACTGTTTTAACATATGGCAGTAACCGAAGTATCTGTTTCCTACTTTGAGAACAACAACCCAACCTAAAACGTCTGACCACTGGTTGGTTACAATAGTTCCGTCATTTACAGCTTTTAACGCTGTGCCTGCTTTGAACCCGTTGTAGTCTGTTCCACGATGACCGTTAGGGTGTGCTTTATCTACTACTCCAAACTTTGTGCCAAGTTCGAATTTATCTAACGGTTGTCTGAACATTTATTGTTTTCTTTCTGTTAACATTTGTTTTCTTTTTTTGCCGCAATTTTCCTTAAAAAAATTTTTTGAATATAGGAGGTTTTTTACAAAAACACTCCACCAAATCTAAATCAGTTCACCAAGGTAAGCATGGTAGACTGTTGTTGACAGGTCTTCTGCGATTTCTACACGTGGACCGCAAACACAATCTGGAGCGTCTGTGGTGTGCAAATCGGCACGCACATCAACAGGTGATTTAGCGTTGTTAGGCACAACCCAGTTGACTGAGATGTTTGATTCGTTGTTACTCATATTGCTCCTTAATAGATTGCATGGAAAAGAAAAATACCCACCCTTACCCCGTCAACACGACATCTGACGCTACTTAATAGCTTTAGGTCGCAGACTCACCAAAGTTGAATATAGTATCCCCTAATTCATTTAAAGGAAACTAAACAGTAAACATATTTAAACTTAAATAAACTTTAATTTAAAAACAAATAAAACAATATGGTAAATTATTTTAATTAAACTTAAACTCTGTAAACTAAACTTTGTAAACTTAAATTAGATAACTTAAATAATTTTAATTTTTGTTATCTAATATATGTTTAGTGTAATCTGACATACAACCTGACAAAAAATCTTTAACTTTTTTCTACAAAGTTTACAAATAAAAGTTGTATAAAACCTACAAATAGCTTAAGAGAAAGAAAATAAAACACCATTTCCTTATTCTAAAGCATAAAATAAAATAATAAACACAGCAAACATACAGTAAACATCAACATTACCCAGCATATCTATACACCACACGACATTCCGCCGAGACATTTTTAGTGCGAACTGGCACCTACAACAGTTCTGGTGCGTTTGGCTGTCCACATTTGTCTACAATAGTAGCCTAATTGTTGCCTCAGCTGGTGCTTGCGTGCGTTCATATGTGCACTACGAGGCTATGGTTTCAGGCAGAAAATTTAGGTGACAATATATATGTGTTATGTGCTAATATTAAAACCTGGGGGTCGATGGGTAGACATTTGTTTACTATTTGTTAGCTATTGGGGGGCCAAAAAGCGGGCGAGCGGGGCGGGGCGGGCGGTCTTATTGTATACAGCGGGGCGAGCTTTTTGTATATACCATATGGGCGAGCCTTAGATAGAGTATGACATGATATGGGCGGTTAACATTTGTTAACATTTTGTATGGTCCCGCCGCATATTGACAAAAACTTTTGTATGGTCCCGCCGCATATTGACAAAAACTTTTGTATGGTCCCGCCGCATATTGACAAAAACTTTTGTATGGTCCCGCCGCATGCATATACCTTTAAACAGCCGTATACGCCTCGTACAGCCCATTAACTGTATGGATGGTATGATTACGCCATCCATATACGCCGAGACTCGTACAGCGGGCGGCGTAATAAAAGATAATAAAAGATAATAAAAGATAATATTTTTAAAAAAAGATTAAAAAAGTTTGATATTTTATTTTTTTTTGCCGATAATTATTATTGTATAGAACAATTCTATACTTAACAATAAGGATACAAAATGGATTCTCGCAAAACTCTAGCCGTATATACGGCAAACAATTACGATATTGACTATACAGATATTATAACGTACTTACATACAGAGCTAGATAACAGCATGCATATTGACGTATCGGACTTTATTAACGGATACGAGTACGCCGATATTAACGCCGCCGCATGCGAATTATACCTATCTGTACTAGACGATATGGAATCATACGCCGCCTATACTCGCTCTATGTTAACTCTATGGGACCTAGAGGACTCTCGCCTAGCGGATATGGAATTAACGCCGCTAGACGATAACGAATTATAAGCATTAACAGCGGGCGGGGGAACGTACCTCGTTATACAGCTCGTAACTGTACGCCCGTACGATACATGCAAACCGCATGTACATTACAATAAGGATACAAAATGGCAAACAAAATTGCAAACGAGGCGGCGGCCCTTAGAATCGCAAACCTAGAAACATTTGAAACATATACGGGCTCTTTTTGGTCCCGCCGATACGAAATGCTAGATGGTACTATAACATACAGCGTATACTCTTACAGTACTTTAATGTTAGAGTTAAAGATTGTTAACGGTACTGTATACATGATTACAAACAATATCGCAAAATACAGCCGTACGACTAGCCGCCATCAATTCTATATCAAACTAGCGTTAAACAATATGTCTATTGATTCTAGTTTGCCATCTGCATGGATTAACAAACTATATAACTAGCATTAACAGCGGGCGGGGGAACGTACCTCGTTATACAGCTCGTAACTGTACGCCCGTACGATACATGCAAACCGCATGTACATTACAATAAGGATAGTTAACATGGATAACATGGATACAGAGCTAGCAAAAGAGGCGGCTATATATAATATAATAACGAGATGGCAAAAAGATATAGCGGGCGTACAGATAACAAAAGAGTACTTAGATACGCTAGAGCTAGAGCTAGAGATAGCATGTCAAATATACATTAATAACGATAAAAAATGGCTCTTACATGCAAAATTAACAGCCGCTCTTTTAAAGCATGATACAGCTCTGTTTGCATACAATAACAATATACCGTTATCGTACGCTATCGCATTAAATTATAGCATGCCGAGCCCTCTATAGCATTAACAGCGGGCGGGGGAACGTACCTCGTTATACAGCTCGTAACTGTACGCCCGTACGATACATGCAAACCGCATGTACATTACAATAAGGATAGTTAACATGAAATGTTTTAAAGTACAAATTGCAAAAGGATATTTGCCGCCCGTTTTTGAAACCGAGGCCGAGGCTAGAGAATACGCCTTAGTATATTGCTCGTTTAGAGGATTAAAATACCGTATCGTATCGGGATACATTAAAGCTTAGTTTAAACAGCCGTATACGCCTCGTACAGCCCATTAACATACGAGGCGTATACAAATACTAGTTTAACATATAAAGCCCCGTACGAGCCGTACAGCCCCGTACAGAGCATGCTCTGTTTTTGCATGCATACCGTATACAGCCGTACCTATCGTACAAACATGCAAATGTTAACATGTCAACATTTACGTTAACATTTGCAAACATACTAGCGGCGTTAGTTAAGGCGTTCGTACAGGCTGCAGTATAAGCGTTTATACAGGCGGCTGCTAAAGCGGTGCAAACAGCTTCAACACAAACATATAGGCGGTGTTAAAGGCCGTAAGATAAGGATAAGTATCATGAAACAATTTAAAATAATATCAACAGCTGCAAACACTAGCATTATCATATATAAAGATAACAGCAAACATGAATCGGACCGCTTTAAGATAGCATTTGTTAACATGGACGGCGTACAGCATTTTATTTACACCGATGGATATCCATTAACATATGCATACAAGCTAGCATATGCAGCAGCTAAGACTGTTAACAAAAGACTGTCAACAGTTAACTAAAGATAACAGCAGTATAAGCGTTTATACAGGCATATCATGTTAACATTTAGTCAACATTTGCTTACAATTGTTAGCCGATAGATAACGTTTAAGTTAACATGATAACGTTTTGTTAGCATTTGACGGCGTTTAATGTGGGTACTGTTATTTTTTATAGGTTGACGTCTAAGGTTGACTAGGTTAACAGTTGACGGTGCATGATGAAAATTGTAGGTTTTATATAGGTTTTGGACGTGTTGGATGAAGTTAACTGTAGGCGTTGGTTGAGGTTTTTGTTTATCGGTTTACTATTGTTTACTAAGGTGGACTTATGGTCGGTTTTGTGGAGTATAGTGGATAGGTTTTGTTTTGTAGGTTTTCTACAAAATATGAGCTTAAAGTCTGTAGGTTTTTACAATAGGTTTTTAGCATTTTGGACCGATATATTTTATGAGGACGTTAGATATAGAGTATAGTGTTAGATATAGAGTTATTAGCGGGGGATATAGTTTTCTGTGAGTTAGCTGTGAATATCGGTTTTTTGGATATTTTCTTCTAAGATATGCAGATATATTTATTAGAAGTTATAGATATAAAGTATATATCATGACAGAAGGATAAAAAATGTTTAAAGAGTTCGTTGATTATGTATCAGAGTTTTATGAAGAAGGTAAAGGGATTTATGCTGCTGATTTTGTTCCACCTGTGAAGCGTGAGGAGATTGAAGCTGCTGCTAGTTATGTTTCTGTAATGTGTGGTTTGTTTTCTGAAGACATGGGGGAGTTTATTGGTGATAGTGTTGACCGTGAACGTGTTCGTAGCGTGTTAGATTCTATCCGTAATCGTCAGCTATAAGGTTTAAGGTGGCGGGGTGTGTAAGGCCCCGCTATAAGTTGGCGGTGTTATAGGCAGTATGTTTTAGCGTGTTAAAACTCACAGGGTTTTCACAGGTTAAAAGGTATTTTCTGACCGATATATTTGTTAGATAATATTTATGGATAGTTTACACAGGGTAAGCTTCCACCATCTTGAGAGGATGATTGTTATGAATAATGTAGTACAAAATAATGCGGCGTCTGTTGAGGCTGCACCTTCACGTGAGGACTTCTTGCATGAAGCTGACGCTGTTTTCTTTAACGCTTATGTTGAGGACTTCAGACGTGCTCTTATTAAAAGTTTAAGCCGTTGGAGTTTACCTTACGATATTGAGGCTGTTATGGAGAAACTTCACGACCCTTACTTATGTTTCACTTGGATGGATGAAGATGAGGCTGACTTTAAGGCTGAGGTTGAGTTTTTAGCTGACGATATGGAGGCTGACTTTAAGGCGTCTGGTGTTTGGGGAGCTGGTTCTAAAAACTATTATGATGAGATAGCTATCTATCCTTGGACTTCTTACCGCTTTTTTGATGAGCTTGTTGAGAGTTGGATTACTAATGCAGAGATACCGTTTGAGAATAAAGACGTTATTGTTGAGTTTAGCGGTGAACTGTTTATTGTAGAAGATAATCGTTTAGTAGCGTTGGAAGCGGCGTTAGCTGAGGTTTATAACGGCGGTATTGACGACTATGCGACTACTGTTTACAAGGTGCTGTCTTATGTTGACGGTTTAGAGTTTGATTATACTCTTGAACGTGATATAGCTGAAGTTATAGCGACTGTAGTTAAACACGCTAAACATGGTTATGACTGGTATAACTGGTCTGACGAACTGCATGCTGCTGAAGTTAAAAAACTGTACACTGTTATACATGACGGCTCTATCGTTAATGTGAAACTGCATGAAGATTTACCGTTGGCTTACCGTATGGCTCTATTGGGCCTTTAAGAATAGAATAGGAGAATAATATTATGAGTAAAAAGTTTAAGAATATGCGTGAAGCTCGTGTTAGCGGGCGTGTTGAGAGTAAAGGCCGTGGTGGCTGGATTGCGTTGGACTTTGATGTGGAACAGTTGGCTGCAGAGTTAGCTGTTGGGAACAAAATGTCTGCTGAGCCGTCTATGGATGAACTTATTGTTAAGTTAGAGAAAATGTTAGGAGTAGGTGATGAGTAAATATATTGTTGAGTTGAAGCTGGCTGTGCTGGTTGAAGCTGTTGACGCTGATGAGGCGTTGGTGAAGGCTGGCACCACTGGTGTTATTGTTGATGACGTTGATGTTGACGTGTTAAAAGGTTTGACTACTGTTATGATAGGAGAAGTATAATGAGTAAAGAGTTGTTAAATAAGTTGAACGCTTATGACCAGGACGTTGTTAAACGTGTTCTTAAAGATGTTAAAGAGCTGCAGTCTTGGATGGTTGGTAAAACGACTGTTGATGAGAAACAAAAAGTTGACCTGGTAGCGTATGCTCTTATTGAGAGCACTATCAGGGAGGCTTATATGAGGCAGCAGTTAGGCAAGTTGGCTGACATTAAGGCTGTGTATGATGAAGTGTTGATTACGCAGCAGCTGGCGTCTGATAAGTTTTATCAGACTTTCAGTGAATACGTTGGGAACGGTCCGAAGATTGTAGGTTTTGATATACCTATGCTGGCTGATGAGGATGACGACGATGAATGATGACCTGTATGATAGCGACGAACCTTTAATCAGTTTGGACGAGTTAGTAGAACGAGAGTATGCTGACGAGTTGGCGATACATAAGGCCGCTAAAGATAACCTGTATGACTATTACGAGGACGAGTTTCTGTGAGTTTCCTGTGAATAACAGTTAAAAGAACTTTTTCAGCCGATATAGTTGTTAGATATAAGTAAAGAAAGAACATACCCTGTGTGAAAAGTAGGCGGGGCGGGAGGCTTGAACAACCTTCCCCCTGTTTACCACAAGATTTTAATAAAACATCTCAGAAAGGATGACAAAATGATAACAGATACACGATACGTCAACGACAATATGATATACGTTGATATGATTAGCAGCAGCGTTAAAAAAGGCCGCACAGACGCTTACGAAATAGAGCTCTTCTGGAACATTGTAGAGCACGAGAAGATGGTGGCTGATAACTTAGAACTGGCGGAAGAGTTTGAACTGGCGGCACGTTGGGCTTTGACAGCAGCTAAACTTAAACACTGGTTTACAATGGTAGCAACTGTACCTATCGGAAATGCGGCGTTTAAGATGGCTCTTGTAGCAGAAGAGCAGGCGTTAGAAGAGTTTTACAGCGAAGACTGGGCAATATGGACGTCCGACACAAACAAATAGCACCACGAGGCACACAGAGCCTTACAGACCCATTACAGAAAGGAGCAACAGATGAGTAAAATGAAAAACATCTACACAATACTTGTAGAGGAAGGCAACCTGGCCGATGAGGAACTGGTAGCACAGATTTTTGACACATACGCAGCGGCGTTAGCTGAGGCAAACCGAGAAGACAAAGAGGAAGCAAATGACTAACATCAACACGGAAGACGTGCTTGACTTAATACTTAAAACAGATGAAAGAACAGTTGTTCTTCTTATCGCAGCGTATTTTATGACAGAACTTTATGAAGACCTGAAAGATTTACCGTTGGCGTATCTGAAGGCTATGATTACAGAATCACAGTATGACAAATGGTGGATTCTTTTAGCAAACTATGAAACACCTGAGAACATTTTAAAACTTAAACAGAACGGAGACATCAAATGACAAACTTTATTGACTTAACACAACCGCACCACATCGTAGGAATAGTTTTAACTTTTACGCTACTAAGGTGGGCTTGGAAAACAAACGGCGGGCGTAGCAAAATGAAAGGCGGTAAGAAATAATGGAGATTATCAGAAACATTGCAGTGTCAACAGTTTACATCGCAGGCTTCATCTCAGCATACGGAATATATAAAGCTCTTTGGGACGCAACTGGAAAAAAATGACAGTTTTATTTTCACAACCGTTAGGAACATTAGGAAGGAGGAAAAACTATGGAGATTATATTTCTTATAAGCGGCGTTCTGTTAGGCGTTGGAGTTGAGAAACTTGTTCGCAAGCTACGCTACCGCAACAAGATTGTTTTAATCATTGACCCGTTCACACAGGACGATGATGAAGTTATAGAAGTAGAAGATTAAACAAGCCGATATAAATAGTATATCTTAGAAAGGATAAACAAAATGAACAAAGAAAAAATCTCTCAGTTAGCTGAAGAAGTATACAACCTGTCAGCAGGTTTAAAAAGACTTGACGAAGTTATTGAGAACAAGTTTGACAACGGGTATGATGACGAAGCCCGCATTTTAGAACAAGACTACATGGACGGTCTGAAACGATTGAAAGTTTTAGAACGTCAGCTTAGACAGGAGGAAAACAAATAATGGCTTCACTTATAGAAACAGTAATCGCAATAGGTGCTGGAACAATAATCACAGCGTCAGCAATGCCTGTATACACAGCAGTTATTGACGATGTTAAAACGAAAACTTATGCTATACAGCAGGCAGGGTTTGACAGATACAACCAGTATGCTGACATCCTTGGTTTAGAACACCAGTATGCTCCAACAGATAACTTGGAAAACATTGCAGACCAGCCAACAATAGACTTAGGAGGCGTTAATAATGGCTAGAACAACATTTTATGACAAAGACAACCGTTTCACCGTGTTAGACAGGGTTCACAAATACAGGGCTATCAAATATGGTGTTGACTGGGAAGCTAAAGCAGTGCAGACTGTTATGGCAACAGCTAACAAAAGATGTGGCGTGTGTAAAGTTCTGATTGACATGGAGGCAAGACAGCCTGACCCGTTCAGTTTAAACATAGACCACATTGTTCCGTTATCACAAGGCGGAACACACACGGCAGAGAACATACAGATTACACATCGTATCTGTAATAGTAAAAAATGGAACACCGAACGAAAGGATAAAACAAATGAGTAATGAAAGCAACTACAGTTTCACAACAAAAGTAAACGGAGACCTGTTCACAGTCCGTGGAGACACTATCGCAGAGTTCACAGCAAATGTGGAACAAGCAAACAGTGTCATCGTAGCGTTAAACACTCTACAAGCAGCAGCAGCACAGCAACGCAGCGTTAGCAGCACAGGCCGTGTGTCAACAGAAGGCGACGACTGGGGCTCAGACTACCAGCCTAAACTTCCAGCACCGCAGGCAGCAACTGACAGTTATGGGAACGCTACCTGGGATGGCACGTTAGAGAACGACTACTATGGAAACACTCCAACAGCTAACGAAGCAGCAGATAACACTCCACGTTGTAAACACGGCAAACGAGTCTACAAAGAAGGCGTTGGCAAAACAGGAGCACCATATAAACAGTATCGTTGTCCAGAGTACAAAATCGCTGAGCAATGTGAAATCATCTGGGTTAAATAATGATAACAGTTTATACGAAAAGCAACTGTGTTCAATGTGAGCAGACAAAAAAATGGTTAGACCGTAATGGTTTAGAGTTTACAACTGTTGACATTGAAGCTTCTAAAGAAGCATACGATTATGTTATAGGCCTTGGTTATGCTGCGGCTCCTGTTGTTGAAACAGGAGCTGTAAGCTGGTCAGGGTTCAGATTAGACAAACTGAAAGGGTTAATAAATGAGTAAAGAAGAAATCAAATCAGCAGTAGAAGCAGTCATGGAGGTGGCGGAGAAATTCGCCACCACTGTGGAGGAAGCAGTAGAACCAGAAGCAGGCGTTGTTGAAGGCGAACCTGAACTACCTGAAGGTGTGAACTATAACGAAGAGACTGGAAAGTTTGAACTCGCTGATGAGACAGTGTTAAAAACTTTACTTCTTGTTAAAGAGAACGCTGTAATTGACGGTATCATCGCTGGTATTTTAGAACGCTACAACTTTAAAAACGCTAAAGGTTTACCGCCAAAAGTTAAACACGGTTTGTTTAACCAAGGTTATAACGCAGCGTTAGAAGACCTGTATCGTAGATTACATTATTACAAAATCATCATCAACAAAGGTGCTAAGACTGAAGAAGAAGTTTTAGAACAAGTTGACCAGATTAACAAACAGTTCAGAGAGGCAGGCAGCAATGAGTAAAAGCATTGAAGAGTTAGAAGCAGAGATTGTTCGCAAGAACGATATGATTAAATATCTTGGCGACACTGCGTTAGCTTATGAAGCAAAACTTAACAGCATTCGTGAGATTGTTGGTAATGTTATCCCTTCAGGTTATGTTAAAGTAGGCGTCGGGTTAGAACAAGCAACGTTAAACACTATCGAATCGTTAAAGAAAGCAGGTGATTATGGACCTACAAGCGTTAATCGCAGCGAAACCGTTAGCGAATAAACAACAGCATTGTGTGCTTGGCAAACTGGTTGAAGCTTTACCTGCTGACATTAAGAAAGAGTTTGTTGACAAGCTTGCTAACAGGCCAACAGTTAATGGCGGTGAAACTGACACACAGATTGCTCGTCGTATCGCAGAGATTGGTATGAGCATCGGTGAGTCAACAATAAGTAAACATCGTCGTGGAGCATGTGTATGCTCTTACATAGTGAAAGGATTATAAATAATATGAGTAAAGATTATAGTAAATTAGTAACACCTGTGAGCGAGAAAACAGATGAGCGTCTGTTCCGTGAGCCTAAAGTGTTGACTATTGACATTGAAACATCACCTAACGTAGCTTACGCTTGGGGTTTGTGGAATCAGAACATTCAGACTTCACAGATTCTTGAAGCTTCACGTGTGTTGTGTTTCGCTGCTAAATGGCATGACAAAAACAAAGTAATGTTTTACAGTGAGAACAACGTTGGTCATGATGAAATGGTTAAACGTGCGTGGCATCTGTTAGATGAAGCAGACATTGTAGTTGGTTATAACAGCCCAGGGTTTGACATTAAACATTTACAACGTGAGTTCGTGTTAGCAGGATTAACACAGCCTTCACCGTTTAAAAATGTTGACTTGCTGAAAACAGCTCGTTCACAGTTTAAATTCCCGTCAAACAAGTTAGACTATGTTGGTCAGGCTCTTGGTCTTGGTAAAAAAGTTGTTCACACAGGTCAGCACTTGTGGAATGACATTCTTCAGCGTAACGACCAGAAAGCTTGGAAGACTATGG
>JACCDQ011087635.1_pt1 | contig 20569 bp, 18 predicted proteins | sample 7446031 | NCBI WGS metagenome assembly JACCDQ01 (sample SAMN15323442, study PRJNA562643) | freshwater metagenome | isolation source: river surface water | place: USA:Blue River Watershed | collected 2017-08-17
AACAGGTGGATCTGTATCCCCTACGACATCGGGCGATCGGGCAGTTATCGGGGGGACAACGGCAACGGGCCTATATTGCGCGGGCTTTGGCCACGGAACCGCAAATTTTAATTTTGGATGAACCGACAGCCAGTATTGATCCACAAATTCGTACCCATATCTATCAATTATTGGAAACCCTTAATCAAACTTTAACGATTATGATGATTTCCCATGATGTCGGGGCGATCGCCCGCTATGTGAAGAGTATTGGTTGTTTAAATCGGCGATTATATTATCACCACAATAAAGCCATTACCCCCGAAATGTTAGAGGAAGTTTATCATTGTCCGGTGGATTTGCTGACGGGGATTGAAGAGAGTTGAATCCCACTATTTTTTCTAACCCTTGTTATAGAATCAGCGCGATCAAAGCCTTATACCATTTTTCAAAACTCTTGCCATAGATCAGCTAGGTCAAAGCCTTACGGTGAGCGGATCGAATATGTCATCTATTTTGAAATTTGGTATTACAGGAAGAAGAGTCTACTATTCAGGTCATTATTTGCAAAAAGTGCAAAGGCTTTGTCTAATATAAAACGACAAAACCTTTTTGCAAAAAAATTCAGGAAGTTTTATTTTTTGAAGATAGTTTGTGCAACTTCATTAATATCTCCTGTAAGGTATTCACCCAAAGCAGTGAACTCGTAATGACCGCCTACATCTTTAAGATTGGCAACAATCAGACCCGTGTTTTTCCCACCATCTTGAGAAATTGCATAGGCCGCAATAGAACTATTAGTTTCATCATTGTAGATGGTCGCTTTCGCGTTTTTAACAAGATTAAAAGATTGATTACGCGCCTTTGCATCATAGATATTAACGCAAATGTAATAATCACCATCATCAGTTTTGGTTGCATCTAGCTTGGTGAACTCGTCATCACCTTCGCCTTCACCGGTCAGATTATCATCACTAAGCTGAACACCTTGAATTGCTGTTTTGTTATTGAAGAAAGCAACTTTTCGACTTTGCTTATGAATAACGAATAGATCAAGGTCAACATTACGACCAACATCGGCTGTATCCCAAGATAGCCCGACACGGATTTTCTGAATACTTGATCCATCTGGTTTAACTAAGCTGAGAGATTGACCTTTTTCGAGGTTTAACATACCGCACCTACATACTGTAAATTTAGTTTTCCAGTAAATAATACTGTTATTTTTATAGTATGTAAAGTCGAATAAGGTCAAATAAAGTCGGATTAAGTCCCTTGATTAAAACAGTTAACGGATAATTGTTATCAAATATCAAGATAGTCGAATAAAGACGGATTAAGTCCTATAATAATTTGAGGTACTACAAATGAACGAGGTAAGACATGAATATTCAAGAAGCCCTACTTTTTGCTGATGAAATTGTTTTTAAGGAGACTGGCAAGCATCTTGACGATATTCAGCTTGGATTGATTGAAGGGGTTTTGCAGAGAAAAAAATATAGTGAGATAGCAAAAGATCTGAATTGTACGGAGGGTTATCTTAAGGATATGGGTTATGAATTATGGAAATTGTTTTCTCAGTTTTTTGAAGAAGATGTAAATAAATCCAATTTGCGTTCTAGTTTATTGCGTCATAGCGTAACGAATAATATTAATGTCTTTGGTAATGTGAGCAAGGGGGGAACCATTGGACAATTAAATGTTTGTCCAAGTCAGGAGAATTTAGCAGAATCTACTCCCAGGCAAGAATTATTAACAAAAGATGTCATTCAACGATTACGAAAAGTGGGTTTGGATGACCAACAAATTGCTGAGTGCTTAAATATTTCATTAGAAGAATTTGAAAAAAGCTAAGGGTAAATATTTTATTATTAGCTGATTGCGTAGGATGAGTTAACACAGCCGGATCGCCGATCCGTAGGGTGCGTTACTTATACCAAATTTCAAAATAGATGACATACTTGATCCGCTCACTGTAAGGCTTTGACTTAGCTGATCTATGACAAAGGTTTTGAAAAATGGTATTACGGTAAGCGGGTCAAATATGGTGGTTAGGTTGAAATTGGGTATCAGGTTAAAACCGACCGTTCAATTGGGGCCAAGGGGTTACGAAGGGAGCCTCCCACTGTTTTCATCTGGACAGGCAGGATGCCCATCCCACCAGTAATTCACAGCTAAAATTAATAACTGTCACTGGTTCGACGGACTTGAAAACAACACCATTCTTGACGTTTCCAAAGGGCCGCCACTTCCCAATCATTTTGTTCCAGGGCGGCGGCGATCGCCTGGGTTTGCTCCAATAAAATCCCACTGAGAACGGCCCACCCCTGGGGTTTAATCAATGCCGAAAATTGGGGCAAAAGTTCAATAATGACATCGGCTAAAATATTGCAGACAATCCCATCCACCTTATCGGGGAGAATTTCTAATAATTCATTAATACTGCCCTGATTGATCACCAGATAATCCGGGTGAATTTGATTTAAGTGCCGATTGGCCCGGGCGGATTCTACGGCGAGGGGGTCAGTATCTATCGCATAGACTTTGTGGGCCCCTAGAAGTAAAGCCCCAATGGATAGAATTCCCGACCCGCAACCAATATCGGCAATGACTACCTCTTCGGTCACGGTGGTTAAACGCATTTCTAGGGATTCCAGGCAGAGTTGGGTTGTGGCATGGGTGCCAGTGCCAAAGGCTACCCCTGGATCGAGGCGTAAAATTAACCGCTCACACTGATCCGGGGGCGTTAACCAAGCGGGATAAATTAAAAAGCGATCGCCAATCTCCGTCGGTTTCCAATGTTGCTTCCAACTACTGGCCCAGTCCTCCTCTTCAATTAATCGCCAGCGCATCAGGGGTTGGGGCAAACTCACCAACAACGCATCTTGATAAATCCAAAGGGACAGAGCCGCTAAGTCCAGGAGTTGCACTTTGATTTGGGGAATATAGGCCCGGATTAAGAGGGATTGCCCCTTCGGTTCGGTGGCCGTACCGGAACAACCGAACTTCTCTAACCGCCAAAATAGAGTTTCCTCTAAACTGGGGTGAGCCAAAATTTTAATTTCCCACCAACTACTGGCCATAGGCGCAAGGAATCACGATAAGAGGACAACAGAAAGAGACAAGCGGCGGCAAAGCCTCACGCCGGGTAGGGGAATTGCTTTAAAGCTTCACGGTGTAGGCATCTCGAATCCCCTCTACCTTAATGATTTCCGAAAGTAACCCTTCGGGTAAGGGATCATCTAAACTGAGGGCCATCACCGCATCCCCGCGCACAATTTTCCGTCCAACCTGCATACTGGCAATATTGACGTTAAAACTGCCCAACAGGGAACCAATCTTACCGATAATCCCCGGCATATCCCGGTGCAAAGTGAACAACATATAGTTGCTAGGCGGTACGTTAATCGGGAACTCATCCACATCGGTAATGCGAATTTCCCCATTACTCAACAAGACCCCGGTAGCCGAATGTTCGCCCGCCGAACCGATCGCCTTGAGATGGAGAGAACCCGAATAATCATGGATAGACGCATCACGGGTTTCAATGACCCGAATCCCCCGCTCCTTGGCTTCAATGGCCGCATTCACATAATTCACCCGCTCCCGTAACGCCTGGGACAATAAACCTTTAATCGCCGCGATCACAATCGGTTGAGCCGTATTGCTGGCTAAATCACCCTGTAACTGCACCGTTAACTGCTCGATGCGACCACCGGCTAATTGGCCCACCAGAGTTCCTAGGGTTTCGGCTAACCGGAGATAGGGACGCAGTTTTTCCATCACATCGGGGGTTAAGCCCGGAATATTCACTGCCGATCGCGCCGGTAAACCCAACAAGACATCTCGAATTTGTTCGGCTACATCAATGGAGACATTGACCTGGGCTTCGGCCGTGGAGGCTCCGAGGTGGGGGGTCAAAATCACATTATTTAATTCCCGCAGAGGCGATTCTCCCAACGGTTCTTCTGCAAACACATCCAGAGCCGCCCCGGCAATCTGGCCATTTTTCAGAGCCTCGTATAACGCCGCTTCGTCAATCACACCGCCCCTGGCACAGTTGATGATCCGCATGGTGGGCTTCATCTTGGCTAACGTCGTCGCATTAATTAAATTGGCAGTTTCCGGGGTTTTGGGAATGTGCAAAGTCAAGAAATCCGATTCCGCAAAGAGAAAATCTAGCTCCACCAGGGTGCAACCCAGTTGATCTGCCCGCTCCTTGGAAATAAAGGGATCATAGGCTAATAATTTCATACCCATCGCTTTGGCCACGCTAGCAACATGGGAACCAATTTTCCCTAAACCGACCACCCCTAGGGTTTTCTTATAAACTTCTGTGCCGACATAACTTTTTCTATCCCATTTCTTGCCCTTAACCGATTGATTGGCATCGGGGATATGGCGAGCTAGGGCCATCATCATGGCGATCGCGTGTTCAGCCGCCGCAATGGTATTGCCTTCGGGGGAATTGACCACCACAATCCCTTGGCGAGTAGCCGCCGGGACATCAATGTTATCTACCCCGACCCCGGCGCGGCCAATAATTTTTAACTGGGTTCCGGCTTCGATAATGGGTTTGGTAACTTTCGTGCCAGAGCGGAGCATTAAGGCATCATATTCGGGAATAATTTTTACCAGTTCTGCTTCGGGAAGACCTGTTTTAATATCAACCTGGGCAACTTGCTGAAGAATATCAATACCGACTTGATCAATGGGATCGGAAACGAGAATTTTTGCCATAGCCTTTAGAGAGAAGATCGATTAAGACAACTGCCCCATGCAAACCATCCTGACAATAGTTGCTACCGAGGCAAGGGGGTCTAGCTGTCGTAGCTTATTTTAACGGTATTTTGCGATCGCCGCTCATCCGGAGGCTAGGATCCTTAACCCAGGGAGTATAATAGAAAACCCCATTGTTCAAAATTGTTGAAGTCCATGTCCCTTGCAACCCGTCGTTACCATATCACTACCTTTGGCTGTCAGATGAATAAAGCTGACTCGGAACGGATGGCCGGCGTGTTAGAAGATTTGGGGATGGAATGGTCAGAAGACCCCAACCAGGCGGATTTAATTCTCTACAATACCTGCACGATTCGGGATAATGCCGAACAGAAAGTTTATTCCTACCTCGGTCGTCAAGCCAAACGCAAACAGGAACAGCCGGATTTAACCTTGATCGTGGCCGGTTGTGTGGCCCAACAGGAAGGAGAACAATTATTGCGGCGGGTGCCGGAATTGGATTTAGTCATGGGGCCGCAACACGCTAACCGGTTAGGGGAGTTATTAGAGCAAGTTTTGGCGGGTCAGCAGGTGGTAGCAACGGAAGCCGTACACATCATGGAGGACATTACTAAACCCCGCCGGGATAGTCAGGTCACAGCTTGGGTGAATATTATCTACGGTTGCAACGAACGCTGTACCTATTGCGTTGTCCCCAATGTCCGAGGTGAAGAACAATCGCGGACTCCAGAAGCCATCCGGGCCGAAATGGTTGGTTTAGGACAACAAGGCTATAAGGAAATTACCTTATTGGGACAAAACATTGATGCCTATGGCCGCGATTTACCGGGGGTTACGTCATCGGGTCGTCATCTACATACCTTGACGGATTTACTGTATTTTGTTCACGATGTGCCAGGTATTGAACGGTTACGGTTTGCCACCAGTCATCCCCGTTATTTTACGGAGCGGTTAATTAAAGCCTGTCAGGAATTGCCGAAGGTCTGTGAGCATTTTCATATTCCCTTTCAATCGGGGGATAATGAGCTTTTAAAGGCCATGAAACGGGGTTATACGGTGGAAAAATATCGGCAAATTATTGACAAAATTCGTTTTTATATGCCCGATGCGGCGATTAGTGCGGATGTTATTGTTGGTTTTCCAGGAGAAACAGAAGCTCAGTTTGAAAATACCTTGAAATTAGTCGAGGAGATTGGTTTTGATCAACTCAATACTGCCGCCTATTCTCCCCGCCCCGGTACGCCTGCCGCGCATTGGGATCATCAATTAAGTGAAGAAATTAAAGGCGATCGCCTGCAACAGTTAAATCATCTGGTAGCGACCAAGGCCGCTGAACGGTCACAACGGTATCTGGGGCGAGTGGAGGAAATTTTAGTGGAAGACCAAAATCCCAAAAACCCTCAGCAAGTCCTCGGACGCACCAGGGGTAATCGCTTAACCTTTTGTGATGGCAGTATTGAAGACCTGCGAGGACAGTTAGTCCAGGTCAAAATCACCGAGGTTCGGGCCTTTAGCTTAACGGGTCAAAGACTGGATTAATCTTTAATTAATCTTTAATTAATTTTTACCAACGTACCTGGGAATAGGCGGCTTCGGAAATGGTCGGAATTTCGGCATAACGTCCTAGGGCAGATTGGATAATGCTGTAAAAACTGCCCGCCAAGGCCGCCAAAAAGGCAAAATTATAAAGGGTTTCCGTTAATAGCCGAATCCCTAGATTATTAAAGACAAATTGCATAATTAAGCCAAAGAGCGATAACAAAATCCCCATTAAAATAGATTGCATGGCGTTAAAGCGAATAAAATGGGACAGTCGGTCATTGCGGACAATGGCAAAGAACATGACTAAAAAGATAATAAAAGAGCCAAAAGGAAATTGATAATAAAAACTGAGTAGGGGCGCAAGGGGTAGATAAAGAAATCCTAAAGCCGGGAATTGAGCAAACAAAAATTTACCAAACATAAACGCATCTAGTAGGGGAATGACATACATAAATGCCCCAAAAATGCGGTCTTTCACATCAGCAGAATTCGGTAAGGCCATAACACAATATCCTAGGGGTAAATCAAGACAATTCAGGGAAATTCAGCCATTGAATCAGGGGAAAACCGTTAGTGACCATCAAACTCTTCCTTCAGGCGATCGTCATGGTCGTCGGCAATGGTCGCCACCAAAGTAATGGCGCGGGAAATTTCCCCTGGGGATAAATCGGCAACCGTGCGCTGATACACCACGAGAATTTGATCCTGGGCTAGAGCAAAGCGGGTTTCTAAGGTAGTTTGCCAATTCAACGTCAGGAGTTTTTCAAATAGGCCCAATTTATCCGTCACGGGTAAGTTTAAGACACTGGCCCAAACGGTTAATAGGTCGTCATCACTTTCGCCGGTTAATTGAACAAAGACTTCTACGGAACCATACTGAAATTTCCAGATTTTCGTCTTGTCTCTTGTTTGCACCATCGCACTATCCTTTTGCGCCATACTACTAATCACAGTTTCGATGGCTTCTTGATGGCTACTGGGCAACCAGCTTTCCGTTGGTAATTCAGTGATTTCAGCGTTAGACATAAGATACTTCAGGAAAAATAACAGGGGCAGACCGTGGCCTTAGCCCCCATTGTCGCACAATCTTTAAAGTTAACTTTCAAGTTAATAAAAATAAACCGCCCCAGTCTTTTGCAGATTGACCGTGCGATTCCCCATAAAACCGCGATCGCCCTTCGTAATGGTGACAGTGACCAGATTATTGGCTTCGTCCACCTTAGCGGAGAATTTCAAGTTGAAAGGTTGATCGGGATCAATGACGGTAGCGGGATAAATCATAAAATAGGCAGAATTCCCGAAATCGCTGAGGGTATCGGTTTTATCAATGCCTAAATCCTTGGGATCAGAAAATTCAGAATCCGTATTGTCATAATTCAGCACGACCCCCGACTGATTCACTAACTTTAAGGTGACTTTTTGTTTGGGGTTAAAACGGGCGACGGGTTGCCAAAAGCCAGGTTGGTAAGTTTGGGCAGGAGGGGTTTCTGCTACGGTCGGAAAAACCGCTACCGATTGCAAGGTCACAACGAGCAGGGTAGATCCTAGTGTTCTAATCAACATACATTCCCGAAGAACTGTTATAGACAAATTATCGTTATCCTAGCAAAAATTGAGTCTTTGAGTCTAAGAAAATTCCCTTTTTTTAAATTGTCCTTTCAATGCCCCATCACGGCGCTCGCCGAAGATAGATCAATTTAGCCAGCAGTCCCTAAAACTTGTTCGGCTGTTAATTTCAGTCCAGGAAATGTGGTCGAAACAATGCTTTGATTACCGCGCACTTGCTGAATCTCATATTCCCCATTTACCAGCGTACAAATAGAAAGAGTGGGTAGTTTTGACTTGCCAATGTGTCGAATACCTCCCAATTCGGCATAGTCTGCAATCCAATATTCAGGAATCCCTAAAACGGCATAATCTTCAACTTTACGCGCATAATCATTTTGCCAATTGCTACTAACAACTTCCGCCACAAATTTAATTGAACTGCCTAATGTGAGGAGAGACTGACTACCCCAGAGCGGTTCTTTAATTAACTCACGACGATCAACCACTGCCACATCAGGGCGAAATGCAGTCATACCCGCGTTAGCAGGGCGCAATAGTCCTCGCTGAAGGACAAACCACGGCAAATCCATTTGGTCAATCTGAACGCAAACTTTTGTCGTAATAAAAGCCGCAATTTCCTCATGTGAACCCGTTGGTTCCCAATCAAATACCTCTCCATCAATCAGTTCATAACGATTGTCGCCATCATAACGGGCTAGAAATTCGTTAAAGTTGAGCGGCTTCTGTTGAATCGGACGGTCGGTTGCAAGTGTCATCGGTCAATTTAGCCCAATTAAGTAGCTAGTTGCAATTAAATAGCAGATCGGTTTTGCAATTGCTCCCCCCTGCCCCCCTTAATAAGGGAGGTGCCGATAGGCGGGGGGATCTTATAATTTTTAACGCCCATCTACTTAATTCATTCAGTATATCGAAATATCCGTTTTTCCTACGCACTTTTCTGTATTTACTAGATAGCGATCGCAGATAGTGGGATCATCTTTAAATGTGCCACAACAAAAATGGTTTATTTTCCCATCCACCCTTCAATTGCGCCGCCAATAAATGCTCCAACGGGATTATCAAGGGATTTTTTAAACGCTTCCAAGCAACCTTTTTTAGCGGCTTCGATCAGTTTCTGTTTTAAATTGGGATTTTTTTCAATGGCTTCAATGGCTTTGATGCCCTGCATGGTTGGATTGTTGGGATAGGTTTGGGCGAGAGGCGCAATAATGGCTTGAACTTCGGTAATGATTTCGGTTAAGTTTTGCTGTTCGGCTTCGTTGAGAATACCCGCAGCTTTGGCGTTATCTTTTATTTCGCCTTGATTAACTCCGACTCCAACAGGGCCATAGAAGTTAGATTGTTGTACACTTTCTTTTTCAGCCATACTTTCAATAATAGTTAACATTTTGGTGTTTTCTCGTCTCTTTGATTCTAGCTCATCGGTGAGAATTCTAATTGTGCTATCTTTTTCTGCTAAAAGAGGTTGATAGATTTGCCACCAAGAAGATTCTATTGCTGATTTTTGAATATTTTCAAGAGCTTCAATACTAATGACCATTGCTCCATCTGATTTCTTTTGCATACCTTGTACTGCAATGTCACTATCAGGAAATTTTTCTTGAAGTTTATGTAAAGATTTAGTAAAAGTTTCCCAGTCAATGCCATCACCAAAAATCAGGTCAACGGTATCTCTTGCGGTTTCAATTAATCGCTGGAAATCACCAGGGTTAAAGATTTTATTCGGATCACGAGGACGGCGATCTTGATAGGTTTTCGTTTCCCAATCAAATTCATAATAAATGTAATCACAAATCACTTCTTCAAAAATAGTGTCAGAATTAATATTCCAATCCTGGATACAAGCCCCCGTTAAGTTAGCACGGGTAAAGTTAGTGTTTAAAGCGTTGGCTCTACTAAGATTGGACCTACCGAGGTTGGCTCCACTCAGATCGGCTCTAAAGAGGTCAGAATCACTCAAGTTAGCATCACTCAGATTAGCATCACTCAGATTAGCATCACCAAGTTTGGCTCCAACAAGGTCGGCTTCACTAAGGTCGGCTTCACTAAGATCGGTCGCAAAAAGGTCGGTTTCAAAAAGCTCAGCTTTAATAAGGGCGGCTTTAATAAGCTTGGCATCAATAAGGTAAGCATTACTGAGATTTGCATTACAAAGGTTAGCTTCACTAAGATTGGCAAAACGAAGGATAGCTCCGTTAAAACTTGCTTCACTAAGATCGGCTCCACTGAGATTAGCTCCATCAAGATCGGCTTTAATGAGATTTGCCCCATTAAGCTTAGCTCCACTGAGGTCGGCTTCACAGAGTTTTATTTCAACTTCAAGATTCTCTTTTCTCCATTCATTCCATTCCTTAACACTGCGTAATAACCTTTCTAGCTCTTCTTGACGTTCTAACCGTTCTTGATCAGCATCAATTAACTGCTCTGGTGGTGGCAGAAAATCTTCGACAATTGTAAGATTGCCGATCGGTTCTGCTGGATCAGGAATTATGCTGTTCATAGAATTTTCTCCACTTTCGCCATTCAGCAAAGTAAAAACTAGGGAAATAACCGCTTAAACTATCTCCCTAAAACTAATTAAAACTCTCCCTTTAAAGCAGATTCACAGCGATCGCAGATAGTGGGATCATCTTTCAATGTACCAACGGTGTCAGAATAATTCCAACAGCGATCGCATTTATGACCATCGGCCTTAACAATAGCAATGGCTAAATTATCCGTTTGACTGTTAAAATCAGTAGCTTGAATCGCCGCTAAATCTACTAACTCCACTTGGGAAGCTAACAGTAAATAACGCAACTGATCCACACCTTGACCTGATAATAACTCGATGGAATTGTAGTTAAGTAATAGAGTTTTTAACTCTGGATTAGCCACATAAAGTAACACTTTTGCCTCCAGAGAAGAACCGATCGCCTTACCTGTACGCGCTGTTTCCATCACTTTGTTAACTTCATTGCGAAGACCGCGTAATTGCTCCCATTTTTGCGCTAACTCAGGCTTTAACCACTCCTGATGAGCCTTTAACCAACCCGCTTGAAATACTGATTTACAGGGTTTTTCGTAGGGTAAAAATTGCCAAATATCTTCCGCTAAATGGGGTAAGACAGGGGCGATCGCCTTGGCTAAATTTTCTAAAGCAATCTGTAAAATCGTTTGGCAACTACGACGACGGGGTGCATTTGGGTCGGAAATATAGAGCCGATCCTTGGCAATATCCAGATAGAAATTAGATAAGTCAACTACACAAAAATTTTGCACTGTTTGAAAGAATTTAAAGAATTGAAAACTTTCGTAGGCTTCCGTTACTTCCGTAAAAACTTCCGTAATGCGATGCAACATATAGCGGTCTAATTCGGGTAAATCCTCATAGGCAACAGCATCAGTTTCGGGATTAAAATCGTGTAAATTTCCCAACAAAAAGCGGGCTGTATTGCGAATTTTATTGCGAGCATCCGCCAATTGTCCAATAATCGTTGGCCCAATATTAACATCATTAGAATAGTCAACCGATGCTACCCATAACCGTAAAATATCGGCTCCGTAGGCAGGTTGCTGTTTTTGATTTTTACCACCATTAATAATCTGATTGGGATCAACCACATTGCCCAGGGATTTACTCATTTTAAAACCCTTTTCATCTAACACAAAACCGTGAGTTAACACCGTTTTATAGGGAGCAATGCCATTAACCGCCGCACTGGTTAAAAGACTCGATTGAAACCAACCGCGATGTTGATCCGAACCTTCTAAATACATATCAACAGGATATTTTAATTCGGGTCGAGTTTGTGCGACTGCCGCCCAGGAAGATCCCGAATCAAACCAGACATCCATCGTGTCTTCACCCTTACGATAGGTGCGGCCATTTTGGTGATAACTAGGGGGTAATAACGCTTCTACTGATAATTCCCACCAGGCATCAGAACCCTTTTCGGCAAAAATTTGTTGAACATGATTGACTGTTTCTTCGGTTAGCAAAGGCTCATTGGTTTCTACGTCATAAAAGACGGGAATTGGCACTCCCCAAGACCGTTGCCGCGAAATACACCAATCACTGCGATCGCTGACCATTGGCGTAATGCGATTTTCTCCCTGGGCGGGAATCCAAGTAACCGATTTAATGGCGGCTAAGGCGGCTTCACGGAATCCTTCTACCGAGGCAAACCACTGTTCCGTAGCGCGAAAAATCGTCGGTTTTTTAGTGCGCCAATCGTAGGGATATTTGTGTTGATAGGCTTCTTCTTTCAGCAATGCCCCTAATTTTTGTAACTCATTAATAATGGCTTCGTTGGCATCTTTCAAGACATTTAAACCCGCAAATTGTCCCGCTTCGGCAGTTAAATTGCCCGCATCATCCACAGGGGACAAAATCGGTAAATGATAACGTTGCCCGACAATATAATCCTCTTGACCGTGACCTGGGGCCGTATGTACTAAGCCCGTACCTGACTCAGTAGTCACATAATCACCACCAATCACAATCGGACTTTGGCGATCGTAGAGAGGATGACGGTATTGTGTATGCTCTAAATCTGCACCTTTAACGGTCGTTTTAACAGTTAAATTACATTCCCAAAGGGTTGCTAATCGTTCCACTAAATCTAGGGCGACAATTAGATATTTTTGTTGACAAATGGGTTGATCAGTTTCGGCGATCGCATAGGTTAAATCAGGGTTTAAAGCAACCGCTAAATTACCAGGTAAAGTCCAGGGCGTTGTTGTCCAAATAGCAACCCCTAAATCAGGTAAATAGGGAGTTAATAAATCCTTAACTTTTTCCCCCGCTTGGGTAATCGGAAAAGAGACATAAACACTGCGAGAAGTGTGACCTTCGGGATATTCCAATTCCGCTTCTGCTAAGGCAGTCCGAGAACTAGGACTCCAATGGACAGGCTTTAAACCGCGATAAATATAGCCATTCAGAGCCATTTTGCCAAAGACTCCAATTTGGGCCGCTTCGTATTCAGGAGTTAAAGTCAAATAGGGATTTTTCCAGTCTCCCCAGACCCCATAACGTTGAAAACCGATCGCCTGCTCTTGTTGAGCTTTGATAGCAAATTCTTTGGCTTTTTGACGCAAAGTTAAGGGGGTTAAGGCTTGACGTTCTTCTGGTTTTAAACTTTGTAAAACTTTTAATTCAATGGGTAGCCCGTGACAATCCCAACCAGGCACATAATGAACTTTATGACCTTGTAAAAGTTTATATCTATTAATAATATCTTTAAGAATTTTATTTAAAGCATGACCAATATGCAGTGAACCGTTGGCGTAGGGTGGCCCATCATGCAAAACAAAGAGAGGTTTGGGGTTTTCGTTGGCTAAGGTCTCATAAATCCGCTCCTCTTGCCAAAATTGCTGAATTTCAGGCTCCCGTTGGCTGGCATTGGCCCGCATATCAAATTGGGTTTGGGGAAGGTTTACGGTGTCTTTATAACTTTTGGCTTCGGTCACGGGTCTAAAGGGGTAAGTAGAGCAGTCTTCATTTTAGCGGTTGGGCTGTATCCCTGGGGATGTTTGGGGGTTGGGGCTTGCAAGAAAGAGGGGATCGCAACGGAAATCTTGTTCATTTGGCCGTTCAACCTTTTCAAACCATCGCTTTAAAAGAGTTGTTTATATTTGGCACGGTCATGAATTGTGATTTTGTCCCCCTAAATCCCCCAATTCTAGGGGACGTTGAAACCCATAAATAGAGAACGGTTTCTCCCAAAGTTGGGGGGCTAAATTAAAAATCGTGAATTATGACCGCGAGGAGTATAGTAATAAGAGGAAAGCCTTGTGGGATTTGAGTTTATTTAAAAATTATCCCCCAATTTTTCGTAGGTATTCCAACAATAAAGCGCGACATTGTAAACAGGTTAAATCGGTTAATAACTGCTCTAATTCTGCGGGATTCAGGGCATAATTCATCGCTAAATCATTAGATTTTTGGTATTTTGTTGGGATAATTTCAACTAGATACCCATAGACTTTTTGATTGGAAAAAGAGCTATTAACCGCCCAGCCGCCAGGATTTAACACAGTTAATGTCCCGATCGCCGAGGGGGAAAGATTTAATTCCCGTTGTAAAATGGGGGGAATCATGTCTTCAGGATTTTCACCTAGGGGTAATCGTCCCCCCGGAAAATCGAGGGTAGATTGGCCTAGCCCCGGACGATACATTTTGGGAGGTAGGAGGAGGCGATCGCCGAGCCGGGGGAGAATAATCAGAGAATCGGCCTTTTCGACTCGCCAATATTCCAGTTTTTGTTGTTGATCATCAAGCCAATTTTCACCAATGACCGTTAACCAGGGCGATCGCATTTCCACAAAACGATTCAGACAAGTCCAAGTCATGCCTTAATAATTAATCTGTAACGTCACCGAAGCCCGTACCGACTGTTCCCCCCCAATCACCGGTGTCGGAGGTGGAGCGGCGGCGGCTTGTACCATATAATCGGCCCGGAAGCGGGGAGCAATGGGAGGATTCGCCCCATTAATCTGAATCCCGACAATTTCCCTGGGATTGAGGTTCAAACTTTGTAACACGACCTGGGCTTGACTTTGAGCATCGGCTGTTGCTTTTTTTAAGGCTACTTTTTGGGCCGAGGCGATCGCCTCATCGGTAGCGGTAAAACTCACCCCATTAATTCGCGTTGCCCCAGCTTTGACCACATCATCTAAGAGGGTTCCCACCTGCTCCGTCGGTAGCCGAAAACTCACCGTATTTGTGCCGGTATAACCATTGAGTTTACGTTGGTTATTGCCATATTCATAGTTGGGATTCAGTTGAATACCGGTCGTTTGTAATTTTTCTACCCCCCGCGCTTTTAACAGGTCAATCACGGCATTACTACGTTGGGCAATGGTTTGCTGTACCTGAGTGGCAGTGGGGGCGGTGATTTCTACCCCTAACTCTACCTGGGTCAAACTCGTGGCAATCATTTCTACCCCTTCGCCAGTGACCGTCAATGTCCGTAGGAGTTTTTCTTGAGCGAGAGCGGGTAAGCCCGGAACACTCAGGGCGATCGCCAAGGTTGTCCCCATCAAGGAAGAAACCCAGGGAGATTTAAGCATAGTTGAATCCTCAAAAATAACCCAGATATTTAGAATCTTAGGATTTATTTTAAACGTTTCCCGATGCCTAAGTCCCAGAACTACTCCGAGGGTGACGACGATTCCAACTGTTCCCGCTCCTGTTGGACTTCGGGGTTTGTTTCTAAACTAAGATAGGTTGCCACCGGGGGTTTAACACCAAAGAGCGATCGCACCTGTTGCCAGCCCGATTCCCGAAACCAACCCACGATCCCACTGGGTAAAACAGTCACCACAATCAGAAATAAGGCTCCTTGAAAAAAGACCCACACTTCCGGAAACTGCTCACTCAACAAACTTTGGGCTAGTCGTACCAATAATGTCCCAATAATCGCTCCAATTAACGTCGCTCGTCCCCCAACCGCAACCCAGATAACCATCTCAATGGAAAAAGCCACTTCCATAATGCTGGGGGTGATAATCCCCGTTTGCACCGTATAAAGTCCCCCGGCAATCCCGGCGATCGCCCCGGAAATCGCAAAAACTAACACCTTAAACCCCGTTGGATCATAACCAGTAAAGCGAACGCGGTTTTCATCATCTCGAATGGCAATTAATAACCGTCCAAAACGCCCACTAGTTAACCAACGACAGAGGAGATAAACCCCCAGTAAAGCGATTAAGGTAATTTCATAAAAAGCCCATTGAATTTTATTGTCACTTACCAATAAACCGAAGAGTATTTGGGTGTCAGTTTTCAGACCATTCGTGCCATTAATTAATTCTTGTTGACCGTTAAAAAAATTATAAAAAACCAGCAAAGCCGCCTGGGTTAAAATCGAAAAATAAACCCCTTTAATCCGGTTCCGAAAAATCAAATACCCCAACAAACCGGCAATAATACTCGGAACAATTAAAATGGCTAATACCGTAAATGGTAAAGAATAAAACGGCTTCCAAAATAATGGTAATTCACTCACCCCATAAAGCGAGAAAAATTCCGGTAATTGTCCGGGGGGTAGCTGTAAATTAAGATACATCGCTAACCCGTATCCCCCTAGGGCAAAAAAGATGCCATGCCCTAAACTTAACAAACCGGTGTAACCCCAAATCAAATCTAATCCTAAAGCCACAATGGTCAAGGAAATAAAACGCCCCAATAACCGTAAACGAAAGGGCGGTAATAGTAAGGGTAAAATAACACTAAAAACTAATAAAATTCCGCCAATAATTGCAATTTCTAACCAAAACTTACGCTTTTTCTGTTGGGATTGAGAGACTTGTATGGAGGGGGATGAGGTCATAGAAAATTCAACGCTAAGGTCTAGGCAATGGAGAGTAGGGTAAAAATTGAGTGAAAATGGAGAAGGCCCTTTTAAAGTTCAGCCGTGCGGCCCTTCGGTGCAAAAATCCCTGCGGGTTTGACTTGTAGAAAGGCAATAATGAGAATAAAAATCATTACCTTGGCCATACTGGTCGTCGCAAAAAAGTTAAAGAAATCAATCAAGGTTTGTAACGCTCCATCGGCAGGTAACAATAAAGCAAAGGTACCGCTACCAATTAAATAATTTAAAATCCCGATCGCCATCGCCGCAATCACCGTACCCAGCAAATTGCCAACTCCCCCGACAACCACCACCATAAACGTATCCACAATGTAATTTTGTCCCGTATTGGGGCCAACCGAACCGAGAAAACTGATGGCACAACCGGCAATTCCCGCTAACCCGGAACCAATGGCAAAGGTAATGGCATCCACCTGGGCAGTGGGAATTCCCAAACAAGCACTCATCGCCCGATTTTGGGTCACAGAACGAATGCGTAAGCCCCAATGGGAACGGTAGAAAAAGAGGATAATTCCCCCTAAACAGAGGAGGGTCAGAAAAATAATAAAAATACGGGTATAGGGTAACTGAAATCCGGCTAACGGTAGGCCCCCCCGCAACCAAATTGGAGCCGTCACATCTACATTTCTTGCACTAAACCAGGGACGGATTAACCCCATTTGTTTGGTTTGCGCGACTAAAAAGCCAATAAATATCGCGATCGCCCCCGATAATCCAAAAAAAATGACCCTAGCCTGCCCCTTAATGCGCTCCCAATCCGTGCGTTTAGCCAAAAACCATAGACCGCCAAAATATAACCCACAAAAAGTCAAAATCCCAATGACCAACACACCGTTCACACTCCGCACAAACTGTTGCAAAATGAGACTCACACCCCAGGTAGCCAATAGGGTTTCCAACGGTCGTCCATAAAGATAACGAATTACACTCCGCTCTAACAGCAAACCCACTAATCCCACTACCACAAAGGCGATCGGTAAAGCCGCCAAAATATAAAAATTAAAAAAAGTTTCTCCTAGGGGCTTAAACGCATTTTGTACGACATAGGTTGTATAGGCTCCTAACATCATTAATTCCCCATGGGCGAGGTTAATAACCCCCATCAAACCGAAAACAATCGCCAATCCCAACGCGGCAATGAGTAAGACAGAGCCAATACTTAAGCCATTAAATAAGCCTTCTAATAATGCAGTCACAAAGTTTAATCCTATTAATAATATTAAGATTCAAGCATAAATATTTCCTTTTCCCCCCTTTTTAAGGGGGGTAGGGGGGATCTAACTTTTTAAGTGGATAGGAGGAATCTACTTTTTCGGGGCCGCCGCCGCTGTATCTTTAAACTTGCCAGGGGTTTCCGGAGCCTTAATATCGGTACGAGTCCAATCGCAGGTATAACCCTTGGTTTCTGGGACAAATTGGTTCCAGGGAATCGGTGCAACAGGGCCCTCAGATGCCCAAACAATGTCAAACAAACCGTCTTTATTGACTTCTCCAATCCGCACAGTTTTAGAAATATGGTGATTGGGATACATCTTAACGGGGCCTTCAGGAGCCTCCATTTCCTGACCGATCGCCGCCATCCGTACCTTTTCTAAATCATCGGCAACACCTGCCTTTTCTACAGCTTGTTTCCAGAGATAAACCGCAATATAAGCGGCCTCCATCGGGTCATTGGTCACCCGATCCGCCCCGTATTTAGCCCGAAAAGCTTCCACGAACTTTTTATTGGCTGGGGTATCCACCGTTTGGAAATAATTCCAAGCCGCATACTGACCTAACAAATACTCCTTGCCGATTTGTTGCACTTCCTCTTCTGCAATACTCACCGACAGTACAGGATATTTATCCGGTGTTAAACCCGCCGATTGAATTTGTTTAAAGAAAGCCACGTTACTATCCCCATTCAGGGTATTAAAAATTACGCCGCCGTTGGGTAAAGCCTTTTTAATTTTGGTAATAATCGGAGTGACTTCAGTATTACCCAGGGGTAAATAATCTTCCCCAACCGTTTTCCCCCCTTTGGCTTTCAACTGTTCCTTAATAATGGTATTAGCCGTTCGAGGAAAAACATAATCCGATCCAATGAGGAAAAACTCTTTCCCCTTATTTTTTAATAACCAATCAACCGCCGGTTCAATTTGTTGGTTCGGAGCCGCCCCCGTGTAAAAGATATTTTGTGAACACTCCTGACCCTCGTACTGCACCGGATACCAGAGCATATGTTTCTTTGATTCAAAAACGGGTAATACCGCCTTCCGACTCGCCGAAGTCCAACAGCCAAAAACCGTAGCGACCTTATCCTGGTCAATTAACTTGGTTGCTTTTTCCGCAAAGGTTGGCCAATCAGAAGCCCCATCCTCCTGAATTGGCTCGATTTTCTTGCCGAGAACCCCCCCCGCCGCATTAATTTCATCAATCGCCAGCATTTCTGCATCTACTACACTTTTTTCACTAATGGCCATGGTGCCACTGAGGGAATGAAGAATACCCACCTTAATTGTGTCACCACCACCACCGCCTCCCGTTGTTGCCGCCGGACTGCCTCCCTGGGGAGCAGGACTTTCACCACCGCCGCCACAGGCTTTGAGCAACAAGCTCGTTCCCAGAGCCGCCGAACCATACAGCAAAAATTTGCGTCGTCCAAGTTGATTGATCATGATGGTCATTAAACCGTTGTAGAGAATATCAAGGGAAATTAGTAGGTGAGGAGCCGGGTTGCTTTTATCCCCGATGATAGAAAAAGTGAATAGGAATAATGTATATTAGGCCGGGTCTTGTCCACAAAAAGTCAAGTAAAATACAAAAAATAATCCCCTCTGGGGCATGACTCTCAAAAACGGGTCTCCACTACTTCAATTAGTAATATTTTGCCCAAAGAGGAATGACTGAAATTGACCTTAACCGCTTGATCTGTCGGAAAAAGACCGAATTTTCCCGCGATTTCCGGCACCAATTTAGCCCAGTAAACTCTCATCCCACCCGGCTAGGTCAACCGAGGAAAAAACGCAATGACCACATGATTAATTAGGAGACGCAAAAAAAGCCTTAACTCGCTCAATAACTTTTTGTAAATCCTGCCAAGAAACCTTTAACAACGATAAAACACCAACTGCGACTAAAATAAACCCAATTAGTGCGTTGCGATCATAAAGAAAAAGCCCAACTAACACAATAAAATAGGGAGATAAAATGCCACTGACTTTCTCCACTAGGGGAACCACATCCCCTGCCGTATTGACGGTCTTCCTTAAATTAAATTCCGTATCTTCATTGAGCATATCTGTTGCCATCTCCTCTAATTCTTGTTCTTTGGATAAGAGGGCCGCCTCTAAATTGGATGTTTCACGGGATGGGGAGTTAGCAGGTTCCAACATTTGCTTTTGAGTACCCTCTGGATGAGCCAAAGACATTTCCTGACCCTATCATAACGAACTTTGTCTCGCTTTCATCCGACCTGGCTTGATGGACGGGAATGTGAAGTTTTTTATCAAATTAGCATTGACCCTCCAGGAGAGACTAGCAAAGATTTACAATAAAACTGTAGCAAAAGTTACTTTTTGTCCCCATTTGCCGAGGTTAATGATGAATACGCAAGAGCAAGCCCGTCAGTTAATGGTCAAAGATCGTCTTCATGAGGAGCATTTACACGAAACCTTAACCAGCCGTGCGGCCGAAACCGAACTGGTGAAAGCCGAAGAAGTCACGGAGCAGGCCCGGGAGCGTTTAGTTCAGGAGCGGCTGCACCAGGAACATTTACAGGAGACGATGGCCCATCGCGCTCTAGATTCCGACACTTAACTTAAATATCCTTTTTGGAAACCCCAGTTAGGTAAACTCCGACAAGCATTTCCTTGTAACCTGTCAGTCCACCGTTGACGGGTTTTTCATCGTTTTGCTTTTTCACAATTCCTTGGGATTGTTTGGCGATCGCCTATGCTTAAAAAAATCTGAAATTAGACATCTTCCCATGGAAAAGACCTTAGAATCACCAGAAATAGGTCTTGTTGACATCCTCCCCTTGCTAAAGCAAGAGGATTCCTAAACCTCACAATTTAGGTTTCTGCTTCATTGCAGTTGCTTTCACAGATTTACTCTGTTCTGGTCTTACACTCGCTCCACAGACTGACACCGCAAGCCCTGCGGCCAAAATATTTTTACTGGCGTTCACATCCCTATCGTGCTGAGTTCCACAATGGGGACATTGCCATTCGCGGACATTAAGAGGCATTTTCTCAACGATATGCCCACACTGACTACAACGTTTTGAGGAGGGAAACCATCGGTCTATCTTCACCAATTTTCTTCCATACCACCGGCATTTGTAGTCTAACTGACGCACAAACTCTCCCCATCCACTATCGCTAATGGATAAGGCTAAC
>JACCDQ010532756.1_pt1 | contig 20563 bp, 21 predicted proteins | sample 7446031 | NCBI WGS metagenome assembly JACCDQ01 (sample SAMN15323442, study PRJNA562643) | freshwater metagenome | isolation source: river surface water | place: USA:Blue River Watershed | collected 2017-08-17
AATGAAACCGATCTTAGCAAAATTGCCTTATTCCTGGGTACATTGTAAAATAAAAAAAGCTTCTCAATTGAGAAGCTTTTTTTGTGCGGATAATAGGACTCGAACCTACACGCCTTGCAATACAATTTGACTATTTTTAAAAAGCATATACAATCCAACTAAAATAGCATTAGAGTATAATAAAATCAATACTTAAAGAAACAATAACCACTAAACTTCTATTGATTTAAATTGAATTAAATTTAAATTAATTGAATAAATACTGACTAAATACTGACTAGAATTTTTTTTAATCAAATTAATGGAATAAATTTGAATTTAAATAAAGTTCAAAATTATGGCAAAAGTCAAATTTCTACTACAAAGTAAGTCTGAAAACGCTCAAATCTATTTGCGCCTTTCTATCAGTCAAAAACATTTACTCAAGAAGAAAACAGGTTTTTCAATTAACCCTAAAGACTGGGGCGAATCTGGTTTCCCAAAACAAACGAAAGCTGAAAATAAAGCATTAACTAATAATCTCAAAAAGTTAGAAGCGTTTGTTTTAGAAAACCTTAATAAAGATCTAGCTTCCGGAAAATTGATAGATGCATTTTGGATCGACGCGCAAATAAATAATTGTTTTAATAGAGTTGTTAAAACTGACAATGATTTACTAATTAATCATATTCAGTTTATTATAGACAATGCAAATACAAGAACAAAAAAAGGAGGAGAAATAGGACTAGATAAAAACACTATCAAAAATTATAAAACTTTCAAAAAATTAATTATTAAGTATCAAAATTCAATAAAAAAGCAAATTCAATTTTTAGAAATCACAAAGCCGTTTGTAGATAAATTTAAAAATTGGCTAATAAACATTGAAGACTTTGAAATTAACTACGCAGGAAAAAATTTAGAAATGTTAAAGGCTGTATGTAGAGACGCTGAAAAATGTGAAATCCCTACAACCCCATATTCAAGAACAATAGAATATTTCAGAGAGCAAAGTAAGGACAGATATATTCATACGTTATCATATAAAGAAATTGATCAAATTAAAAATCTTGATTTTACAAAAACAAAAGCAATTGAAGATTTAAAAATTGAAAATCCTGAGCTTTTAAAGACACTATCACTAACAGCGGAAAAACTAAATAATGCACGAAACTGGATTTTGATAGGGTGTGCTATAGGTCAACGTGTTGGAGATTTACTAAATATCACAAAGGATAATGTTAGATATAACAAAATTAATGGTTTAATGTATTTGGATATTATACAAGAAAAAACTCATAAAGAAATAACCATAAGTATTAACGAAGAATATATTATTGATATTTTAGAAAAAAGTATGCCGACAAAAATGCATGAGCAAACTTTAAATAATTATATAAAAGTAATTTGTAAACTTGCCGGTATAAATGAATTAACTAAAGGTAAATTATACGATAAAGAAACCAATCGTAAAATATTAGGCATATATCCTAAATATAAATTTATTACCTCTCATTGCTTAAGACGTTCTTTTGTTACTAATAAAAATAAGGATTGGAATACAAAAACAATTATGGACGTTACAGGTCATACAAAAGAGAGTTTAGTATATACATATATAAATGAAAGAGAAGATAAAGATTTCAAAGCAGACTTGCAAAGAATAGCATATCAAAACCAAACAAAAGACAAAGCACCTGAAATGAAAGTAATTAAAAACACAGCAGAATGACTGAAAGAATAAAATATATATTATTGATAATTAAAACATATTTAAAAACACAAAAATCCTTAGCTAGTGAGCCAACAGAACCACTCATAAAAGATTTACAAGCAGAATTATTTAAACATGAATTATTAAAAAAACAAAAATATATTGAGCAAAAGACAAACATCACTAAAGAAGAGTTCTTATTAAAATGTGAATTAGCAGCTATCGACCTTAAAGAATATGGATACATGCAATATTCAATTGCAGTTAATACATTGAAGTATGAGGAATTGATTCCTGATCAATCGGAATCTAAGGAAGATCAACTCAAATTTATTGATAAACAAATTAAATTTTATTTAGTTGATTTGTCTGGTTTAGATGCTTCAATTAAATATGCTCTTTATAACTTTGAAATTGAATTCTTAAAAGAAATATTTGAAAATATAAATCAGAGTTCATTCCAATCAACACAGATCGAAAAAATAGAACCAAACACATTGTCTTCTAATGTCGTAAATGAGAGTACAGCTTCTATTCCAGAACTATTTGGAGAGATGTTTTGCAATAATGGTTTTGAGTTGTTTGAACATATTTTAAATAAATATGTATGCCCATTAAATACTAGAGGACGAAAATCTGATTTGATTTTCTATTATTGGAAATTGTACAACAGTACTCCACCATACATACACCATAGACCAGCAAAATTTTTTAATTGGTTTGAAAATAAATACAATGAAATGACAGGACAGTTAAAAACATTTGAAAAAGTAAAAACTATCCAAAGAGAAAGGGATTTTTCATCAGCATTAGAGTGGTTTAAATTAAAATAACAAAACTATAGTATTTATGTACCGTAAAAAGTACAACTTTGTATTTAACAGAGTACGAACCTATTAGGTCATTTGCATAGAATAAAAAAACATTTTCTATGCAAACAATACAATTCGTGGCAACCTCGCCACAAGACTTAAAAAACGAAATTACAGCAGATGTAAAAGTAATTTTAGATGACTTTCTAAAAAATTTCACACCAATTCAACCAACCGACTATTTGTCCCGAAAAAAAGTTGCTGAAATGTTCGATGTGGATATTTCAACAATTCACAATTGGTGCAAATCTGGAAAATTAAAACCACTACAGATTAGTTCAAGAGTTTACTTTTTGAGATCAGATATTGATAAGTGTTTAATCCCTTTAAACCAATAATGCGATGAAACATTTTGAAAATAACTACCAACCAAAAAATCTTTCAACTTCACAGAATGAAGATTCAAAAACAATAGGATTAAATAATTTTAGTTATGTAATAGATGTAGCATTTCAAAACGATGAAACACTATGTGAAAATAACAGAAAAAAATATAAGATTGACGTTAATGAAGTTATTCCAAAACCTCAAATAGCGTGGAGTTTAGCCAATACTAAAAATGAGGGAGAAGCAGTTTTAGGAACATTAGGCGACTTTGGTTTAGTCATTGGAAAAGCAAAAAGTCGAAAGTCATTTTTTATTGGTATTGCCGTTTCAACCGCATTAGGTCATGACTATATTTTAGGACGATTTAAAAGTTATTTGCCTCATAATAAAAATGAGGTAATATACTTTGATACTGAACAAAGTAAATACTATGTTCAAAAGGCAGTAAAGCGAATTTGTACACAAGTGGGCCAACCTGAGCCAAAGAATTTACACGCATTTCATTTAAGAAGTTTAAACCCAGCCGAACGACTACAATTTATTGAAACTGAAATATACAGTAATGATAAAATCGGGTTTGTAGTGATTGACGGAATTAAAGATTTGGTTACTTCAATTAACGACGAAGCCGAAGCCACTATGATAGCTTCAAAGCTATTAAAATGGACTGAAGAACGAAATATTTACTTAGTTACTGTATTACACCAAAACAAAAGTGATAATAACGCCCGTGGTCACATTGGTACTGAATTAATAAATAAAGCCCAAACCGTTTTGAGTGTTACAAAAGCGGAAAAGGATAATAATATTTCAATTGTAGAACCTTTGCAATGTAGAGACATTGAGCCCGAAATTTTCGCTTTTGAAATTAATGAATTTGGCATTCCTGTAATCGCTGAAGATTTTGAAATTAGAACCGAAACTAGTAAAAATAAATATGATGTTACCGATTTAGAAGACTTTAAAATATTCCAACTATTAACTGAGGTTTTCAGAAATGGTAAAAGTTTCAGTTATGGTAAATTAGTAGAGCAAATTCAAATTGCTTATAAAAATCAATTTAAAAATAGTATAGGTGTTAACAAAACAAAGCTACTAATAACTGACTTTTCAAATAAAAATTGGTTACTGCAAGAAAAGGAAAAAGGTCCCTACACGCTTGGTATATTTCAGACAGTTGAAAATGATACGAATTTTTAATTTCATCGGTTTAACAATTCTTTTTTTTAAGGTTATCGGTTTAGGTTTAGTGTATATATATACACTTAAACCATTAAACCTTTGAAAGAGGATTAGTAAACCGGTTTAAACCATTAAACCTATGAATCAATTTAAATACACATTGGATAAAAGTAGTAAGAAATTTATTTGCCCTAAATGCAACAAAAAGACATTTGTTAAATACGTTGAAACTGTAACAGGGAACTATCAGTCCGAAGTCTTTGGTCGTTGTGATCGTGAAACCAATTGTGGATATCACGCCTCGCCTAAAGGTGAACTTAACAAAATGGTTGGTTTCGATACGTTACCAAAACTTGAAACTAGTTTTCATGATTATAATTTGGTTAATCAGAGTAGAAAAAATTTCAAACAAAACAATTTTGTTCAATTTCTAAAAACTCTATTTACTGAATCCGAAGTAAATGAAGCTATCGAAAGATACTCATTAGGCACCTCAAACCAATGTTATGGTTCAACAATATTTTGGCAAATTGACAATAATGAAAAAGTAAGGCATGGTAAAATAATATTATATAATCCTGAAACAGGTAAAAGGGCCAAGGACCAATACGGCAAAGGAATTATAACCAGTGTACGGAGTGTGCTAAAGTTAAAAGACTTTAATCTTTGTCAATGTTTATTCGGTTTACACTTAATAGATAAAAAAACCCCAAAGACTATAGCATTGGTTGAAAGTGAAAAAACAGCTATCATAATGAGTATTTTTAAACCTCAATACACTTGGTTAGCTACAGGGAGTAAAAGTGGATTAAAATATGATTTTTTAATCCCAATTAAGAATTATAAAATTATAGCATTCCCTGATAAAAGTGAATTTAGTGATTGGAGCAAAAAAGCCTCTGAAATTAATAAACTTGGCTTTGATATTATAGTTAATGATTGGTTAGAAAAACAAAATAACTATGAAGATGGAACCGATTTAGCTGATGTTTATATAGGCGAATTAAACAAAATTGAAATTGACTATTCCGATTCAGAACTAATTATTAATGAAATAGAACAACACACTCCCAAAATATGGGAACTAATTAAAGCATTTGATTTAGTAGATAACCGTAATTATAAAATTAGAAAAGTAATAAATTGAACAACAAAGCGGATAAAATAATTATCCGCTTTGTTCATGCTTTAACACCAAGTAAGATTAGTAATAGATTTTGAGACATAAATATAAAAACAATATAATAAATTTATAAAACATTGATTTACATTGTTTTACAAGCAATAAAATATGTTTCGTCATATTAACCATAGTAACGACCAAGAAAGTAGAGTATTATTAAGATTTATAAGGCTTGTCAATTCCTTTAAAAAATTCTTCTAGTGTAATATCTAAAAGTCGACATATTTTAATTAATGTTTTCAATTCAAAGTTAACTCCGGTTTCTAGCCTCCAATAAGCAGATCTACTCATCTCAAGTGCAAATGCGATATGTTCGTAGTTAGAATATCCCTTTGCTTTTCTTAGTTCTTTAAGTCTTTGAGCAATAGCTTGATATTCTTCTTTATTTAATTTTTCGATCGATTTTTCCATTAATCAAATCTCAAATAAAATCATAAAGTGTGGTACTCTATAATATAGTGTACTTTATAATAGAATTTTATCTATATTTGTAAGAAAAATAAATAAAATGAAAGCGTTTAATACATTAATAATTTATTTAGTTGCACTAAGCTGTAGTTCTAATAATGATGAAACACCTGTTGCAGTTGAAGATAAAGTAATAAAGGGGACTGAATTAATTGATATTAGTGGAAACAAATATAAAACCGTAATAATTAATGGCAAGCAATGGATGGCTCAAAACTTAAATGTAGATAAATACAGAAACGGAGATCCTATTCCTCAAGTTCAGAATGCTTCACAGTGGATAAAATTAACTACTGGAGCATATTGCTATTATGAAAATAATACGGCAAATGGAATTGTATATGGTAAATTATATAATTTTTATGCGGTTAAAGATCCTAGAGGTTTAGCTCCTGTTGGATATCATATCCCTACAGAAACTGAGAGAGATGCTTTGATAAATAGTTTTGGGGGTTCATTAAAGGCTGGAGCAGCTTTGAAAGGAGTTGGCACTACCTATTGGAACAGTCCTAATACTGGAGCTACAAATGAAAGCGGATTTAATGCTTTACCAGGAGGTTACAGAATATCTATTAATGGGGATTTTAAAAGGTTAAATATGGATGCGGGATTCTGGACTTCAACTTCAATTCCCTCTACATTAGCAGTTGCAATGTTTCTATCACATAACAACGAAGGATCTTCACTAGGAAATATTGGTAATGTAAAATGGGGCTTATCAGTTAGATGCTTGAAAAATTAAAAATAAAATAATGAAATATTTACTTACACCATTTACATTACTAATTTGGTTTACTTTAACCTGTTACTCCATTTACTATTCAGCTGTTCTAATGATCTGGATGTTTACTTTGGGTTGGTTTTGGTTAATTTTTGGTTATACTTTTTTAATTGGTTTGATATCATTTTTGATTAACTCTTTACCTAGTGTTATCAATTATTTTATTATGAAATTATATAAATTAAATTGGTTCAGCATTATTACTCATTCAATAGTTGGTTTCATAGGGATTATATATTCTTACGTTTTTATAATCGAGAATCCGCCTGAAATTGTAAATGGTTCTCAGGAATCAAATATTTTGTATTTTTTATGGAATGACTCTTGGATAAAAACAATATTTCTTTTATTTCCGTTTTTAGGTCTTCAGTTTGGTGTTTTGCATCAGTTTGTAACTGCGCCAATACTAATAAAAATACAAAGTTCAAGAAATTAATTGACTTATAACTTACTAAATTATGCAATACTTAATGTCACGTTACGGCGGTCATAATATGATTATCGGAGGAGGTAAAGCTAGCAATGAAAAATTGCCTTCTGATCAATCATTGGATAACATGTTGGATAACTATGCAGTAGAGATAATCCCTAATCACTTTTATATTTCTTCGTACGATGCACTTCCTGAATGGATGGGAGGAATGGACAAATTGTATTTTCCAAAAACTGTAAAGCTTGGAACTTTAAACCACAGATTTAATGAAATATTTATTCAACATGAACTTGAAGTTATTACAGATATTTATATTTCATTTCATCAATGGAATAACGTTTTTGCAGTGTTTATTAAAACTCATAAGGGTTACTTAAAATATGTCATGGACGATTATAAAGAAAGATATGACTATGTTCTTCAAGTATTTATTCGGTCAAAAATTGATGGATATAATCAAAGTTTAACAAAAAATCCTGATTATATAGAGAGGATACTCCTCATATTATTTTATAAAATGGGTCTAACTTATGAAGGTGATATAATAGACTTTATTCCCTCAAAAACTTTTTTAGGTAAAAAAATTTCAAAGGATTTTACCTCTACAATTTCAAATAAATTAGTCGGAATAGAATCCGATGAAGAATTAGCAGATATACTATCTAAATACAATTAGTTCAAAATAACACTTTAATGAGAAATTTAGTTCTGCATATACCTCATTCATCAGCCGTAATTCCAGATTTTGAAGGCTACGTTTCAACTGAAGATGAGATCCAACAGGAAATCATAAAACTTACAGATTGGTATACAGATGATTTATTTGACTCTGAATTGGATGATAAAATTATTGCACCATTTTCAAGAATTTTTTGTGATGTTGAAAGATTTGCAGATGACGAACTTGAAGTAATGACTAAGTTTGGAATGGGAGCCCTTTATGAAAAATTGGATAATGGAAATCAACTTAGGATTGTAAACCCTAAATTAAAATCAGACGTTTTAAAGGACTATTATTGGAAACACCACAACAGACTTAACACTGCGGTAAAAAATCATTTAGAACAAACAAAATCTTGTTTAATTCTAGATTGTCATTCGTTTCCTTCTTCTCCTTTTAGTTGCGCGTTGATTCAAGACGATAATACACCTGATTTTAACATTGGAACGGATTCATTTCACACTTCATTACACTTGATTGAAGCTTCTCAAGAGTTTTTCAAATCTAGAGGTTTAAGCTTGGGCATAGACACCCCTTATTCAGGTTCAATTGTGCCAATGGAATATTATCAAAAAGATCCAAGAGTTAGTTCAATAATGTTGGAAGTAAATAGAAGGATGTATTTGAATGAGCCAACCAACGAAAAATCAGATGGGTATATAAGAACAAAAGGAATCGTTCAAGAATATATCAAACTTCTAAAATCTGTTTAAGCATATCACATTAAAGTAACTAATAATTTAAAAAAATAAAACCATGGCTAAAAACTCATTCAAATTTTTAATGTCTCTAACTATATTTTCAACGGTTTGTTTTGAAAATGTTCAAGCTCAATATTCTAATTTTTATAATGTCTACTCACAAACTAATTCCAGAGTCGATACTAACTTGAAAGCCAATATTAATCACAATGTAAGTGGTACTGTAGTTACTAATAGTACAATTAACACTATAGATTACGGTGCTTTAGCGCTTGCTAATGCACAAAGGGAAAAAAATCTTATAGAAAAACAAAAATTCACAGATGAAAATCAAAGAAAAATCTTAGCCGAAATTATAGATGACCCATTGAAAGCGTATGATTATGGTCAAATTCAAGGTTTTAATAGTAAAGATCGAAAAGTTTTAGACAAAAAAACAATGCAACAATTTGAAGACGCTTCAGGTCTTAAAAGTTTTAGTTATTCTGGTGTTTTCCCTGCTTATTTTTTTAACATGTTAAATTGGCTAAATTGGCAAAACGTCAGTAAAGATGGGGTAACCACTGAATTATTTTTTTATTTACCAGTTTACAACAAACAAAATGTAAAAGTAGATTATGAAGAAATTTTTGAAAAAGACACATTGCTAATTAAGGGAAAAGAAATAGAATCTACTGATGACAACGGAAAACCTGTTAAATTTTTTCTTCATAACAATGATTTCAATAAGGCAACTGTTTTTGGAGGTAAAGGATATAAACAAACATTAATTTGGGAAGATAAATATGAAATCGGAATAACAGATCATTATATGGTTTTTGGAAATAATAATGTAGGGAATGGTGTTGAAGTTAGAGTAAAAGTTAGGTATTACGGAAACAAAAAAGAATTAACTTTTGAACAAATTGAAGGTAGAAAATATTACTTAAAACCACTTATCGAAAAGATAATTTCTACAGCAAAATTACAAGATGTTGTTTTACTAAAAAAATAAAAAAGTTTTAATCTAAATTTAATTTATTAAACAGTTTGTTTCTCTATTAAATATATGCATAATAAATAGTAAGTTGTATTATTGTATAAAAAACAAATATGTACTATTGGGTTAATCAGGGAAAGACTTATAAAGAAGAAAAAGAAGGTGGTTACTTGTGGGCTCCTTTAATTAATAAATCAGGAAATTCTGTATTTCATTGGGAAACAATGGCGAACCTTATGATCAATGATATTGTTTTCAATTATTGTAAAGGATACATTGTAGGATACAGTGTGGTCAAGTCACTTCCATATCCAACAGAGAAACCTGAAGAGTTTAATTCAGGTGTACTTTGGGAAGATGCTGGCCGAATGTGTGATGTCGAATACAATGATTTTGAAAATAAACTATCACTAACAGATATAACTAATGTTCTAAATAAATTACCCTCTCCAAAATATTCGCCAATTGGAATTTCATCAAAGGTTAATCAAGGCTATCTATATGAAATAAGTGATGATTGGGGTACTGCAATTTTACAAAAGGCTAAAGTAAACTCTTTGAAATTATTCGAAATCACAATTAGCCAAAACGAATCAAATAGAATTCAAAATGACTTACCAGATGTTACTTCGCGAAGGGGTTTAGTCACATCTAGAGTTGGTCAGGGAGCATATAGAAGGAAGTTACTACAGAGATGGGATGAAAAATGTGCCGTAACTGGATGTTCTATCACGGAGATACTAATAGCATCACACATAAAGCCTTGGAGCGAATCTAACAATAAAGAAAGGTTAGATGTTGATAATGGTATATTGTTGTCGCCATTATTTGATGCTTTATTTGACAGGCATTTAATTTCATTTACTAACTCTGGTGATATTATGGTTTCAAATAAATTAACCAAATTTAATTTAAGAGAATTTAATATAACTGGAGAAGAGAAAATATCTGGCTTAAATGAAGGGAATAAAATGTATTTAGAAGAACACAGGAAGAAATTAAAATAAATTTAATTTTGATTTATCCCTTAATTATTCCAAACCTCACACAAAATGATTTTTTAGACATTACCTCACCATGTACTTGATTCTTTTCTCTAAATTCATCAGCAATTTTTGTATACATTGGGTTTCCTTCTGAAAAATTAAGATAGCCATAGGTTGCCCCAATATTTTGTAACATCAATTTTATACTACCTAATGAGTGTCCGGTCTCTTTAACACAAAGATTTTCATTTTTTATGTAATTATCCAATATAAATCTGATTTGTTGTTCTGTATATTTGATTTTTTCCAATGTAGACTATTTTTAATATTTTGTTAGTGTTATATTAATCGATACTTTTTCTGAAAGAGTATTTACCCCTTGTTTAAGAATTACAATTAACAAAATTTGGTTTTCCAAAAATCCAATTAGGTGTATTTTCATCAAATAATTCAAAGTTAATTACATTATCAACCTCCCACTTACTTAAATCTTGATTAAATCTAGTCGCATTCCAAAACATATGAAACATCTGATTAACATTACTAACATTCCATCCACTTATGTCTTGATTAAAGTTATTTGCATTACAAAACATACCACTCATATTTGACACCTCACTTACATCCCAATTACTTATGTCTTGGTTGAAACAATTTCCACCCCATTTCACAGCTGCAAACATATCATCCATTCGCTTTACACTACTAACATTCCAGCTACCTATATCTTGGTTAAATGTAATAGTATCTGCAAACATATTACTCATATATGTAACGTTACTAACATCCCAGTTTCCAATATCTTGGTTAAATGATATTGCATCCTCAAACATGTAATTCATTGTTTCCACCTTACTTACATTCCACATACTTATATCTTGATTGAATTTCTTCGCTTTCCAAAACATACCACTCATATTTATTACATTAGAAGTGTCCCAACTTCCAATGTCTTGATTAAAGCCTATATAATTTTGAAATAAACCATTCATATCAGTAACTTCTGATGTATCCCATTCGGAAATATGACCATACTTGTTTCTAGCAGTCTTTAAGTCTTTACGCCACTCTTTTACGGCCTCCTTTAATGTTTCGTTACTAAATTTCATTTTACACTTTTTAATATATGTTTGGGGTTTTAGATGAATTTACTTATTATCAAAACACTCTCGTATTTGTTTTGTAAATGACTCTATTTCTTCGAAATATTTTAAAATAACCTTTATAATACAAATGATTAATTATTTAATTAAAATAATTTTTGAAAAAACTCCTAATATAATTCTATTTTAGATGAGGCATCGCTCTACATTTTTGTTTATCCACTATCTTTTTTCGCATACTGTTTTTATCAGAAAAATGACGGTATAATTCATAAGTCTTTTCAGTGTAATCATCAGAACCATCCTCTCTTTGACGATAAAATAATTTTATAGACAAACAATTTTCATGTTCAACTATTTCCTTAAACATTGTTCTATCAGACAAACCGCAAGAATGACCATAAATTTGGACTTGAAATGGCTCAATTTCTAGAAAGCGAGTTAAATCAGAATAATTATTTGTTTTTAAGTAGCTAAACGATTTTATATGCTTGAAAAGTTCATTATTACCTTCATCTTCAAACTCTTTATATCTTTTATCAAACTCATCACCAAAACCAAAAATAGGCGGATTATTTTCATCAATTATAGAGCCGTGAATATAATTGATTTCAGAATGGATTCGTTTATGACATTCTTCAACATAAGGCTCTAAAGTATTGGTATAATTAAAATTTAAGAACTGTAACCTATTGGGAGAATGACTTGCAATAGTTTCTACATCTACATCTATATCTAAAATATCTTCACAAAAACAATCACATATCGCAAGTAAATCGAAACTATTATTAAATTGATCTTGTTGATTCTTTAAATATTTTACTAGTTTTTCTTTAAATTTTTCAAATAGATGGTTAAAATCCTCAATAGCTTGTTTTGTATTAGATTGGTTGGTTTTTAAATTGAAAAGTTCTTCAAAATATTCAATTTCTATATCCACCCAATTATAATTAAATACTTTACTTATAATATTTTCTAAAAAAGTAAATTTATAATTACATTCAAAGTATTCATTAATCAATTCCTTAAACTCTGATATTGTATTTATTTTATTTATTAAATCTTCATATTTAATATTAGAGAATCTTTGTATAAGCAGAATTTGCAATAATTCATCTTCGTATAACCCATCAACTCTTCCATATCTTTTAACATCATATTGCCTATAACTACTAATGCAGATTTTTAACGATTCTTTTAAATAATATAAAATAAAATCATGATAACTCGTTTCTAGTTTATGAGCCAAGTCAAAACCGTTGCCTATGATAATAAGTCTATTCATTATCTCTTTCTTTTTTAGGAGGTTCTTGTTTGCTGGTTTTTAAAGAACTATTGGGAGTAGGTAATTCTCTAGCTAGATTAATTATTTTAGCTTCTTTTTCTTCTTTTTTCTTCCCTTTCGCCATTATTTCTTTGGAGTTGAACTTGGTTTAATTGGTGGAGGGGTATTTATAGTTCTTCCTTTTTCCTCAGTTAATGGTTTAGGAGGACTAGTTGGTTTAGGTGTAATTTTTTGATTATTCATCATAATTAAATTTAAGGTTACAAATACAATTATTGATACAATTCCAATAATTAATGTTCCAATGGATAAACCATTTAAAACTCTTATACGTTTATTTCTTTTAGTTACATTGGTAAAAACATCATCATACTTTTTTTCATTTATTTCATCAATCGTTTTTTGAGCATAACTAATTGATAAATAATGTGAAATTAAGTTACTAAGTAAAGTTGCAATTAATAAAACCCAACCTAAAACAATCAAAAAAACACAAATTGCTGCATGAATATCAACAATTTTATCAAAAAAAGTTATTGTAATTGCTAACCCTCCTGAAGCAAGTACATTTATATACTTCTCAAAATCATCTTGACTTTTTGACTTTGTTTCATATACTGAATTCCTAAAATCATTCCATTCAGACTCAATTATTTTATCTTTTTTCTTTCCCATAATTTTTGTTTTACCCCTGCAACGCCTCTCTCAACACCTGTTGCAGCAACATTTCATTATACCTCTGACTTTCTTTAATACTCTGCTCTAAACCATCACAAAACGCCATTAACTCGGCTAACTTAGCTACAATTTGCCCTTGTTCGTGAAGTGGTGGAAGTGGAACTATAATTCCAGACAATTTTGTACCATTGAAGTTAGCTTGACCATTTTGTTGAATAATCTGAGGCTCAATTTGTGTTTGACGACAAAAGGAAGAATTAATATAATTTGAAACAAAATCCGAATGAATGTTTTCAAACAATCTAACTCTTATTAAATATGATGCTAAAGTATATGGTTTGTCATTTTTAAATACGCCACATTTACCAACCAATTCATAACTATTTGTTCTGTTAAATACTAAATCGCCGTTTTTTAAATATAGTTTAGGTAAGTCTTTGATGTTAGATGCAACATATTTAAGATTTGAATATAAAACTTTTCCATCTGTAGTGATATTACCCATTCTTAATAAAGGTACTTCGCTACTATCATCTGCTTTTTGTGATGTCCCATAACTTACATCAAAAGCTATCTCCCCCAACCTACACCAAGCCCAATGTTTCGGAATTTCAAAAGGAATTTCCTCTTCAGTAATTTGCGGTAATTCTTTTTGTTTTTTACCTTTTTTGTCACCCTGAGCTTGTCGAAGGGTCGCTTTTATTTTGGCTAACAAGTCATGACCAGTTTCTTGAGATGCTGAACTTGTTTCAGCATGACAAAGTTTACCTTGCATTGCTTCACGCAAAAAAGCCTGACGCAGTTGTTTTACCAAATCGAGTTGAAAGGTTAATTCATTTGATAGTTCTCCAACATCTTGTTTACGGCTTTCAAGTAATTCAAACAGGTACTTTTGTTGTTCTTTTGTTTTTGGAATAGACAATTTGAACTTTTCAAGCATTCCAATAGAAACCATAGGTGTTGCTGTTCCTTTTGACTCTGTCTTTAATATATCAAAAAGTTGTTGCTCAAGATATTTAACAAAAGGTCTATAAATTAAATTATCATTAATTTTACCTAGATTTCCAATACTTCCAACATAAAAACATCCCTGATATCCTTTTGATACAATACCAAGTTTTCCACTTGTTGCACCTCTCATCGCTATCAATAAATCATTTTCAGAAGTCAAATTATTTTTCTTTTCTTCTTCTGAAATAAAAGAACAATCTTTTAAATCAATTTCATTGTTCTGAATATTACCAATTTTGATAAGTGGGACCCCTTCAGTTTTGAAATCACCTGAATGAAATCCAGCACCTGTTCTAATTTTACCACTAGTTCCTAATTGAAGAAAAGGTATTTCAATAAATTCTAAATTCATTTCACCGCTTCTTTTAACTGGTTCAACAAGGCATTGCTTTTCTCAAAAGAAGTCTGCAGCATTCCCATTAGTTCCACACTATTGTATTCGTGTACTTCTTCCTGCTTGGTTGGGTTTTTAATGTCTAAATCGTAGTTGCGGTCTATGATGGTTTGGATGTCTACTTTCCAAGCTATATCACTTTCCTTGCGGTTATTCCACCATGTTTTAATCGGGTCAAACTCTTTTGCTTGTATCGGTTTGGTTTTGTTGTAGGCTTTTTGTCCTTCGGGCAAACGGTGTTCATAATACCATACTTCTTTAGTAGGCGTACCTTTTGTAAAAAATAACAAGTTGGTTGCTACGGTTGCATACGGTTGAAACACGGAGTTAGGCAAACGTATAATGGTGTGTAAATTACATTCTTCCAACATTTTTTGTCTAACACGTTGTTTTACACCATCACCAGTAAGCGATCCATCAGGTAATACAATTCCTGCACGACCTCCTCGTTTTAATAAGTGTATCATTAAAATCAGGAACAAGTCGGCACTTTCTTTGGTTCTGTAATTCTGTGGAAAGTTGTTTTCATTACTATTTGCTACAATTCCTCCAAAGGGTGGATTGGCTAATATAGCATTCACACGGTGTTTTTCGGTAAAGTTGGAAAGTGGTTGGTCTAAAGCATCCCCAAAACGGATGTTTGGCACTTCCATATCGTGTAAAATCAAGTTGGTTGTAGCCAACAAATACGGTAGCGGTTTGTATTCCCAACCCATTACGTTTTCAGCAATGCTCTTGCGGTCTTCTACGCTATTGGCTTGTGTTTTTAAATGCTCAATGGCACAGGTTAAATAACCGCCCGTTCCACAGGCTGGATCTAGTATTTTTTCACCCAATTGTGGGTTAATCATTTCGGTAATAAAACTCGTAATGGCTCTTGGAGTGTAAAACTCACCACTTTTACCTGCACTTTGCAAGCCTTTTAAAATGCTTTCGTACAATTCCCCAAACGCATGACGGTCTATGGCAATGTTAAAATCAATTTCGTTGAGCTTGTTCAACACCTTACGAATGTTGATACCGCTTTTCATGTAGTTGTTGTTCCCTTCAAAAACTTCACGTACAATCAAGGCACGTCTGTTGCCTGTACTTACGTCAATATTGCGCAAAGCAGGAAATAATTGTCGGTCTACAAATTCTAATAATTCATCGCCAGTCATTTCTTCATCATCACCAGCCCAATTTCCTTTGGCTTTTACCCAATGAAACAAATCAGGAATTGGTGAAGTATAATTGTCATCCAGCAATTCTAGTTCTTTGTCTTTATCAGAGAATATTTTTAAAAACAACATCCAACCGAGTTGTTCAATGCGTTGGGCGTCACCGTTTAGACCGGTGTCTTGCCACATTATGGTTTGTATTGATTTTAGTATTGAGGATATGTTTGACATAATTATATTTTTGTTATGCTTTGTTAATTAAATAAGTTCAAGTATTTTTTAAATGCATATACTTTACCTCTTTTGGCACCGCTAACTTCTTCCAGAATTTGTAATTTTTCTAATTCTTCAATAATATTATACGCAGTTTTTTGTGAAACAGCAGTCACTTCAATAACTGTGTTTACGTCTATAATTGGGCGTTTTAATAAATAATTGAATACTTTTTGAATATTATTAGCTCGTGTTCCTAATTGTTGAATGTTGCTTTCTGACTGTGCTTTTAATTTTAAAATATCATCAAATGTTTTCACTCCATTTTTAGCAGTTTCAATGACACCAACCAAAAAGAATTTTAACCATTGTTTTAAATCATTATGAGTTCTCACCCGCATTAAATTATCATAGTACAAGGTTTTATTTCTTTCAAAAAAATCGGATAAATATAATATCGGTTGTTTTAATATCTCTTTATCGACTAAATACAGCGTTATTAATAATCGTCCTACTCTACCGTTTCCATCTAAAAAAGGGTGAATAGTTTCGAATTGATAATGTATAATTCCAATTTTCAATAAATCAGGTAATAGAATATCTTCATTGTGCGTAAACTTCTCTAAATCACTCATCAAATCTCCAATACTTGAATGAACAGGAGGGATAAAAACCGCATCACTGATAGAAGCACCTCCAATCCAGTTTTGACTTGTTCTAAAAGTACCCGGTAATTTATGCTCGCCTCTAACTCCTTGAAGTAAAACTTTATGTGTTTCTTTAATTAAACGACTTGAAAACGGAATTTCTTTTAACATAGCTATTGCTTTGTGCATTGCTGCAATGTAATTTTGAACTTCGTCCCAATCGTCGCGTTTTTCTATACTTACATCTTCTTTATCTAAAAGCGCTTCTTCCATATTCGTTTGCGTTCCTTCAATACGACTACTTTGAGTAGCTTCCTTTAACACGTGCATACTAATGAATAAATCAATATCAGGAATGTGTTCACTGTACATATCTAAACGTCCCAATTGCCTATCTGCTTTAGATAAAAGGGATTGTATTTCCATATCGTTTAATAACCATTCTTTATTTATTAATTCTGGTTGAAAACTTTTGTAATATCCTTGACTAATAGTTGCTCCTGACTTGAAATTTTCCATTTTAAAATTACAATTAGTGTTTTGTTATTGTAAAAATATGTCGTTTTTTACAATAATTATTTTTTAATTGTAAAAAATTGTAAAAAATTACAATTTGTTATTTTAATTTGTAATTTTTAATAGTTGTAATAAAGACTGTTTTATATAGCGCTCAATAATTACTTATTACACTTTGCGGTACAATTCGTTTTCTAATTCTTTTACTGCTTCTAAATAGTGGTTTTTATCTCCAAAATGGCTAATAATTTCAATTGGAGAACCGTATTCATCAAAAGGTTTTACTCGTAATACTTCTATACTTTCTATATTTTCTACGCCTTCATCTGCATATTTATCTAATAAAGTTTCTAAAACTTTACGAGCTTGTTCGCCGTACTTCGTAAAGTAGTTGCGTTTCTTAACGTTATTTGCACGTTCTTTTCTAGTTAATGGTGGTTGGTCAAATGCTACATGGCAAATCAAGTCAAACAAATCAACTTGTTTGTCAACAGCATCGTACAAAGCTTCCACCATTACACCTTGTTCTTGTAACTCTTTTATAATGGCTTCTTTTTTATCGGCTTGATTCCAAGTCAATAAGAAATCTTCCAACGAAGCAAAATTTTTCTGTATGATGTTTTTGGTGTAATCTTTTAAACTAGTTGTAATAGGTTTTCCGTTGGTATCAAAATACAATTCTCTACTCACAAGTACAGAAACATCTACACCATTTATGTATTGTTTTGGGCTAGATTCATATTCTCCTTTACTAGAAGGCTCTCTTACAACTGCAGGAGCTATTTCAATTTCTGCACCAGAAACTTCATCAATAATTGGTGTTTCTTCTAATTCTTCTTCTTCCACCAAAGTGGTTAAATCAATATCTTCTGAAATAGGTTTTACACGTAATGGGTCACCATCAAATTCAGGGTCGGCAAAATTATCTGTAGCATTTCTGAAATCAAGAATGGTAAAATACATTTTTCCAAATTCTTCATTGATACGGGTGCCTCGCCCAACTATTTGTTTGAACTTAGTCATCGAATTAACATTCGCATCTAATACGATAACTTGACAAGTTTGAGCATCTACTCCTGTAGTCATTAACTCTGAAGTGGTAGCTATAACAGGATATTTTTCTTCAGGATTTATAAAGCTATCTAGTTCTCGTTTACCTTCCTCATTATCTCCTGTAATTTGCATTACATACTTATAGTTCTCTGCCACTAAATCAGCATTATGTCTTGCAATAGCATTTCGCATACGTTCAGCGTGATCAATATCCACACAGAAGATAATGGTCTTGGCAAAACGATTGAATCCTTTTAAATATTCAGTTAATTTCTTAGCGACAATATCAGTTCGTTCTTCAATAACTAAACTACGATCAAAATCTTTTCTATTGTAGATTCTATCTTCAACAGCGTTACCGTCTTTGTCTGTTTTTCCATGTTCTGGTCTATAACCTTCTGCATCTACATTTAAACCAATACGAACCACTTTGTACGGGGCTAAAAACCCATCATCAATTCCTTGTTTTAAAGAATAGGTATAAACAGGTTCTCCAAAATATTCTGTATTACTGGTCTCTTTAGTTTCTTTAGGTGTAGCGGTTAAACCTACGTGAGTAGCATTTTTAAAATAAGTCAATATTTCTCTCCATGAACTATCATCTTTAGCACTTCCGCGATGACACTCATCAATAATAATTAAGTCAAAAAAGTCGGGTGAGAATTGTTTGTAGGCATTTGCTTCTTCGTCATTTCCCGAAAGACCTTGGTATAAAGCCAAATAGATTTCATAACTTTTGTCAATCATGCGGTTTTTAACTACCGTCATTTTATCCTTAAAATGTTTGAAATCGCCACGTTTGGTTTGGTCAATAAGTGCTGTTCTATCTGCAAGAAATAAAATTCTTTTCTTAGCACCACTTTTCCATAAACGATGTATAATCTGAAAGGCTGTATAAGTTTTCCCCGTACCAGTTGCCATGACTAACAAAATTCTATTTTGTCCATTGGCAATTGCTTCTACAGTTCTATTAATGGCATTTTGTTGGTAGTATCTTGGTTTTCGACCTGAACCATCTGAGAAATACTTTTGCAAAGCTATTTTCTCTCCTTCAGGTGTTACAATACCTTTATATTGCTTGTATTTTAACCATAGTTGTTCAGGTGAAGGAAAATCTTCTAAAGTTAAATCTGTTTCTATTGAAGCATCAGTAGCGGTTCTATCGTGATATACAAAACCATCACCGTTACTACTAAATACACTTGGGATATCTAAAATTCTAGCATAATCCAATGCTTGTTGGATTCCTGCACGAACAGAATGTTTATTATCTTTTGCTTCAATAATTGCTATTGGGTTATCTTGAAAATATAATACAAAATCTGCTCTTTTACGTTCACCACGAGCAGTCATTTTACCACGGACGTATATTTTACCATCGGTAAAACTTACTTCCTCTAGAACTTGCGTATGCATATTCCAGCCCGCTTTTTGGAGTGCAGGTGATATAAATTTTGTGCATATATCACGTTCTGATAAACCTTTTTTATTAAGCATGTAATTTATAAATAAAAAGAATAAACAATCTAACTTTAAAAATCTAAAATTAGCAATTTTTATAAGAAAAATAGGTTTAATTCTGATTCAATTCTATTTAAAAACAATTGTTTTAAAAATACTTAACATTGACTTTTGGTTTGTAAATAAAATATTGAAGATCCTACAGGTCATTATCCTTTAATTTCTATTCTTTTAAATAAGGATAACCAGAAGGTTATATATCCTTTTTCGACAAGATACTCAAAAGGAAAAAGGTTTTTATTTGAACACTGGGGTATGAAAAGACGGGAAAAGTTTCAAATTTTTTAGGTTTTTTTGATATTACTGACTAAATACTGACTAGCTATTTAAATAGAAAAACGCAAGCCTCTATATATTAGAAACTTGCGTTTTAAAAGTGCGGATAATAGGACTCGAACCTACACGCCTTGCGGCACCAGATCCTAAGTCTGGCATGTCTACCAATTTCACCATATCCGCGTGAATTGGGTGCAAATATACACATAATTTCTAATTTTCAAAGCAAATTAAATAAAAAATATTTCAGTCATTTTTTGTACTTTTGAGGGTGAAATTTGAAATCTATTTATGGAAAATATAGCCTCTTACGTTCAACAAAACAAAGAACGTTTCATTAATGAATTAATTGAATTATTAAAAATTCCATCAGTAAGTGC
>JACCDQ012054609.1_pt1 | contig 20551 bp, 17 predicted proteins | sample 7446031 | NCBI WGS metagenome assembly JACCDQ01 (sample SAMN15323442, study PRJNA562643) | freshwater metagenome | isolation source: river surface water | place: USA:Blue River Watershed | collected 2017-08-17
ATTTGTATTTGCGTTTAATACATTATGTCCTAATGCCAAATTATTTATTCCTGCTACCAAATTATTTGTGAGTGTATTATTTCCTAATGCAACATTATTACTTCCATTTTCAATGGTGGTCAATGATAAAGAACCAATACTTAGATTACTGTTTGAATTTTTATAATTGATTTTGGCGTTTCCTACAAATAATGTTCCGTCCACACCAGAGTTTGTTGATATACGACTGTTCCCACTAATATCTAATGATGTAGTTGGGGTTATTGTCCCAATACCCATATTTCCATTGTTGTCTATGCGTATTCTTTCAATTCCGCCTGTTTTTATTGGAACATATGTTTTTGATGATATTGTACTATTTACATTCATAATAATATGAAATATGACTTTGTTTATGTATTAATATATAATTACATTTATTACATTTTTTATATTATTGAAATTATTATGCAATTCTAATTATAAATGCTAATATGTAATACGGTGGCATTATACTAAATGAAGAAGTAGTAGTATTGTTTGAATCCGCAGTTCCAGATGGGATACTTATTGTATGTGTATGTCCTGGATCATACTTTTGTACATTTACAGTACTGTTAGCAGTAGTTCCTGTTCCATTTTGACCACCCTGATTACTTCCTCCTCCTGATTGTCCCCTACGTTGTTTTTTAAACACCTGTGCGGAATGACTGTGGTTTCCTATTGTACCATTTACAATACCACTTGTTCTTTGCCCGGTTGTTCCCGATATTGAAATTCCGTGTGTATGTGATGGAATATTTGCGGCAGTTAATGTAACCGTATTTGACCCACCAGTTCGTTGTGCCGGAAGAGAAGAAGCGCCATATATAAATTTATCCCTCAAATCCGGCGAAACAATAGTTCCATATGTGCTGCCATTACACAGTCCCCAATTTTGCGGAACAGTTGTCCCACTCCACATAACAATTCCTTCAATCGGCATACATAAATTTAAATACCCTACATTTCCAGCATTTGTGCTCGTGTATGGAAATACGATTGGCGCGCTATTCACAATATTATATCCCGATAAATCCAATGTTCCGCCGATTTTTACAGTTCCATTTACATCAAGCATTGCGGCTGGCGTGGTTGTATTAATACCCACACCAGTTGTTGCGGATAACACGGTTTTAGTTGTACTAGAATTTCCAATTGTTATAGTATTTGAACCATTTCCTACACCATTCGGAGCAAGAACGATTTCATTTGTTGCGCCGTTGGTTGCAGTTATATTTGCCCCTACATAAATATTAGATGTGCCCGTTATTAATTGAGATGCCGCGTTGTACCCAATTGATACATTTGATTTTCCAGTTGTTAATGCGGTCAATGATTTTGACCCAATTGATGTATTACAACCACTGACGTCGTTGGCGATAGTTAAACTATTGTATCCCACACTTGTTGTGTCGCTGCTAGTTGTAGTGGTTGTTAAACTACCTACTCCCAATGAAGTATTATTAAATCCATTTGTATTATTACATAATGAATTGTCTCCAAGTGCTATATTGTTATTTCCCGACGAAGTTTCTGTATTTAATGCGTTTTTACCAATACTCAATGAATTTGTAGAATTTTTATATAAAATTGCACTATTTCCAATTTTAAATGAACCGTCTGTTTGATTTGTTGAAACTTTCATTGTTCCATTTATATCCAATGTTGCGGCTGGTGAAGTAGTGCCGATGCCGACATTCCCATTTACATCTACCCGAACACGTTCAATCCCGGCTGTTTTTATTGGAACATATGTTTTTGCTGAAATAGTGCTATTCAATGTGTTCATTTCTCTCTTTATTATTTTGTGTTATTTTGTTTTTATGTCTTTCCGCATTTTGTTTTTTATTCCACCCAACTTTATCCGACATATCAAATTATGACCTTAAATCCGCTCACTGGCGACGGGGAATACCGAACGCCTTCGCATTGATTCTTCCGGCAATGTCGGCATCGGCACCACGACGCCTGCTTATACACTTGATGTTAGTGGGACAGTTAAAATTTGGGGAGAATTGGATATGAATAGTAAAAAAATAACAAACATATTAAATCCTACAAATAATAATGACGTAGCATCCAAATCTTATGTTGATACATTAATTTCATCACTTCAAACACAAATTAATAATAAAGTTGGATATTTAGATTACCTTAATATTAGTAATGAAGGATGGCAGGATAATGTTACATATATGAGAGCAGACCAAAGAGACGGAAATCTATTTATGAGTGCTAGTGACAGCATACCGAATGTTGCGTTTTTTTGGAAAAGATTTAGATTTCATAAACTTTAAAATCCTATAACGTTTATTACTTTTTTACCTATTACATATATTTCATCCCAACCATAATACCCTGCTGTTTGTGGACTGGTATATATCTGAAATGAAGAAAGGTATTGTGAATCAGTTGAATCATAAACATAAGCAGTTCCATAAAATAAACAACTATTTGCACTAGATTGATTATTATAAAAATCAGCACTATCTCCTCTGTATGTTACTTTCCAATAATTTGTTCTTACTTTTGAAATTTCAAATGTAATGCTAAATGGATTTGAATATTTTGATATTGCACCGCAATAATTAGTATTCGTTGTTACGCTATATGATGTACTATTTAAAACCATTGAATATGTAGAATTATAAACAGCTGTATTGGTTATTCCATTTAAATAAAAAAAAATACTTGTATCATTTCCATTATCATTGGAAGCCGAATATCCGGTAAATTCAAGTATTGCTCTTGTATAACCAGGACCCAAAAATCCACTTAATCCACTTCCTCCTCCAAAACTTGCAGTTGGAATAGTTATACTTTTTCCTGATCCATAATTAGTATTATACATTAAAAGTTGATTTGCTATTAAACTAGAACTTTGTAAAAACATATTTGATTTAATGCTCCCGCTGACATCCAATGTTGCCGCGGGCGTGGAGGTGCCGATGCCGACATTGCCGGAAGAATCAATGCGAAGGCGTTCGGTATTCCCCGTCGCCAACGTAAGCGCCTTGTTTGTCACCACATTGATGTCCATTTTCGTCGCCGACACATTCCCGATGCTGGCCTGTATGCTGCCGTCGGGATTGCGGAAAAACACGCCGCCCGTGGTGGTTGTAGTTCCGCCACTGACATCGGTCCATCCGTTGGTGCTCTGACTACTGCCGCCACGGGTGGTTATGACGCCGGCGACATCAAGTGCCGCGCTTGGGGCCGTGGTGCCGCCGATGCCGATACTCCCGGCCATTACCGTCTTCACCGTTGTTCCTATTGTTCCTATTGTCACGCTGTTCGCTCCGTTGCCTACGGCGCCATAACCGATTACAATTTCATTACTAACGCTGTTAGTGGAAGTGACGGCGGCGGAACCAATGACAATATTTTGAGACCCGGAAGTGATGTTGCTTCCGGCGCTGTATCCAATCGCGACATTATCCGCCCCGCCGAGCGTGTTTTGAAGCGCGTTTGCGCCAACGCCGGTATTATTTGCGCCCGTTGCCTTTTGCAGCGCCAACGCCCCAATCGCAACCAAATTCCCGGATGTTTGATTGGCGTTCAGCGCTTGATACCCGACCGCCGTGTTAGAGCCCCCGCTCGTGTTTGCCACCATAGATGAATGCCCGACCGCCGTGTTAGAGCCGCCCTCCACATTCGCACCCATGGCGTTGTACCCCACCGCCACATTTTGGTTGCCGGTGGTGTTGGCTTTCAGCGCACCCGACCCCATTGCCGTAATTTGGGCGGCGGTATTGGCCGCAAGAGCCTGATATCCCACCGCCGCATTATCGGCAGTAGTGGCATTCAAATTCAGGGCTTGATATCCCACCGCGGTGTTATTGGCGCCGGTGCTGTTGGTAAAAAGGGCGGCATCTCCAACCGCGGTGTTATTGGCGCCGGTGGTCGCCTTTGCGGCGGCGTTGCCGACGGCGGTATTAGACGCGCCTGACACATTGACCGACAAGGCTTGATATCCCATCGCGGTGTTATTGGCGCCGGTGGTCGCCGCGGTAAGGGCTTGATATCCCACCGCGGTGTTTGCTGCGCCCGAGGTCGCGGCCTTTAATGCGCCAGAACCAACCGCCGTTATTCCAGAAGCCGTCAATGCGCCAGAAAGGGCTTGATACCCCGCCCCCACATTATTGCTGCCGCTGGAATTGCTGGACATAGCGGAGTTGCCGATTGCTACATTGTATTGACCGCTGGTGGGGGTTAGTGCGTTGGCGCCAATGGCAATTGAATTTGCGCCTTTATTGTAATTGATGGCGGCGTTGCCTACATACAGTGTTCCGTCGTCGCCGAGGTTGGTGCTTACACGGGCGGAACCATTCACATCAAGGAGATACCCCGGCGTGTTTGTTCCGATGCCGACATTCCCGTTTGAAATAATTCGCATACAATCATTTCCGGTTATTTTAAAGGGGATATAATTCCTAGAACCGGATGAACTATTTTGGTCCATTGTTTTATAATTTTATAATTTTATAATTTTATAATTTTATATTTTTATATATACTACCTGCGAAGAATAAAAGAATAAAAGAAATAAAATGATAGTAGTAAATAATTCCGTAATTCAAATGTGCGCAAAATATTCGGAGCGAACAGCGTGACAATAGGAACAATAGGAACAACGGTGAAGACGGTAATGGCCGGGAATGTCGGCATCGGTTTGACCGCCCCCACTGCTGTTTTGGACGTGAATGGTGCCGCGAAAATTCGGGGCGCATTGGACCTGTCTACCAATAATATAACCAATGCCAACCAGATTTCGGCAACCACCAATTTGGTGCTGCAGCCCACGAGCGGTAATGTGGGGATTGGGACGAGTACGCCGGGTTATACCCTTGATGTCAGCGGTGGAATTCGCGCAACCAGTAATATTCTGGGCTTAAATATACCAATTGTAATCAGGGCCTGGCCTTATAATCCTCCATGCGTGACATTTAATAGTGCTTATGGATATACACTCAACTCAATGGAGTTTGTAATCGGCGAATCGTCATGGGATTTGAACGCGTATATGTATATCATCCGGTTTTCTTTTCAAATGCCATACGGTGGAAATGGCGGTGGTACCACAAATTACTTGCATTATACAATAAATAACACGGCTGAAGATAGTGGATATCAAGGACGCAATCTTATGTCTTATCATAATACAAATCCGAGTGCTTCGGGTGCGTATAGTAATGCACAAAACGCTACCAGTCGTTTAATATATGCCCCCAATAGTTTAGGACTTTTATCAATGGGTGAAGTTAAAGTAAGACGATACGCGCATCAATTGGGAACAAGTAATATTTCAAGGATTAGTGTTCAAGCATACCACGAAAATAGTTATGCGGCTAGTAATGGGAACTTTGATGCGTTTGAAGGCGGGACATATGAATCGGAATATTACATTACAAACTGGAGTACATTCAGTTTGACCAGTTTCAAATTGTGGTCATATAAAACCTCTATTTTCGGTTGTGATGCAAGTGGAAACCAAACGAATTGGACATGTAGTATAACCAAAACCCCGTTATAAATTTCTCTTATGATGTAAATGTATCAGAAATAATTAGTGATTATGTTATAACTGTATTATTTAACACTGAATATAAATCAAACGATATATTCATATACGGCGAAGAAATTAGTGATTTTCATGGATTAAATAATGATGCCATATGGACGGTTACGACTGCCGCCTTACAAGAAATTGACCGCCAGCAGCAAGCCGACAAGGCGCGCATCGCCGAACTTGAAACCGAAGTTATATCTTTGAAGCAGGAATTACAACAACAACAGACGCTTATCAAGAGTATCTTAGAACGACTGTAAAATGTAAAATAAAGAGGTACTATGATATGTTGATAATTTAAAACGGGAATTCAATTGCGGAGATATTCATTACGTTAACATCGGCATTGGTAGTAGCATTAGTACTACAATAAAAATAATATGTTCCTGCCGTTAATGATAGATATATTCTTGAAAAACTTGCAGGTACATGAAAATTCGCAGAATTAAAATAAAATATATATGTGTAGGTAGCTATAACTGTATTAGTTCCAGCTTGTCTTAATTGAATTGTATCAGTTTTACTAGAAATTGCCTCTGAATATCGTGAATAACTAAAAAAGAATATTATACTTCCTCCGCTAGTTGTAAATTGATTGCTAGAAAATCCAGATCCCCAAGATACCATTCTATATTCAATATCATGTAATTTAAAACGACTACTTATAATTGAATTACATTTTACGCTCCCGCTAACATCTAATGTTGCCGCGGGTGTCGTGGTGCCGATGCCGACATTGCCTCTAAGAATGGTAGTGGCGATGTTGGAATTGCCGAGAACAGCGGAATTATTGCCCAAACCCGTGGCATTATACCCGATGGCGATTTCATTTGTTGCGCTGCTTCCGCTTGCGTTTGCCCCCGCACCAATATATATGTTTTGGCCGCCGCTGGTCAGCGTGGTTCCGGCACTTGCGCCAATTGCGAGATTGTTGCTGCCGGTATCCACGCCATTCAGGGCTTGGTATCCGATTGCCGTGTTCGGCGTCCCGGTGGTATTGGAACTCAGCGCCGCCGACCCCACAGCGGTGTTATTGTTCGCCGTGTTCAATCGCAGCGCATTAAAACCGACCCCCGTGTTTTCATTTGCGCCGGATACGGTAGTCAACGCATTCACCCCGATGGCCGTATTCCGAATGCCGGTGGTATTTGCGACCAGTGCCTGCCATCCGACGGCCGTATTATTTACGCCGGTGTTATTGGCAGTAAGGGCGTTGTATCCAAACGCGGAATTCCCGGTTCCGGAGGTGTTGGCTTTTAATGAGCCCGACCCCACCGCCGTTATTTGCGACGCCGTGTTGGCCGCCAAGGACAAGTATCCCACCCCCACGCTGTCGGACCCGGGAGTGGCAGACGGTAGCACGCCATTGCCGACGGCCACATTATTTGCGCCGTTTGTGGGGTTCAGCGCTGCCGACCCGATGCTGATGCTGTTGGTGGAATTTTTATAAATAATGGCCGACGACCCCAAATAAATGGTGCCGTCGGCAAACCCGTTGTTGCTGATGCGGGTGGTGCCGATTACATCCAGCGGGTAGGCGGGCGTCGTGGTCGCAACCCCGACATTCCCGGTTGCGTCTATTCGCACTCGTTCTTGTCCCGCCGTTCCAAACCGCATGGGGCGGGAAGTTGCGTCCCACAGATAAGACGACGCGCTGCCGCCCGACTTTACCAATCCCACGCTGAAATAATTGGCGTTGGTTCCGTCATTAAACGCGATGGCGGTGTCGGATACGGCGCCGGCAGATGAAAACCGGGCGGCGGGGATACTGGTCCCCGTCACATCCAACGAAAAGGAGGCAACGCTGCGCCCAACCCCCACATTTCCGCTGTTGTAATATATGTCCGTGGCGCCGGATGAAAGCCACATGGTGGGGCCGGTGGGGCCCGTGGGTCCGGTGGGTCCGGTGGGGCCTGTGGGACCGGTGGGGCCCGTGGGGCCTGTGGGACCTGACCCCAGCATATACACATCCAAGCGGGATTCGCCAAAACAGTTGGCAACATCCCCCACGATGCTGATGCCGGTGATTGTTCCGGCGCTAGCCGCATTGTGGGTGATGTAGCCCTTCCAGCGCTGCACATTGGGGGGCGTCATATTGGCGGTGCTGTTCACATAGCCGCCGTCGCTTTCAATGACGTGCATGTTTTGTTCGGGGGCGTTGTATATGCGGAATGTCATTGTGATTTCATTGTTGGTGGACCCGGCGGGGAGGGTTAAAAACACGGAGCCGGAGCCGTCCCGCAACGCCAACGAATTATTGCTCGCATTTTCTAGCATGTAGTAATAATTGCCGGCAGTTGCGTCGCCGTTGATGCGGATGGAGCAATTCACGGCCCCGCTCACGGCGGGGTTTTTCTTCGCACGAAGTGTTGCGTAGTAGTAATTATTTTGCACGCTGGCGTTCAATCCGGCGCTGATGTCAATGATGTTGCTTGTGTTTCCCACGGAAATGAAGCCGTACGCCAGCAAGCCGCCCGTAATCCCCATTTGCCCCGTGCATCCGGTGGGGCCGGTAGAGCCGGTGGGCCCCGCACCTAGCGCATACACTTCCAGCGCCGATATACCGAGGCAATTGGCGACGTCCCCCACCACGGTTAATGACGTTATATTGCCATTTCCGCCGGCGTTGTGGCCGATGTACGCCTTCCAGCGTTTAAATGCCCCGCCACTGAGATTGGTTGCGTTGCTTACATAGCCGCCGTCGCTTTCAATGACGTGCATGTTTTGTTCGGGGACATTGAAAATGCGGAAGGTGACCGTTATTTCGTTGTCGCCTGTGCCGGTTGGCAGTTCTAAAAACACCGACCCCGCCCCTTCGTTTTGTTGGGTTAAAATGCCGTCTTTGCTGTCATTGGTGTAAAAATAATTGGAAGAAGTGGCGTCGCCATTTACGAGGAGGGAGAGTTTCACGGCACTTGTTACGCTCGTGTTGCGTTTGCATTTAAGCACGGCGAAATACGTGTTGTTGGCTTGTATGATATTTAATGCCGGCGCGGTCACGCTTGTTGCGAAATTCCCGGTGGTGATATATCCGGCGCCGGCCATACCGGCAACGGGGCCTTGGGGGCCGGTGGGTCCCGTGGGACCGGTGGGACCGATTGCGCCCGTGGGACCAGTTTCACCGGTGGAGCCCAGAATACCGTCAATCCCGCGTGCGCCGGTGGGACCTGTCACGCCGGTAGGACCGGTTCCACCAGTCACGCCCGTAGGTCCGGTTCCACCAGTCACGCCGGTAGGTCCGGTTCCACCAGTCACACCCGTAGGTCCAGTTCCACCAGTCACGCCGGTAGGACCGGTTCCACCAGTCACACCAGTAGGTCCGGTTCCACCAGTCACGCCGGTAGGTCCAGTTCCACCAGTGACACCAGTCACACCCGTAGGACCAGTTCCACCAGTCACACCAGTAGGACCTGTTCCACCGGTGACACCAGTAGGTCCGGTATATCCGGTTGAACCAGTACACCCAGTACCTCCGGTGCAGCCGGTTACACCGGTGCATCCAGTCGGACCGGTTCCACCTGTACCACCAGTAACACCAGTTGGACCAGTCGGACCAGTATAACCAGTTGAACCGGTGCATCCAGTTACACCGGTTGGCCCGGTGTCACCCTTTCCCGCAAATGCGCCGTCTTGTCCCGTGCACCCGGTGCATCCAGTGGGCCCTGTATCACCAATTTTCCCCATTTCTATTGTATATCCATACCTACCAGTAGGACCAGTAGGACCCGTGCTTCCTTGACTCATTTAATTTTGTTTTGATTATTATTATATATTATTATCTATTATTTCTAATACTTTTCTCTTCACAAAACCCAAAACCCAAAAACCAAAAACCGTATAATGTGTGTAAAGAGAGAGGAAAATATAGTATGTATATATATATTAGAATATAAGACATATAATCATAAAACCGCATAAAAACCCAATATATCCATTTACCTCATTTACCCAATTTACCCAATAAAACATAATGTCAGGAAGCGGATTTCACATATTTGTAGAGTCAAAGCCTAAATCAAGTGCGTCAGACCACACCCAGTTATTAAGAAGCGGCGTCATCAGTCAAACAAATTACAATGTTTTACACGGACAAACCTACAAAAAATATTACAGCAATTACCAACTGAAAAATGACCATTTGAACCGTAAATGTAATTTACAGAATTGAATACAAAGAAACCAAGAAACCAACAAACCAACCAATTCAGTGTTTATAAAAAAAATTGATTTGCTTTTCTTTGTGTAGTAGATAAGCAAATCAAGAGAATTCAAGTCAAAGTCAAGTTCTAAAACCATGCTTCCATTTATGATTTATCCCACCGAACAGTTCTACAAGATGTTCTACAACGACATCCGTTACGACGATATGTATTGTGGCTTTTCCCATGTTTCCCGCCGCGAATTGTATGCCGATGATATTGAAGACGGTAATGATATTGTATTGAGTTTCACATTTTCCGCAGGTATTCCCACCTTTAATGACGCCATTGCCATTTTCAAGTATTTATACGATAACAATATATGCATTTGTAAATACGCCATTATTGACATTGAAAAATACCCCACATCGGTGTTAATCTTTGTGGATAAACTCACCAATTCAGAGGAATCAAATGCGTGGTTTTCGGAGTTGTATACAAATGGAACAACCACAACGGATACCCTGCTTCTTCCGTCGCAGTGTAGCGTAAGTGTTGTGTATCAAGAATATGTATATTACCAGAATGAAGACCCCGACCGATACAACAATGATACATTTCTGAATGCGGAATCTCAACAACAACAAGCCCAACAAAATCAAGAACAACAACAAGAACAACAATCTCTACACGTCCAACAAAACCAAGAAACCCCCAGCATCAACCAATTTCAAGACACCACCATACAACCCGAAACAACCGCAACAACCGAAACTAAAAAAATGATAAAAAAGTTGAAGAAAATGATACAAAAATTACAACACAGCGACATTAAAACACTTCAAAAGAACATTGCTGAAATTCAGGAAAACATCACAACAATCAGCAAGAAATTGGAAACCCAAGAATCTCATATTGAAAAAACAACCGAATTTATTACACTTTCAATGGAAAAACTGGCAAAACAAACCCGCAAAATTCAAAAAATAAAGAAATTGGATGATATAGAAACCAGACTTACGAAAATGGAAGAATGGGGATTTAGAATCAACCGGAGAATGAATGAACACGACTATGAAATACGGAAAATGGGACGCCAATTTTATGACGAATGGGAACGGGATTTGATTTGGACGGACATTAACAAAGAAAGCGACGAAGATTATGGTGAAACGGAATATAATGAATACACTTCAACATATGGAAAAAAAACACGGGAAATATTGGTAAAATCCGCACTTGACTTGATAGATGATTATGATTCGGAATAATCCTTCAAATCCTACCGGTATCCTTTGTCCCCACCTCCTCCTCCACCATAACCCACCACTACCACCGGTATCCATCATCCTACAAGTATCCATCATCCTACAAGTATCCATCACATATTAATCCTCCACCTCCCTTCCACCAAATCATCGCGGAGCGGAGGGGGCATGGGGGACCCTTCCCCCAAAGCAACTAAATATGGATGTCACGCCTTCTGAAACGGAGGCAATCACCGAGGTTGGCGTCGGGATGGCATCCATAAACTTTTTTTTCGCACTATCAAAAATATCGGCGTCAAGAAACCCCGTTCGGGCTTGTTCCCACGTTTGGCGTGGTTCTATTTCTACGGGGTTTCCTTCTTCGGCACGCAACACCGTTTCAAGGCGCGCAGTTATTTCACACAGGGTTCGTGCCGCCGTCAAGTCCAACTTTTGCTGTATTTCAATCTCTCTACCGCTCATTCCTGCGGGTGTCAAAATGGAAAACACGCCTTGTTTGGGTTCATTCTTTACATACATTGCGTGAATGTCCATATACGGCGACGGCGGGCGGGCGGTGCTTGGTGCCGTCTGTATAAGCGGGGATTGCATAAGCTTAGAACAATAATTCACAATAAACACCCCTTTTTGCGTTGCGTGTTTCCTAACAATGAAGGGGTTGTCATACAAATACGACTTCACTAAATTTTTATTTAATTCGGGGTGATACCACGACACCACGTCATACGTGCCGGGGTCTAACAAACTCTCAATGGTGCGTTTCATCACCACGTCAAACCCGCCAAAAAAATCAATCCATTCCTGGAATTCAAAGGCGCTAATAAATTTGTCTCGGTCGTCATTGACCACCTTTTTCAAAAAGTCAATTTCGGTCGCCAGCAAGTTTGTGTGCAGCCGCAACGCACCAAAAAACATGTTTTGCTGGACGAACAAATTATCGCTGCCAAACGTCTTTTCCCAAAAAGCGCACCCCGATGTATCAGAAATGATGTTTGCGACATCCAGCCGGCTGGATTGCGTCATTTCTCTCTTCAATTCAAGCAGCACCTTTAATTTCTTCACCATTTGCGCGACTTGCCCGCTTATTTTTTTGATTTTCTTGGTGTAAATGATTTTCTTCAACATGTTTGCGTCGCCAACATCGGACACCAGTCGCCGGATTTTTGTCAATTTGCGAGAAATGTCGGCCAAATAATTGTCCACAACGGGGTTATTTTTCATACGCTGACTGCCGACAATTTGGTCTTGGAGAGAAACCAGCAACGCAATTTCATTCAAAATTTCGCCGTTTATTGTTTCTAAACGGCGATACAGTTCCACGGTTTCATACAATTCCCGGATGATTTCTAAACTGGCGACAAGTGCTTTTCCGGGGTCCATTCATTACTCGTGCCGATTACTTGTGCCTATTACTTGTGCCTATTACTTGTGCCAGTGTTTATTTATGTATTTATGTATTTATGTATTTGAAATTGCGCGTATGTATTGTATATTGTAGAGAGAATGTAAAAAATCAATATAAAAAAATTGAATAAAAACAACAAATCAATACAAATACAGACAAAAACACCAAGTAAATTTAAATAATGGTTAGCATTGCCTGCACACGATACAATAATTCAACGTGGAGCGAAAATGTGGAATGGCGGCGCCAAAATAATATGTTGCACGGGTGTATATATGGGTCGCCACAACAAATGGCGCCGTGCGTGCAATTCAATTCGTGGGTCTTTATAATTGAAATGAATAATCAAACAAATAAAATAATGGGGGTGGGGTTGGTGCGAAATAATACATTACCTACGTGTAGGCGGTTTCAAGTGTATAACGATGGGAATTACAATCGTTATACCTATATGGGAAAACGGCGGATAGACCGCACTGAAATTGACGAAAATCGGCACACCCGGATTATATTTGAGATATTGGACACGTTATTATTTAAAGGGGCGTGGCATTCTAAACGAGGCGGCGGCATAACCACCTTTCCAAAATGGATTTTAGATATTATGCGGCGGCAACAAAAAAACAACGAATTTATATTGGTTCGGTGTTTTATCGCGTTGTTTGGAGAAATGAGACCAATACCAAGGGCGTCTTTAAAAATAACAAAAACAACAAAAACAACAAAAACAACAAAAATAAAAAAATTGATTTCGTTAAACACACAACAACAATAACAACAATATCCTAAGATAAAAAATCAGGAAAACACGAATGACAACATCCTTACAACTGTCTCTTGCCAACGAATTCATTTCAAGCAACAAATACAAAACCCTGTCCACGAGTTCCATTGAAGTCCACAGTAATTTATGGAACATCTTGTTCAGTCCTCTACTTGAAATGACGCCCCAAGAACGCGAACGCATCTTCATTGAATGGGATAATACTTATGTCAAAGCATTTACATATGCCATAATGTGCGATGATACAAAATATTACGCTACAAATTATAAAAACACCACGAAAAACCTGGATATTGAATATAGAATTTGCCTCAACTTTGTAATATTTTTGTATCATTGAATCATTGAATCATTGAATCATTGAATCATTGAATCATTGAATTTGAATATAAAACACAAAACACAAAACACCGACACACACACACACACACTTTTTTATTCCCAATTACACCGTTAATATTCATACAATTCTTGCGTCACCAATGTAAAAGACCAGTCATTTCCGTGTAAATTCACAACATATCCTTTATCATCTTTCAGCGTAACCCGCAACTTATTGATAACAACCGGCCCAAAATAGGTGCGTTCATTCAGCATCAATGTCGGCCCGTAATCCGTGAAGGCTTGCCCGATGGAAAGGGTTTGTGTTCGCAGTGGTATAACCGCAAACACGTCAGAAGTGGTAGGCCCCAATTCCCGGTCCTTGGTGTTGTTTCGCCGCGACGCCATAATCTGGTTGATGGAATACAGCTGCGCCTGTGTCAAGCGACGAGGAACCGACGGAACGTACGTCGGCACGCTCAGGGTGGCTTTTATGTTCGGCTGGCAAATGTATGGAATGTCTTCATTGTAATACGACGGAACGCTGAGTTGCGTGTCCACGGACCCCACATTCACCATGCCGCTGATTACCCGGTTGTTATTGAAATCGTCAATGGTCAAAATGAAATACTTGGGGCCGTATGGGTCCACAATTGCTTCCGACGTCAGCGTGCCCGGTTCTTCCTGTCCCGTATTACTGGCCGTGAGCAGCGTGAGCGCCGGCACATCATACACCATGCCATACAGCGTAAAACTGTTGGTGCTTTCCACGCCCGACACGTTGTTGCTGCGAAACCCCAGGACCCACCCCAGATTGTTATTTAATTTCGCGGTTTTTTTACAGCCCCCCGGCGGCTCGTCCGATGCCGCGTCATAAAACGTCACCCGTATTACATTGAGCGTGTGGTTGTAAATCGTGCATTTCCCCGTTGTTTCGTTGTATGAAATGTCAATCTTGTTGTTCAAATACAGGTTGGCGACGATTTGGGCTTTTATGGCGGCAATCAATGTCAACGGCTTGTAAATGCCGCTCGCAATTGTGATGGTTTGCTTGCCGTCTATGCCGGTGCCTAAATCCACATACATAACGTTGTTGCCGGTGGATTCATCCAAGGGATACCACGTGTACGGAATGTTTATGGAATACAACTTTATAGAGGTGACGTTTACCAGGGGTTCGGTCAGCATGATTGTAAAACTGGACGACGACGTGGCGGAGGTGGGGTCATTGCTGTACGGAAATATGGCTTGGCGAAACTGGCTGTCCACATTAATGATGCGGGAAATCGTGTTGCGCAGGGTCGGGTTGGTGGTTCCTTGCGAAATCGGAACATTGTAGGAATTCACCACCCCTAGCCGTTCTCTCTTCATTTGATAGTGCTCGTTTTCATCCCGTGAGATTTGGACCTTGTTTTCACGGCTGGTGTATTTCTGGGTGGCGGTGGGGTCATCCAAATACTGTTTGCGCTCCCACGCCAGTTGTTGGTCGCTGCGGGCTAAACCGGCGTCGGGGTCGGTTCGCAATCCCATAATATCCGGGGTCACGCCGACACGAAAGCCGTTGTCGTCGGTTTCTAATGCCGGGGGTTGCGCCCTTCTATTGTTGTTGTTATTGTTGTTGTTGATGCCGTCGTATGTCTCGGTTTCGCTGGTCACGGGTATTTTTTCTAATTCGTCAATCAATCTCTCTTGGACGTCGTTGAAAAACTCCGAAATGGCGGGGTTTATTTTTTGGTATTTAGTGATTAAGCGGTCGGTCGCATCAATGATGTCGTCTTCGCTGACTTCGTCGTTATCCAAATTTAATAATTGCAGCAAATCAATCGTGGTGTAGTGGTCAATGTTTGTATCAATGGATGACATAATTATATTTGGTTTTTGGTTTTGATTTTGGTTTTGATTTTGATTTTGGTGTTGGTTGTTATATTGTTATGGTATTTTATCTCTAATCTTTTTACTCTCTCTCTAATCTCTAATCTCTCTCAAACAAAAATCCATCCATCCATCCATCCAAAAATCAAAAATCAAAAAATTTTATTAAAAAACAAGGTTAATACCCCTTGAAGAATGGCAAACGCAACCATTACGTAAATGATTTTAATCCAATCCATAGAATTTGGCAAGGACAACTTTATAGAAGTGAGGGTGTTTTGGGGGTCTTTACTCCATTTTCCAATATTATAATGAACCAGGTTTTCAGCGAGATTTACAAACAAATACGCCAAAAATGATATGAATACTAAATGAAGCGCCGCATTTTTACGATTAAACCACCACATTAAAGTTTGTGTATTGTATGAATGTATTTATTATGTATTATGTAAATACAAAATACAAAATACAAATCTCTCCCTTAGAATTGTTTTGTTTTGTTTTGTTTTGTGTTGTATTATATTATATTAGACACGACACGACACAAACAAAAACAAAAACAAAAAAATGGAAATTATATATTCACAGTGGTTTAGTGGTGTGGTAGTGATAGCAATTGTTATATTTTTAATTGCCGCCGGCTATAACCCCGTGCTATGGATTTCATTTTTCTTTTTATTGTTTATTCTTGCCAGCATTTTTTTTGGGTATGGCTCCAAAGAACTCCACGCTTTATTTTACGAAAGTGTCGGATTACCATATATTCCCCGTATTTTTAATGTATATGTTATTAGTATTATTTTTTATGCGTTAGCACTTTATATTGCTTATATAATAAAGTATTAGTTTGATAATTCTATTCTATCCAAAATATAAGTTAAAAAATGAGTATTCCAGGACTAGGAAGTTTGCCTGTACCACCACTAGGAGGCTTGGCACCAAAGCCAGATTTACCAAAAACTCCGTCAATAGACCCAAAAAAATTAGGAGAATTCGCCGCCACATTTGTAATACTTTCAATTATTATGGGCATTTCGTATGCTGTAACCAATAAATCTGGATATGAATTATTAAGTATTTTAATCATTACGGCTGCTTTGTTTTTTGGGTTTGCGCCATACATATATCGGTGTTTTATATTTTATAAATACATAAATATGTGCTTACCGCGGTGGGCATACGCAATTGCTTCAATGATGTTGTGGGTATTCGCTCTGTTTTTATACAATAAAATACCGACGGATTGAAAATATTATTTTTATTATATAATATATAAATCCATTTCTATTCAACAAAATGTCTAATTTTATGATGGGAAATATGTTTTCACGGGCTAGAAATAATGCCGCCAGTATGTTGCGATTTGTCGGGTTGAGAAACGCCGCCCCTTCTAATCCTAATCCTATTCCTAATCCTATTCCGTCAAAAGAAGAAATAGAATCTACTACCAAACCATTGGAAAAAGAACCTGCGGCTGTGCCTAGTGCGGAGGTGCCTAGTGAAGAAGTATCTGAGGCGGTACCTAGTGCGGAGGTACCTAGTGAAGAAGTATCTGCTGCTGTGCCTAGTGCGGAGGTGCCTAGTGAAGAAGAACCTCAGGCGGTGCCTAGTGAAGAAGAACCTGCGGCTGCGCCTCCTAACCCCGTCGCCGCTCCCAAAAGATATCCCAACGAATCCAACGCCGCTCGCAAACGCCGTGAAAGAGAAGAAGCCGCTGCTCGCCTGAAAAAATAAAAATAGAAAATTGAAACAACCATATAACAATAATCGGGTTTTACAATTATGACACCCGATTATTTAGCAAATTTACACTTTCATCCAAGAGATGCCCGCATCAAATTTTACGAAGGCCCGCACATATACACGGTGGATGAAGGCACCGGACAAGGCATGGACGGCGTGAAATTCACGTCCGTAACCACCTGGAACCACCATCACTTTGAAGAATTTGACGCAAATAAAATCATAGACAACATGATGTCGTCAAAAAACTGGCCCAACAACAAATACTACGGCAAAACAAAAGACGAAATAATGGAACTATGGGACGCCAACCGGGATGCGGCGGCAAGCGCCGGCACTAAGATGCACTACAACATTGAGTGTTTTTACAATAACGCGCTGGATGCTGCCGCACTGGAAAACCCGGACATTGAGTTTCAGTATTTTCTGCGATTTCACGAAGACTGGACTGCGCCGGGGCGATTGTTGCGCCCGTATCGCACGGAATGGACCGTGTTTCACGAAGAAGCCCGTCTTACGGGGTCCATTGATATGGTGTTTGAAAATTTGGACCCCGCCACGGGTGAGCCGGATGGAACGCTGTCCATATATGACTGGAAACGCTGCAAAGAAATTGTTAAATCCAACGCATTTGGGAAGTTTGCCACGACGCCGGAAATCACGCATTTGCCGGACACAAACTACTGGCATTACTGCCTTCAATTAAACACCTACAAGGCGATACTGGAAGCCAAATACGACAAAACGGTGACGGACTTGTATTTGGTGTGCCTCCACCCCGAAAATAAAAATGGGTCCTACATACGCATCCGGGTGGTGGATTTACAAGAAGAGGTGGGGGCAATGCTGGCAAGTCGCGCGTTGTCGTTTCAAAACCAAGAACAAGCATCAGAACCATAAGAACCAGAATGATGAAAAAAATCAAAACAAAGAAAACAAAAAGAAACAACATAAAAATAATAACTATAAAATTAGTAAGCAAACCCATTTTACGCGCGCGCACCCCATTATGAACACCACACTACTATATGACTTGTTTTACATAACCGGCGTAATCACACTAGGCATCGGGATAGCGTCATTGCTGTCCACATTTTTTATTTTAGAGCCAATGAAAAGTTATTGGCAAGAATTAAAAAACGCCGCAAATGAGGCGGCAAACGCATATGAAATGAAATATTACGACGAATATGACGCCTTGCTGGATGAAATGGCAGATAAAGGCGACGGCGGGGACCTAAGCCCCGATGAATTAAAGGCGCTGTATAAAAAGACGACCAAGGACACGCTGCCGTCCAATGGCGACATCATTATGTGCTACGACGCCGTTACAGAGTCATTTGGCTATTACTGTAAAACCGGCATTGTGCCGTATAAATATTTGGAAACGGTTTGTCGCAAGTATTGCGTGGAGCATCGGTGCCTGGAACTGTATGTGGATATTAGGGATGAATATAAAAAGGCGGTGGATAAAATCCAAAAACGGTTGTTTCCTGATTCAAATGACAATAACAACACGACTGCGACTGATACTGCGACTGTGTCTGATACTGCGACTACTGCGAATGACAATAACAACACGACGACTGCTGCGACTGCGACTGACAATAAAGACACGAGTGCTAGCGGCGTTGCGGCAAACACGGTGTTTGCAAAATTCAAGTCATACAACCGGTCTGGCACGGCATTGAACAGTAAAATGTCAAAGGCCGACGCACAGGCCGAGGCGGAACGCTTGTTGAAAAGCGACGAAGGCGCAATGCACATTTTAAGGGAACGGGCAAACCGGTATTCTTATCGTGGGAAAATAGAGGATTTTGACACGCACCACCCGTCCTATTTGGCGGGTTTAAGAATGAACGATGAGGAAAAGCGGCGAAAGGCGGCGGAAGAAGAAGCGGCCGCTGAGGCAGCAAAGGCGATGAGTTGGACGGAATATAAAAAACGGATGGCACTGTCCCAACAATAAAATAATGACAATGACAAAGCGTAAATCGGGTTGTTTTATTATTCGCGTGTATATATATATAGAAAAATGACCGGCGGTGGGTATGTTACAGTAAAACGGAATACATTAGAAACAATACAAAATGGCGGTAAAAAAGATGAATTAATTGATGTAATTGAGAAAAAATTGCAGCGGTTTGATAATTTAATCATAAAACATAAAAACGGCCAAGCATTGACAGAGAAGGAGCAAGAAGATTTGCTGAAATTGACACCGCAAGTATCGTCGGCAATTGTAACCATTTCAAAAGTTGCGAGACGGCTGATTAAAACAAAAACAGGGTTTCAAAAGGGCGGCAACGGCGACGCAAATAACCCAGATGTAATTGCCACAACTGTTTCTGCCGTCACAAATGTCACGGCAGAAGAACAAGGACAACAAGGACAATCATCGGCTGACGCATCTGAAAACCAAAACCAAGACCAATACAACCCCCAAGGCCAAGGCCCAGACGACAAAGGCCCAAACCAAGGCCAAAAAGAAAACCCCGATAAAGAGAAATTGATGCAATATTTAAATGAATTAGAAAAAAAACAGCAACAACTGATTGAAGAAGGTGAAAAGGGGATTCAAACGGCGTCAGAAGATGCGCAGCAATTGAATGATTTAATCAACGAAATAAAAACGGCGCTAATGAACGAAAACAATGAACCGGTAAAATATCCGGACTTGGGTAATGCGGTGCTGAATACGGTATCAAACGCAATCAAAAAGATAAAGGATTGGTTTAACAAATTATTGGGAAACACCAACAAGGGCGCGGCCGACCGATTAAAAAGCATTCTTAAACTGCCGGAAGGGAAGGAGGAGGGAGAACACACGTTGAAAGCAGTAGATGAAACGACTAGCAAAATAGATAAAACAATTAATAAACATTTTAAAACGATTGCGAATTCGGGCGTTGAAACTATATTAAATGCGTTTAGTTTGGTTCCGGGAATAGGGACGACACTGCAATTATGGCGACTTGTGCACAGTGTTATTAACATGATTACCGGAACAATTGATAAAACAAATGAATTGAAAGATACAGCAGTAAATGGTAGTGAAGAAGTAGCAAAAGCAGTACAAGAGGATGCGAAAAAGGCTGGTGCTGATGCTGGTGCTGATGCTGGTGCTGATGCTGGTGCTGGTACTGGTGCTGGTGCTGGTGCTAATCCTGATGCGACTGGTTCTGAAAATACTATTGATGCGAATACTGGTAATGGTCCTGTTACTCCTAATCCTGTTACTTCTGGTACTGGTACTGGTACTGGTACTGGTACTGGTACTGGTGGTGCTAGTGCAATTGTCGGCGGTGGAGGCAGAAACAAACACAGCCGCCGAAACAACATACAAGACGTGAAACATTTTACACGCCGATTAAAATCAGTTGAAGAATACCGGCGTGAATACAACAAAGCAAAGCGCGAAATAAATAA
>JACCDQ011638293.1_pt1 | contig 20536 bp, 17 predicted proteins | sample 7446031 | NCBI WGS metagenome assembly JACCDQ01 (sample SAMN15323442, study PRJNA562643) | freshwater metagenome | isolation source: river surface water | place: USA:Blue River Watershed | collected 2017-08-17
CTTGACTGGGAAGTCTCAGCAGAGGCACTAGAAGACAATATTGAGGGTGGTGCTCTTGAGGATCACCTAGTACGTCTTATGACTACTGCTTTTGGTAATGACATCGAGGATCTAGCGATCAACGGTGACACTGCTCAGACTGGAGACGCATTCCTTGGAATCATGAATGGTTTCAACAAGCACATTGCAGCAGATGGCTTCGCTCACGAGGCTCTAATCTCTGCAGGTGCAGACTGGACCACAGACGACATGCAGAAGCTAATCCTAGCCCTGCCTCGTCGTTACCGTGCTCTTCAGAGTGGACTTAAGTTCTACGCAGGAACCGATACCTTTGCAAACATTGTAAAGAACAACGGTACTGTTTGGGATTCAATCGGTTCAACTGAGGCTGCTCGTGGATCATACCTAGGAGGAATTGACCAGACCGTTGGTGGTGCTCGTCAGACTCGTGTTCTAGGTGTTCCAGTGCTTGAAGTTCCTTACTACCCTGCAGACTATGTAGATATTACATTCCCTGCAAACCGTATCTGGGGATTCCAGCGTGACATCACTGTCAACCGTTTCTACGTACCAAAGAAGGACACAATTGAATACACCGTATTCGTCCGCTTTGGCATCAACTGGGAAGAGCAGGACGCAGTTGCATTTGCAACTAAGACCGTCTCCTAATAAGTAGATAACACCCATTGAGGGGGGGTAGGGATAATACCCTGCCCCCTTCTTTTAATTTAATGCTATAATTAATAAGACAAGGAGGAATCATGTCAGAAATTATCAATGATTCAAATGATGAGGTTCTTGCAGTAGAAGAAGCTGTAGAGACTCCTGCTGAGATCAATGAGGAAGCAGTTGTAGAAATTACAGAAGAAGCTGCTCCTGTTGTCGAAGCACCAAAGGCTGAGAAGCCTAAGAAAGAAAAGGCTGCAAAGGCAGACAGCGAAACTGTTGCCCTATTTGCAGAAAGAAACATCAGCTGGTCTGGCGTTGGCTCACTTAAGGCAGGGTACAACATTGTATCCAAAGAAGATGCAGACAAGTGGCTATCAGGCTCTCTAAAGGTTAGAGTAGCGACACCAGAAGAAATTGCTGCGAAGGTGGCAATTAAGTAATGGAAATTCTTAGAGTCCCACCATATCCAATTGTAACTACCTGGGATGTGCCAGATGCCAATCACGCATACCTAATTCACGTTGAGGATGTGGTGGACCACTCTATTGAAACCCAAGAAGTCACTTCCGATGCAAACTCACAAATAACATACACCTTGCCAAGGTCAAAAGTCCAGTTTGACCGTGACTTTGCCTTCATGGTATATGATACAGATATCAACGGAGAGGTGGTCGTAGAGTCAAACCTGACAATCTATAGACCATACGTAGACCCAAACAAGCTTGGAACAAATGCTACAGAAGTAGAAGACTATAAGCACTGGGAAATTATTGCTCGTGCAATCATGGACTCTTATCTTGGCAACGACTCAGCAACAGGAGAAGGCTTCTATAACCACAAGCTGATTGTTCAGGGGGTAGGAGAAGGAACAGACTACTTCCCAATCTGGCATAACCCTAAGCGTATCCTTAAGGTATACGAAAACAACGTGCTTGTGTATGACGCAGACGATGCAGAAGCAACAACTATACAGTTCTCAATTGCTTCTAATAACTCAGCAATCGTAAAAACTATCGATGGTTCATTTAATAGGTTTGAGAATGCTCCACAAAGACTTCCACTTGCTTCGGGAGACCTAAACTATTATGGTAGATCAGGAACATCTTTCCCTAGAGGCTACGACTACACATTCATACTTGATGTAGGCTACAAGGCAGTTCCACCAGACGTTGAGAAGGCAGCAATTATGCTAATTAACGACCTGAAGTGCGGAAATAATGAATATTGGAAACGGTTTGTTACGCAATACAATACAGATCAATTCAGTATTAAGTATGCACCAGAATTTTTGAAGGGTACTGGTAACCTCATTGTCGATAAGATTCTAGACGGATATAAGGGTAATGTAATTAAACCAGGAGTGATCTAATGCCTGGTTGCGAATCGTCAGTAGACTTCATCTTCCCACTATCTGTAGATATCTATTACCCCATTGTTACACAAGAGGGGTATGGAGATATTAAAAGACAGTGGGTATTTGACCGTACCGTTTCTTGCTATTTCTCTAATCCAGGAAGTTCTACCAAGGAAGATGTTCTTCCAGAGGCAAAGATCATTATCGATACAATGATTGTTGGCAGAATGCGTTCAGACATTACTCAATCGTCTAGAGGAGTATACAGCTCGCTAACCAATATTCTTCTGACAAATATCCGTGACAGAAACGGCGTAGCCATCTATAACGAATCGTCTGGTCCAAGGGTAGGTCTACCAACCATCTTTGAAGTTGCAACATTTGTTCCAACAGTGGGTCCTATGGGAACTACAGAATTCTTCAAGGCTGTTCTTAGACGATCCGAGAACCAGGCGGTCACGATATGATAAATGCAAAATTTGATGATACAAAATTCTTTGTAGAAATGACAAACATCGTCAGATACGCAGAGGGATATCTTGAAGGTGTCCATGCTGGTAAACAGACAATGCTAAATAAGCTTGGAAGAGGCATCAGGGAAATCCTAGAGGACTTTGTAGACGCTCAGGCTAGAGTCGATCCCTCTAGGTTGCATCACGTTTACGAATGGTATCAGTCTGGAAACCCATCAGCAAGATTGTTCGAGATATCATATGTTGCAACAAATGGTGGTATATCGTTTAATTCTACATTCTCACAATCAAGGTCACACTCTAATGGCTCAACTACTCCATTCTATGATAAGGCAAGAATTATGGAGTCTGGGATGCCAGTAACAATCACTCCAAAGAAATCAAAGGTTCTTGCATTTGAAGATAATGGCGAAACAGTTTTTACTGCTGGTCCTGTAAATGTAGATCACCCAGGTGGTGAGGATGTACGTGGATCATTCGAAGAGACTGTTAACACCTTCTTCAACAACTATCTGACACAGTCTTACCTTTACGAAAGTGGCTTTAGTAGACACATGCAAAACCCAATAGACTTTAAGACTAATCTTGCAAAAGCAAAAACTGGTGGAAAATCAGCAGGTATACAAATAGGGTATAATTGGATAGTAAAGGCAGGTGACAAACTATAATGACTAGAACATCAATTTCTAATACTCCAGCACTCTGGATAAACCATTATCTACAGGAGAAGCTAGTAGACCTTGGCTTTGAAACAGTCCCATTCTTTCCAACTACTCCATCAACAATTAATGACCTAACAGAATTCTTCCCACAGGGTGGAGTTATGTGTACATATGACAGAATGATTAGACTTCGTAGATCTCCATTCCCACACATCAAGACAGAGCAACTACTTTATTACTTCTATGCCACAGCAGAGAACTCAGTCTTGAACATGGTCAAGATAACAGAAAAAGCATTCAGACTCCTTGATCGTGAAGACGAATCTGCAGAAGAACTTAATTCTTGGCAGGTAGGAAAGACAATAGTTGTAGACGGAGAAGAGCTACAGTCTAACTTCAAGTTCCATAGATTTAGAATCTTTCAGTTGCAAGAGACTAGAGACGTTATCAATTTTGCAACAGCAAAGACATTCGGTGGCAATAAACTAATTGTTGAATTTGAATACCATCTCATTGAAGATATCAACTAGCATAAACGTGTGCTATACTATTAATGAGGAAACAAAGCCCCTCTATTCTATAAGAAAAAGAGGTGACTAAATATGGCATATACACGTGGAGATTCCGCACAGATTATCGTTGGTGCTGCTGCATTCTTTGTTAGCGACGAGGCTACTACAGCCGAACCTGATTTCACATCAGGGTCAGACTACAAGGACACAGTGCAAGACGCAACTGGATGGACAAACGTAGGTTATACCAGCAACGGTCTTGAACTATCATTCGAGCCTGACTTCGGTGAGGTAAAGGTTGATCAGCTACTTGACGTTGCAAAGCTCTTCAAGCAGGGCATGAAGGTGAGTATGAAAACAGCATTTGCTGAAGCTACTCTAGAAAACCTTCTAATTGCAATTGCACAGAACCCAGCCGATCTAGTTGACCACAGCGAAGGTACTACACCTGCAGTTGTTGGATCAGAGATCGAAATGAAGTCTGGTGAACTTGGAGAATACCCTCTGGAACGCAAGGTTATCGCAATCGGTGCATCAGAAGAGGCAGGTTCATTAGTATCAGGAGCTACAGCCGCACAGCGTGTTTACACTGCTTACCGTGCTCTTTCAATTGAAAGCGTTACAGTATCAGCTAAACGTGACGAGGCTACCATGTTCGAAGTTAACTTCCGTCTACTACCCGATGAAAACGGAGTTTACGGAAAGATTGTTGACCGTACATACTAATAACTAAATAAGTAGACTGCCCTGGCTAAAACAGCTGGGGCAGTTTTACTTTTTGCGGTATAATTAAAGAATGCCCACGCAAATATATAAAACAACAACTGTACAGACAGTCTATGGTGAGAACGTATACATAACACCACTAAAGATAAAATACATGAAACAGTTCATGGAACAGTTTGATCAGATTAAAAACTCAACTAATGATGTAGAGTCTATAGAGGTGCTGACACAATGCTGCCTTGTAGCAATGCAACAATACTGTCCAAAAATCAAAACAATAGAAGACCTGGAAGACACTTTTGATATGGACTCTATTTATGCCATAATAAATTATGGAGCTGGAATTAAGCTAAACAAGCCAAATGAAGATGTCGTAGAAGAAGCACCTAAAGCTAAAAGCGAAGGTGGAAACACATGGGATAGCTTAGACTTAGTAAAGCTAGAATCAGAGGCATTCTTGTTGGGCATCTGGAAAGACTATGAAGAGTTAGAGATGTCCCTATGTATGGAAGAACTAACGGCAATACTAGAGGCAAAAAGAGAAGCGGACTATCAGGACAAAAAGTTTTTGGCAGCAATCCAGGGGGTAGATTTAGATGCACAATCTGGAAACTCCGAAAAGAATCCTTGGGAAGAGATGAAGGCTAGGGTCGCTGCAAAGGTTAGCGGAATTGAAAATAAGGGTGCTAACGATATAACATCATATGTAGGAACAAAGGCACAAAAGTCTGGATTCGGAATCGGCATGGGGCTGTCATATGAAAAGTTAGATTCATAAGCATACGTCTTATGATATAATAAGTATAGTCAAAAGAAGGAGAAACCAATGGCTACAACAATCAATGAATCAAAAGAAATCATGCTGCTAGATGGGACAAAGATCACAGCTCGCCCATTAAAGATTTCACTACTAAAGCAGTTCATGAAGACTTTTGACGGTATATCGGATGTTGCTGAGGACAACGAAAAATCCTTGGACGTACTTCTAGAGTGTGTTGCAATTGCACTTAAGCAGTATGCTCCCGAAACTGAAGGAAAGGATCTTGAAGAGATTCTTGACTTGCCAACTGTCTACGCAATCGTAGAAGAGGCATCAGGCATCAAGCTAGGCGACAACCTACTTCGTGCTTAAAAAATCTAAAGAGGTGTAAATTGAATGGCTGATATCCAATCCAACATTAGAGTCAATATTGACACTAATAGTGCTTTAACAAGCCTTAAAGTACTACAGGCACAGGTATCAGCCTTTCATCAAGAGATGGGTCGCTCTGGTGCTCTAGCTGCATCAGAAATGTCAAAGCTGCAAAACGGCTTGATGAACTCCCTTAATAGATCTGGTCAATTTGATGCCAGAATAAAGACTATCAAATCTAGCACAGAGTCTTTTACAGACTCACTAGAAAAAAATAAATTTTCAATTGGTCAATACTTCAAGTATGCTGGTGCAGCTACAAAAGACTTTGGCAAGCTATTTGGCAAAGAATTCAACACAATCGAGCAGGTGGCTCGTGAACGTGTAAAGAGTCTACAGACACAGTACATCAAACTTGGTCGTGACGCTAATGGTGCTCTAAAAGCAATCTCAATTAGACCACTAAATCTAGATCTTGAAGATATGGCAACAAAGACCCAGATTGCTGCTCAGAAACAACAACTCCTAAACCAACTTCTTAAGCAAGGCTCAACGAACATGCTTAACTGGGGTAAGAATACTCAGTGGGCTGGTCGTCAGCTTATGGTTGGTTTTACCGTTCCACTAACAATGCTTGGTCAAATTGCTGGCAAGACATTTATGGATATGGAAGAGCAGGTTCTTAGGTTCCAGCGTGTGTACGGAGACTTCTCAACAACAGCGGCACAGACAAAGGAAATGACTGTTGAGGTTACCAATCTAGCAAAAGCATTTACCAAGTACGGTCTTGCAGTTTCAGATACAATGGGCATGGCAGCGGATGCTGCAGCTATGGGTAAGCAGGGTGCAGAGCTTCTGGCACAAGTCGAGTCAGCATCTAGACTTGCCGTACTTGGTGGGGTAGACCAAAAGCAAGCACTTGAAACTACCATATCATTGACAAATGCGTTTGGTCTTTCAGCGGACAAGCTCCGTGGGAAGATTGACTTCCTGAACGTTGTAGAAAACCAAACCGTAACATCTATTGAAGACCTTACAGAGGCTATTCCAAAAGCTGGACCTGTTGTCGAACAACTTGGCGGCGATGTAGAAGACCTAGCGTTCTTCCTGACCGCCATGAAGGAAGGTGGAATTAACGCATCAGAAGGGGCTAACGCACTTAAGTCTGGTCTTGCCTCTATTATTAACCCAACCAAAAAGGCATCAGATATGCTTGCTGGTATGGGCATTAATATCGACGGTATTGTTCAAGCAAACAAGGGTGACGTTAAGGGTATCGTAGTAGAGTTTGGAGAAGCACTAAATAAGCTAGACCCACTAAAACGTGCTCAGGCTATTGAGCAACTATTTGGAAAGTTCCAGTTTGCTCGTCTATCAACTCTATTCAAGAACGTCACAGACGTAAATAGCCAAGCTTCTAAGGTGGCAGAACTTGCTGCACAAGGTCCAGAAGCATCTGCAATCCTGGCTCAACGAGAATTGAAGAAGATTGAAGAGTCCCCAATGTTTAAGTTTAAGAAGGCATTGGAAGATCTGAAGACTGAGCTTATCCCATTAGGTGAGCAGTTCCTAAAGGCTGTCACACCAATTGCAAAATTCTTTACAGACCTACTAAAGGGGTTCAACGGTCTTGAGTCTGGGACAAAGGATGTTGTTGGTGTCATCACACTTGCAGTTGCAGGACTAGGTCCAGTCGTTTTGATGACAGTAGGTCTTATCGCCAACGGTATTGCAAACGTTATTAAGGGATTTGCAGCTGTCAAAAACTTCTTTAACAATCTTGGTAGGGGGGCAAGAGATCTAGGCTCACAGACAAACTACATGACTCAAGAGCAGATCGAGGCTGCCTCTGTAGCTGCTGCACTTAACCAAACCCACTCAAAGCTTACACAAACATTTACAGCAGAGGCAGGAGCTGTAGCATTACTACGTTCAGAGCTTAACAAGGCTGTGGCAGCACAACAAGCTTTTGGTTGGACACCTGGTGCAAAGGGAGCAACCAAGGGTCGCAAGAAATTTGCTAATGGTGGAAGGGTCGCAGGTTCTGGCTCAGGAGACACAGTCCCAGCACTACTAACCCCTGGAGAATTTGTTGTAAACAAGCAAGCAGCTGGAGTAGCCACACCATTCCTTGAGGCACTAAACTCTGGACAGGTTTCTGGATTTGCACTTGGAGGTAGAGTCGGAAAGTCTCCAGTAACAGAAAGCACCCCAAGTCAATACGAAAATGTTTTTGCACACATTGCAGAGCCAATCGCAATGAGCCTAGAAGACTTTGCAAAGAGATTGACAGATCTTGGAAAGAAGGTTCCAGCCGACATTCAGAGAAAGCTGGATGCTGGTCTTGGCAAAGCTACTGTAAGAACATACGGTGGGTTCGGTTTTGATACCAGACAGTCGTATAACGATGCAATGAAGACAGGCGGTCCTGGAGTTGTTCCAAAAGACTTCCTAAAAGATTTTGAGGGCAGAGGATTAGACAAGTGGTCAACATCCTTAAAGGTAGCAGGACTAAATATGTCAGAAGTATCAGATGAACTTACAATACTAGACAAGTCTATTACAGATCAAATTAGAAATGCTCAAAAGCTAGACAAGAATTTTGTTGTAACAGACAAAGCAATTGCAGAATTTACTGAAAACGCACTAAAGCCGTTGCGTAAAAACGGAAGTCAACTTGCGGCTGGATTTGACAGAGCAAGAAATACTGTAACTGAAGTTCGTGGAAACGCAACACAGGGTATGTTGTCTGGTGCTGGATTCACTAGAAATAAAGATCGAGGTGTTGGATACTACACTGGTCCAAATGGAGAAACAGTCAAAGCTGGTAGACTTGTAAAAATTGGTGGCGGTGCAAAAGGTAAAACTTCTCGTGGCGTTCTAGGTGGAGCGACAATGGAAGATTTTGTTGTAGACGGAGTCAAAGAGTCTACTGACCAAAAGTCACCGTCAAGAAAAGCTAAAAAAGCTGGAGAGATGATTGGTGTCGGTGCGTTGCAGGGCATCGAAGAGGTGGCAAAGAAAGCAAGAACTACTGTAAGAACACAGGCACAGCAAGATGCACTAATGGTGGCATCAAAGACAAAGGCTGCCTACGGCTCTGATACAACCCTAAAGAATCTTGCCATTCAAAAGAAACAAGCAGAGATGATGGGTGCTAATACAGCATCTATTGAGCAGGAAATTGCTGCCAGAAGAAAAGCCATCGCAGCACAGGTAAAGAACTCTGTTGCTGTAGACGCTGCAACAAGAACTGCAAATATGCAAGCACAAGAGTTTACAGGGTCTGCTCCACTACCTGCTGGGGTACAGGGACCTATTGGACCAAATGATAAGCGTAAGGGCGTAGGCTTTGGATCAAGGGTTGCATCTGGAATCAAGGGTCTTGGTGGAAAGATCATGGGGGGTGGAGTAGGTGCTGGTATGGGAATCGGTATGGCTGGTATGGCTGTAGGAATGATTCCTGGAATGGAGGGCGTTGGCTCTGCAATCTCTATGGCTGGTATGATCCCAAGCCTTCTTCCAATGCTTATGAATCCAATAGGGGCTACAGTTGCAGCTCTAGGTCTTCTTACAGTGGGAGTCATTGCCCTGAACGCAGCAGCAGAAGAAAACAGAAAGAAGCAGATTGCTCTTGGAAATGCCTCTGTAATGTCAGCAGAAAAAATGATTCAGGTATCCAAGGATCTTGGAACTGTTTCTGCAACAGAAGCTAGACGAACTGAACAGACAGCAAAAGCTTCAAACATTGGAACAAAAGACTTAACGGAAGCTATGTCTTATCTAGAAACAGATTCTGGAAAAGCTATGCTATCAGACATAAATACTAAAAAGGAGTCTGGAAAGACAGACGCACAGATCGCTACTGAGACTGTCAACAATCTTTCAAACCTAGTAGCACAAGGAGTAATGAGCCAGGAGATGGCTACAGGAGTGCTGTCTGGTCTTGGTCAAAAGACAGGCATGTCATCACTAACATTCTCTGGAAGAGATCTTCAGGCTGCAACATCTGGAAACGTTACAGGCATTGGCAAAAACCAGGTGGCAAATCTTCAGGAGCAATACGGAGGTATAGAGGTAAAGGATGTTGCAACATATAGAGGAAACATAAGCACCCTGTCATACGAAATGCCAAAGCTTAGAGAGGGTTCTGCAGCAGCAGCAAACGCATACTCTCAAATTGTTGGTCAGGCGGATGTTCTGAACCAAAAGCTAAAGTCTAACGAAATTACTCAAGAAGAGTACAATGCTCAAATAGAAGAAAACAAGAAGCAACAGCAAGCAGTCATGGACCTTATTAATAAGAATAAGGATACCATGGGAGATGCCGAATGGTCAAACACAATGATGACCAACATGAAGGAGACTTTTGGAGAAGATAGCCCTGTCTACAAAACAGCTACCAAGCTGGGAGAGCTTAAAGATAGCGAATTCAAGACAAACATGCTTGTTAATCTAAACAGCGGAACGTTGTCTCCAGATGTTGTAGAAGCGTTTATGAAGCTACAGTCTGACAATAAGAATTTTGATAAAGAGTATACGGCTTCTGTAGGTGTAAATGGTCAAACAGCAACGGACAATCTTGTTCTAAACTTGCTTACTGCAGGTAAAGATTCTGCAGCAATCACAGCAGCTTTGAATATTGTTGCAGACGATCCAGCAGCCATGAACACACTTACTACATTTATTGATAATGCTCAGGGCATGGAGATCGACATAAGCGGAGTTGATGTCACAGACATCGCAGCCTTAAATGCAGCAAATACAGCAATTGGTAAGATTAAGGGTCTTCTAAAAGATGGACCAATCACAATGGAAGTTCTTGCAAAGACAGAGGGCTTCGAAGATGTTCAAATGGATGCAGCATGGTTTAACAGTCTTCCAAAGGAGCAGCAAGCCTTTGCAATTCAGTATTTCCTAACTGTAAAAGAAACAATTTCTGGAGACGAGCTGGACAAGTACATTCTTAGAAAGAGTGGTGCTTCTGCACTTTATGGAACATCTGCAGCAACAAGTATTACACGTCCAGGAGATGAGGCTTATCGCCAAGGGTATCTAAACCAGATGGCGAGTGACCTGACCAAGACTGCAACTACAACTGCGGCAAATAATGGTTCAATTACTCCAGCTGGCGGCGGTGGTGGAGGAGGATCCACAGCACCTACAAAAGATGACAAGATCAATGCTGCTCTATCCATTATGGGTCGTAAAGAAGAAAAGATCAATAAGGCTTACGACGAACGCCTGAAAGCTTTGGACAAGATCCAGCAAGCAAATGATAGAATCAATCAGCAAAAGAAAGATCAGCTAGACCTTGCTGACGCATTGTCAAAGGGTGACATTGGTGCAGCAGCTAGAGCACAGCAACAAGCACGTGAAAATGCACAGTCAGCAGCACTGCAGGAGCAGCGTGACAGAATGACAGCCGCACGTGACGCACAGATTGCATCTCTAAAGGTTAACGGAATGACCAGAGAGCAAATGACTGCCTGGCAAAATCGTCAAGCAGACGCAGCAGACAAGAAGACTCTTGGAAGTTATCACCTAGCGACTGGGGGCATTGTTCCAAAGACACAATACTTCAAGATTGGTGGTCAGCCAAGAGGTACAGACACAATTTCTGCTATGCTTACACCAGGAGAATTTGTTGTAAAGAAGCCAGCTGTAGACAAGATCGGTGTAAACAACATGAAGAAGATTAATAATGGACAACTGCCAAGTGCCAATTCCATGTATAATTATAATATAAGCATTAATGTTAAGTCAGATGCTGATGCAAATGAAATTGCTCAAACAGTTATTGCAAAGATTAAGACTATAAAGAACCAGGGTATGAAGGGAGACAATGCGTAATGGCAACAGTAGATTACATAGACGGAAGAGTCAAGTATAGAAGACCACAGGCTATACTATTTTCAAACAACCCTGGAACATTACAGGCAAATTATACTGCAACTGGAAAGGTTGCCTCACTTGCCTCTGGACTATACACAGTATTTGTGCAAAATGGGGTAGATGGAATCAAGGTTGGGCAGATCGTAGAGAAGACTAGCGGTGATGGTGCTTTTGCAACAGGAGCCACAGTAGTCTCAATAGATACGGAAACATCTGTAGTAACTCTATCACTACAGCACACAACATCTGGCTCTATAGTTTTTAAAACAGGCAGCACTTCATATGTCCCAGATGGTGTAGAGTTTGAAGATTTTATATTTGTATCTGACCATAACAGGTCTCCACTACAGTTCTCACCAGAACGTATAGAAAAAAGAGAAAGAACGGTTAATGGTCGTATGCGATCATATCACGTTGCAGACAAGATGAAGCTATCATCATCTTGGGACGAGCTTCCATCGAGAGCCTACCCACAAGCAGATTTAATAAATCTAACAACAGGAGAGTCTCTTGTAGAACCCTTCACTGTTGACGGCGGTGCAGGAGGCAATGATCTGCTAAAATGGTATGAGGATCATGTTGGTTCATTTTATGTTTATCTAGCATATGATAAATATACTGCATTCGGTAATAACGATGCAGCCTATGGACACATGCACCAATACAACCAGGTAATAGAGATGTACATAGCAGACTTTTCTCACGAAGTAACAAAGCGTGGAAATCTGTTTGACTTTTGGAACGTGTCTATTTCGCTAGAAGAGGCATAACATATGTGGAGTAGTACAGGAAACGTAGTAGAAAACTATCTAGAGACCGAATCAACAATTAGGTCAAAATCTTTGGTGACAGCTGAGTGGAACCTAAATATCATTGACAACGTGGAGGAAATTGGCAATTACCGATTTAGACCAAGCGATGAAGAGTCACAGTTTTACACTCTACCAACAACATTTTTATCAGAAACAGAACTGTCAACAATCAAATATTACCATGGGGCTACAGATGCAGACGTAGTTGTTGACGGAGGGTTTGACGAAAATGACGAACCCCTAGTCTTCACATCAAAGCAAAAGAAGATGAAGTCACTCTTCTCACTCGAAGACTGCCTAGGAAGATTCCGTCCACGTTCTGGAATCAACAAGGTCATGTATTTCGACGGTAAGTATCTGAACCGTGTACACCCAGACATGGCACAGCAACCAAGATTCTACTTCCCTACTCCAAACGATAAGTTTAAGTATTGGACATCATACAGAACAGAAGGACAATCACTACTTCTAGAAGCTACTGTTAAAAAGGTTTATCCAACCGAAACCGTAAACGGCAAATATGTTACAAAAATAAAGGCAAGAGCCAACAGTTTTGCAGCTGGAGAGTATGTATCATTCTCTGGGGTAGAAGAGGTGTCTGGGCTGGATGCAGGATCATTCCTAATCGACTCTGCAAGCTCAAACTACATTAAGATAATTTCAGACAGTGTTCTGGTTTCTGGAACTGCTGTAGATATTGTCGATGGCTTGGCAACAGTGTCTTCTGCAAAGAATTTAGTTCGTGGAATATCGTACAGGTCAGGTTCACAGTTTCTTATCGACGATGCATCTCCATTTGTTGTATATTCTTCAGCTGTCCCAGCCAACCGAATCGTTGTCAAGATGCAGACAAAGGTAGGTGAAATTGACCTAGGACCATACGTAGATGCAGATGGCGTATCTTACGAAGACCCATTCTTTGATAAGGCTGGAAACCGTGTAAAGGCGGTTCCTTCAGACTGGACCATCCAAACATTAAATACTGACAATGAATGGGTGGATGCATACCACTTTGACCCACTAGCAGAGTCACCATTTGACATCCCAACACATGGTCACGTTGAGCTCGCCTATGGACTAGTAGTCCCAGCAGCCACAGACAATGTCACAAACCTCTCAGACATCTTCCTGATTGCAGGAACAGTATCTTCAACAGCAGCACTTCCACTAGCAGCCCCAGCAGGGTATTCATACCTAGTGACTGAGGCTAACGGTCCTGGAACATTCTACGTGGCATACGAAACAGATGGACAGTTTGCAGGGTTTGATACATTTGCTGCAGTCTACAGCTGGTACGTGAGCTCTCAAGAGGTCCCTACAAACACAACTAGCTTTGTTGTAGATTTTACAAATCCAGACAGCTACACTCAAGATGGTGAAACTATCTACAGAGATTTCCAAAACATCAAGGGACTCAGAATTGCAGTCACATCAATGACAGTGGAAGACGCAACATTCGACCTAATCGAAATGTCTCCTAGACTTGCTGCAAACATCACAGACATGACAACAAGCGTGTCTGTGACAAAACATGCATCAGACCTTGGTTCCAGCGGTATGCCAGTAGGTCAGCTACTAGCATCTACAGGATCTATCGATATCTTTGACTTCGATCAATCCTTCAACAGCAATAATGCTAACAGTATTATTAAAGATCTATCTAGCAAGAACTTACAAATAAAGATCTATGAAAGCCTTTTCCCTGGAAACGGAATCGTATATTCTATCCCTATCAAGACTTTGTACGCAGATGGTTTCCCAGAAACAAACAACCAAGACCGTTCTGTGTCAATAACACTGAGAGATATGTTTTTCTATTTCGAATCAATGAAAGCTCCAGAACTCTTAATTCCAAACTGTTCACTTAGTATGGCAGTGTCGTGCCTTATGGACTCTATTGGTTTTTCAAATTATACTTTCAAGAGACCAGCTGGAGAAAAGCAAGAAGCAATCATTCCATACTTCTATGTAGGTCCAGATAGCACTGTAGCAGAAGTTTTGGAGGACCTGGCGGTATCTACACAAACAGCAATGTTCCTTGACGAATACAACAACCTAGTGCTAATGTCTAAGGAATACATGATGCCAAAAGACAGCACTGTTAGACCAACGGACTTTGACTTCATTGGCGATAACTCTGGTCTTGCAAATATTATTCAGATCCAATCAATTGATGATGATGTATATAATGATGGAAAGATCTCCTACGAGACAAAGTACATTCAAAGATCATACTCTTCTTTGTCTCAGGCAAACTATCTAGATTCAGACAAAAGTTGGGTCTATAAGCCTGTACTTCTTTGGGAAGTGTCTCCAGAAGAAAACACAAAATCATGGAATGACGAGTCTGGAAAGCAGTCATCATATACACTAGCGGCAATTCCACTTAGCACAACATTGTCAGCAGAGCTTCCAACGGTAGTCAATGGTGTCATTACAAATAATACAATCGATCTTGGAGAGGCAGTCTACTGGCTATCAAGATACAACGGATACTTCTACTCTAATAGTGAAATTCTAAGATTCGATGCAGTTGAGTATAACGTAGCAGGAGTCGGAAACGTTTGGATTTCAGACGTTGAAGAATATCAAAAGTATTTTGCAAATATTCCATTTGGTGGAAAAATCTACCCAACAGGCATTGTCAGGATCTACTCCGAGCCGTTCTATGATGCATCAACATTAACAGGGCTAAAAGAAGGGGCAGTTGCAAAGCATGGTAGAGGACAGTTTAAAACAGATGTAATGGAACACAATGCAGGACTATCTTCCTGGTGGACAGACCAAAACAACTTAAGAACTATTTTCATGAAGCACACATACATGTTTAATGGTGGAGCTATTCCTGCAACATACCAGAACGTAAAGTCTGGGGTACTAAACACTCTGGGAGTGTCTAACGTTAGAAAGGCAACAACCAACGGTGTTATCAAGAACTTCCTAAGTGCTAGAAATATTAAGGAATCAGAGGCAAATAAAAATGATTCAGTTATTCCTGGAACAATCCAAAGCTCTGCATTAGTTATGGATGGTCCTTCGTATCCTTCTGGGTATAACCCACAGTCATTCGTTCAGTATGTATATAAGCCACTAGAGGACAGATTCTTGCACTTCTCAACTAGAATGAGAATCGTTGGTTCTATGGAAGATGAACGTTCAAAGACTCAAACTCCTATTGGAAACACTCCATACTACAATGTCGATGGAAGAAACATCGGCGGATCTTCTGGTGGCATTGGAATCTGGGTAGATCCAGTAACAAACTGTGGGTACTATCTTGAAATAGTAGCACTTACAGACACAGAGGTAAACGCCTATAATGCAAATGCTCAAGCGATTAACACAATGTTCTTCTACAAGATACAGGCAGACGCTGAGGGCAACGCAATCCCAATTGTCTTGTGGTCTGGTCTAGCCCCAATCATCTGTGACGACGGTAGGTTTACTGGTCAGGGCAGACAGGCAAATGAAAAGAACCCAACTGTATACGATATTGCAATTGAAGTAAATAAGAATGTTGGTGGTCAACAGTCATTTAACCTATATATGAACGACAAGATGATAGGAACTGCAACAGATAAAGATCCTCTAAAAAAGAAATCTAACATCGCACTATTTGTTCGTGGCTCATCCAGAATTATGTTTGAAAATGTTTTTGCAGTTGCAGAAAACTATGCAACAGGAACTGCCACAAATTTAAATGCACCAGTTAGTTCTGCCTTTGGCTTCAAGAATCCAGCAACATCTATTGCAGCAAAGAAGTTTGCAATGAGTGGTGCAATCAAGGATACGGTTCTGGACGGAATTTCTGGAGAGAACGAGCCAAAATACAAGATGTACTTTGAAGAGTTTGGAACAATTATGCGTGAATGTGCATACTTTAATGTTAAATATGATAAAGCATTCCCTGCCCTTTCTGCAAAAATTTCTCCAACATTCAACAACAATCAGGGGTACGCAGTTTCTGGTTTTACAGCAAATGCTTTCGGAGCACAGTTCTTAATCTTTAATACTACAGATACTGTAATGAGCCTTGACAGCGGTAGTGGAAACTATCTAAGAATACAGGGCGTAACCTTTACCCAGAATTCAAGGCATGACTTAACAGTGGATGATTTCTTTGATGACAACGGTGATCTCTCAGATCCAGAGTACAGGTCTGGAAAGGTGTACAATCAGAAATACGCAGAAGCCTATGACGATGTTAAGAAGAATAGGCTAACATATGGAAAGAAAACATTTACTATTAATACACCATATATTCAGTCTCAGGATGCTGCAAAGGACCTTATGCAATGGCTTATTGGTAAAATCATGAAGCCTCGCAAGGCTGTTGGCATGGAAGTCCTAGCAATGCCACACATTCAGCTGGGAGATATTGTTGAGATAGCCTATTCAAAAGACGGCATCGCTCAGATTTCGAATCAGTCCACAGGACGATATGTAGTATACTCTATTGAGTACACCAGAAATAATGATGGACCAACAATGAACGTCCACCTAAGTGAGGTTAAGTAATGGCTAAGAAAAAGATTGTTGTAAAACCAGCAGTTCCACCAAAGAGAGATCGTTCTGCAAAGCAGAAGGTCAAGGTGGCATCATCCAACCTGTTCATTTTTGATGAAAGGGTAGACAATACAGATGCAATGGCAGATGCCATTATCGAGGACATCGGTGGTCAGGAGATTATCAATGTTTCAAGAAATGATCTTTTGAATGGTCAGAACGTTACGTATAGTGTCATAGAAAATCTAGCATCAACACAAAGACAGTTTAACCCTAATGAGCTAGTTAAGCTTCAGTCAACAGATGCAGAATTCTTTGAGTCCTTTCAAATAAACCTAGATACATTTACTCCAAATTATGGAACAGGTCTTGGTGGTCAGATTGTATACGTTGACCCAGAGACTGGCAATATAGTTATTAATACAGTAAATGTTTCTAATAATCTTGTTGTGGAGGTAGAGTTTGTATCATACGCTGAAATATCTTCAACAGACGTTTAGTGATACAATATTATTATGATAACTAATAAAGGCAAAGAAGTAATTTCTAAATACATGGTTGGGCAAACTACAGCGTATGCTTCATACATTGCAATTGGTTGTGGGGCGAACCCAGAACTTCCAGGAGCAGCTTTAGACCCAGAAACACTACAGGCAAAAGACTCCCTAGACTTTGAAACATTGAGAGTTCCTGTAACCTCTAGAGGGTACGTAACAGAAATAGTTGACAGCATTCCTGTGCAAAAGCTAGTGCTTACTGCACAAATCCCATCCGAGAATAGGCACGGTATAACAGAGGTTGGGCTATACCCAGCTATCTCAAACCCAGTAGCCATCAATAACGATAGCAAGTCACTAATAAGCTTTGACATTAATGAAAATTGGTCGAAGGTGGTTTCTGGAACACAGACACTGGTAGAAGAAGGGTCTCTGGGTACGGCTGGCTCAGAAGACATTTCGGCAACACTACCACTTTTTGCAAGCTCAGTAGACAATGTTCTTATTAGTTCTATTAGAGAAATTCACAACGAGGTTCCCAGAAATGGCTTTTACTCTATCCTAGTTCCAGGTCAAATGACTACCTTCACTGGAGACGTTCCATCAGGAGACTACCTGGTTTTGCCAAACCTTGGAATTAACCTATCGAACAGTTCCCCATCTGACCTCCTGAAACTTGCTTTTTCTGTTTTGCCAAATGACGTAAACTCCACCTCAGTTACTGGATATGCCAAAGTTGTTGTAGAGTTTAGTGCTTCTCCAAGCATATCTTCTACAGACTATGCACGAGCAGAGTTTAATGTTGCAGACATATCGACAGATAGCAGATATTTTGTACAGAATTTATCGATTGGAGATCTAGAAATTGCTGGAGCATTTTCATGGTCAACGGCATCATATATAAAGGTTTTTGTAAAAACAGAAAACTCTGGATACTCAGTAGCCTTAGACGGACTAAGGGTCGAAAACATTTCTTCTATTAGCCCTGTGTATGGTCTTGTGGGGTATACGATAATTAAGAACTCATCAACTACTTCTGGTGGAACTACGGTAGCCACTCCAGTAGTAAAGGACAAAGACAGCACGAGCCTTGTAGAGTTTAGGTTCCAGGTTGGAGTTGTCTAATGACATCACCAGATTCTGGAATTCAAAAAAACGTAGTTGCTAAAACACATTTGCCACTACTTGATTCGTCTGCAAGATATCTTGTTAGGTATCGGGTAAAAACAGCAGATGGGATTGCTGCAACTGCTTGGTCCCCAATATACAAAGCCACAAAGGATTCCATCAGCCCAATCTTTGACGAGGAAACTGGCACACACCACGCACTCGAACGAGAGATCAAGTCCCACGGTAAGTCATTTGATGTTAGTTGGAAATTTACAAATAAGGTTACGGAACTTACAGAAACTCCAGAACAAATCAATAACCTGCCATTAGACGCTTACTCAAGATGGGGTGGAACAATTCTAGATGTGGCAACTTCTGGAACTATTCACACAATCACGGTAGACTATGATCACCACTTTTATGCTGGGCAGACCGTAACTGCAGAACTTGTGGTAGGTGGTATGGGGGTAGAAGATAGCCAGGTTAATTACATTGTAAAAGATATTATAGATAATTTTACATTTACTGTCGATTCGGCAACTACTACCTATCTTTCAATAGGTAACAGGCTCTGGAGTAAATGGGAATTTGTCACTACAACTAGTACAAACAGCTTCTCTGTTCCAATTCCAGCACACCACCAGTCAACTATTTACAATACATACTATGCCGAATTTATGGTACACCTTGCCACGGTATTAAAGGATAGACAGGAAACAACACCAAACACATTAATATTCTATACAGAGTCAGTATCTACAAGAGCTAAATATGATGCTGGAAGTATAGTCTAATAACCAAGTTTGTGTTATAATTGACCTATGGCAAACATTCCTATTCCACAGCAAGGTCAACCAATTGACTATCAGTACATCTATCAGATCGTTGACAATCTAAATGAACTTAACACAAAGGTAACATCAAAGTTTAGCGAGTCATTGTTTCACAACAAAGATGGTATCAAAGAGTCTCACAGACTAAACGACTTCTCTGTTATTGCTGGGTATGTTGAGGTTGCACGAGGTAAAGATGTAACATCCGAAAAAGAGATTGGATTCTCTTACAACTTTAATGTAAACTTTAAGTACCCACCAGTAGTAACCGCATCAGCAATCCTGATCGAGAATACAGATGCTGGACGAGATGCCTCTGTTGTTATCAACGAGGTTTCAAGAACTAGGGTAACTGGCTATGTTTCGTTCAACGCTTCTAAAAAGGGCAAGGCTTCTGTTGGTGTCAACTTGCTTGCTTTTGGAATTCCTGTAATCTAAGGAGGCTTACTTTGGCTTATAGAACACGAGAAGAATATAACGAAGCTCCAGTCGTCCCAGGCAATAAGAAAGTCTGGTTCTTGAATGGAGATCTTGTTAGAGTCCATCACATAAATAGATCAAACAACATCATGTCCGTATACAACATTGTAAAGGACCAGATTGAAAGTTGTTTAGTTGGTGATTTTAAGAAGAATAGGGAGAGAGCCTATACTGTCGGACAGACAGCAGATCTTGTAAACAGACATAAAAAGTATATGCCACAACTAGTCAAGCGTGGCGTTCTTCCTCCTCCCACAGGCTCTCAGAAGGGTGGAGCCACTGGATGGCAGGTAAGAAGCTATTACTCTGAATCACAGGTACGTGAGCTTCGTGATATCCTTGCTTCATATCACATGGGGCAGCCTCGCAAAGACAAGCTTATTACAAATAACCTAACTCCTTCAAAACAGGAGTTGACAAGACGTATGGGTGATGGTATACTTACTTATACGAAGACCGAAGACGGTCGTTTCATTCCTGTGTGGAGTGAATCAATTTAGTAGAAAGAAATATGGGTATGGAAAACGAAAGCACTAAGGTGACCGTTACGCTTGGTTATACACTTAATCTAGGTAACTTTCAATCACTCCGCATTGACCTTGGAGTCACAGACTCACGTCGTGACGGAGAAAATATTAACGAAGCATTCGAGCGTGTCTACGGTTTTGTAGAGGGTAAGCTCGGTGAAAAGGTTAAAGAAGCGTCTGCAGAGATCGAAGGTAAGTAATGGCTGAACGCAAAGACCGAATGGCTTTGCTCAGTCGATATGCCAAACTGCATACAAAACACTATGAGCAAAGAGTTACACTCAACCTAAACGTTGAGCAATGGGCTGCAGATGCTCTCATAGAATCATATGGTCTGCCAGAGTGCTA
>JACCDQ011036443.1_pt1 | contig 20518 bp, 14 predicted proteins | sample 7446031 | NCBI WGS metagenome assembly JACCDQ01 (sample SAMN15323442, study PRJNA562643) | freshwater metagenome | isolation source: river surface water | place: USA:Blue River Watershed | collected 2017-08-17
AACAGCAACCCGATCAGTTACTGCTCGCCGTCAACAAAGCCGTTTACCGGCTGACCTTGCCTGGCCGGCAACTGGAGAAAATTTTTGAGTTCGATGGCGGCAACAGCCTGATGTCGCGCATCAGAATGCTGCAAAAAATCAATGATTTATTACTAGTTGGCACCAACAGGGGCCTGTTTGCCTACGATCTGCAGACGCAAAGCTCCTGGCCGGTGCGCCTGCAGGCCGCCACCGAGCGGGGCAGTCAGACAGTCCGCAGCATGACCGTGATAGCAGGTCAGTTGTTACTGGCTCAAGGCTCAGCCTTGTATCAGCTGACGGAACAACAACTGCGCGACGCGCAGCACACGCCGCCCGCCGCTGCACCGCTGCTGCAAGGCCTGCAAATCAATGCGATAGTGCCCTACCAGAACCAGTATTTGCTGGCCACCAGTGAAGGATTATTTCAGGCCGATTTGCACCAGCAGCACGCGACCTTTTTATGGCGTTTCACCCAAACCCGTTATGATTTGGACCAGGACCAAATCACTGCACTGGTCGCCACAAAGGACGGTGGCTTCTGGCTGGGCAGTCAGCGTCAGGGCGCGTATTACTGGCATCCGCGCAGCACCTTGTTTCAGCATCTGAAATTACCAGCCACGGCCTCTGACGACGCGTTGTCGCAGGCTCCCGCGACGTTTAGCCCAAGAGCAGTGCTGGCACTGGCGGAAAGCCCGGCCAATCAGCTGATTGTCAGCACCATTCAGGGTTTAAAACGTTTTGAACCGGACAGCGGAGCGCTGAGCAGCATTCCCTACCCAAACCCGCTGCCGGCCAGTTTTTCGATGGTGGTTGGCCGTATTTATCCCGACACCGCGGAAAAGTTGTGGCTGCGCAGCGGCAACTCGCTGCAATTGTTTGATACCCATCAGCAGCAACTATTGCCACTGCCGCTGACAGAGCCGCAACGACTCAACGAATTGCAGCTCAATGTGCGTGGCCACTGGCGGGCCGCCGATGGCAGTTTCTGGTATTACAGCGACCAGCAGTATTATCGTTATCAGCCTGCCGACGGCAGCTTGCAGGAACTCAGCGCGTTGCGTCAGGCCGAGCCGCCGCACCGTGCTGGCCGTTTCCTCGGCCAGTTGCCCGGTCAGCCTCATCTTATTGTGCTAAGCGCCGCTGATCGGCTCTGGCTGTACGATGCCAAAGCCGATCAGGTCCGCAAATTATTTGAAGCCAGCCCTTATCAGCCTGGACTCGACAGATTCGCTGACAAAATGTGTCCGGACAGTCAGGGCAATTTATGGTTCAGCTTTAACGGTCTTGGTTTGTTGCAACTGGACGGCAACAGCCTGCGGCTGAAAAACCATTTGCACAGTCAGCATCTGTTACCGGGCAATGCCGTGCATTCCTGTGAAACCGACGACAGTGGTCAGCTGTGGTTTGCCTTACAGCGCAGCTTGTTCAGGCTGGACCCCGCTTCGTTGCAACTTGAGCAGTTTGATAAAGACAACGGCCTGTCGGGCAGTGATTTTTCGATTGGCGCCAGTTTAAAGCTGAGCAATGGCGACCTGGTGTTTGGCAGCAATACCGGCCTGACCTGGTTCAACCCGGCACGGCTGACCGAGCAACCTGCCCCGCCCAGCATTGCAATCACCAGCATTGATGCCATCAATCAGGTGACCTCAACCTCTTTGCAGGACCTGAACGGCAAAAAATTCCGCTTTGCCCACGACAGTCTTGGCATTGAAGTGCATTTCAGCAGCCTGGGGTTTCGTGATCAGAAAAAAATGCAGTACCGCTTCTGGCTGGAAGGCAACCGGGAGATCCGCTTCCCGCTGCAAAACAACCCGAGCGTGACTTTCCCGCAACTGGAGCCGGGGCACTATCGTTTTTATGTCAAAGCCGTCGCGCCACACAGTGGTCTGGAAAGTGACACCGCAATGCTCGAGCTGCAGATTGATCCGGCGCCCTGGTATTCACCGGCGGCGCTCGCCAGCTATGCCGTGCTGGCGTTATTGCTGCTGGTGTTGTGGCAGCATAACCGCAGAACACAAAAACGCCTGCTGGCACAGGCCCATCTGAAAGTCAAAACCTCAGAGCAGCGGCTGACGCAGGCGCTGGAAGCTGTCCACAGCGGTGTCTGGGAATATGTCGTGGCCAAAAACAGCATGTTCGCGCAAAGAGTGCATCAAATGCTTGGTTACAGCGAAGAGCTCAATCCGCTGTCGATGCAACAGCATCTGGCGCTCATTCACCCGGATGACCGCGACAGTTATCAGCAAAACTGGCAGCGCTTTTTAGCAGATCCGGATAAAACTTTTGACCACAGCTACCGGATGCAGCACAAAAATGGTTTTTGGCTGTGGTTTCGCGATATCGGCCGCCTGACCGAAACCGAAGCCAATCAGCCACAGCGGGTGATTGGCACCTACAGCAACATTACCGAAACACGCGCCAGCAAAGAAAAAGCCCGCCTGTTTGGTGAAGCCTTTCAGCAAACACGCGACTGGGTGGTGCTGCTTGACCCGAAACAGCGGGTGCTGGCGGCCAACCAGTCGTTTGCCGATGTGTTTGGCAATATGGATGATTACCTCAGCAATCCGCGTAATCATGACCTTGGCATCAGCCTCAGCCGCCGGCGTTTCTACACCCGGCTGCTCGGCGGCATGCTGGCCAATCAGCATTGGCAAGGTGAAGAGATCATTCAAAGCCCGGACGGTCAGGAACGCCCGACGCTGATTAATATCAGCGCAGTCGGTGAAGGCGAGATGGTCGAATTTTTTGTGCTGGTGTTTACCGACATCACCGCGCAGAAACAGGCGGAAGACGATTTACGCTATCTGGCCAATTATGACGCGCTGACCGGCCTGCCCAACCGCGCCTTACTGATGGACCGTATTCTGCACGGTATTGAGTCCGCAAAACGGGAAAAACGCTCGCTGGCGCTCTGCTTTATTGACCTCGATAAATTCAAACAAATCAACGACAGCCTCGGCCATGATATCGGCGACTTATTGCTCAAGCAGGTCGCTAAACGACTGACCAGCACGCTGCGGCTGACCGATACGGTGGCGCGCCTCGGTGGCGATGAATTCGTCGTGCTGCTGGAAAGCTACAAAAATGACGACAATATCAGCCACGTCGCCCGCAAGATGCTGAAAACAATTGCCGAGCCGATGCAGCTTGGCGGCCATAGCGTCAGTGTGTCGCCGAGCATCGGCATCGCGGTCTATCCGGAAGATGCGGCCGACGCCACTGAGCTGCTCAAGCATGCCGATGTGGCGATGTATCACGCCAAAGATCTCGGTCGTAATAACTTCCAGTTTTTCATTCAGGAGATGAATGAAAAGGCCCATATGCAACTGGCGCGCGAAACCCGGCTGCGCAGTGCCTGGCAGCGCAATGAGTTTCTTAACTACTACCAGCCGATTTACGACAGCCTGCAACGCCGGATTGTTGGTGTCGAAGTGTTGATGCGCTGGCAGGACGCTGACCGGCTGGTTCCCCCTAACGACTTTATTCCGCTGGCAGAAGATCTGCGGCTGATCATGCCAATGACCCAGGCGTTGCTGGTGCGTGCACTGACCGACTTACAACAATGGCATCAGGCCGGTTTCCCGCTCTATATCTCGGTGAACCTGTCGCCACGGCATTTGGAGCAACAAAACCTTGCGCTCGAAACTGCCGCGCTGCTGGCCCAATATCAGCTGCCGGCCAGTTGCCTGCGCTTTGAAGTGACCGAAAGTGCGCTGATGCAGGACCACCACAGCGCTATCGCCACCATGGAAGCGCTGAGTGAGCTTGGCGTGCAGCTGGCGCTTGATGACTTCGGCACCGGCTACTCGTCGCTGAAGTATCTCAAAGAGCTGCCCATCGACGGCATTAAAATTGACCGCAGTTTTGTCAAAGACATCGGCATAGACCGCAATGATGAAACCATCATCGACGCCATGCTCAGCATGGCCAGCAGCCTCGGCATGTACTGCATTGCCGAAGGGGTGGAAAGCGAACAACAACTGGCCTTTTTCAGCCAGCGCGGCTGTCACCTGATCCAGGGCTATTTGTTTGGTAAACCGATGGCTGCCGGCGATTTATTAAAGTTGCTGCGACAGCCCTGATGCCGGGTTCTGATCGCGGCCACAACGCGCCTTGTGTTAAAATCGCCGCCTTTTTCGCTGTCGCCTGCCGGAGTCTGTTGTGCGCGCTAACCCTCTGTACCTGGCCGCTGCATTATTGCTGCTCGCCGAGGCCTGTTTTGCCGGCATCGGCGCGCTGGTCAAGCTGACCAGCGCCTCTGCCAGTCAGGCGCAAGTGGTGTTTTTCCGCAATTTTTTTGCTTTGCTGGTCATGCTGCCCTGGATTTACCTGCAGGGCGCCGCAATTCTGAAAACCCGCCGTTGGTACCTGCATCTGTCGCGCGCCAGCACCGGCATCATCTCCATGTATTGTTTTTTCTATATTATCAGCCAGTTACCATTGGCTCAGGCCATGTTGGTGTTATTGTTATCGCCTTTTGTGGTGCCGCTGATCGCCCGGTTCTGGCTGAAAGAACAGCCAAGCCGGCTGACTTTGTTTGCCATTGCCCTCGGCTTTGCCGGCGTCTTTATCGCCATTCCGCTGCAGGACAGCCCGGGAAACCTGACCCTGCTGGCGATTGGTTTGTTGTCTGCCGTGCTGGTGGCGGTGACCAAAACCACCATTCGTTATATGTCGGACACTGAACCGGCCGCCCGCATCGTGTTTTATTTCTCTTTGCTGACTGCGGTGATCTCATTTGTGCCGGTGCCTTTTGCCTGGCAACCGCTGCCTGCCGTCGCGTGGTGGGCATTTGCCGGCATGGGCCTGCTGGCCGCTGCCGGCCAGATGGCGATGACCAAAGCTTATGCGCTGGCGCCTGCCAGTGATATTGGCATGTGGACTTACAGCAGCGTGATTTTCGCCGGTTTGTTTGGTTACTGGTTCTGGCAGGAACCTGTCACTATGGGATGGTTTGCCGGTGTGCTGATCATCATTTACGCAGGTTATGTGACGACACGGCAACGTCTGCTCTGAGCCTTGCCATGCCGCCTGTGTTGCCGATCAGAAGGTTGCCGGTCAGAAAGTTGCCAGCACTTTGACCTGATCGGTGACGGCGGCCTTGTCGACATAGCCGATCACACTGGGGTTCTGGCTGACCAGCTCCAGCATTTCAGCATCCGAGCCCACTTCTTTTGGCGGCGTGCCTTTACCGGTAAACACCAGTTTTGACCAGTAAGCCTTGATTTGACTGCCCGATTTATTCAACACTTTTTGATTAAATTGCTCAGTGGCCTGACTGGATTCGGCCTGCGCCAACGGCAAGGCAGGCTTGCCATCCGGGAAACTTTTCGTGCGCCCCAGATAGATTTGCGCAATCGCTTCTGTATTGAGGCTGACCGCATTAGAGGGATGGACCACCACAGCCACTTCAGCCGCGACGGAACCACTGAACAAAGCCAGTGAGATCCAGAAGGTTTTTGTCATTTTCAGACTCCGGGAAGACGGACACAACTGCAAACTAGTGTAGCCCAGCTTTCAGAACTTCCTGAACAGAAAGCAAAAAATCAAAATAGCCGCAGTTCTTGCGCCGATAAAATCATCAGGCCGGCACAATGCTGGCACTTCAGCAGCGGCTCAGTTAAAATACGCGCCCTTTTCCGAACGATGTTTTTACGGGTAGTTATCTTCATGAGCAAAAAGCTGCATATCAAAACCTGGGGCTGCCAGATGAACGAATATGATTCATCAAAAATGGCAGACTTACTGGATGCCACTCATGGCTATACACTGACCGAAGAGGCCGAAGAGGCCGATGTGATCCTGCTGAACACTTGTTCTATCCGCGAAAAAGCGCAGGAAAAAGTCTTTCATCAGTTGGGCCGCTGGCGTCCGCTGAAAAAGAAAAATCCGAATTTAATCATTGGTGTTGGTGGCTGTGTTGCTTCGCAGGAAGGCGCCGCCATTCGTGAGCGAGCCCCCTTTGTCGACATCGTGTTTGGTCCGCAGACACTGCACCGCCTGCCGGAAATGATTAACGCCGTACGCGGCGACCGCTCACCGGTGGTTGACGTTTCTTTCCCGGAAATCGAGAAATTTGACCGCTTGCCGGAGCCGCGTGCCGAACGGCCGACTGCTTTTGTCTCGATCATGGAAGGTTGTTCGAAATACTGTACTTTCTGTGTGGTGCCCTACACCCGTGGGGAAGAAGTGTCGCGGCCGATTGACGATGTGCTGCTCGAAATCGCCCAGCTGGCCGATCAGGGCGTGCGCGAAGTCAACTTGCTGGGCCAGAACGTTAACGCCTACCGCGGCGCCACGCACGACGGCGGCATCTGCCATTTCTCTGAGCTGCTGCGTTTAGTCGCTGCCATCGACGGTATTGACCGCATCCGGTACACCACATCGCATCCGGTTGAATTTACTGACGATATTATCGAAGCCTACCGCGACGTGCCTGAACTGGTCGACCATTTACACCTGCCGGTGCAAAGCGGTTCTGACCGCATTCTGACGCTGATGAAGCGCAATCACACCGCGCTCGAATACAAAGCGACCATCCGCAAGCTGAAAAAAGTCCGGCCCAATCTGGCGATGTCATCCGACTTTATCATCGGCTTCCCCGGTGAAACGGCAGAAGATTTCCAGCAAACGATGGACCTGATCCAAAGCATCGGTTTTGATCTCAGCTTCAGTTTCATTTACTCGGCCCGGCCGGGCACCCCGGCGGCGGACTTGCCGGATGATGTGTCCGAAGATGAGAAAAAGCAGCGGCTGTATATTCTGCAGGACCGTATCAATCAGCAGGCGCAACAAATCGCCCGCGCGATGCTTGGCACTGAGCAGCGTATTCTGGTCGAAGGCCCGTCGAAAAAAGATTTGATGGAGCTGACCGGGCGGACCGAAAATAACCGGGTGGTGAATTTCGAAGGCACGCCTGATATGATTGGTCAGTTTGTGGATGTCCGTATCACCGACGTGTTCACCAACTCGTTGAAAGGTGTGGTGGTGCGCACTGAACGCGACATGGGTCTGCGTCGTGACGTGTCACCGCAGCAAATTCTGGCCCGTCAGGCCAAGCCTGAAACGGATGCCAACAGTCTGGGAGTGGCAACTTACACGCCCTAATGCCTGAACGCCTGACAGGGGGTCGCAGCGCCCCCGTCGGCTGAACGCCACAGAGAGTAGATCTTTGGATAACCCAATCAGTAGTCTCGAATTCAGCCTTTCTCCGGCCGACCATCAGCGTCTGGCGATGCTTTGCGGTCCTTTTGATGACCACCTGCGCCAGATAGAACGACAGTTCCGTGTGCAAATTAATAACCGCGAAGACAAGTTCCGGCTGGTGGGCCTGACGGAGCAATTGCCGCTGGTGCGCCAGTTACTCGAACAGCTCTACCAGGAAACAGTGTCTGCGCAGGGCAAAACTGTCGCACTGAGTCCTGAGCAGGTGCATTTGTTGCTGTCCAGCGTGCAAAATCCGGCCAGTCTGGTCGAAGTGACGCAGGATGAAGTCAGCATCAAAACCAAAAAAGGGCTGATTAAAGGCCGCAACCCCAGCCAGAGCCGGTATGTCGCGAATATCCTGCGCCATGATGTCAGTTTTGGCATCGGACCGGCCGGTACTGGTAAAACTTATCTGGCCGTGGCCTGCGCCGTCGATGCGCTGGAAAAACAGCAGGTGCGCCGTATCGTGCTGACCCGCCCGGCGGTCGAAGCCGGTGAAAAACTGGGCTTTCTGCCCGGCGACCTGACGCAAAAGGTCGACCCTTACCTGCGCCCGCTGTATGACGCCTTGTTCGACATGCTTGGCTTTGAAAAAGTCGAAAAGTACTTAGAGCGCGGTACTATTGAAATCGCGCCGCTGGCATTTATGCGAGGCCGCACCTTAAGTGACGCCTTTATCATTCTCGATGAAAGCCAGAACACCACAGTCGAGCAGATGAAAATGTTCTTAACCCGCATTGGCTTTAATTCCAAAGCGGTGATCACCGGCGATGTCACCCAGGTTGACTTGCCGCGGGGTCAGTATTCGGGTCTGAAACACGCCATTGACGTGCTGTCGGATGTCGATGCGCTGAGTTTTAATTATTTCAGTGCCAAAGATGTGGTACGCCACCCGGTGGTGCAAAAAATTGTGCTGGCGTATGAAGCCCACGACAAAGCTCAGGCCGAGGCCAAAGCCGCAGCGCGGGCGGCGGCTGAACTTGCTGCAGCTGAACAATTGACCGCTCAAACGACTGCTGCAGGCCAAACAAATACCGCAGAAAAATCGCCTGCTGTGGTGACGGAGCCCGGTATAGCGCCGGTAAAACCAACACGCCGGCGTAAACCGGCCGGAGTCGAAAATGCCGATCATTCTTGATTTGCAGCTGGCCAGTACAGCCGCTGATCTGCCAGACGAGGCCCAGTTTCAACAATGGCTGGAAGCCGCCGTCCTGCCATTTCAGGACGACGCGGAAGTCACTATCCGGCTCGTCGATGAAGCAGAAAGCCAACAGCTGAATTTTGAGTACCGCGAAAAAGACAAACCGACCAATGTGCTGAGCTTTCCGTTTCAACAGCCACCGGGGTTAGAGCTGCCCCTGCTGGGCGATTTAGTGATCTGCGCTCAGGTGGTGGCGCGTGAGGCATTGGAACAAAACAAAACTCTTCATGCACACTGGGCCCATATGGTGGTCCATGGCTGCTTGCATTTGCTCGGCTTTGACCATATAAATGAGACTGATGCCGAGGAAATGGAAGCCGAAGAGATCCAGATATTACAGGAACTTGGTTTTGCGGATCCTTATCTGATTGACTGAATACGGAGCTGATTTACTTTCATGAGTGACGACAACCCACACTCGGGACGCGGTTCTGCCGCAAAATCCTGGTTAGAACGAATTGCCGCGATTTTTACTGCAGAACCCCAAGATCTGTCAGATTTAGAAGACCTTATCGCAGAGGCCAACAGCAGGTCGCTGATCGATAATGACACCAAAGGCATGCTGCAAGGCGTGCTGGCAATTTCCAAAATGCGCGCCCGTGACATTATGGTGCCGCGCTCTCAGATGGCGACTATTGATATCGACCAGCCATTGGAAGAATACCTGCCTATCCTGCTGGAAAATAATCACAGCCGTTACCCGGTGGTCAATGAAGACAAAGACCACATCGAAGGGATCCTGATTGTCAAAGACATCCTGCAATATGCACTAAAACCGCAGAGCGACTGGCATTTACGTGATTTATTGCGACCGGCCGTCATTATTCCCGAAAGCAAAAGAGTGGATGCCCTGCTGCGTGATTTTCGCCAGCAACGTTACCATATGGCCATAGTCGTCGACGAATATGGCGGTGTGTCCGGCCTCATCACCATTGAAGACATTCTCGAGCAAATCGTCGGCGAAATTGAAGACGAACATGACGAAGACGAAGGCTCAGATATCCGCCAGCTCAATGGTCATGTTTATCAGGTCAGCGCGCTGACGCCGCTCGATGAATTTAATGAAGCCTTTGGTACCGGCTTTGACGAAGACGAAGCCAGTACCATCGGCGGTATCGTACTGCATGCATTCGGTCATATGCCGGTCAAAGGCGAAAGCCTGGAACTGGACGGCCTGACCTTTAAAGTCACTAAAGCCAACAACAGACGGCTGGTGCAGCTGCAGGTGATCAAACCTAAAACCGAACCCGCGGCAGCGGACTGACGCTGCCACAGAGACATTTGCGCCATGACATTACCGCGCTTTTCCCTGACAGCTCCGGCCTTTGGCTGGAGCTTTGTTTTATTGATGGCAGGCCTTGCCAATACATGGGCCTTTGCCCCTTATCACTGGCATGCGCTGCCGCTGCTGACCCTGGCCCTTCTGACCGCCGCATTGCTTAAAGCCAGTTCCGCCCGTCAGGCTGCCTGGTTTGGCTTTAGTTATGGTCTCGGCTGGTTTGGCCTCGGTGTCAGCTGGGTCCATGTCAGTATCGCGACTTTTGGCGGCATGCCACTTGTCGCCAGCCTTGGCATTATGGTGCTGCTGGTGGCGTATCTGGCGTTATTTCCAGCGCTCGCCGCGGGCCTCAGCCATCGCCTGCAAACCGGCCGCACGACGTTATTTCCTTTGTTGCTGGCAACCTGCTGGACTTTCAGTGAAAACCTGCGTTCCTGGCTGTTCAGCGGTTTTCCCTGGTTGTCGGTCGGTTATAGTCAGACCGATGGCTGGCTGGCCCCTTATGCCCCGCTTGTCGGCGAAACCGGCATCAGTTTCGTGCTGGTGTTTGCTGCCAGTGCACTGGCTTGTGCCGTGCTGCAGCCTGGTTTTCTTGCCAGTGTTGCCAGCCGCAGTCAGTTGGCGCTGGCAGTGGCGCTGCTGGCACTAAGCCCGCTGCTTGGCATGTTCAAAGGCTGGCAGCCCACCGGCGACAGCACTGCTGTCGCTTTGGTGCAGGGCAATATCCGCCAGGAACTGCGTTGGGCACCCGAGCAGGAACTGCCCACCATGAAAAAATACATGCAGCTGACCCGGCCTGTGCTGGCAGACCGGCTGGTCATTTGGCCAGAGGCAGCCATCCCTCAGTTAGAGCCGGATGCGCAGGCTTATCTGTTTAATCTCGACATGCTGGCCAGTGAACAAAACGCGGCGGTGATCACCGGCATTCTGGATTACAAGCGCAATGGCGATGCTTACAACGGCATGATAGTGGTCGGTCAGACCGAAGCAGGCGCTTCGCCTTATAGCTATCAGACAAAAAACCGTTATCAGAAACATCACTTGCTGCCGATTGGCGAATTTGTGCCCTTTGAGCGCTTTCTGCGCGATGTGGCGCCCTTCTTTGACTTACCCAACAGCTCTTTTGCCCGCGGTGACTGGCAGCAGCCCAACCTGACCGCTAAAGGCCATCAGCTGTTGGCGGCTTTGTGTTTTGAAATCGCTTTTCCACGCCAGATAGCGGCCAACTTCAGCGACAGCACAGATTTTCTGCTGACCGTCAGTAATGATGCCTGGTTTGGTGATTCCATCGGTCCCTGGCAACACCTCGAAATTGCCCGCATGCGCGCGCTGGAATTTGGCCGGCCGCTGCTGCGCGCTACCAATACCGGTATCACCGCAGCCGTAGGTGCAGACGGCCAGGTGCTGGCACAATTGCCGCAGTTCCAGGATGGGGTGCTGACGTTTGACGTCCCCCATACTCAGGGGCGCACCCTGTATAGCCTGATTGGCGACTGGCCTTTGTATCTGATTTGGCTCGGTGTGGCGCTGATGTTGGTCTGGCCACTGTTGCAACGACGTTTACCGCCAGCCGGCCAGCGTCCGGTTGCCACAACAACACCGCAACATGCAGCCACACCGAAAGCGTCGGAAACTGTCAGCGCCGAGCCTGCCGTACAACCCACGAAAACAACGCCCCCGGCCGGCAAAGAGCGGATAGAACCGCATTTCTGAACCCAGCCTCAGACGGCGGTGATGCATCATCACTGCCGTCCACCTGGCGATTGCGGACTCCGTCCATCAGTTTTTTTGCATATGCATTCAGCCCAAATACAGTTTTAGCCCGTTATCTTGCCTTCATCAGTTCAGACTGAATGGAGAGAGAACATGAGCAAAATGATGATGATTGGGTCGATGATTGGCGCGGCAGCCATCACAGCATTAGGCGCAGTCGCCACCGGATACAAAAGCCAGGCCGACAGCCAGCCACAATGGGTCGAAGTAGTCAGTAGCAAAGCCATCACAGAAACCAGCACAGAACCGCAGCAACAATGCAGCAGCAAAAAAGTCGCCCGCCAGGCGCCAGTTCAGGATGAAAATCAAATCGCCGGCACAGTGTTAGGCGCTGTAGTAGGCGGCGTGCTGGGTAACCAGGTCGGTGGCGGCTCAGGCAAGAAAATCGCGACTGTCGCGGGTGCCGCCGCCGGTGGTTATGCGGGTAAACAGGTACAGCAGGACATGCAGCACAAAGACGTGCAATACGACGTACAGCAAGTTTGTAAAACAGTTGAGAAAACCGTCGAAAAAACAGTCGGCTATGAAGTGCGTTACTTGCACGACGGTGAGCTGAAAACCACCCGTCTGACCGAAAAACCCGGCAGCCGGATGTTGTTACAAGATGGCAAACTGATGACTGTCAGCGCCGCCGGTTAATTCTTCGGGCTGATCTCAGCATGCAGCGCTGGCAGTGTCCTGCAAAGCTGCATGCTGAGCGCCCTGCCGTTAGTCTTTCAACGACATCCGCACCAGCGTGTTATCCCGCTTCACATAATGATGAAACAACGCGGCCGCCGCATGCAGACCAATCAGGGCATAACCTGCTTGCGCAATCCACTCGTGAACTTCTTCAAACAGTTCGGCCCATTCATCAGACGGTGCTATCAGCACTGGCAACTCCAGCCCCCAGAATGGTATCGCCTGCCCTTCGGCTGACAGGATCAGCCAGCCCAGCAGCGGCATCCCCAGCAGTAACAGATAAAGCGCCAGATGCACGCCCTTGGCCAGCAGATGTAACCCCTTAGGTTGTGGCGGCTCAATCGGCGGATAAGACTGACGACTTCTGAACCACAGCCGCAATATGGTCAACAACAACAACGTCAGGCCCAGCATATAGTGCATGCTTTTCATCAGCTCCCGCTCGGGGCTGCCGCGTTCAAAACTGCCACGAAATTCCATGGTGATATAGACGCCGGCAATCAGCAGCAGGCTGAGCCAGTGTAACCAGATGGTCGGTTTCGAATACTTCGGCTTGTTCACAATAAAACTCCTGTTTGTTATCAAAGCGCGAACGCGCCTGACGGCTTACTGCTGCAAAGGCCTATGCTGACAAAATTTGCTTAAATGAAACTTAAATGAGCACCTGCTTCGGCCTACCAACGGCCAAAATATTGATCAATCAATAACATCAGGTGGTGATTCAGTTCTTCAACCAGTGTATCGGTATCGGTCTGATAAGTGCTGCAAAGCCGGTCGGCCTGATCTTCGCTCAAATTGCGGCTGCCAAGCCGGAACTGCAGCTCCGGCAGGCTTTTGTCAAACCTTGGCGTCAGCACCCAACGCATAAAGGCCGGCGCATGCGCGCTGACCAGCGGCTGGGCAAACTGACAGAATTCCTCAATGTACTGCGCGCCGTCTGGCCCGAGGCAACCGGGTTCCAGCCGATAAACCGCTTCAAGTTGAATGGCTTGCGTCATAGAGGCTCCGCCTGAATTGCTGCTGACAGGTTCGATGCGATTATTGCCGGATCGTGGCGATAAACTGGTTGGACTCTGCAATAGCCCGGTTCATCTCTGTCACCAACGAATCGACATCCTGGCGCAGCACAGAAAACTCACCGGAGATAGCCCCAACCGCTTTCGCATTCAGATTATGTTTTAAATACAATACATTATCCTGCAAGACCCGCAAGACCGGCGGCATTTTGCTTTCGGCACGGCGCATCACTTTGACCAGCGCGTCAAACTGGCGCTTGGTATCAAGCAGCTTTTGTTTACTCTCTGCGCGCAGCTTTTTGTTCTGGTATTGTTTGAGCTCCTCTTCCCATTCGTTAAAGAGATCAAAGGCCACTGTTTCCACTTTGTTGATGCGGCTGCTGACTTCATCGGCGGCTTTTTTGCTGTCTTCGTACTGACTGTTGAGCGCTTCGTACCTGGCTTGCAGGTCGCCGCCATGAAACCCTATCAATTGCGATAACTGGTCCAGCGCGTCTTTGAATTCCTGCTGACCTTTTTGCTGCGCGTCACGCGCATCTTCAACCCGATCAATCAGAATATCCCGTTTATGGATCCCCACTTTTTCCATCGCGGCATAATAGGCGGTGGTACAGCCGGACAGGGCCAGCGCAGCACACAATAACAACCCTCTCATCACTTATTCTTCCTCAGCACTGCCGTTGACCAGTTCAGCAATCGCCGACAATTTTTGCATCGTCAGCGCGTTCAGCGTTTTTTTCGGGTACTGGCCTTTGGCATTCAGCTCGCCTGCCGTCAGGCCGGTCAGCAATTCCAGCGCCTCGTCGACAGTCCGCACCGTGTAAATATGGAACTGCCCCGCCTCGACCGCGTCAATCACATCCTGGTGCAGCACCAGATGCAACTGATTACTCGCCGGAATGACCACGCCCTGCGCCCCAGTCAGACCGCGTGACTGGCAAAGCTTAAAGAAGCCTTCGATTTTTTCATTGACGCCACCAATGGCCTGTACCTGACCGTGCTGGTTGATAGAACCGGTGATCGCCAGATCCTGGCGCAGTGGCACTGACGTAATCGCCGAGATCAGCGCCAGCACTTCGGCCAGCGAGGCACTGTCTCCGTCAATCTGGCCGTAGGACTGTTCCATCGCGATGTTGGCCGACAACGTCAGCGGAAATTGTTGCGCATACTTGGCGCCCAGATAACCGGTCAGCAGCATCACGCCTTTGGAGTGAATGGCTTTACCCAATTCCACTTCCCGTTCGATGTCAATAACACCGTTTGAGCCCGGATACACAGTGGCGCTGATGCGCGCCGGCGTGCCAAAGGCGGTGTCGCCGATTTCCAGCACGGTCAGGCCGTTAATTTTGCCCACCGCCCAGCCATCAGAGTCAATCAGGATTTGGCCTTCCTGGATATCTTCCAGGAAGGACTCGCTGATGCGGCCGGTGCGGTACTGTTTGCCCGCCAGCGCTTGCTGTACATGGCGGCCGGCCAGCTCAGTGTCCCCTTGCTGGTTGGCATAAAAACAGGCTTCGCGCACCAGTTCCAGCACGTCGGCGAAACGGGCGGATAATTTGCGCTGATGCTCGGCCTGACGGAAGCTGAACAACAGCAACTGCTGTAAACCACAAGGCGTCAGCGGGCCGGCGTCGAGCTGCTGGATCTGGTCCTGCAGCTGCAGCGACATATATTTGATGGTTTGCGGGCTCAGCGGCAGGTAATGTTCAAAATCGGCCAGCACGCGGAACAGTTCGTTGAATTCGTCGTCGACATCCTGCACCAGATAATACAGTTCACGGGAGCCAAGCAAGACGATTTTGACACTGAGCGGGATCGCTTTAGGCGTAATAATGGTCGAGTTGGTGACCGCATGGTCGCTTAAGGTGTCGATGGCAATTTCGCCGCTTTTCAGCGCCAGTTTCAGCGCATCCCACACCGCTGGCTGACTGAGCAAACGGTCGGCGTCCAGGATCAGATAACCGCCATTGGCTTTGTGCAAAGCGCCTGCGCGGATCATCCGGTAATTGGTGTACAGCGAGCCTTGCGCCGAGCTGTATTCGACCCGGCCGAACAAATTGCCATAGCCCGGATTGGCTTCAAACACGATAGGTGCGCCGGACATCAGCTCGTGATGCACCAGCACATTCGGCACAAAATCATTGATAAAGATGCCGCGGATATCCAGTTCTTCCGCTTTGTCGCTTTCCAGCTCTTCCGGCAGCAGCTCCAGCACCGCTTTCACCAGCTCGGGTTTCATCTCGCGCAGATAACGCAATACACCGAGTTCAGTGACGTAATCATGTTCCAGTTGCTTAAGCAGCGGCTTAATAGCCAGTTCGATGGTTTCACGGCGCAGTGCCCGCAGGCTTTCTGACAATTCGCGTTTCCACTGCGGCAATTCCAGCAGCTGCTCGTTGAGGATATTTTCCAGCTCACCGACCAGTTCGTAGAAAAACTGCCGCTTGTCATCCGGCAACTTGGCAAATTCGGCGTCATCCAGAGGAGCGCCGTCGACCACGGGTGAAAAACTGACAGCGCCGTTTTCTTCATACAGCACCACTTGTTTTTCCAGCGCTTTGCGTTCAACCAGCGCAATGGCCGCTTCGTATTTGTTATCAAAAGTGGCATGAATAGCTTTTTTACGGCGCTGATAACCCGGGTTGTCAAAAGCCGCCGGGAAGGTGTCGAGCAGCTCGTCGATCAGCGCTTCGATTTTTTTCACCAGCACGCGGCCTTCGCCTGGCAACAGCCGCAGCGTTTGTGGCATCCGTTCATCTTCAAAATTGTTCAGATAACACCAGTCGTCCGGTGTTTCTTTTTCACTGGCGGCCTGCTGCAAAATATCCTGTACCAGCGTAAAGCGGCCAAGCGCCGGCTCCCCCATCACATAGAGGTTATAACCCGGCATATCCATGCCAATCGCAAAACTGAGCGCGGCTTTGGCGCGGTCCTGACCGATAAAAGTACTGCTGTAGCCCGCCACATCAAGGGCGTCTTTGATATCCTGCTCAGCCAGCTGTGGGCCCAGCTGCCGGGCGCCAAGCGCCATGCTCTGAAGTTTTTCTGCGGAGACTTTATTTACTGCCGATTGCGTCATGCCACAATGTCCTTGCCTGAATCTGTCGTCATACTAACAAAATCAGTGCGCTATGGAGAACTGATGCACAACTTTCCCGCGCATTTTTGCCATCGCCGGCCCGCGAGCCGCCTCAGACCGGCAGGCCACGGCGGACAAACCGCAATCCCTGACACTGCGGACAGGCCAACAATTCCGCCGGATGGTTATAGTGCGAGGCTTCGCCACAACTGACGCAGACATAGACGCCCATGCCGATCCATTCGCCCTGACTGTACAGACCCTGATGCAATAAATCCTGCTGCAGTTCCTGCCATTCCACCTGCGTTTTGTCGGTCACCTGCGCCAGCGACAGCCACAACGTTTCGGGCCAGACAGAGGGCGGCTCAGTCTGTTGCTGCTGATGAAAGAAAGTTTCGATAAAGAGCTGGGTTTCGTATGCGGTCAGCTCGCGGCCCGCTTTCAGATAAGCCGCCACCCGGTCCAGCAACGTCAGCGCTGGCTGCAGGGCCGGTGTCAACGCCGGCTGGGCCTGCTGCAGCGCCGCGTCCATTTCCCGCAACCACTGGCGGTATTTGCCGATAAAATCACTCATCGTCATCTCCTGCAAAATCCTCGGCTTGTTCCGCCAGTATAGCTGCTGGTCGCAGCAAAACCGCGCTGTGCCCCAGCGGAGCCAGCAAGCGCTTGTCGCAACAGCCCGGGCCGGGCAAGCTGTGTTTTTTCAGTCAACGGACGCTGTGATGAAACTTCTGCCTCTGCTCCTTGCCAGCCTGCTGCTGCCTTTGCATGCCAAACCTTATTTTCCACCGCCTGGACAATGGCAGCAAACAGACGCAACCGCAGCCGGCGTCGATGCCCAATTGCTGCAACAGGCGGTCGATTTTGCCATTAAAAGCGACAACCCGAATGCACGTGACCAGGCGCTGGTGCAGGCCACCACTTTTGGCGCCCGCGAACCTTATGACCAAATTATCGGCCCGATGAAAGTGCGGGCACCGGCCAATGGCCTGATTATCTACCGCGGCAAAGTGCTGGCGCGCTGGGGTGATGTTGACAGTGTCGATATGACGCACAGCATCAGTAAAACCTTTTTGACCACTGTCACCGGCCTCGCCTGGCAGGCGGGCCTCATCAGCAATCTGCAGGACAAAGCCGCCGCCTATATGCCGCCGGATGTTGATTTATTCCACAGCCCGCACAACGGCCAAATCCGCTGGGACCATCTGCTCAGGCAGACCAGCGACTGGCAAGGCACTTTGTGGGGCAAACCGGACTGGGCAGACCGGCCTGAAGGTGACAAGCCCGCCGACTGGCCTAACCGGCCACTGCGCACTCCGGGCAGCCATTACAAATACAATGACGTGCGTATCAATGTGCTGGCACTCGCCACTTTGTACGTCTGGCGTCAGCCGCTGCCGCAGGTGCTGAACCAGAAGCTGATGCAGCCGATTGGCGCTTCATCCACCTGGCGCTGGTATGGTTATGACAACAGCTGGATCACGCTGGACGGCCAGCACATGCAGTCGGTGTCCGGTGGTGGCCACTGGGGCGGCGGTATGTTTATCAATGCCTGGGATCTGGCCCGTTTTGGTTATCTGTTTTTGCACGACGGCAACTGGGATGGCCAGCAGCTGGTCAGCAAAGAATTTATCCGCCAGGCCCGTCAGGGGGGGCCGGCCAACAGCCAGTACGGTTTTGCCAACTGGTTTTTAAATACCGACCAGCAGGCGCTGCCGGCCGCCCCCACAACGGCAGTTTATTTTGAAGGCGCCGGCCGCAATATTGTCTACATCGACCAGCAGCATGATTTGTTGGTGGTGGCCCGCTGGGTCGCGCCGGGTGAGGCCCTTAATCAATTGATCGGTAAAATCATCAGCGCCCTGCCTGCACGCTAAAGACGCTCAGGGGCTGATGACCCCGACCACACGGAGAAAAAGCCTGCCCGGTCACCGCAGACAGTTGTTGCCGGCAGGCCAGATGCGTTATCCTAACGGCCATTTTGTTTTGTATTTTGCCAATATCCCACGCGATATTTATTCGTCGGAACCCTTTGCATGCAAGCACCTCAACACCCAATTCCGGCTTACGAGCCACGTCAGATTGAAACCCAGTTACAGCAACACTGGCAGGACAACAACGTCTTTAAAGTCAAAGAAGAGCCAGGCAAAGAAAAATACTACTGCCTGTCGATGTTTCCTTATCCAAGCGGCCGCCTGCACATGGGCCATGTGCGTAACTACACCATTGGCGATGTGATCAGCCGTTTCCAGCGCATGCAGGGCAAAAACGTGTTGCAGCCGATGGGCTGGGATGCTTTTGGTCTGCCAGCTGAAAACGCGGCCATTGCCAACAAAACCGCGCCGGCCAAATGGACTTACGCCAACATCGAATACATGAAAAACCAGCTGAAAAGCTTAGGTTTTGGTTATGACTGGGACCGTGAAATCGCCACTTGCCGTCCTGAGTACTACAAGTGGGAACAATGGTTCTTCACCAAGTTGTTTGAAAAAGGCCTGGTCTATAAAAAAATGGCCACCGTCAACTGGGACCCGGTTGACCAGTGCGTGCTGGCGAACGAGCAGGTGATCGACGGCCGCGGCTGGCGCTCCGGCGCTTTGGTCGAACAACGTGAACTGGCCCAGTGGTTTATCAAAATCACCGACTACGCCGAAGAATTATTAAATGATCTGGACCAGCTGGAAGAATGGCCGGAGCAGGTCAAAACCATGCAACGCAACTGGATTGGCCGCTCTGAAGGGCTGGAGATCAAGTTTGACGTCGCAGGTTCCAGCTACAACTTCAGTATTTACACCACGCGGCCAGACACGCTGTACGGCGTGACTTATGTCGCGGTCGCGCCACAGCACCCGCTGGCACAAAAAGCCGCCAAACTGGACGACAAGCTGGCGGCCTTTATCGAAGATTGCAAAGGCAACAAAGTCGCCGAAGCCGACATGGCCACTATGGAGAAAAAAGGTCATCCGACCGGCTTCTTCGCAGTGCATCCGCTGACTGGCGAACAGGTACCGATTTTTGTCGCCAACTTCGTGTTGATGGAATACGGCTCAGGCGCCGTGATGGCCGTACCAGGTCATGACCAGCGCGACTTCGAATTTGCCAGCAAATATGGCCTGACCATCAAACAGGTGGTGGCACCTGCGGCTGGTTCTGACGCAGTCGTCGATTTGACCAAAGCGGCTTTTACCGACAAAGGCGTGCTGGTCAATTCCGGCGAGTTCGACGGCCTGAGTTTTGAAGAAGCCTTCAAAGCCATCGCCGCCAAACTGGAAGCCAAAGGCGTTGGTAAAATCAAAGTCAATTACCGCTTGCGCGACTGGGGTGTGTCCCGTCAGCGTTACTGGGGCGCGCCTATTCCGGTGCTGACGCTGGAAGATGGCACCCAAGTGCCGGTACCCGCCGATCAGTTACCGGTGTTGCTGCCGGAAGATGTGGTGATGGACGGCGTTAAGTCGCCAATCAAAGCCGATCCGGACTGGGCAAAAACCAGCTACAACGGCCAGCCGGCTTTCCATGAAACCGATACTTTCGATACGTTCATGGAATCCAGCTGGTACTACGCCCGCTACAGCTGCCCGGACAGCACCGACATGATGCTGGACCCGGCCAAAGCCAACTACTGGCTGCCAGTTGATCAATATATCGGCGGCATTGAACACGCTATCCTGCACTTGCTGTACTCGCGCTTCTTCCACAAATTGCTGCGCGATGTTGGTCTGGTGCAATCGGATGAACCGTTCAAACGCTTGCTGTGTCAGGGCATGGTGCTGGCTGAAACCTTCTACCGTGACAACGAAGGCGGCAGCAAAACCTGGTATTCACCGCAGGATGTCGCCGTCGAGCGTGACGACAAAGGCCGCATCACAGGTGCTGTGCTCAAAGCGGACGGTCAGCCGGTGTTATCGGCCGGCATGAGCAAAATGTCGAAGTCGAAAAACAACGGCATCGACCCGCAAACGGTCATCGATCAATACGGCGCCGACACTGTGCGCCTGTTTATGATGTTTATGTCACCGCCGGAACAAACGCTGGAATGGCAGGACTCCGCCGTCGACGGCGCGCTGCGTTTCCTGCGCCGGGTCTGGACTTTGGTCAGCGAATTCGCTGGCAAAGGTGCAGCCCCTGCCCTGGACAAAGCGGCTTTAAACGCCGACCAGAAGACGCTGCGCCGCGAGCTGCATAAAACCATCGCCAAAGTCACCGACGACGTCGGCCGTCGTTACACTTTCAATACCGCTGTTGCTGCCATTATGGAGCGGATG
>JACCDQ010477907.1_pt1 | contig 20514 bp, 22 predicted proteins | sample 7446031 | NCBI WGS metagenome assembly JACCDQ01 (sample SAMN15323442, study PRJNA562643) | freshwater metagenome | isolation source: river surface water | place: USA:Blue River Watershed | collected 2017-08-17
CCATTCCAAACGGCTTCAATAGGTAATCCTTTGGGTGCTTCTTTTTCTAAATTACGATTGACGATTTGACGAGTTTCTTTACGTTTTTGGATCAGAGTTAAATAGGCCGAACCAAGAACGTTTAATGCATTGTCTCCGAATTCTCCGGGTAATTTATGTCGCGACAAAAAAGACTGAGTATTAATTCGTGAATCCCATTTTGGATCCATAAAAAAGACATAAAATCGATCTTGAATCGAATTCACAGCCATTGATCCATTGCAAACTGGGCCCTTGATGAAGGTCATTACTTGGTACTGAGAATCTTCTAACAAATAGCGATAGCGAGATTCTTGGGGAATATATTTGAAAGTCTCAAAGGGGTCTGCAGCAATTTCGAGATCGTAAGTTGGTAGTGGCCCTTCTTCGACGATCCATTTCGGTTCGATAAATAGTTGTTGGATTCGTTTGAGTTTACCTAAGTCGATATTGTAGGGAAGATGATTTTTACTTGCTATCGTAACGGGGTATTTAACGATGCAATAAAAAAACTTTTCCATACCGGGGTTGGTATTAGCTCGGCGAGTATAGATCATTTCGGGCTGTTCGCATGAAGTTTTTGAGCGAATAACTCTATAAAATTCACGAGGTTTATCTTTTAAATACATGTGGGCTAAGTAAAGATGTTCATAAAGATATCGTGCGGTCAGTTGATGTTTGTAGCCAGGAGTATTTAAAAATTGGTTCCATTTTTCGATGACAGAGGCTGCTGCGGAATCTTTTTCAACAAGATTCACCGGAGATGGCGCCGGTGCTCCCATTTTAATCCAGTCTGCAACGTCTTGATATTCGCTACGAGAAACAGAAGTGAAGTTGTAAGGCATTCCCAGGGCTGGATTCTTCATTTTATCTGTTAAGCCCGGTGTGTGCTGGTTGATACATTGTCGGCCGGCGGGGTAGTTATTAACGGCGGCTACGCGAGATTTTAGGGTGAGTTCCAAAGAGTTTAACAAGACGGATTGATTTGCATCGCCGATCACTGGATGAAAACCGATTTTTTCCCAAGTCGACTGATTCCCGTCGAAGTCTAATCGAGTGGGAGTTGCAGGTTTCGTACGTGCGCCTTCATACACAAGATCACTGTGAACTCCACGCAGAAGTCCATCGTAAGACTGAAGGTTCAGCTGGCAGGGCGCCTCATAGCAACCATGGCAGGCTACGCAGCGATTGTTGAAAATCTTTTGAACCTTCGAAGAATAGAAATCTTCCATCGAAGAAAAATCATTACGGCCTTGAACCCAAGGCGCTGGTTTTTGATTGCTGAATGAAAAGATTCCGAATCCTAGAAAGGCCGAAAATAAAAAGCCGAGGCTACAGATAATCCAATTCTTTTTTTTGTTGCTAAGCATAGTTAAGCCTTCCCTAAGAATGGTCTGAAGTAAAATTCGGTATTTCATAAGGCTGTCTTTAAATAAACGAGTGATTTTTTAAAAAGCGGCTTAAAAATGGCAAAAAATGATTTCTTTTGAATGGTCAAAGTTGTCAAAGATAGCGCGCCTATATCAGAACGAGGCAATCGGAACAAAAGAACAGAGCGCTACCTGCACCGCGAGGTTGAAAACTTCATTTCAATTTGGTACGCCTTTTGTTAAGAGGGGTATCTTATGAAGTTATTATTTTTTTTGTTTTCTGTCTTGGCTCTAGCGGGTTGTTCTTCAGACGGAGGTTCGGGTGCAGGAAAAGGTGGCGGCGGTGTCGTAACTGAATTCGGTAAAAAACTAGCCGGAGAATGGACATCTGATTGTATGACCGGCGAGCAGGGGCCATACATAGAGACGTTGACGATTCAATCTAACGGAACGGGCCATAGCGTCATGTCATTTTATCAAAATCAAAATTGCTCGGGTGCGATCAAAGAAACTCAAGGTCCGAATGTATTCACTTATTCATCTGAAGATTTAGCAGATGGTTCAGCACGGTTGAGCTTGTCACGGCAAGGGCAGACTTCTCAGGTTACGGTTACTGTTATTGGCAATGTGATGGATGTAAAAGGGCAGAATGGTCAAGCCCGTTACATCCGAAGTCAAAAAGTGCAAGAACCAGTGGCACCAAACCAAGATGATTTCGATCGTTTGGCCATTGGCAGTTGGATCAGTGAACAGTGCTTTCCTTTTCAAAATAATACTTCTGCGCGCCAACAATTGAATATCATCGGTCGCGGAAGCGCTAACGTCATTATTCAAGTATACCAAAGTTCAAATTGCTCTGGCCGTTCGCGTGCAGAACGCCCACAAGCCGCCAACTATCGAGTTGATCACTTTGCAAACGGCCAAGGGCAAGTGTCTGTCAATGGTGAGCCTTCAGAAATTTCATTTCAGGGTGCTCGCAATGATCGAATGACCGTGACTAACCCGAATGGAACCGTGGTTTACAATAAAGTTAATTAATTCAGAAGATTTAACATTTTGTCAGTCTTGAAGCCTCTAGTTGATCTTGAATTTTTCTATGATTTTATTTTCGAGTTCAACGACGTCTTCTGATTTTAATTTTTGATTTTCACTGACGAAGAAAGATTTAACTGAAGTTTCAAGAATCTTAAGATGTTTTTCATACTTTCCGCAATGATGACACATAAAAAGATGTAGGCGAATTTGCATTTGAATTCGCCAAGTCGCTTTTTCTTTTGAGCTGATCTTTTTTACTACCTCTTTGCAGCTTAACATTATTTTTTTCATCGACTTTTCCGATCTACGCAGTCACGCAATTGGTTACGGGCTCTATAAAGTAAGACTCCTAAGTGAGTCGAAGTAACGTTTAAGATATTGCAAATTCTATCGGTCAATTCTTCTTCAACCTCTTTAAGTAGAAATGCCATTTTTTGATTGATTGGTAATAACTCTAAACACTTTGCAATCAGGGCCATGTTTTCACTTGATTCTAAGAATCGCTCTGGGTTGACCGGGGAATAAGATAAAATCCAGTTTCCATGTTGATCAAAATATTGATCAACAACATCATTGATCATATCTGTAGAAACCGAACGACTTGATTGTTTTCGATATTCTGAAGCTTTGTTGTATAAAATTCCAAATAGAAATGTCTTAATGCTAGATCTTCCTTCGAACCGAAATACGACATCGAAAAAAGTGATCCAGACGTTTTGAACAACGTCTTCGGCTTCAATCTTTTGAAATCCAAGTCCTACGCAGGCTTTAAAAAGTGGCTCTGTATACATTCTGACTAAGGTTTCCATAGCCTGCGTATTTTTATGTTTAATTTCTTCAATTAAAACTTTATCGGTTTGATTCATTATAGCCATCGTTACATGAGTTTTTATGGCGCGCAACAAGGTAGACTGCGCCCCATAGAATGTATTCTAAATAATGCTATTACTGATCGTATTTTGCGTTCAAGTTGTCTCTGAAAATCAGAGTTCGGCCAAGCTTCTCTGATTTAATTTCGATCTTAACGGCATAACCCGATGGAGCGAATTGTTCTTTGCGTATGGTGATTTTTCCTGGAAGACTATTATTTTTGGCGCGAGCTTCGTTGAGCACTTGATTTAAGGCTTTAAAGTTTTCGCGTCGTCGTTCTCCTGGTAAACAGTCGAAACTTGGGCCAAATTGTGATCTTTCGGCATAGGTGGTGAATTGTGAACCAAACCAAGTCGAGTTTTTTTCTAAGTACTTTGATAAGTCTAATTTAAAAATGGCTGTATCATTTCCGCAATAATTCATAAATTCGATATTTGGTCTAATTTCAGAATCAACAATATCTTCGCTAAAGATTTCAAATTCGCGATATTCTACTATAGAGGCGTTCGGATCAACCATCTTACACTTTAAAACAAAGGGAACTGGGTTGTTTAAATTTGAATGGGTTAAAAGAGCGTATCCATTTTCGAAATTAATTTTTCCGATTCCGGTCGCTTCCACAAAAGTGTAGCTTGCGTCAGATGTTTGATTCAAGGGGCCTGCGTAAAGATCTGTTAGATTTTGAAAGTTTCCAGTTTTAAGATTAAAGATATATCCCAAGTAAAAAGATGCGTCGCCATATCCAGTATTGTATTCGCAACGCAAAGTTGCATCGGGCTGTGTTGCGGCCCAGGCTGAATTTGATAGGGCTGTTATAATTATTGATATAATTGTTAAAGCTGTGATTTTCATTTTATCCTCTATGTTTTGTAAGTTGATTGATTTCAACATCTGTTAGTGGAGCTTCAGGCTTATTTATTACAAAAAAAATCTAAGAGCTTAAAAAAAAGGTCGCATAATCTGCGATTTTTGTATGTTCTGTCGAATTGCTTGAAGATTAACCTTTTTTACGGCGCCCAGGCGTTTAAGAATTCGGAGGCTAACAAAGTGGGCATTGCATAATATATCGAGGCTAAGTACAACTCAGTTCACCTTGAAACTCAGAGCCCTTTCCTATAGTTAGAATGCATGTTTGAACTACCCGAAGTTGAAACTGTCGCGCGAAATTTGACTGAAATTTTGAAGCCTCCATTTCAGGTTCTCGAGTGGAAATTTTTTCGAAAAGATTTGCGGTTTCCTATTCCAATAAAGAAATTAAAATGTATTTCGGTTTACAAAATCACACGTCGAGCAAAGTATCTGATCTTTGAAGGTGAGAACGAGGTTATTATTTCTCATTTGGGAATGACAGGATCGTGGCGCGTAGAAAATCAGGGGTGGGAAAAACGTAAGCATGACCATTTGGCATTTCGATTCGATCAAGATCAGTTTTTAGTTTACGAGGATGCACGCCGATTTGGTTTTATAGAGGTGTGTAAAAAAAGCGACATTGCAGAGCGATTTAGCGGGGTCGGGGTCGAGCCTTTAAGCGAAAATTTTGATGAAAAGCTAGTGACTGCTCAATTCAAAAAGCTCAACACTTCAATAAAGAATGCTTTATTGAATCAAAAGTTAGTTGTTGGAGTCGGAAATATTTATGCTTCTGAAATTTTATTCAAATCGCAAGTTTCTCCGCTTAAAAAATGTTCAAAGATTTCCGAAAGTTCATTTCAAAAAATCTGGTTTTTCACTCGAGAAATATTAAATGAAGCCATATTTCATGGTGGGTCGACAATTGAGAATTATAAAAATAGTTTTGGTGAGGCGGGAGGGTTTCAAAGTCGGCACCAAGTTTACGGCCGAGCGGGTGAAAAATGCCCAATCTGTGCGAGATCTATAAAATCTAAAATCATTGCCGGTCGAAATACTTTTTGGTGTGGTACTTGCCAAAGATAAAGTTGTATGACAATTTGAAAGAGTTCAACAGATAGAACAGAAGGAATTCACACATGAAAAATATCGTGGTTATTACAGCTCTTTTCGCATTATCATTCGCAACTGGATTTACTTGCTCTAAAAATGCTCCAGAACAAGCGGCGCAAACAACAACTACTGAAGCAACACCTGCTGCACCTGCTGATCAAGCGGCAATGGCGGCTTCTGGTGATGCTACTGCAACTGCAGCAGCGGCTCCAGCTTCAGCTGATGGTTCTGCGGCTCCAACTGAAACAAAGTAAGACACTGAGCTTTTGCTCAAGTCCTCTTTTTACGGTTCAGTTTTAATTTAGATTTAAAATTTAGACTAAGTTCAGCGCCCTTTTAAATAAAAAGGGCGTTTGTTTATCAAGATATCGCGATAAATTCCTGACTCATTTCCCTTATTTAGAGTGTTCACTCGACTTGCCAGACCCTTTAGGTCGTGCTCCAATATTAGTATCAAATAAAACTGTGCATCAAAGGAGCATCAACTATGGAATCGATTTGTGGCTATTTTTTAACCCAAGGGTCTTTGTGGGTCTGGATTGTAGGATCAGTTGTTCTACTTCTACTGGTCGGTTATTTTGGTCTTCCGTTATTCGTATGGGCTTTTTTGGGTTTAGCTATTTTAGTAGGATTTGGGGCTCCGACGGTACTGATTATCGCATTTGCTGTTGTGATGTTAGCTTTCTTGATTAAACCAATTCGTACGGTGGCTGTATCAAGCATCGTTCTTAAGCTGATGCAAAAACTTGGAATTGTGCCTTCGATTTCAGCTACTGAGCGAACTGCTTTAGAAGCGGGTGTGGTTTGGGTTGAAAAAGATCTTTTCTCGGGAAAGCCTGATTTCGAGAAAATTTTAAAAGAGCCTTATGCAAAATTGACTCAAGAAGAAGTTGATTTCGTTAATGGCCCAGTTGAAGAGCTTTGCAAAATCTGTAATCCATGGAAAATCTGGAAAAACCGTGATGTTCCGCCTGAAGCTTGGGATTACATTAAACGTAAAGGCTTCTTAGGAATGATTATTCCAAAAGAATACGGCGGTCTTGGCTTCTCGGCTATGGCCCATTCTGAAGTGGTTATGAAAATCGCTTCTCGATCTTTGCCAACTTCAATTTCGGTGATGGTACCGAATTCATTAGGTCCTGCTGAATTATTAATTCATTACGGGACTGACAAGCAAAAAAATTACTGGCTTCCGCGCTTAGCAAAAGGTGACGAAATTCCGTGTTTTGGTTTAACTGAACCTTTAGCTGGGTCGGATGCAGGTTCAATCACTTCTTCAGGTGTAGTTTTCAAAGGCCAAGATGGCAAATTGTATATTAAATTAAGCTGGAACAAACGTTGGATTACATTGGCTGCTATTTCGACTGTGATCGGTATGGCATTTCGTCTTCGCGATCCAGAAAATCTTTTAGGTAAGGGCGAAGATTTAGGAATCACTTGTGCTTTGATCCCGGCCAAAACTCCAGGGGTTGTTTTAGGGCGACGTCATGATCCATTAACAATTCCATTCTATAACTGTCCGACTCAAGGAACTGACGTGGTTGTAAGTTTAGAAGATGCAGTTGTAGGTGGAGCAGAAGGTTGCGGTAAGGGTTGGTCGATGTTGATGGAGTGTTTAGCTGCGGGTCGCGGTATTTCACTTCCGGCGCAAGCTACGGGTGGTGCTAAGTTAGCTTTCAGAACGTCTTCTTCGCACGCGTTGGTTCGTAAACAATTTGGTGTCAGTATCGGAAAATTTGAAGGTGTTGAAGAGCCATTAGCTCGTATTGGAGCTACGACTTACGGTCTAGAGGCCATGAGACGTTTTACGTTAGGCGCATTAGATAAAGGTTTAAAACCACCTGTTGTCACAGCAATGATGAAGTATCAGGCGACTGAAATGGGTCGTCGCGCGGTCAACGACGCGATGGATATTTTGGGTGGTGCTGGTATTTCTTTAGGTCACCGTAACTTGATCGCAGAAGGTTATGTCGCAACTCCGATTGGTATCACCGTCGAGGGCGCGAATATCATGACAAGAACATTGATTATCTTTGGTCAAGGGGCATTACGCTGTCATCCTTATGCCTTTGACGAAGTGAGTGCAATTGAATCAGGAGATGTTAAGAAATTCGACACGGCTTTCTGGGGCCATATCGGTCACATCGTTAGTAACACGTGCCGTTCAATCGTATTGAGTTTAACTCGTGGGTACTTCGCAAGTGCACCGTCAGGTACTCATTCGAAAGTTAAAATTCACTACCGCCGTTTAACATGGGCTTCTGCAACTTTCGCTATTTTAGCTGATATTGCTATGGGTTCATTAGGTGGACAGTTGAAAATGAAAGAAAAAATCACGGGACGTTTTGCTGACATTTTTGCACATATGTATATGTCAACTTGTGTGTTACGTCGTTTCCACGAAGAGGGTCAACGTGAAGAGGACCTTCCTTATGTTCAATTTTTCTTAAAAGATTCAATGGCACATATTCAAAATGGTTTTGATGGATTATTTGATAATCTTAAAATTCCGGGCTTTCGTTGGTTCTTTAAAGGCTTTTTAGGCGCTTGGTCTCGTATTAATTCATTAGGATCACAAGCGACTGACGGGTGGTCTCACTTGATTTCAACATCGATGTTAACTGCGGGAGCTCAGCGTGATCGTTTAACTGATGGGATCTACTGGGTGGCCGAGTATTCACATGGTCTTGATAAAGTTAAAGCCGGAGCTAATTCTGATCAAACTGCTCGCTTAGAAAACGCTTTCATCATTGTGACGAAAGCGGAAGCAGCCGAGAAAAAAATCAGATCAGCTATCAAATCAGGATCTATTCCAAAGAAAAAAGGAAAAGCTTCTTGGGATGATGCCCTAGCGAAGAAAATCATTTCAGATGAAGAGTACAGACTGTTATCTGACGCAGATAAGGTTCGTTTCGATGCGATCTTAGTTGATGACTTCGATGAAAATGAATACCACAAGCCAATGGCTTAAATGATCTCTGTCAGTTTATAGTTTATTTAAAAATTTGCTTGAAAAAAACCCTTCGATAAGAGGGGTTTTTTGTATAAAAAATCGATACAGTCGCTTAAAAAAGACGTGAGAATTTTTTTCTTTTAATTTTAAATGCGTCACTTTGAAAAAAACATCGACAACTTTTATCCGTATTCTCTGCTTAAATTGCTTTCTAATCGCCTCTGAAAATTGCATGAAGTTTTCTAAACTCAAGTGTGTCGTCAAATGAAAAAGCCTCATTTGATTGAAAGGAACTCATGAAAAAAATTATCCTGCTGGTGCTTACTTCAATTATATCTAGTTCGGTTCGTGCTGGTGCATTTCTAGAATCAGCAACTGAGTGCTATTCTGACTCGGGCGCGATTTCAAAACTTTACTTTCATGTGAAGAATACGGGTATCTATAAAAAAGACCGAATTAAAGGCGCTGCTGAGTTCGCAGATTTATCTTATGTTGTGGTAGGAAAAGAAAAAATGTGCCAGTACAATAATCTGAAATTATCATTGACCCAGTTTAGAAGTCTATTAGGCAGCGAGCCTGAGCAGTTTTCGTTTCCGATGGAGCTACGCTGTCTTAATTCTGATGGGTCCTACAAGTTGTCTGGTCAAGTTACTATTGATTCGACAAAGCGTTTTGCTGAAGTAGTCTATATGGATGAGGCGGGGCTTAAAAGTGTATCAATGAAGTGTGAATCAAAATCACTACTTGATCGAATCACTGATGCTATAACCCCGCAGTTCGGTTCTTAGTTTAAAAGTGACAATGGCTTATCTGTGATGGTGTTCTTTAGATCGCCCGGCTGTGCTTTCAGACACCATCGTTTCGCGAACGACAACAACTTTGATTTGCCCTGGATATTGCATTTCTTCTTCGATTGTCTTTGCAATCTGTTCTGCAATTTTCAATGCGGCCATATCGTCAACTTGTCGACCATTAACCATCACTCGGCACTCGCGACCACCATTTAAAACGAAAACATCTGTTACACCCTGGTGTCGTTTAGAAATTTCTTGAAGACCAGTGACTTTTTGATTGTAGGTTTCCATTGTGCTTCGGCGTGCTCCAGGGCGGCCCCCAGATATGGCGTCTGCAGCAATGACTAGGAAATCTAATTCATTTTCAGGCTGTACATCGTAGTGATGGGCCCTGACAGCATGAACAGTTTCTTCGTTTTCATTGCGAGCTACGATGAAGTCGGCTCCGATCACGGCATGGCTGCCGTCAAGCTCATGATCTAAGGCTTTCCCTAAGTCATGGAGCATACCCGCGCGACGGGCTTTCTTAACCTGTATTCCGATTTCTGCCCCCAGAAGTCCCGCAAACCATCCGACTTCTGCGCAGTGAAAATATTGATTCTGAGTGTATGAGTATCGATAGCGTAATGATCCCATGACTTGTCTGATTTCCGGGTGCACGTTTTGCAGCCCAAGCTCTTTACAAATCAAGTCGCCATCACGTTTGATTTGATTTAACAATTCAGTTTTTAAATTGTCGCATGTTTTTTGTAGATCTTGAGGTTGGGTATTCTTTTTACCTTTTTCAAAATCACGAAATAGTCGATCGAAAATTCGGCGAGTCAGTTCGCGACGAACGGGATCGTATCCGATAATTTGAATATGGTGCCAGCGTTCAGGATCTGGGTTTTCATCAATTGAAATGTCACAGCCACTGGCTTTTTGAATAACTTCAATGTAGGCCTTTGATTGTTTCATAAAAGCTGCGCGAATTTCCGGAGTCGGAAAGTGGCTAGCCTGAATGCCGCGCTCGACACTCATTTCTTTGTGGAAACGATCTATACACAAGGCCAAAATGCGTTTTGCCTTTTGTTCTGCGAAATCTTTTGTTTCAGATTCGATGCCTTCCGCGATTTTGATGTAGTCGTTTTCAGCTTGTGTGATCATCTGATGCTTAATTTGTTCGATGAGTTCAGTTTCAACTAATTGAGTTTTTTGAATGAGATTAGTTTTATAATTCGATTCAATCGATTTTTTTCTTTCGGTCAGTTTTTGAATTTCTGTCTGACGAGCGGTCATTTTGATCGAGTGATCGCGCAACGAGTTTTCTTTTTGCATCAATAAAGATCGCGCATTTTTAATTTTTTCTTCGTGGGCGACCTTTTTTCTTTGAATGGCAGCTTCAAGATCTTCGCATTTTTCTTCGATAAGAAGGTGGCTTTCTTCGACTTGCGACCAAGCCTCAAGTTCAATTTCTTGAATACGTTCTTTGCGTTCTTGTTCTTCGGTTTGAAATTGTTCTTGCGCCTCTTTAAGGATCTCTTGCGCCTCTTCTTTGGCGTCTACTACAATTTGACGACGAACTAAAAAAAATAAAATGGCAACTAGGGCGGCACCGGTAAAAGTACCAATTAAAAGATAAATTATCATCTTAACAGCTTATCTTGCTGTGGCTTAGGCGACAACTGTGCGTCTTACAATTTGTTGATCTGTGTGGCGCGTTATTTCTAAGAATAGGCTGAAATCATCGTGATTTTTTTCTAGGCCTCGTTCATAAAAAAGAGATGAAAAAATTCTTAGTTGCTGTCACAAAATTTTCTATTTTAGCCCTTTTAGGTGTGTTTGTTGTTTGGGTTTTCATATTCAACTGGTCTTTCGTGTTTAAAAAGAAAATCTCAGGCGAGGTTGTGGCTGTTGAAAGAGTCATGGGCAGCATGGCCATTATCACTCAGAATCAGATTAATCCACAGGCTTTTTCTTTTTCTGTGGGTATAAAAGATAAGGTTACCGGAGAGATTCATATGGCTTCAAGTGAAGATCGTAAATGGGCTGCTGTAACCAAAGGAAACTGCGTAGTCGCCGCCTTTTTTCCTTATCCGCCTTGGAGAACTTTTGATAAAGGAATGACTGATCACAATGCTCGATTATTAAGAAACTACACAACATGTGCTGAAATGACTGAGGCCGATGGCTTTTTTGAGTCTCTTCGATTCTTCTTGTTGGCCTATTAGTTGTCGCTAAGTGCTTTTTTTGCGATCCACCAAGGGATCAAAATGTAAATCGTTACATCTCGAATAAGATAGTAACAGAAAAAAGCAAAAAATAGTTTAAAGCCATATTTTTTGTATAATCCCTTGATTCCGGATTCGCGCCAGGTTTTTTTCATTTCGCTTAGAAGTTTTTTTAACTTTGACCAATAAGGTTGCGAAATCATAAGCATTATCTAACGATGCTGTTTGAAAAAATAGCTGCTCTAGAAGCTAATCTATATGAAGAGTTCGATTTTTGATGAATCATATATGCAATAGTAATCATCAAAAAAATCAAAAACCAGTTTTTCATTTGCATATAAAATAGCATTTATTAGCTCGCCTTCGTAATAGAATTGGCGTGGATATAATAATCATAACAATAATCAAACCCACTTTTCAGACTGAGTAATACACTGAGCCAAAGAAGTCCATATCCTATGCGAGTATTCTGAAAGTTTGAATGTAAATCATTCAACATAATCATTGGAATGGCTAACATTTGCAGGGCGGCCTTCCATTTGCCAGCAGACTGAGCAGATAAAATCACCCCGTCGGCAGCGGCTGCGGCCCTTACTCCGCCGATGATTGTGTCCCGTGCGACAAACAAAATCACCATCCAGGGATCAACTGTTTGCATTTTTAAAAGCAAAATTAAAACGCTTGAAACTAAAATCTTGTCGGCAACAGGATCTAAAAACTTACCAAGGTTCGAAACAGCGTTGAGCTTTCTTGCATAGTAGCCGTCGTAGTAATCAGTGATCGAAGCCACCACGAAGCAAATGGTGGCGATCCATCGCCCTAAATCAGTATGCAATGATAAAAAATAAGCTGTTGGAACAACCAAAATAATTCGAGAAAGCGTAAGATAAAGAGGTATTCGACTCATGCGCACCATAAAGTGTTGTTTGAGACAACTGTCTCTGTCAAGATAACAAATCGATGCAAAGATTCACTTACCAAAGAAAAATAAACGTTTATGAAACTGATCTGATGGGGATTGTTCATCATTCAAACTACTTGCGTTTTTGTGAAGAGGCTCGTGTTGAATGGTTTCAAAAAAATGGTGTTCAGGTTTTAACAAAAGAAGACGTTTTTGGATTAGTTGTAGTTGAGACTAGGGTTAAGCATAAGTCTCCGATTCGATATGGAGACAATTTGATTATCGAGGTTCAGCTTAAGGTCGATGGGCCTCGATTAACTATTCAATACCGATTACATGCTGAAGGTCGTATAAACGCATTGGCAGAAACGGTGCATTGTCGTATTGATCAAAATTTTAAAGTTTTAAGATTAGATAATAAAATCATTCAACGCATAAAGGAAGAAAAATGGATCGAAACCTGGCTTTAGAATTTGTAAGAATAACGGAAGCGGCGGCTTTGTCGTGCGCAAAATGGACCGGCCAAGGTAATGAAAAAGCAGCAGACCAGGCTGCTGTCGACGCCATGAGAAAAGCTTTCGATGCCGTTCGTATTGATGGAACGGTCGTCATCGGTGAAGGAGAGCGCGATGAAGCTCCGATGCTTTTTATTGGTGAAAAAGTAGGTCTCAAAAAAGACGACAGTCCTGCCATTGATATCGCTCTTGATCCTCTTGAAGGAACCACAATTTGCGCTAAAGGTGGCGTTGGTGCAATTTCGGTTATTGCCTGCGCTGAAAAAGGTGGGTTTTTGCATGCACCTGATACCTATATGGATAAGATAGCTGCGGGCCCCGGCGCAAAAGGAGTCATCGATTTAGATTTGACTCCGACTGAAAATGTTCATCGAGTTGCTGAGGCTTTGCGAAAGCCGGTTAGTGATTTGATGGTGGTCGTTTTAGATCGGCCGCGGCACAGTGATTTAATCGCAGAGGTTCGTAAGACGGGAGCTCGTATTCAAATGATTGGCGACGGAGATGTTTCTGCGGCGGTAGCAGCCGCATGGCCCGATTCAGGAATTGATCTATTAATGGGTGTTGGTGGGGCGCCTGAAGGTGTTATTTCAGCAGCAGCAATGCGCTGTCTGGGTGGAGACTTTCAGGGGCGATTGAAATTTCGCAACGAAGAAGAAAAGCAGCGTGCGACTCGCATGGGCGTCAAGGATCTTCACCAGAAGTTTAAGTTGGAAGACTTGGCTAAAGGGCATGTGATGTTTTGCGCGACCGGGGTAACTGATGGGCCCTTGCTTAAAGGGGTAAAAATGTTCGCTGGAGGGCGTGCTACAACACAGTCGATTGTTATGCGCTCGCAGACCGGAACGATTCGTAGTGTAGACACGCATCACCATATTTCAAGAAAGCCGACATTAAACTAAATGGAAATTTATTGCTTTAGTTGCAAAAAACCAAATAGCTTTCAGACGAAGGTAGGATTTCGCGATGAGTGTATGCACTGCCGCGCAGATCTTCATGTTTGTAAGAATTGTGAATTTTACGACTCTAAAGCTTATAACGAATGTCGTGAAACAAGTGCCGACGTCGTTCGCGAAAAAGATCGTGCGAATTACTGTGATTTTTTTAGCCCTCGGCTTGGAGCGCTTTCGGCTGACGATCAAAAGGCGAAAATGAAAGCCGCAGCTGACGCACTTTTTAAAAAATAATTAACAGCACATAGGAGATATTCTAAAAATGGCAAGCGCATCAACAACAGCAACTTTTAATTGTACAGCTGAAGAGTTTTTTAAACTGATATCAGATTATGAAAAATATCCTGAGTTTTTGACTGAAGTAAAAGATGTTAAGATTTTAAAAACAACGGGAAGCACTAAAGAAATGGAATACAGTGTTTCGTTGATTAAGTCTTTTAAATACAAACTTAAAGTTGAAGAAAAAGCTCCAACAGAAATAAAGTTTAATTTTGTCAGCGGAGATGTTTTTAAAATGATGAAAGGGTCTTGGCAAATTAGACCTAAGGGTGAAAAGTGTGAAGTTGTGTATTCTGTAGAGGCTTCATTCGGAATGCTTATTCCTGATTCTGTAGCTAAACCTTTGGTCAGCGCTAATCTTCCAATGATGATTGAGAACATCAAGAAAAGAATCAAAAAGGTGTATGGCAAATAATAGCGACGACAAGAAGGACAAGCTTTCAGATACTTTAAAGAAAATTCTTTCGTCGGGTTCACCCACCGAGATTTCGAAAGAGATATTAACGACGGTTCTAGGGCAGGCTTTAAAAGCTAAAGACGACGTTGCCTTGAAGGTAACGAATGAAATGATTGGGCTTGTGCGTAAGATCGACTTTGTAAAAGAGTTTTCAAAATTTGCTGAAAATCACAAATTTAAAATCACAGCTGAAGTCGAAATATTCAAAAAAGAAACATCTAAAGAAGTAGCTGAAAAAAAAGACGAAGAGTAAATATATAAATGCCAAAAGGACTTCAAGATGAAGTTTAAAAAAACCTCTCCATTGACTGGGGAACTGGTTCGCGAATATGACTACGCCACTTTTGGTGAAGTTGATCACGCTTTATCAGAATTGCATCATTCTTTCTTGCAATGGAAAGTATTAACTTTCTCGGATCGACAGCTAATACTGCTTCCGTTAGTTCAGCGCCTTATTGAAATGAAAGTCGAAATCGCTGAAACGATATCGCTCGAGATGGGAAAGCTTTTTACTGAGGCCTTATCTGAAGTTGAAAAATGCATAAAAGCAATCGATATGTGGTTGAAGATGGATCTGTCGTTTTTAAATGAAACCACTGTTCATGCAATCAATAAAAGTAGCTCGATTGAAAATGCTCCACTTGGAGTCATTTACTCGATCATGCCATGGAATTTTCCGATGTGGCAGGCTGTGCGAATGATTATTCCGACTCTGCTTTCGGGAAATGTTATTCTACTCAAACACTCGGAAATAAATCCAGAGATCGGGCACCTTATTCAAGAGGTCTTTGTGGGGCTTGCTGATTACCCTTTGTTATTGCATCGATTGGCTTCGCACGAAAATACAGAAATGATCCTGGCAGATAAACGAATACAGGGAGTTAGTTTGACGGGTTCAACAAAGGCTGGGATTACAATTGCTAAATTGGCGGCGCAAAATTTAAAGAAATGTGTACTTGAGCTTGGTGGCAGCGATCCCTATATCGTCTACGCTGATTCAGATTTAGCTTTGGCTGCAAAGATTATTGCAAAAAGCCGTTTGCAAAACACAGGGCAGTCATGTATCGCCGCTAAACGCTGTCTTGTGCATCGATCTGTACAAGATCCACTTTTAAATTTATTGAAATCTGAGTTTTCAAAATACGAATTTGGATCCGGGCGCGATTTAAAGGCCAGCCTTGGAAGTTTAGCGGATGTGAAGTTTAAAGCGTATTTGCATCAGCAACTTCAAGATTTAATTTTAAACACGGATGCGAAACTTGTATTTGATAAACCGCATTTGCAAAAAGAAGCTTCTGCGTTTGTAAATGCACAGATCTATTTGTTAGAAAAAAATTCGGACTGGCTAAAGGATCAAGAATTTTTTGCTCCTGTACTGCTGGTTCTACCCTTTGATTCTAATGAAGAGTCCATTCAGATTGCGAATTCTACTTCTTACGGATTAGGCGCGGGAGTGTTTTCAAATAACATTAATTTTGCCAAACAGCAGGCTGCAAAGATTGAAGCGGGACAAGTGGCTATTAACGATTTTATTAAATCAGACGTAATGCTTCCATTTGGTGGGATGAAAATGTCAGGGCTTGGGCGAGAACTAGGAAGAAATGGTTTTTTTGAATTTACGACAACGAAAGTGATATCAAACTGATGATTTCTCATAATTCAAAATGGAATGATTTCGAACATCATCTTTGGAAAGAATTGACGTTCAATGGTTTAGATCAAAAAGATTCATACTTATTGGCCGTTTCCGGTGGTTTAGATTCGATGGTTTTGCTGCAATCTATAATTCGAGTTAAGCCAAAGGCCCGAATTCGGGTCGCGCATTTTCATCATGGAGATTCTGCAAACTTACAGCAAACCAAATACCGCGATCATATCGCTGATTTTGTGAAACATAAGATTTACGAGATCAATCTGGCTAGAAACACCGTCCCTCAAATTGAGTTTATTTTTGATCGATCCGATCGAGAGCTTCTATCAGAAGCTGACATGCGCCAGTCGAGGTGGCAGTTTTTATTTAACAGCAAAGCTTCTTTAGATGAACCCATTTTGACTGCTCATCATCTCGATGACTGGTTTGAGACAGCAATTTTAAAGATGATACGTGGTACATCGATGGAAGGGGTTGCGGCTTTTCAAATTTGGAATTCAGAAATTTTTCGCCCGTTTTTAAATTTGTCCAAAGCGGAACTCTTGAATTACGCGATTCAACAGAAGATTGATTACTTGAACGACCCTTCAAATCTGAATCCTGATTATCTGCGAAATTGGATTCGCGAGAAATGGTTACCAGATCTCGAAGAAAGACAAAGTGGTGGTGTCGCGAATATATCGCGATCACTTTTGCGAATGGTCGAGGAATTTCATCAGACCTCGACCTTCGAGCTGAAGTTTTTTGACGAACATCCTGAGAATGGAATTGATCGATCTTGGTTTATAGGGTTGTCTCAACAAGATCAGATAAAGGCCATTGCTTTGTATCTCAAAAACAATCGAATTTTTGAATTTACGCGAGGACAGTTAGAAGAAATCAGAAAAAGACTCGACAAAAATCAAAAAGATCTCACATTTGAAATAATTGAACGAAAATGGGTGATTAACGCATCGCAAATCATGCTAAAATGACCTTAACTCAATCGATGGTCTTAGGCCGTCGATATTCTCGGTCTCGAAAGAAAGGGGCTTTAATGAAAGCCAATCAAAAAACGTTCGCACTGTGGTTTTTTCTGCTGATAATGGCGATTTTTATGTTTCGTGCATGGGACATGAAGCATCAAAAGACAATCACTGATTTTAACTACCCAAAATTTTTAAGAGCTCTCGAATTGAAGGAAGTTGTCGAAGACAAAGTTGTCTTTGTTCAAGATCGCGGTGAGATTCGCGGTGAAGTTAAAGCTGAGTTTGAAAAAAAATACGGCGGTAGCCAATTCGTTATCCAAGGTAACGTTGGCGATAAAGGTTACGAAGAATTAAAATCATACGGAATCAAACCGATTTACGAAAGCTCACAATCTGACAGTTTGTTTTCTTCTTTGATCATCAACTGGCTTCCGCTAGTGTTGATCGTCGGTATGTTTATTTTCATCATGCGCCAAATTCAAGTTGGTGGCGGCAAAGCGATGTCTTTCGGTAAATCGCGTGCTCGGTTGGTTGAAAATAAAAATCGCGTGATGTTCAAAGATGTTGCTGGCGTTGACGAAGCAAAAGATGATTTACAAGAAATTGTTCACTTTTTAAAGGATCCAAAAAAGTTTACACGCTTAGGCGGACGTATTCCAAAAGGTGTTTTGTTAGTTGGGCCTCCCGGAACTGGTAAAACTTTGCTTGCTCGAGCTGTTGCTGGCGAAGCGGGTGTGCCGTTCTTTACAATTTCTGGTTCTGACTTCGTTGAAATGTTTGTCGGAGTCGGTGCTAGCCGTGTTCGTGATTTATTTGAACAAGGTAAAAAATCAGCTCCTTGCTTGATCTTTATCGATGAGATCGATGCGGTAGGACGTCATCGCGGCGCTGGAATGGGTGGCGGGCATGATGAACGTGAGCAAACATTAAATCAGTTGCTTGTTGAAATGGATGGTTTCGAATCAACTGAAGGTGTTATCTTGATTGCTGCGACAAATAGACCTGATGTACTAGACCCCGCATTATTGCGTCCGGGTCGATTCGATCGCCGAGTTATAGTCGGTAAACCAGACCTTAATGGTCGCGAACAGATTCTATCTGTACATATGCGTAAAACGCCGATGGGGCCTGATGTTGACGCGAAAAAAATTGCTCGTGGTACCCCAGGTTTCTCGGGTGCAGATTTAGAAAACCTAGTGAACGAAGCCGCATTGGTCGCGGCTCGTTCTGATAAAAAATATCTTGAGATGGAAGATTTTGAAAAAGCAAAAGACAAAGTCATCATGGGTAGTGAAAGAAAATCAATGGTGATTAGCGAAGAAGACAAGCGCACGACGGCTTATCATGAGGCTGGCCACACTATTATTGGTAAAATGCTTCCGGGTCTTGATCCTATTCACAAAGTAACTATTATCCCTCGCGGAATGGCTTTGGGGTTGACTCAAACGCTTCCTGAAAAAGATTCTTTAAGTTTTTCAAAAACTCAAGCTGAAAACTGGATTGCTTTTGCTTTCGGTGGGCGAGCTGCTGAAGAGTTAATTTATCAAAATTTTACGACAGGTGCTTCGAACGATATCGAACGGGCTACTGCAATGGCTCGTCGAATGGTTTGTGAGTGGGGTATGAGTCCACTAGGACCTTTAGCTTTTGAAAAAGGAGAAAATCCAGTTTTCATGGGCATGAATTACGGTTCAAAATCGAAAGATTACTCTGAAGCGAAGGCTCAAGAAATTGATGCTGAGATTTCAAAAATTATCAACACTGGTTACGAGCGTGCTTTAAAAATCTTAACAGAAAATAAAGATTCACTCGAAAAAGTGACTCAAGCGTTGATGGAATATGAAACGATCGATGGCGCTGAAGTTGAAATGCTTTGCAATGGAGCTCAGGTCAGTGAGATTGCAAAAGTGCGTTCAAATAAATCGAGTGGTGGTGGTATGGGTGGAATGGGTTCGTCGGTTGATGCAAATAGTGCAAAAACTGATGCTGCGGTTCCTGCTGGCGGTAAAACTGCTCCTGCAACATGAGTCTACTTTCTAATTTTTTCGAAAACGTAATTTTTATCTTGTCACACTTGCGGTGGCAGGATTTATTCGATGTAGCCATGGTATGGCTTATCGTCTATCGCGTTTTGAATTTGATTCGTCGCACGGGTACAATCCAAATGCTTTCAGGGCTGGGAATTCTGGCAATTGCCTACGTTGGAAGTCAGTGGTTTGAACTGTATACGGTGAATTGGCTTCTCGAAAAATTCTTTTCGAATTTATTTGTAATCATAGTTGTTCTTTTTCAAGGTGAGATTCGTCGTGCATTGGCCCATATTGGAAGTCATCCCCTTTTTACAGATGTTTCTTCGGCGATGGAAACCCATATTGTAGAAGAAATTGCAAAAGGTGTTATGACCGTTGCAGATCGTGGATATGGCGCTCTTATCGTAATCGAAAAAGATATACTCGTGGATTATCATATTGAACTGGGAACCGAACTAAATTCGGCAATTTCATCTGAACTTATACTTTCTATTTTTCATCCACAGGCTCCGATGCATGACGGAGCCCTGCTTATTCGGGGTGGTAAAATTGTTTCAGCCGGTTGCTTTCTGCCTTTAAGTAAAAATCCTGCCTTAGATAAAAATCTAGGAACGCGCCATCGGGCTGGAATTGGTCTTACCGAAGAAACAGATGCTCTTGTGGTTGTGGTTTCAGAAGAAACTCGAAGTATAAGTCTAGTTAGTGGCGGTCACATGACGACACAAGTAGAACTTTCTCAAGTTCGTCAGGCGCTTTACGATGTTTTTGGATTTAAATATAAACCTCACCAAAACGAGGCCATACTGTGAAAGCCTTAGCCAACTCGAATGACAAAGTTCGTGTCTTAAAAGAGTCGATGCTTGAAAATGCATCTTATAAGCTCGTTGCATTATTTATTTCACTTATATTGTGGCTTTCTATCCTCGGTCGTCGAGACTTCGTAGTGACGAAAGATGTTGAAGTCGATTTCTTGGTCAATAAGGCCTATAGTATATCGGGGCAATCCACGGATCGAGTGCGTATGAAGGTTTCAGGTGGTCAGCCTCTACTTAGAAACTTTAAAGATCGTAGCCAATCAGCCACAATTGATCTTTCTGATAAGGCTGTTGGGGTTTACGATATTGAAATGACTTCATCAAAATTTGATGTTCCGAATGGCATAAAAATTCTGGGTATTAGGCCGAATACGATTCGAGTTGAAATCGTTGAGAATCCAGATACAAAATAAGATCTTATGAGTACAAAAACATCGACAAAATTATTCGGCACGGATGGTATCCGTGGAACTTCTAATCAGTTTCCTATGACTCCTGAGGTTGTGGTCAAAATCGGGCAGGCCATTGGGTATTTGATTCGCAAAAAAACAATTTCTTCTCCTTCTCAGGCGAATAAAGTCGTTATCGGTAAAGATACTCGTCTTTCTGGCTATATGATTGAACAAGCTTTGGCGAGTGGTTTGAATTCAATGGGAATTTATGTCCAACTTGTTGGACCGCTACCAACTCCCGGAATTGGGTATTTAACTCGAACAATGCGCGCGCTTATTGAAGG
>JACCDQ012129605.1_pt1 | contig 20513 bp, 19 predicted proteins | sample 7446031 | NCBI WGS metagenome assembly JACCDQ01 (sample SAMN15323442, study PRJNA562643) | freshwater metagenome | isolation source: river surface water | place: USA:Blue River Watershed | collected 2017-08-17
CAGAAAGCTTCCGGCTCTGGGCCGCGATGGCGGCGGGCGACATCGTCGGTTCGATGATTCTGATGCTCGGCGCGGTGGCCCTGGTCAATCTATTCCAACGGATTCGCACTTACGCACCCTGAGTTCCGGGCAATGCAGCATCCCCTGGGGCAGCGACCTCAGGGAACGCCACACAGGCGCTGAGACCGTACTCACCCGGTCCATCCTGTAGGCTAAGCGTTGCACCATGAATCTGGGCAATCCGGAGCGCAATCGACAGCCCCAATCCCGAACCCGGCGCCGCATTACCGGCTAACCGCGTGAAACGCGACAACACACGCTCGCGCTCGGCCTCCGGTATGCCGGGCCCCTGGTCGCTCACCGTCAGCTTCACACGCCCCTCGACCCGTTTAATGGTGACGGCGACGAAGGTGCCACGCGGCGAGTAGCGAATAGCATTGTCAATCAGGTTACGTAGCAGCACTGTTAACAATGCTGGCTCACCCCTTACCCAGGCAGGCACGCCTTCATCAAGCATGCATTCCACATCGCTTTCCAGTGCATGAGGCGTAATGTCGGCAATCACGCCCACGGCAATCTTGCGCAAATCACAGGCCACAAACTGATTGGTTAGCGCATCGTTATCCAGCCGGGCCATGGTCAAAAGCTGGCCTAGTAAATGCGTGGCACGGTCTGTGGCCTGAATCACGGAGGCCAGCGCCCGCTTTTGCTCTCCGGACTCGGTGGCGGCTTCAGCCACCTGGGCATAGGTTCGAATCGCCGCCAGCGGCGTGCGAATTTCGTGCGCGGCATCGGCCGTAAAGCGACGCTCCTGTTCAATGGAATCCGATACCCGCTGCATGAGCCGGTTGATCTGCTCGATAATTGGCTGCACTTCGCGCGGCACCGCCTCCAGCGTGATCGGGTCGAGCCGGTCCGGAGAGCGCTGCCCGATCGAACTGGCCAGGCGCTGCAGGGGCCGGAAGCGCGAGCGCATCAGCAGAATGAGGCCAACCGCTAATGTGGGTAGGGCAAAAATCAGCGGCGTCAGCAGATGCTTGGCCAGCTCTTTGCCCACGGCATTTCTGGCCTCGTAGGTTTCGGCCACCAGAATACGATGGTGGTGGCGCTCATCCTGTTTGCTGTAGATGCGCCAGTGGCGCCCATCGATCCGGCGATCCGAAAAACCCTTGCTCTGATCCGTGAGCTGTTCACGCGGCGCCGTCGTTGACCGTGCCAGCAGTTTGCCTTTGTCAGACCAGATCTGGAACGCGACCTTGCGCGCGTATCGGTGTGATGGTAGCTCTTCGGGCAGATCGCCCGACTCTTCGCTGCTCAGCACCACCAGTAGGGCGGCCGTCTGCGCCAGGTGGGCATCGAATAGTTCTTCCGCTTCGGACTCGGCCTCGCGCCAGGCAACAACGCTCAAGACCAGCCATACGGCACCGACGAAGGTCAGCGTCCAGGCCAGCAGCTGCAGCTGCATACTGCCGGACGCTTTGGAACGTCGGAAACCAACCATCATCGGGGAATCAGGTAACCGACACCGCGCACGGTCTTGATAATGTCGCTACTGGTTTTGCGCCGCAGGTGATGGACGTGGACTTCGAGCGCATTCGATTCGACTTCTTCGCCCCAGGGATAGATTTTGGACTCGAGCTGCGCCCGGGTCAGCACCTTGCCGGCATTGAGCATGAGCTCATGGAGCAGGTCGAATTCACGCGGCGACAACTCCACCTCCCGCCCGTCGTAGCGCACCTCACGCGACGCGGGATCCAGCGACAGCAGACCGATCTGCATGATCGGTGCTGCCGCACCGGCCGCGCGGCGCACCAGCGCCCGCAAGCGGGCCGCCAGTTCACCTAGGTCACAGGGCTTGATCATGTAGTCATCGGCACCCGAATCAAGGCCGGAAATCACATCATCCGCCGTATCGCGCGCGGTCAGCACAAGCACTGGTAACTTCTGGCCTTCCGAACGCAAGCGCTTCAGCACCTCAAGCCCGTCCAGCTTAGGCAATCCCAGATCAAGCACGACGGCGCTAAAAGGTTCGTGACGCAGAATCTGCCAGGCGGCTTCACCGTCTTTTACCCATTCGGGCTGAAAGCCCGCCTGACGCAACCCAGCCTGCAGGCCTTCGCCCAGCATCGGGTCATCTTCGACAATCAGAATACGCACAGCACCCCCTTGGTCTGGCCATTAATAGCAGTCAGTATGCCCCAAGCGCGTGGCTATGGCAGCAATAGCGGTAGCCGGCTAGTCAGGAGCGCCCAGAGAAAGACGCCTAATCCGAGTAGCAACAACACGCCTATGATCCATTGTGGATAACGGATACTCTCCGATGCCTTGCCGAGCTTGTAGCCGTTGACCATACTACGGACCAGATTCTCGCGATGGAGCAAACTCGACACCATCACGCCTCCCACATGAACCGCAATAATCAGCAGCAACACATTCACCATGCCCTCGTGCAGTTCACCGAACCAGTCGCCGTAATCGCTGAAACTGGCCCAGCCGGTCAGCACAGCTAGCATGCCCAACCCCACCATCCCCAGAATCGCCCAGGCCCCTGCCGGATTGTGGCCAACATAATGTTGTGGATGTCGCGTCAGCAAGCTGCCCAGGTAAGCAACGACTGCACCGGGTCTACGCACAAAATTGCTGAATCGAGCGTAGCGTGTGCCAAGAACGCCCCAGACCAACCGGAACAGCAGCAGCGCACCAAACAGATAGCCGGCCGTGACATGCCATAGCTGCAAGCGCTCGGATTCACTGGTCAGATAGGCAACGATGAAACAGAGCACCAGCGACCAGTGAAACAAACGGGTCGGGATATCCCAGACCAGAATGCGGGACCGGGGTGCTGCCTCACCCTCCTTTAATGCTTCCGGCAGATCCATGGGTTCAATCGCCATGGCGCCACCCGGCAGGTGTCTTTAAGGTCCGCTCATCAAAATCGCCCCGCTCAGCCTGCGTGTGGCAGCCTGAACAATTGCTAAAGCTCAGGCCTTTGGGCGGTGAGTTGCCGTGCTCCTTGATAAACCACCGTGTTTTCGTCATACGGGCCGTGGGTTCGGTGGGCGCACTTTTATCTTTAGGCGATGCATGTGCCAACAGATAGGCCGTAATTGTCTGGTTCGTCACTGCATCTACGCTGGCATCCGTACCGTAGTGCTGTTTCAGGGAGCGCATCTGCGTTTCCCATCCCGATGCTGTCATCCGCTGCGGTGGATAGGGCACATGGCAACTGCCACATTCTTCGGCATAGCTGGCCGGATAGGGGCCGTATTGATGACTCCCGGCGTGCGCAAGCGTTCCGGTTGAAACGCAGGCCAACCCCATCAGCCACCCGACCGCTCTGAAGGCATGTTTCACCCCGAGTGGCGCGTTCATGATTTCACCGTCAGCAGGTAGGTCAGAACATTCCCTTTTTCTTCAGCCGTGCACTCCCGCTTGAGCACATCGTTACAGTTCCGTTTAAACCACTTGTTCACCTTGGCTGCATCACTAAACCGCTCTGGGTTGGCATTGGGTGAGATCGGCTGAATAGTTTTTCCGGTCACCGCATGCTTTCCCGTTGCCCCGGGATTATCGGTATGGCAACTGGCGCAACTCCAGTCACCGCCATGCTTGTTTTTGTAGAAGCTCTCGCCGGCGCTCGCTGAAAACCCCTTGAATCCCGGGTTCTGGGCTTTGGCGGCTTGGCGGTATTCTTCAAGAAAAGACTGGGGTGTTTCGGCTTGCGCCATACCCGTGGCGCCGAGCATCAGCAACGTGATGGCAAAACAACGCGGGCGAAAAAACCATGGTCGATGCATAATCATCTCCTTATCTGTTGCGTGGATTTTGCCAAAGGCGTATTACCGCAAGCTTAAGTCAACCGGATTTCGAGTAGGGATATTTAACATGGGTCTGAATCTGCTTCGCTACCGTCAATTTCTGATAACGCTACTGTTTATTCCACTGGCATTGGTGCCCATACGCTCTCAGGCCGAGCCGAGCCAACCGCTCCCGACCGTACAAGCGGTCGATCTCGAGCGCTACAGTGGCCGCTGGTTCGAAATATCCCGTCTGCCCATGTGGTTCGAGCGTAAATGTATCGACAACATCACTGCCAACTACACCGTCAGAAGTGATGGTCATATCGATGTGCTTAACAGCTGCCGAACCGTCGATGGCCAGATCAGCGCGCGAGGCATTGCCGAGGTACCCGATGCACGCTATCCGGGTCAATTGCGCGTACGTTTTGCGCCGGACTGGCTAGCCTGGCTACCCGTGGTCTGGGGCGACTACTGGATCATGGACCTGGATCCTAACTATGGCTGGGTCATGATCGGCGCGCCAAGCCGGGGATATCTGTGGATACTGTCGAGAACACCCCAACTGGATGCCACGATCGTCTCACGACTCAAGCAATCGGCATCTGCCCAGGGGTTTGATATTGCGCCCATGATCGATGTGGTCAACCGTGCAGACGCGCCTGCTGCAAGCGCCAACTAGAGCGTTTCCATACTATCCAGACGAACCTGAGCCCACGCCCGGATTGCCGAGCGCTCCTCTGGATCCATGCGATCCAGATTTTTATAAGCCATCGCCATACGCGGATTGCTGCGAAACCGGGTTTCGTGTCGCATCAAAAAATCCCAGTAGAACGTTGTGAACGGGCAGGCTTTTGGCCCGGTGCGTAACTCGGGCTTATAGGCACACCCCTTGCAATGGTTGCTCATGCGCTTGATGTACGCACCTGAGGCAATGTAGGGCTTGCTGGTCATACGCCCGCCCAACGCAAACAGGGCCATGCCCAGTGTGTTGGGCTCTTCGACCCAGGCCACCGCATCGACATACACCGCCAGGTACCAGTCAGCCACTTCGCGTGGCGCCAGTCCGGCAAGCAGCGCAAAATTGCCCGTCACCATCAGGCGCTGTATGTGGTGCGCATACCCATAGCGCAAGGTTTGCGTAATAGCCGCATGCAGACAGGCCGCGTTGGTCTCACCACTCCAGTACCAGGCCGGCAACGGGCAGGTTGCCGTGAGCGCGTTGCTCGTTGGCCAGGCGGTGGCGTGTCGCCAGTAAATTCCCCGTACAAATTCACGCCAGCCTAGCACCTGACGGATAAATCCTTCCACGGCGGGCAGGGGGGCAGCGCCTGCTAACAACGCCGCTTCAGCCGCTGCGATGACATCGCGCGGATCCAGCAGCTTGAGATTCATCGCGGCTGAAAGCAGTGAATGCCAGAGAAAGGGCTCGCCCTGCCACATCGCATCCTGCCACTGCCCGAAAGACGGCAAACGGTGTTCGATAAAATCGTTGAGCGCAGCACGCGCCTGCTGTTCGGTGACCGGCCAGGCAAAGCACGCTACGGATCCGGGATGATCGGGAAAATACCGTTCTACATCGGCCATGGTTTCCTGCGTGATGGCATCCGACATGAAGCGCACAGGCGGCGGCACAGGCGGCGGCCCACCCGCGCCGAAACCGGACCGGTTCTCCGCATCAAAATTCCACTGGCCGCCGACCGGCTGATCATCCTGCATCAGCACACCGGTCCGACGACGCATCCAGCGATAGAAAAACTCCATTCTCAGGCCATGCGCCGCATCGGTGCGCGACTTACCCTGAGAGGCCCATGTCTCGAAATCCTCTCGACTGCAAAGAAAATGTGGATCTGGCATCTGGTCGACGCGCAGCCCAAGGCCATCGCACACCGCCAGAATACGCTCGGACAGGCGGGCATCCCCCGGCTCGATCAGGCAGAGTTGTTCAATCTCCGGATGCCGGGCAACCTGCTGGGCAATTGCCTCCGGAATGGTTTTAGCGTCGTGCTGACCGATCTGTAAATAGCTCAAGCGACAGCGCGATTTCCAGCGCTCGGCAAAATGCCGCATTGCCGACAGGAATAAAACGATTCTGGCTTTATGGCTCCAGACATGCGTGGCCTCTTCAACGGCCTCAACCATCAGCACATAATCATGCGCGCGCACATCCGAAAGCAGGGGGTGGGGATCCGGATGAAGCTGATCTCCGAGCACCAGAAACAACCGCGGCTTCCGGTGCGTCATGCATCAACCCTTCTGCAGGATCCGGTAATCGCCATCATGAAACACCAAGGGCCCGGGTACCGGATCTGCCGCGAAGCGTCGGACCTTGCCCAGATACAGGCGATGATCGCCACCATCGAGCTGCTGAAAATTATCGACCTCAAACCACGCGCAACACCCTGCCAGCAGGGGCACACCGTTTAATCCCGGTGCCCAGGGTACGGCATCAAAAGACCGGTCGAGTGACGAAGCAAACAGATTGGAAACCTCCGTTTGCGCCGCAGAGAGCACGTTGATGGCGTAGGTGGACGTCGTATCGAAGGTGGGCAAATGACGTGAAGTCAGCTGCAGGCTCCAGACGACCAGCGGGGGTGCCAGTGAGACCGTGTTGAAAGAGCTGACGGTCAGGCCGATCGCCACGCCATTAGCATCTAGCGCCGTCACGACCGCCACACCCGTCGGAAAACGCCCCAGCGCCAGCCGCAAATCCTGCTCGGCATCACCGCTTGGGTCTGCCTGCTCAAAGGGAAAGGGTTCCGGATTCTCAATCATGTTGCCGACGGCTCAAGGTGCGTGACCAGCACGCATAGGATACGATGGGCGCTGATTATACCGTTCACAATGGCGCACTTCCGCCTTGTCTGACCATGTCCTCCGGCCACACCCCTACCGACGCGCTCGATCAGTTTTCGCCAGCCCTTGTCCGCTGGCAAAAAAAGCATGGCCGTCACGACCTGCCCTGGCAAAAAACTACCGATCCCTACCGCGTCTGGTTGTCAGAAATCATGCTGCAGCAGACCCAGGTGCAAACCGTCATCCCCTATTACGCCCGGTTTCTGGAAGACTTCCCCACCGTGCAGGCGCTCGCAGCCGCACCGCTGGAAGACGTGCTGACCCGCTGGGCCGGTCTGGGCTACTACGCGCGTGCCCGCAACCTGCACGCCTGCGCACGCGCCGTCGTTTCAAACCACGGGGGACAGTTCCCGAAAGATGCCGCAACCCTGGCAACGCTGCCCGGCATTGGCCGATCGACGGCCGCGGCCATTGCCGTATTTGCCTTTGGCCAACAGGCCGCGATTCTGGATGGCAATGTCAAACGCGTATTCTGTCGCGTCTTCGGTATCGAAGGTGTGCCCACGATCACCGCAGTCGACAAATCCCTGTGGGCCCTTGCCGAAACGCTGCTTCCTAAAAAGTCGATCGAGCGCTATACCCAGGGACTGATGGATCTGGGGGCTACCTGCTGCACACGCAATAAGCCGCAGTGCGGGGACTGCCCGATGGCTGCTTTCTGTACAGCGTTTCAAACCGACCGTGTGACCGAGCTGCCGCACCGCAAGGCGCGAAGTGCCTTGCCAATCCGGGGCGCCCGCGTCTGGCTCATCCTGGATGAAGATCATGTCTGGCTGGAGCGCCGCCAGGCCTGCGGTATCTGGGGCGGCCTGCTCAGCCTGCCGGATGCCGACAGCGTGACACTACCCACCCATGCCGTTGCGTTACCGGGTACCCGGGTGCGTCACAAGTTCACGCACTTTGAACTGCAGGCCGAGGTTGAATGCTTTCGCGTCCGCACTGCGCCCGTGGCGCTAAACCGGCATCGCGAGCTCGAGGCTTACCCGCTGGCCGAGGCCGAAGAGCTGGCGCTGCCCACACCCTGGCGAAAATTGCTCATTGCGGTACGGGATCAGACGCTCTAGCGCCCGAAAGCAGCCAGGCGACGATCAGGCCATTCAAGGTGCCAAACAGGAGCGCGGCACCCATAAACACCGGCGCCAGCACCCAGACACCGGGGCTGGGCACCAGCCAGAGCCGCACGATCAGCAACTGTGCGAGCATATGGGCAATGGCCGCCAATATCGACAGGGTAACCGGACCGAACCAGCCCGGCATACACTGGACCAGCGGTCGTACCAGACAGAGCACCGCAAGAGAGGCCGTGGCACCAGCCAGGGAGAGCACAAAGCCCGGCGCCAGAAACTGGCCGACCAGCAGGCTGACCGCAAAGACACGCAAAAGCGTCACCCAGGCCGCTGTTGCCCAATCGTAGCGCAACAGCACCAGCAACGTAATGATGTTGGCCAGACCTGGTTTGACGCCAGGTAACGGGCTCGGGACGGCCGACTCCACGAGGGCGATAGCAATCGCGGCGGCCGTTAGGCGCGCAATGCGGTGGTCATCCGGCGTCAGCGTGAGTACCCGCATCTCAGTAGGCCATTGACTCATACGCCGGTTGCCCACCGGTCAGCGTGAGACTCACATGATTGGGCGCACACAAAGCCATTTCACCCGGCCGGCTCAGCCAACCCTGCCTGACACAATACTGTCGCGGACCCGGATCACTCACGACGCGGGCCCGGCCCGATTCGATACGGATTACGGTCGGTCCCAGTGCGCCATGCACCGTCACCGTGCGTGTATCGCCGAGCGGATACGCCGCAACTAAAACACCGTCTCGCCGAACCTGCGCCTCGTGGGCAGGGCCCGATTGCCAGAGCACTGCAGTGAGCACCAGCCAGCCGGCAACACCGGCCAGCAGGATGCCCACATCACCGGGGCGCAGCAGTTTCCTGAGGTTGAACTTGCGGAACCAGTTCACGGTGACGTACCAGCACATCCGGCCGGTCGGCAAATTGCGTGGCCAGCCATTCGGTCATCCAGACCGAACGATGCTGACCACCGGTACATCCAATGGCCACCGTCAGATAGGAACGGTTATCGTGGCCATACTTAGGCAACCAGGACTTCACAAACCGGGCAATATCATCTCGTAGCGCAATCGCATCCGGTTGCGCTTCCAGAAATGCGGCGACCGGTGCGTCTTTCCCCGTCAGTGGGCGCAACACCGGGTCGTAATGCGGGTTAGGCAGGCAGCGCACATCAAACATCAGATCGGCATCCCGAGGCACGCCGTGCTTGAACCCGAAGGACTCGAAAACCAGCGTCAGGCCATCCTGACTGTCGACCTTAAGAAAATCACGAATCCAGGCACGCAAGACGGCCGGCTTCAGGTGACTGCTATCAAGGCGGTGCCCCATTTCGGCGACCGGCTCCAGAAGCTTGCGTTCATGACGTAGCGCCTCGCCCAGGGTCATCGTCTCGCTGGTCAGCGGGTGCGCCCGACGCGTTTCTGAAAAACGCTGGATCAGGGTCTCGTCATCGGCATCCAGAAAAAGCACACTGACCCGGGCGTCGCGCCGCAGGTTTTCCAGGGCCTTGGGGAGCGCCTCCAGCGAGGGGCCGCTGCGTACATCCACCGCAACGCCGATGCGGGTATACCCATCCTGTCGCAGATGCCCCACCAACACCGGCAACATATCGGCCGGCAGATTGTCGACACAGTAATACCCCGCGTCCTCGAGCACCGCGAGAGCAATCGATTTACCGGAGCCGGAAAGGCCACTGATGACGACAAGTTCCATAGTGGTTTCAGTATAGCTGGGGATTGCGCCATAATGGTGACGAAACCTTTACACAAAGGTCCTGCCTCAGGTGCCCCATGAAATTGCTCGATCTGCCTTTCCTGGCTGACATCACCGCGATCCGTCGCGATATTCACGCCCACCCCGAGCTGGCCTTTCAGGAAAGCCGGACCGCCGACGTGGTCGCCAGTGCACTTGAAAGCTTCGGGGTTGAAGTACACCGCGGGCTGGGTGGTACCGGTGTGATCGGCGTCATCAAGGGATCCCAGGGACAGAGCGAACGCATGATCGGACTGCGTGCCGATATGGACGCGCTACCGATGCCGGAGCTCAACGAGTTCCCGCACCGCTCCCGACATGCCGGCAAAATGCATGCCTGTGGGCACGATGGTCACACCGCCATGCTGCTCGGGGCGGCACGTTATCTTTCTGAGCATCGGGATTTTGAGGGCACCGTCGTGCTGATCTTCCAGCCGGCCGAGGAGGGTGAGGGCGGCGCCCGCGTCATGATCGAGCAAGGTCTGTTTGATCAATTCCCGGTCGAAGCCGTTTTCGGGCTTCACAACTGGCCCGGCCTGCCCGTTGGCCAGATGGCCATCATGCCCGGCCCCGTCATGGCCGGCACTTGCGGCCTGGAAATCCTGGTCCGCGGCCATGGCTGCCACGCTGCCATGCCGCATCAGGGGGTCGATACCATTCTCGTGGGTACGGCAGTCGTTCAGGCTTTGCAGAGTGTGGTCTCGCGCAACCTGCACCCCTGCGAAGCGGCCGTAGTGTCAGTAACTCAGTTCCACGCGGGCGACGCCTGGAATGTGATTCCGGAAGATGCTGTTCTACGCGGCACGATCCGCACCTTCAAGCCGGACATTCAACAGTTAGTCGAAACCCGGATTCAGGAAATCTGTACGGGCATCGCCGCCACCTTCGGTGCACAGATCGAGGTGCGATTCGAAAGCCGTTACCCGCCGACGGTTAACAGCGTGGACGAGGCGCACTTCTGCCAGCACGTGGCTACCCAGCTCCTGGGGGCAGACCACGTCATCAAAAACGAGTTGCCGTCGATGGGTGCCGAAGACTTTGCCTACATGCTGCTGGAAAAGCCGGGCTGTTATGTGTGGCTGGGCAACGGGCCGGGCGAGGGCGGCTGCACGCTCCATAACCCGCATTACGACTTTAACGACGACATTACCGCCATCGGCATCAGCTACTGGGTCAAACTGGCGCGGGATTTTCTGGCCAAATCGACCCGCTAAGTCAGGCGACCCCAGACCCTAATACGCAGCTGCGCGCAAATCCGCTGTCGAAACCGAAACCCGCTGCTGTTTCTGCATGAACTCCAGCAGCACAAAACTGCGTTGCTCGCCATCGGCAATCTCGAACACGCCTTCTAGCCCAACCAGCGGGCCGGCGACAATCTGCACGCCATCGCCTGCCGCAAACAGGGTTTCCCGAATTTCCTGCGTCCGCTCACGGATCGCCTCAATCACCGGATCCGGCACCGCCGCGTAGGTCTGACCAAATCGCACCATGCCAGCCACGCCCAGCGTTGAGCGGATCGGACCCCAGTTGTCATTACCCTCTTCCAGATGCAGAAAGAGATAACGGGGAAAGAGCGGTTCCATTTTTTTGAGCAACTTGCCACGTTGCAGTCGCTCGACCTCAATCAGCGGTAAATAAGTCTCATACCCCTGACGCACAAGATTCTCCAGCGCCCGCGCTTCATTACGGGGTTTGCTCTGAACCAGATACCAGGTACGTGCCATAGAGGCGCATTTTAACCATAAGCTTTTTTGGCGCTCCAACCCCTTGATTTACTTGACGCAAACCGGTCTGACCCGTATCGTTTGGGCTTGGCATCCTTGCCACGCGCCGATTTGAGCTCCTCAGCTTGCGGGCGCGCTACCAAATACTGCTAAAGCGATGGGAACCACACACCCGCCGCTGCAGCCCCGCTGACCGGCGGGTTTGTTTTTCAAGAAGACGTGGCCATGACTGCACTGCACCCCAAGCCCCAGCCTCAGGCTGATCGCACCGAAGAGATTCTGTCCCACCTCAGAGAGCGCGTCCTCGTGCTCGATGGCGCCATGGGCACCATGATCCAGAAGCACAGCCTGACTGAAGCCGATTTCCGGGGCGAGCGTTTCGCCAATCACGCGCACGATCTGAAGGGCAATAACGATCTGCTGCTACTCACCCGCCCGGACATCATCCAGGGGATTCACGAGCAGTATCTGGCGGCTGGTGCCGACATCATCGAGACCAACACGTTTAATGCCACACGTCTGTCCCAGTCTGATTACAAGCTCGAAGAGATTGTCTATGAGCTGAACTACGCCGGGGCCGCTATCGCCCGCGCCGCGTGCGACAAATATACCGCCCAAAACCCGGGCAAGCCGCGCCTTGTGGCTGGCGTCATCGGCCCAACGTCACGCACCGCATCGATTTCGCCGGATGTGAATGACCCGGGTGCCCGCAACGTTACCTTCGACGAACTGGTGACCAATTACATCGAGGCCGCCAACGGCCTCATTGATGGCGGCGCCGATCTGCTACTCATCGAAACAGTTTTCGATACGCTGAATGCCAAGGCGGCCATCATGGCGGTCGAGCAGGTTTTCGAGACCCGTGGTCGTCGCTGGCCCGTGATGATCTCAGGCACGATTACCGATGCCTCTGGTCGCACGCTCTCCGGCCAGACCGCTGAAGCCTTCTGGACATCGATGGCGCACGCGCGACCGATCTCGGTGGGCTTTAACTGCGCTCTCGGGGCTAAGGAACTACGTCAGCACGTTGAGACGCTATCGCGCATCTGCCCGACCTATATTTCGGCCCACCCGAACGCGGGCCTACCGAATGCCTTTGGTGGCTACGACGAAACGCCAGAAATGCTGGCGGAAGATATCCGCGAATGGGCAGTGCACGGTCTGGTTAATATTGTCGGTGGCTGTTGCGGCACGACGCCGGATCATATCCGCGCCATTGCCGATGCTGTGGCGGGCGTCACGCCACGCCGACCGGCGGATGTGCCACACCGTCTCCGCCTCTCCGGTCTGGAACCTTGCGAAATCGGCCCCGAATCCTTTTTCGTCAATGTGGGTGAGCGCACCAACGTCACGGGCTCACGCGCTTTCGCCAAGATGATTCTCGAGAGTCGCTTCGACGATGCCTTGGCGGTCGCCCGTCAGCAGGTAGAAAACGGCGCTCAGGTCATCGACATCAACATGGACGAAGCGATGCTGGATTCAGAAGCGGCCATGGTGCGCTTCCTGAATCTGATTGCTTCCGAACCGGACATCTCGCGCGTGCCGATCATGATCGACTCGTCAAAGTGGACGGTCATCGAAGCGGGCCTCAAGTGCATTCAAGGCAAGGGCATCGTCAACTCGATCTCGATGAAAGAGGGCGAAGCCGAATTCCTGCGTCAGGCACGGCTTGCCCGCCAGTATGGTGCCGCGGTTATCGTCATGGCCTTTGATGAAAAAGGCCAGGCCGATACCTTCGCCCGCAAAGTCGAAATCTGCGAGCGCGCCTACAAGCTGCTCGTCGCCAATGGCTTTCCACCGGAAGACATCATCTTCGACCCGAACATTTTCGCCATCGCCACCGGTATTCCGGAGCATGATGGGTACGCGGTGGACTTCATCGAAGCCACGCGCTGGATCAAGGCGCATCTGCCGCACGCCTGCATCTCGGGCGGTGTTTCCAATGTGTCGTTCTCGTTCCGCGGCAACGACCCGGTGCGCGAAGCGATTCATACCGTTTTCCTCTATCACGCCATTCAGGCGGGCATGACCATGGGCATCGTCAACGCCGGTCAGCTTGGTGTTTATGACGAGATTGAACCAGAGCTACGCGCCAAGGTTGAAGACGTGGTGCTCAACAAGCACGCCGGTGCCGGTGACGCGCTGGTGGAATTTGCCCAGAACGTGAAGGGCACCGCCAAGGAACGCGTCGAAGACCTAGCTTGGCGCCAATGGCCGGTGGAAGAGCGCCTGAGCCACGCGCTGGTCAAAGGCATCACCGAATACGTGGTTGCCGATACGGAAGAATGCCGGGCTGCCCTGGCCGCGGCCGGCCAACCGCCGCTGGCCGTGATCGAAGGCCCGCTCATGAGCGGCATGAACACCGTCGGCGATCTGTTTGGCGCCGGCAAGATGTTCCTGCCGCAGGTGGTGAAATCTGCCCGTGTCATGAAGCAGGCCGTTGCCCACCTCGTGCCGTTCATCGAAGAAGAAAAAGCCCGCTCGGGTGCTGCCGCCAAGGGCAAGATCGTGCTGGCCACCGTTAAGGGTGACGTGCACGACATCGGCAAAAACATCGTCGGCGTGGTGCTGGGATGTAATGGCTACGAAGTCGTGGACCTCGGCGTCATGGTGCCGTGTGATCAGATTTTGAAGGCCGCGATTGAGCACGAAGCTCAGGTGATTGGTCTCTCCGGCCTGATTACGCCGTCACTGGAAGAAATGACCCACATCGCCAGCGAAATGACACGCCAGGGTTTTGATGTACCGCTCATGATCGGCGGTGCAACGACGAGCCGCGCTCATACCGCCATCAAGATTGCGCCGAACTACGACCGCCCCGTGGTTTATGTACCGGATGCCTCTCGCGCTGTCGGCGTGGTATCGAATCTACTGTCGGCGGATCTGGAAAAGGCCGCCAACTACCGTGCCGAACTGGCCGCAGACTACGAAAAGGTCCGTCAGCAGCATGCCAACAAGAAGGGCGTGGCGCTGGTCTCGCACGAAGCCGCCCAGGCCAATGCCTTCAACGCCTTCACCGGCGACTACGCGACTTATCAACCAGTCGCGCCCAAGCAGACCGGCGTGCAGGTTGTTGAGCCCAGCCTTGATGCACTCGTGCCTTACATTGACTGGAGCCCCTTCTTCCAGACCTGGGATCTAACCGGCTCGTTCCCGGCGATTCTGGATGACAAGGTAGTGGGTGAAACCGCCAAGCAGGTCTATGCCGATGCCCAAGATATGCTCAAGCAGATCGTCGCTGAGCAATGGCTAAAGCCTCGTGGTGTCTTTGGCCTCTTCCCGGCCAACCGCGTGGGTGATGATATCGAAATCTATACCGACGACGCCCGCCAGCACGTGGGGATGATCTGGCACAACCTGCGCCAGCAACAGGAACGCCCTAGCGGTAAACCCAATCAGTGTCTTGCAGACTTTATCGCCGAGAAAGAGCCGACCGACACCCTGCCAGACTGGATCGGCGGCTTTGCCGTTTCCTGTGGCGAGGGCATCGAACCCCACGTCAAGAAATTTGAAGACGAGCACGACGATTACCGTGCCATCATGCTCAAGTCACTGGCCGACCGGTTGGCTGAAGCCTTTGCCGAGTGGCTGCACCGCGAAGTGCGCATGAAATACTGGGGCTATGCCTCTGACGAGACCCTTGATAACGCAGCCCTCATCAAGGAAGCCTATCGCGGGATCCGTCCGGCACCGGGCTATCCGGCCTGTCCGGATCATCTGGCCAAGCGCGGTCTGTTCGAACTACTCGATGTGCCCAAGCTGGCTGGCATGACGCTCACCGAATCCTGTGCGATGTGGCCGGCGGCATCGGTTTCCGGTTTCTATCTGGCCCATCCGGCCGCGCATTACTTTGCCGTCAGCAAGATCGATACCGATCAGCTGGAGGACTTTGCACGTCGCAGCGGCTTATCGGTCAACGATGCCAAACGCTGGTTGGCACCGATTCTGTAGCCTATGACCTGGCGAAGTCCTTCGGGGCTTCCCAGGTGATCTCCTTCTTTTCGCGCAAGGCCTGTTCCAGCGTCTTGATAAAGGGACGGGCGCGAACAGAGAGCCCGATCAACTCATGAGGTTCGATACCCACCTCGGGAATCGGCATTTCCTCGCGTGACTCCCGGCCTTCCTTCAAGCGTTTTTCGTGCTCAACCAGCTGATGCAGGTGCGTCAGCGCAGTTGGCATCTCATTGACGGTAATCACGCCACGTTGCGTGGGTGATTTACCAATCACGGTCAACAGAGCTCGTGCGACATCATCAAACATCAGCAGATTGGATGTCGCCTGCGAAGAAAAACGGACCAGCATAATCTCCCCTTTCGTGCCTTTGCACCCGGATTACCACCCGCGTTTGTGGGCTCCTTTATAATACGCCATACCCCAATCGCAAATAAAAACAGAGGATTAACCCCATGCATGTGCTCGAACCGCTCTTCGAACAGAACCGCATCTGGTCCGAACAGATACAAAAAGACAACCCCGAGTATTTCGGCGATCTCGCCAAGCTGCAGAAACCGGAATACCTCTGGATCGGTTGTTCGGATTCCCGCGTTCCTGCCAACCAGATTATGGGGCTACAACCGGGTGAAGTCTTCGTGCACCGGAACATTGCCAACGTGGTGGTGCATAGCGACCTGAACTGCCTGTCGGTCGTGCAGTATGCGGTGCAAGTGCTGCGTGTGAAACACATTCTTGTCGTGGGCCACTACGGTTGTGGTGGGGTCAAGGCGGCCCTCGATGGCCTGCGCGTCGGTCTGGCCGACAACTGGCTGCGCCATATCCATGATGTCCGGCAAAAGCATCAGGCCATCATCGACGCCGCGCCGGAAGCCGAGCGCCATGATCGTTTGTGCGAACTCAATGTCATCGAGCAGGTGCTTAATCTGGCGCAATCGACGGTCCTGTATGACGCCTGGACCTGCGGCCAGGAAATTGCAGTACACGGGCTTGTCTACGGTCTCAAGGATGGCATTGTGCGCAACCTTAATATTTCGATCCACAGCCTCAATGCGATCTGCCCGGCCTATAACCACGCACTGAGTGGTTACAGCAGCGAAGCCTAAAGCCGCGATGCCGACCAGCCCGACCAGCCTGCGTAAAACTGTGCTGGCGGGTGCCATTGGCAACGCCATCGAGTTTTATGACTTTATTGTCTACGCCTATCTGGCTGGCTACTTCGCGGCGCATTTCTTTCCCACGGATGATCCGGTAGCGGCATTACTGGCCAGCTATGGCGCCTTCGCCACCGGCATGGTCATGCGGCCGATCGGTGGCGTGCTCTTCGGCAATATTGGAGATCGCATCGGGCGTAAGGCCGCGCTGCAACTTTCAGTCCTGCTCATTGCTGTTCCCACACTGCTGATTGGCCTGTTGCCGACCTATGCCACGATCGGCTTGTGGGCGCCCGCACTACTGATTCTGCTTCGCATGTTGCAGGGGCTATCGATTGGTGGCGAGTATTCCTCGTCGATCGTCTTTCTGATCGAACATGCACCGGCCAATCGCCGTGGCTTAATCGGTGGCTTCAGCCCCATGGGCGCCTTTGGCGGACTGCTTCTGGGCACGGCCGCCAGTTTTTTGTGCACAACCGTGCTTGGCAAGGCGGTGATGGCCGACTGGGGTTGGCGCGTGCCCTTCCTATCCAGCATCCTGCTCACTGGCATTGGCATCTGGGCCCGCCGTTCTCTCGGGCACGAGATCATGCAGGGCAAGGACATGTTGCAGTCTCCAGTGCGAACCGCGTTTCGCGATTACTGGCGACCCATGCTGGCGATTGCCCTGGCCAATACCGCCACCGGTATCGTCTCATTCGTCGGATTCATGTATGCCGTACCCTGGATGACCAAGGTCACCGGTATCAACACCACGACCGCACTGGCCATCAACCTGCTGAGCCTGTTGCTGGTCAGCCTGCTATCCGTGGTGGGCGGTTGGCTAGGCGACCGTTTTGGCAAATTACACATAACCCGGCTGGGTGTGCTGATCCTGCTCACGGGCGCTTGGCCGGCATTCGCACTTTTTGCCAGTGGCAACGTACCGTTGATGATTCTGGGTGGCCTACTGCTAGCGATTGGTCAGGGTTTCTATCTCGGGCCACTCTCGGCCAGCATGGCAACGCTGCTGCCGCACAAGGTGCGCGTCACCGGCCTGTCGTTTGGATACAGTCTTGCCGTTGGACTCTTTGGCGGGCTAGCACCGATGTTCACCGAGTTCCTGATCGCGCGATTTCAGCTCACGATGGCGCCCGCTCTGGTCATCATGTTAGGGGCTTTCGTTTCGCTGCTGACGCTCTGCCTACACCCGCTCTGGCGGCATAACACGGGGCAGCTACCGGAAGACAATGTCGTGCCTGTTGGCAATCGCTGACCCATGCAAATCGGTATCGACCTCGGTGGCACCAAAATCGAAGCAGCCGTGCTGGATGCGGCGGGTGCATTCCTTTTTCGGGAGCGGGTCTCAACGCCGCAAGGCGATTACCCTGAAATACTTCAAGCCATCAGTCGGATAATTAAACGCGCCGAGACCACACTGGACAACCACGGCACCAAGGTGGGCGTTGGACATCCGGGGTCGGTTAATCCTGCAGATGGCCGAATTCGCAATGCCAATTCGACCTGCCTGAATGGCCAGACATTACAACAGGATCTGGTGGATCTTTTGCAACGACCGGTCCGGCTCGCCAATGATGCCGATTGCCTGGCGCTATCTGAAGCCATGGATGGCGCGGCACAAGGATCACCCTCGGTGTTTGCCGTGATCCTGGGCACCGGCGTGGGCGGTGGATTCTTTGTCAATGGCGACCTGCTTCAGGGGCCCAATGGGCTCGCCGGCGAGTGGGGCCACAATCCATTACCGATCACAAGCACCGGCGAATTCCCCGGGCCAACCTGTTACTGTGGCAAACAGGGGTGTATTGAAGCCTGGTTGTCGGGCCCGGCGCTGGTAGCGGATTACCAGCGGCATAATCCCGACGCATCCACCCGTGATGTGCCCGCACTCATCACCGCGGCAACGGCGGGCAACATCGCAGCGCAGGCGGCATTGCAACGTCACACAGCCCGTCTGGCCAGGGCGCTTTCGGTGATCATCAACGCCTTTGATCCTGACACCATCGTTCTGGGCGGCGGAGTCTCGCAACGGCCGGGCCTTATTGCCGATCTGTGTAATGCGCTGCCCGCACATGTGTTTCTACCCGCGGGTACAGCGCTGCAAACAAAAATACGCCTACCCACTTTTGGTGACAGTTCCGGGGTCCGGGGCGCCGCCCGCCTCTACTAGCATTCCAGCGGATCAACCTCGACGCCCCAGCGTACGCCCCCCGGTGCGTGGCCGCGTGTCATGCCGCGCCCCGCACTGATCTTCGGCAACCAGGCGTTAAGAAAATTCTGCAGTGCAATCCGGCTGGGCGATTCGATCAGCAGTTGCGCCCGCTCTCGCCCGGCCAGTTTGACCATGCGCATCGGTACCGGATCGTACAGAAATACATCGGGGTGATCTTCGGCCGGCACGAGGCTGCGGATCTGCTTTAGAAAGTTAAGCACGGTATCGAGTTGCTTCGCTTCGGCGCGCACAATGGCTTGTGATGCAAAGGGCGGAAAGCCGGCACGTTGTCGCTCGCGCAGTTCCTGTTCCAGAAAGGCAGGCACATCATGCCGGAGCAGACACTGATACAACGGGTGCTCCGGGTGTTCGGTCTGCACGATCACTCGCCCCAGCTGGGCGGCACGCCCCGCACGGCCGGCCACCTGCATCAGCTGCGCGAACAACCGCTCGGGTGCCCGCCAGTCGGCGGCAAACAGCCCTGTATCTGCGCCCACAACACCAACCCGGGTCAGGGCAGGAAAGTCGTGGCCCTTCGCCAGCATCTGGGTACCGACCAGGATATCGACATCACGTGAGCGGATCTGCGCTTCGAGCGCTTCCCATTGTTTGCGGGTTGTTGCCACGTCGCGGTCGACCCGCAAAATTCTGGCCTGGGGAAAATGTTTCTGCAGCGCTTCTTCAATGCGTTGGGTGCCGCGCCCGAGCGGTCGCAAATCGGCGTTACCGCAATCCGGACATTGCCGCGGTATCGGCGAAGTATCGCCGCAGTGATGACAGCGCAGTGTCCGGTCAAGTCGATGCACCACACGATGTGCCGCGCAGCGGCGGCAGTTTGATACCCAACCGCAGGCCGTGCACGTCAATACCGGGGCGTAGCCCCGGCGATTAATGAACAGGAGACTCTGTTCACCTGCGTCCAGCCCCTGGGCAAGCTCATCGAGCAGCTTCGGCGACATGCCTTCGTCCAGCGTCAGGCGTCGTGTATCAAGCAGACTGATCGTTGGCAATACGGCTTCGGCATGGGCGCGTTCGGGGAGATCCAAACGTTGGTAACGACCGTTCTGCACATTCGACCAGCTCTCGGGCGAAGGTGTCGCGGAGCCCAGCACAATCGGTACCCCGCACTGGTGCGCCCGCCACACAGCCAGATCACGTGCGTGATAACGCATGCCTTCCAGTTGTTTATAGGCCGGATCATGTTCTTCATCCACAATGATCAGGCCCAGCGTAGGCATCGGCGTAAAGACGGCCAGCCGCGTGCCAATCACGATGCGCGCCTCGCCGCTCAACGCAGCAGCGAAATGCCGGGCACGCGCTGCTTCAGTGACTTCACTATGCAGACTGACCACTGGCACCATGGGAAAACGCGTGGCAACGCGTGCCTCCAGCAAAGGCGTGAGATTGATCTCCGGCACCAGTAACAAGACCTGCTTGCCCGCTGCCAGCGCGGCGTCGATCAATCGCAGATAGACCTCGGTTTTACCGGAGCCCGTGACCCCGAACAGCAAATTGGCCGAGTAGCCCTGCAAGCGCGGCAGTAGGCTTTCAAACACCGCCGATTGACCCGTGGTCAACGCGGGAGGTGTCGCAGCAGTGTCTGCGGTCGCAACACGGGACTTGATTGCCCGGCGTTTAGTCGGGTCGGGTTTACGCAAGCCTGTGGGAATCGCTTGCAGCAATGCCTCCCCGGCTGCCGCTTGGTAATAGCTTGCGGCAAAGAGACAGAGTTCAATCCAATCCTGCGGCAAAGGTGGCAGATCGCGCAGGATCGTTTCGGCGGGTTTAAGCATTGCCGGATCCGGGGCAGCCGGGTCGCTGATATCGGCCAGGGGAAGAACCCCCAGAATCAGGCCGACCCGACGGCCGCTACCGAAGGGCACAACAACCCGGTGCCCGACATCGGCCGGTGTCACATCGGCCGGGGCGAGGTAGTCAAAACTGGAGGCCAGGGGCGCATCAATCGCCACCCGCAATCGCCAGAGCCCCCCCGGGG
>JACCDQ010111111.1_pt1 | contig 20510 bp, 18 predicted proteins | sample 7446031 | NCBI WGS metagenome assembly JACCDQ01 (sample SAMN15323442, study PRJNA562643) | freshwater metagenome | isolation source: river surface water | place: USA:Blue River Watershed | collected 2017-08-17
GACCGCGCCTTTGCGTTTGCCGCCCTGGTTGACCGCCACGGCGGTGTCGTTGACGACTTTCAGGAAAGGCACCCCGCCTTGCGATTCGCCGTTGGTGCCCTTGATGTGTGAGCCCAGGGCGCGCACACGGGTCCAGTCGTTGCCCAGGCCGCCGGCAAACTTGGACAGCAGGGCGTTTTCTTTGATCGACTCGTAGATGCCGTCCAGATCGTCGGGCACCGTGGTCAGGTAGCACGACGACAGCTGCGAGCGCAGCGTGCCGCTGTTGAACAGGGTGGGGGTGGAGCTCATGAAGTCGAAGGTGGAGAGCACTTCGTAGAACTCGATGGCGCGCGCTTCGCGGTCGATTTCACCCAACGACAGGCCCATGGCCACGCGCATGAAGAAGATCTGCGGCAGCTCGATGCGGGTTTTGCGCACGTGCAGGAAGTAGCGGTCGTACAAAGTCTGCAGGCCAATGAAGTCGAACTGCAGGTCACGCTCGGGTTTGAGCGCAGCGGCCAGGCGCGGCAGGTCAAATTGCAGCAAATCGGGGTTGAGCAGGTCGTTCTCGACCCCCTTCTTGATGGCTTGCGGGAAGAAGTTTGTGTACTCCTGGCCCATTTCGGCCTGGGTCAATTCCTTGCCCAGAACCTCCTTGGCGATGGTGTGCATCAAGAGGCGGGCGGTCGCGTAGGTGTAGTCGGGTTCTTTTTCGATCAGGGTGCGGGCGGCCAGGATGGAAGCTTTGTAAACCTCCTTGAGCGGCACACCGTCATAGAGGTTGCGCAGGGTTTCGGCCATGATCGGCTCGGGGCTGACGTCTTTGCCCAGGCCTTCGCAGGCGTGGCTCACGATGCCCTTGAGGTAGTTCAGGTCAAGGGCCACGCGTTGGCCGCCATCGACCACAAACAGTTCAGGATGTGTTTGGGCAGCTTCGGCGGGTTGCTGCTGGGCGCGCTCCTGGGCGCGGCGCTCACGGTAGAGCACATAGGCGCGCGCAACTTCGTGGTTGCCGCTGCGCATCAGACCCAGCTCCACCTGGTCTTGCACGTCCTCAATGTGGAAGGTGCCGCCGCCTGGGCGTGAACGCACCAGTGCTCGCATCACGTTCTGCGTCAACTCGTCCACCACTTCGCGCACGCTGGCCGACGCCGCCCCCTGGGTGCCGTGCACCGCCAGGAAGGCCTTCATCAGGGCCACGGCAATTTTGTTGGGCTCGAAAGGCACGACAGCGCCGTTGCGACGAATGATCTGGTAGCTGGTCAGTGCCTGGATCGTGGCAGGCTGTTGCTCATGGCTGGGCAGGCTCATCAGGCCGGATGCAGACGAGGGAATGTTCGTTTCGGTGTGCATGGTCATGTTTGTAGGTTTTCTTGGAAAACTGATGGAATGGGTGGCCGCTGGAAGTCGTTGTCAGTTTTGTTTGTTTCCCGGCCTGGACACTATATCTGGTGTCTGCGACCGCTTCAAGCCACTAGATGTAGTGTACTGGCCCGCCGGGGCTCCTGGACAGGAGGGGCTCGCCTAGCGCCTGTCAGCAAGCTGTAGGGCCGCGTTTCATCTTGTGAATCGTGGGCCGCCAGGCCGCATGTTCTCGACCTTTGCGGATGTTGGCCCATGTGCCGTGCGGCTTGCGGGACGATGGTCGGGCGCTGGCCTTGTGGCGTGCCGGTTCGACGCCCAGAAGAATTCGTGAAAGATGTCAAAAACTTTTTTTTGATGACTGGAGAATCCCGGGCACATCAGGGAAAACACCGGTGCGGGAAATCCAACAGCGACTGGAGCCGCTGCCAATCAAACCCCGGACCTGGATCCTGTTTGCGACCGGGCGCTACGTGTTCATGACCTGCCACGTGGGCAATCGGGTAGCGTTGTGCAAGGGCCTGGCACAGGCCAGCCAGCGCCTGGTACTGCAAGGGTTCAAAGGTGTCGCCTTCCAGGCCTTCGAGTTCGATGCCAATGGAGTCGTCGTTGCAGTTGTCGCGTCCGCGGTAATGCGAGCGGCCTGCATGCCAGGCACGGTCGTCGCAACTCACAAACTGCCAGACTTTGCCATGCCGCTGGATATAAAAATGAGACGACACCTCCAACCCCCGGATCTGTTGGTAATAGGGATGGGCCTCCCAATCCAGGCGGTTGGTGAACAGGTCCTGCACCCCCAGGCCACCGTATTGGCCTGGGGGCAGACTGATCGAATGCACGACCACCAGGTCGATGCAGGCGTTTGGCGGGCGGGCACCGAAATTGGGCGACGGCAGTCGGATGGCATTGCGCAGCCAGCCACCGTCCCAGTCAGAGTCGCCGCTGGCCATGGCTCAGTCGGGATTGCGATCGCCCGCAGCGCTGCGGTGTGCGGTGCTGCAGTACTGGCCATGGGCGCCGGCCACGGCCTCGTTGTGAGGCAGATGGATGCCGCAGTGGGTGCAGGTCACCATGTCTTGCGCGGGGGGCGTGGCGGGCGGGGTGGGCTGAGAGCCTGCAGCGCGGCTGCGTCGCCAAGCCCACCACACGAGCAGGAGCACGAGGGCCCAAAACAGGTACTTCATGCGGTGCGGCCCAGCATCAGTTCCAACACGAAGCGAGAGCCCACATACGACAGCAGCAGCAGGCCTGCACCGATGTAGAGCACACGCACGGCACGCTTGCCGCGCCAGCCCCAGCGCTGGCGGCCCCAGAGCAGCAGGGCAAAAGTCAGCCAGGACAGCAGGGCAAACACCCGCTTGTGGTCCCAGCGCCAAGCGCCATTGCCCGAACCATAGAGGTGCTCGCCAAACACCAGACCTGCCAGCAGGGTGGCTGACAGCAGGACGAAGCCTGCCGTCACGAAACGGAAGGTCAGCCGCTCCAGCGTGAGCAGGGGCAGGCCCGGCGTGGCCTGGGCCTGGCGGATGTCCCGCTCGGCCCGCGTCATGAGCCAAGCGTGCACCACAGCGGCTGCGAACATGCCGTACGCCGACAGGCCCAAAGCCCAGTGCAGCGGCAACCAGGGCGAGGCTTGCACATGCAGCGCGTTGCCGGGGAACAGCCAGGCCAGCACCACGGTCACGGCGCCCAGACCGCCCAGGGCCCAGCGACCGCGCAGTTGGGGGTAGAACTGGCTCTCCACCAGGTAGGCCGTGAGCACCAGCCAGGCGGTGGCCGAGAGGGCGGGTGCGAAGCCAAAACGCAGAGGCGGGGAAAAACTGCCCAGCAGCGAGATGGCATGGGCGCCGCAGGCCAGCCAGAGCAGGCGGCGCGTCTGGCCGTCACCCAGACGCTGCGGTGCCAACGCAGGCAGCGCGTAGCAAAGCACGGCCAATACCGAAGCCAGCAGGGTCCAGACGGGGGGGCTCGCTAAAATCATGGCTTCAAGTTTAGCCTCTCAGGGGCGGTCGACGGGACCGTGCCCGCGGCTGACCTTTCACTCTGGATGGCATCCATGGCTTCCGCGCTCACCGACAAACTCTCACGCCTGGTCAAGACCATCAGCGGCCAGGCCCGCATCACCGAATCCAACGTCGCCGACATGCTGCGCGAAGTGCGCATGGCTCTTCTCGAGGCCGACGTGGCCTTGCCGGTGGTGCGCGACTTCATCGCCCGCGTCAAAGACAAGGCGCTCGGCCAGGAGGTGATGGGCTCGCTCAAGCCCGGTCAGGCGCTGGTGGGCATCGTCAGCAAGGAACTGGCCGCCACCATGGGCGAGGGCGTGGCCGACATCAACCTGGCCGCACAGCCGCCCGCCGTGATCCTGATGGCCGGTCTGCAGGGCGCGGGTAAAACCACCACCACCGCCAAGCTGGCCAAGCACCTGATCGACAAGCGCAAGAAGAAGGTGCTGACGGTCTCGGGTGACGTGTACCGCCCGGCGGCCATTGAGCAGCTCAAGACCGTGACCGCGCAGGCCGGGGCCGAATGGCTCCCGAGTTCGCCGGACCAGAAGCCGATCGACATCGCGCGTGCCGCCATCGACTATGCCCGCAAGCACTACTTTGACGTGCTGCTGGTGGACACTGCCGGTCGTCTGGCGATCGACGAGGCCCTGATGGCCGAGATCAAGGGTTTGCACGCCGAGCTCAAGCCGGTCGAAACCCTGTTCGTGGTCGATGCCATGCAGGGCCAGGACGCGGCCAACACCGCCAAGGCCTTTGGCGAAGCGTTGCCGCTCACGGGCATCGTGCTGACCAAGCTCGACGGTGATTCCCGTGGCGGTGCGGCGCTGTCGGTGCGCCAGATCACCGGTGCACCGATCAAGTTTGCCGGCACCAGCGAGAAGATCGACGGCCTGGAAGTGTTCGATGCCGAGCGCCATGCCGGGCGCATTTTGGGCATGGGCGACATCGTCGCCCTGGTCGAGCAGGTGGCCGCAGGTGTGGACATGGAAGCCGCACAAAAGTTGGCTGCCAAGGTCAAGAGCGGCGGTGGCTTCGACCTGAATGACTTCCTCGCGCAGATCCAGCAGATGAAGCAGATGGGTGGCCTCTCCAGCTTGATGGACAAGCTGCCCAGCCAGATCGCGGCCAAGGCCGGCGAGATGGACATGGGCAAGGTCGAGAAGGACATCGCCCGCAAGCAGGGCATCATCCACAGCATGACGCTCAAGGAGCGCAGCAAGCCCGAAATCATCAAAGCCACCCGCAAGCGCCGCATCGCCGCGGGCGCCGGCGTTCAGGTCCAGGACGTCAACCGCCTGCTCAAGGAGTTCGAGCAGATGCAGGACATGATGAAAAAAATGCAGGGCGGCGGCCTCATGAAGATGATGAAGCGCATGGGGGCCATGAAAGGCATGATGGGTGGAGGCGGCTTTCCGGGCATGCCGCGCTGACAGTGGCCACTCACCTTCGGGGATGGGTTTCATCCCCTGCGCCTGTGGTTCACTTTGTGGATAACTGTTGGAACAAGTGCTGTCGGCCTTGAACGGCAAGGCTTCCAGTGCGGTGCCTGATTTTTCGGCAGGTGCTCAGTCCTGGATCACCAGCTCGCCGCGCAACGAGTGCGGATAGGCCTGGGTGATGCGCACATCGACCATCTGGCCGATCAGGCGGTCGCGGTTGGGGCCGCCAGGGAAATTGACCACGCGGTTGCATTCGGTGCGGCCGGCCAGCTCGGTCGGGTCCTTGCGTGCGGCGCGCTCGACCAGGATGCGCTGGACCGTGCCGACGCGGCTGTCGCTGATGCGCTGCACGTTCGCTTCGATGGTGGCCTGCAGGTGTTGCAGGCGTTTGAGCTTGACCTCGTGCGGCGTGTCGTCGTGCAGGTTGGCGGCCGGTGTGCCTGGGCGCGGGCTGAAGATGAAAGAAAAGCTGGTGTCGTAGCCCACGTCTTCGATCAGCTTCATCATCTTGCCGAAGTCTTCCTCGGTCTCGCCAGGGAAGCCCACGATGAAGTCGCTGCTCATCGAGAGGTCGGGGCGTACCGCGCGCAACTTGCGGATGGTGCTCTTGTATTCCATCGCGGTGTAGCCGCGCTTCATGGCCATCAGGATGCGGTCGCTGCCGTGCTGCACCGGCAGGTGCAGGTGGCTCACCAGCTGGGGCACTTTGGCGTAAACGTCGATCAGCCTTTGGGTGAACTCGTTGGGGTGGCTGGTGGTGTAGCGGATGCGCTCGATGCCGGGGATCTCGGCCACGTACTCGATCAGGGTGGCGAAGTCGGCGACCTCGGCGGTCGCGCCCATGAGGCCGCGGTAGGCGTTCACGTTTTGGCCCAGCAGCGTGACTTCCTTGACGCCTTGTTCCGCCAGACCGGCGATCTCAACCAGCACGTCCTCAAACGGGCGCGAGAACTCTTCGCCCCGGGTGTAGGGCACGACGCAGTAGCTGCAGTACTTGCTGCAACCTTCCATGATGGACACAAAGGCGCTGGCGCCGTCGACCTTGGCGGGCGGCAGGTGGTCGAACTTCTCGATTTCGGGAAAGCGGATGTCGACCTGCGGACGGGCCTTTTGCTGGCGCTCGGCCAGCAACTCGGGCAGGCGGTGCAGGGTCTGGGGGCCAAACACCACGTCCACATAGGGCGCGCGCTTGATGATCTCTTCGCCTTCCTGGCTGGCCACGCAGCCGCCCACGCCGATCAGAACGCCCTTGGCCTTGAGGTGCTGCACACGGCCGAGGTCGGAAAAGACTTTTTCCTGGGCTTTTTCGCGCACCGAGCAGGTGTTGAACAGGATCAGGTCGGCCTGCTCGGGGTCGTCGGTGGGTTCGTAGCCTTCGGCGGCTTTCATGACGTCGGCCATCTTGTCCGAGTCGTATTCGTTCATCTGGCAGCCGAAGGTCTTGATGAAGACTTTTTTGGTGGGCGCGGACATGGGGGCAGTGGCGCCGGAGCCGGCGGGCTCGGGGGGGCAGCGGTTCATGGTGTAGATCCAGAGGCTGAAAGCGAAAAGGGAAGGTCGATGCCTTACCCTGAAACTTTAATTATCGTCGCTTGAGGTTTTTGCCGCCTTGGGCTTGTAGAACATGGGGTAGCTGCGCTGCACCGTGGGGCTGTCGTAAGCCCAGGTGTGGCACTGGTTGAGGAAGAAAGCCGAGTCGCGAACAGCCGGATGGGGTTCGCCTTGCTGCTCGCGTCGGTGCCATTGACCCGAGGGCAGGGTCTGGAAGGCGGCGGTGGCCATGTTGAACAGCATCTCTCGCAGGTGGGTGCAGCCTTCGGTGCCGCCGATGTGCTCGTTGATCACCTTGCGCCAGCCTGGACCCATGCGTTGGCCCTTGAGCCGGTGCATGTGCTGCGGGGCCTGCGAGCAGGTGTCGTGGGGAATGTGGTCCATCGAGGTCACGATGTCCTGGATCACCATCCGGTCGTCCAGCGTCACGCGGATTGACAGACCGTGGATGGGCTCATCGGCCGGGAAGGGTCGCTCGTGGGGCACCTGGAAGGCGTAGGTTTTCACGTCGCTGAGTTCTGCCTCAATGTCCCACAGGCCGTCCTCGCGGTCATAGCCGCGGTAGACCACGGTTCGCGTATGCGACAGTTTTCGGGGGGCTGAAGGGGGTAACGCCACTTGTCGGTCTCTCGTCTTCGGTTTCCAATATTCCGATCATAAAGAACAGGAGACTCTGTCCATGTCGCAGAAGATTGCCCCGGTGGTGCGCCGCCAGACCATTGCCGATGCCCTGCGCCGCACCGCGCTACGCCTGCCCGCCAAGACTGGCATCGTTTGCGGCAGCACAACCTGGACCTATGCTGAGTTTGACGCACTGGTCTCGCGATTGGCCGCCGGTCTGGTATCGATCGGCGTTGCTGAGGGTGACAAGGTGGCGGTGCTGGCACGCAACTCGCACGGCTTTGCCGCGCTGCGCTTCGCGCTGGCCCGTCGGGGTGCCGTCATGGTGCCGATCAACTTCATGCTCAAAGCCGACGAGGTGGCTTACATCTTGCGCCACGCCGGCGCCAAAACCCTGGCCACCGACAGCGGACTGGCCGAGCTGGCGCAGGCGGCGGCCAAGGTCGACACTCAGGTGGCGCAGTTCATCTGGCTGCCCTCTGAAGACCCGAGCCAGCCTGTGGCGGGCATGCACAGCTTTGATGTGCTTGCTGGCTGTGCCGACGCCTTACCCGATCTGAAGATGACCAGCACCGATGTGGCCCAGATCGTCTACACCAGCGGCACCGAATCCAGCCCCAAAGGTGCCATGCTCACGCACGATGCGGTGCTGTGGCAGTACGTGAGCTGCGTGATCGACGCTGAAATTGCCGAGGCCGACGTGGCGTTGCACGCGCTGCCGCTTTACCACTGCGCGCAGCTTGATGTGTTCTTTGGTCCGGCCATCTACATGGGCAGCACCAACATCATCACGTCCAAGCCCACGCCCGACAACCTGCTCCCGATGATCGAAAAATTCGGCATCACCAGCTTTTTTGCGCCGCCCACGGTGTGGATTGCCTTGCTGCGTTCATCCTTGTTCGATCCGGCCAAACTGGCCCGACTGGCCAAAGGCTATTACGGCGCCTCCATCATGCCGGTTGAGGTGATGAAAGAAATCGCCACGCGCTTGCCCAAGGTGCGCCTGTGGAACCTTTATGGCCAAACCGAGATCGCGCCGCTGGCGACCATGCTCGGTCCGGAAGACCAGCTGCGCAAACCTGGGTCTTGCGGCAAGGCGGTGCGCAATGTGGAGACCCGTGTCGTGGACGACCAGATGCGGGACGTGAAGCCCGGTGAGGTTGGCGAGATCGTGCACCGTTCGCCGCATCTGATGTTGGGCTACTTCCATGACGACGAGCGCACCAAGGCCTCCTTTGAAGGCGACTGGTTCCACAGCGGCGATCTGGCCACCATCGACGAGGAAGGCTACATCACGGTGGTCGACCGCAAGAAAGACATGATCAAGACCGGAGGCGAAAACGTGGCCAGCCGAGAGGTCGAAGAAATGATCTACCGTTTGCCCCAGGTCAGCGAGGTCGCCGTGATTGGCCTGCCAGACCCTAAATGGGTTGAAGCTGTGACGGCGGTGATCGTGGTCAAGGCCGGGCAGTCACTCGACGAAGCCACGGTGATGGCGCATTGCACCCAGCACATGGCCCACTTCAAATCGCCCAAGCGCGTGGTCTTCACCGATGCACTGCCCAAGAACCCCAGCGGGAAATTGCTCAAGCGTGAGCTGCGCTTGCGCCATGCGGGCTGAGACTCATTCTTCCAAGACGATTCTGCAGGGGGCGTGGATGTGCTTTTTCTCACGCTCTTCCTCGCAATACCGCATCGCCCGTCGGACGCCTTCGGCCGTGAGCTTGATGTAGATGGAGCACTTGAAAATCATCCTGTCGGGGTCGTTGTAGCTGTCAAAGGCGGCTGCACACCGACTGGTGCTCTGCATCTCGGGTTTGGTCTGGGTCCATTGCGCGCGAAGCACATCGGGCAGCTCGCGCACCTTCACGGTGGGGGGCGCCTGTTGCGCCCAGCCTGCTGAGGCCAAGCACCCCATGGCGAGCAGCAGGCCCAGCGATTTCAACCGTGTTGGCTGCATGATGGTTCTTTCGGAAGTCATGGGTGCTCACTGTAAAAGCATGGCAGGGCACCTGTCTTGATGTCCATCAAGTGTCAGGGGGGGCCGTTGGCAGTGCCTTCGGGTCGAGGGGCTGACACCAAACCGAGTTATAATGCCATCTTTCTGCTTCCTTCAGTGGGGCAGAGTGACCTCAGGAGATATAGCTCAGTTGGTGAGAGCGCGGGATTCATAACCCCGAGGTCGGTGGTTCAAATCCACCTATCTCCACCAAGACACATGAACAAGACCACCGTGGCCTGCCGCTCGGTGGTCTTTTTCTTTGGGCAAAGCACATCGCTTGCATCCCCTCGGCCTTTGTGCTCAGCGGGACCTTCGCGATGGGGGATGCGCCAAATGCTTCGTAAAAACCAGATTTAAATTCATTTTCAATCTGATTTTTATGTATCCTCCAAAGACATAAAGTCTCGCCATTCTGTGATTCGCGTGGATGGCAATGCATTTTTGTTTGGAGGGCATCATGGCCTGGATGAATCGGCTCGGCCGATGGTTCCTGTTGGGGGGCTTGATCGGCACCCCTTTGATTGGACAGGCTGTTCAGACCAGCACAGTGCCGGCGCCTGCGGCTGCCGAGTTGACGGTCGAACAGATCACCCGTGTGGTGCTCGACAACAACCCACTGTTGCGCGCGGCACGCAGCAGCCTTGAGGGTGCCCGTGCTGGGCTCACCACGGCTTCGGCACTGACCAATCCCAGGCTGGAATGGCAGCAAGGACGATGGTTGCCTGCTTCAGCGGTGCGCCAACAGGTGAGAGGCTGGACCTTGACGCAGCCCATCGAGAACCCTTTTGTACGCAGCGCACGGATAGATGCCGCGCAGTCTGGCCTGCAGCTGAGCGGGCAACAACTGGCCGCGACCCGCAACGACCTGGTTGCCCAAGTGCGCTTGCGTGCCTATGAGGCGTTGCTCTATCAAGCAGAAGCCGATTCGGCCGCCGAAGCTTTGAGCTTGTTGGACCAGGTGCGCGAGCGTGTGCGTGTGCGTGTGGAAACGGGTGAGGCAGCGCGCTACGAAATCATCAAGGCGGACGCTGAGGTGATCCACGCCCGTGAACGCCAGCAGACAGCGGCTCTGCAAGCCGAGCAGGCGTTGCTCGAACTCAACCGTTTGGCGGCTGGGCAGTTGCCGCTGCGCTGGAAACTGATGGCCAGTTTTCACGATGGCCTTGACCTGCCAGGTCTGGCGCAATTGCAGGAGCAAGCCGAGAGGCTCAATCCCGAATTGATGGGTCTGCGGCATGAGTTGGATCGTGCTCAGGCCCTGGCCCGGGCTGTCAGGGCTGGTCGTTTGCCTGGCTTGGAGTTGAGCTACAGCGAAAACCGCGAGCCCGATGTCCGAATGAACATGTGGGGGGTTGGCATTCAGATACCGTTGCTTGACCAACGCAGCGGACCGATCGCCGAAGCGCAGGCCGAAGTGGAGCGCGTGCGCACCCGCCTGGAGGGGCGGCAAAGCGAATTGCGCCAGCAGATTTTGTTGGCTTGGAAGGCCCTGGACATGGCCCGTTTGCGGGTCGAGGCCCTCAGCCAGGGTGTGCTGCGCGAAGCCGAAGCGGCCTTGCGAGTGGCCCAAGCGGCCTACCGTTTTGGTGAGCGCGGCATCCTGGATGTGCTTGATGCCCAGCGGGTGCTTCGGGGCGCTCGTGCTGACCTGCTACAAGCCCGCTACCAGCAGCAGTCGGCACGCATTGCCCTGGACCAACTTTCTGGCCAATTTGTCAACGAATCACAGCCCTGAAAACAAGGCAGTCACATGTACACAATTCCCCATTTTTTTCAAAGATCCACGCGAAGTCTGGGTGTGTTGGCACTGTTGTGTCTGTTTGTCGCTTGCAATCCAAAACCCGATGCACGTCCTGCACCGGTGCCGGCTGAAACCGATGCCATGCAGGTCAAGATTCCACCGGACATGGCCGCTCGGTTCCAAGTGGCGGCGCTAGATCACAAGGACCTGGAATCGATCCAGGAGGTTGCTGGACGCATTGAGGCCAATGACCGACAGGTCACGCGCATTGGTGCATCCGTCACGGGGCGCGTGACGGATGTGTTGGCAGAGATTGGCGATCCTGTGCGTCCAGGACAGGTGCTGGCGCGGGTCGCCAGCCCGGAGTTGTCGCAGGCGCAGATGGCGTATTTGCGTGCCCATTCAGCGTCTGCACTGGCCGATCGCTCGGTTGAGCGTGCACGTCAGCTTTTTCAAGCCGATGTGATTGGTTCGGCGGAACTTCAGCGCCGTGAGGTTGAGCAGGCGCTGGCACGTGCCGAGCAGCGTGCTGCGCATGATCAACTTCGCTTGATGGGCATCCCGCCCGAAGCCATGGAGCGATTGCTGAGCCAAGGCACCTTGCACCCACATGCCAGCGTGGTGTCACCTCAGGCTGGTGTGGTGATTGAAAGGAAGGTCAGCCAGGGTCAAGTGGCGCAGCCCGGAGACCCTTTGTTCACGGTCGCAAACCTGAGCGATGTCTGGGTGGTGGGTGACTTGCCGGAGCAGATCGCAAGGGGGGTCCGGGTGGGCCAACGTGTCGACATTGAGGTGCCCGCGCTGGGCGGTCGCCAGCTGTCGGGCAAGATCGTCTATGTGGGAGATACGGTTTCCCCCGACACCCGAACAGTGCCGATCCGCACCCAAGTCGACAATGCCCGGCGCGATCTGAAGCCGCAAATGCTGGCCACGATGCGGATTCGTGGCGAAGCGGTAAACACGCTGGTGTTGCCCACTGACGCCGTTGTCCGGGAAAACGACAGAGACCATGTTTTTGTCAAGATTGGTGACAACGCTTTCCGTTTGACGCCCGTTGAGCTGGGACCGGCGGTAGGGACTTGGCGTCCGGTTTTGAAAGGGCTCGAACTGGGCACCGAAGTGGTGGTGGGAGGCGCTTTCCACATGAACAACGAGCGCAAGCGTGCCGAATTGGAGTAAGCCATGATTGCCTCGATGATCCGCGCTGCATTGGGCCAGCGCTTGGTTGTGATCGCTCTGGCGCTGGTGGTGTGTGGCTTTGGCCTGCGCGCGGCCATGCGCTTGTCGGTGGATGCCTTTCCCGACGTCACCAACGTCCAGGTACAGGTGGCCACCGAGGCCACTGGACGATCTCCTGAAGAGATCGAACGCTTTGTCACCGTCCCTTTGGAAATCGCCATGACGGGTTTGCCCGGTCTGGTCGAAATGCGCTCGCTCAACAAGAGTGGCTTGTCCATCATCACGATGGTGTTCACCGACAAAACCGATGTGTACTTCGCCCGTCAGTTGGTCATGGAGCGTTTGTTGGAGGTGACGCCGCGCATGCCTCAGGGCATCGTGCCGGTGCTTGGCCCGGTCAGCACCGGTCTCGGAGAGGTCTACCAGTACACGCTGGAACGGCCCGACGATGGACAAAGGGCGCTGACGCCTGAAGAGCTGATGCAGCGCCGAACTGTTCAGGATTGGGTGGTTCGGCCACTGTTGCGATCTGTTCCTGGCGTGGCTGAAATCAATTCGCAAGGGGGCTATGTCAAGCAATACCAGGCACTGGTTGATCCGGGCCGTCTACGCCATTACAACCTGTCGCTTTCACAGGTGGTTCATGCGGTTGCCTCCAACAATTCGAACGCCAGCGGAGGGGTCCTTCCTCAAGTCACTGAGCAGTACCTGATCCGCGGGGTGGGTCTGATCCGCAGCATCGACGACATCGGAAGCATCGTTGTCAAGGAGCAAAACGGCGTACCGGTTTTTGTGCGGGATGTGGCCACAGTGACATTGGGCAGCGAAGTGCGCCAAGGCGCCATCATCAAAGGGGGGTACACCGAAAGCGTTTCGGGGATTGTGCTGATGGTGCGTGGCGGTAACGCCAAAGAAGTGGTCTCACGCGTGAAGGAGCGGGTACAAGAAATCAACGGTCGGGGCATGCTGCCCGATGGCCTGCAGATCGTTCCTTTTTACGACCGCACGGATCTGGTGGATGCGGCCCTTTGGACGGTTGGAAAGGTGCTGATCGAAGGCATTTTCCTGGTGGTTCTGGTGCTGTTTGTTTTTCTGGGGGATGTCCGGTCCAGTCTGATCGTGGTGGCCACCCTGGTCATTGCACCCTTGTCCACGTTCATCCTCATGAACCGCTACGGCATCTCGGCCAACCTGATGTCGCTGGGCGGCTTGGCCATTGCCATTGGTTTGATGGTGGACGCCACTGTGGTGGTGGTGGAAAACGTTTTTCACAAGCTCGGCCAGTCTGGTGCCAGCATGGGGGAGCGGGTGCGCACTGTGTTGGCCGCCACCACCGAGGTGGCCACGCCCACCATCTTTGGCATTGCCATCATCATTTTGGTTTTCTTGCCACTCATGACGCTGCAAGGCATCGAAGGCAAGATGTTTGCCCCGTTGGCGCTGACCATCGCGATCGCATTGGCCGTCTCGCTCCTGGTTTCACTTTTCTTGTCGCCAGTGCTGTGCTCTTACTTCCTAAAGGGGGGGGCTGACCACGACACACGCCTGATCGCCTGGCTCAAGCGCCATTACCTGAGGTTGCTGGATCTGGCCACTGCAAGGCAGCGCGCGACGCTGGCGGTGGCCATTGGGTTGCTGCTGGGCTCGCTGGCACTGTTCCCGCTGCTGGGCAAATCGTTCATGCCCGTCATGAAAGAGGGGGCTTTGACGCCACAGATCAACCGTGTGCCGAGCATCTCGCTGGACGAATCGATCCGCATGGAAATGGATGCGATGAAGACCGTGGCCCAAGTGCCTGGTGTTCGCATGGTGGTGTCCAAGCTGGGGCGTGGTGAATCTCCGGCAGATCCTGCAGGGCCCAACGAATCTGACCCCATTGTTTTGCTGGATCCCGATTCAGAGCGGACACAAGATCAGATTGATGAAGACATTCGCCAACGCTTGTCCACCATCCCAGGTGTGCAAATTGTGCTGTCGCAGCCGATTTCAGAGCGGGTCGATGAGATGGTCACAGGGGTGCGTTCGCAGCTGGCCATCAAGGTCTTTGGGGATGAGTTGTCTGAATTGCGTCGGGTCTCTGAACAAGTCGCGCGCATTCTCAAGAGCGTCTCGGGCAGCCGGGACATCCGCATCGAACGCCTGTCTGGGCAGCAGGCCTTGACGGTAGACATTGACCGCAAAGCGATTGCTCGCCATGGCCTGAATGTGGCCGATGTGCAAACAGTGATCGAGACGGCCATAGGCGGAAAAGACGTGACCATCCTTTATGAGGGTGAACGTCGTTACAACGTCGTGGTGCGTTTCCCGGCGGTCTACCGCAATTCGGTCGAGACGATTGGCAGCACCCTGCTGCGTACCCCGAACGGCGCGCAGGTGCCCTTGTCCACTGTGGCCAACATCGCACTGATGGATGGTCCGGCGCAGATCAGCCGAGAAAGTGGCAAACGGCGCGTGGTGGTTGGGGCCAATGTCGAGGGCCGCGATTTGGGTGGATTTGTGAGTGAGGTTCAACAGCGCATCGAACGCGAGGTACAGCTGCCCGAAGGCTACTACTTCAAGTATGGCGGGCAGTTTGAAAACATGGAGCGCGCCATGGACACCCTTTCGCTGATCGTTCCCCTGACCATCGCGGCGATTTTCTTTCTCCTTTTCTTGTTGTTCAAATCGCTCAAATTGGCGGCGTTGATCATTTTGGTGCTGCCTTTTGCTTCGGTGGGTGGCTTGATCGGTCTGTTTCTGACGGGTGAATATTTGAGCGTCCCAGCCTCTGTGGGGTTCATTGCGCTGTGGGGTATCGCGGTGCTCAATGGCGTGGTGCTGGTCACTTGCATTCGCCGCCTGCGCGACGATGGCATGGATGTGCTTGGCGCTGTGCGGGAAGGCTGCGTGCAGCGTTTCCGTCCGGTCATGATGACCGCCACAGTGGCTTTGCTGGGGCTTGTGCCTTTTCTGTTTGCCAGCGGTCCCGGCTCAGAGGTGCAAAGACCTTTGGCGATCGTGGTCATCGGTGGGCTGATTTCTTCGACCCTGCTGACCTTGGTGGTGTTGCCTACGCTCTACCGATGGTTTGATGAAAACCCGCTCGAAGCCTGATGGAGGATTGAACATGAAAGAAATACGGGCCATCGTCCGACCCAATCGGTTGGACCGTTTGCGCGAAGCATTGCGAGCCATTCCCAATTTTCCAGGGGTCACGGTTTTTCGTGCTGAAGGTTTTACCGCGCCAGCCGCAATTGACAAACGCACGGTGCGAGACGAGCTGACAGACTTCACGCCCAAGCTGATGGTTTGTGTGTTGTGTGAGGACGCTGTGGTCGAGCGCATTCGCCAAGCCATCGTTCAGGCGTGCAGCACAGGCAAGATTGGTGATGGCCTCGTCTGGGTGATCGACATTGGCCCAGTACACCGCATCCGTGATGACGAGCGACTCGACCTTCTGGATGGAATGCAGGATAAGGCATGAGCACACTCAATTACCGTCACCTTTACTATTTCTGGGTGGTGGCTAAAGAAGGTGGAATGGCCCGCGCTGCGTTGCGGTTGGACATGGCCATCCAGACCATCAGCGTTCAGGTGCGTGAACTCGAGAAATCACTCGGGCATCAGTTGCTCAAGCCAGAAGGGCGTGGGCTGGTCTTGACCGAGGCGGGGCATGCGGCGTATGCGCGTGCAGAGGAAATTTTCGAAATTGGGCAGAGAATTCCCAGTGAGGTGGCCGATGCGGCCGCCGGACCGGCGATCCGTCTTTCCATTGGCTTGTCGGACGGCTTGTCCAAGTTGGCTGCCCACAGTTTGCTCGATCCCGTTTTGCAGACAGAAGGCTTGCGGCTGCTTTGCCACGAAGGCGAATTTGAACACCTCATGGCGGAGTTGGCATTGCACCATCTCGATTTGGTGCTGTCTGGGCAGGGTGCCCCCGTGAATCCCAACATGCGCTTGCTGAGCCAGTTGTTGGTGTCTTCGCCACTGTGTTGGTATGGCGCTGGCGGCTGGGTCAACTCGACAACGAGCAAGAATTTTCCGGCGTGTTTGAGCGAATTGCCTGTGCTGCTGCCCACGAGGCATGCGCCAGTGCGGTCAGCCCTTGATCGGTGGTTTGAAGCCCATGACATCACCCCGAAAGTGGTGGGTGAGTTTGAGGACAGTGCGCTCATGTCGGTGTTTGCCGCCCGGGGATTTGGCGTCTTCCCAGTGAGTGTTTTGGGGGCGCAAGACCTTTCTTTGATGCCAGGCCTGTTGGCGCTTGGCGCCACGGATGTCATGGAGGAGATCCACGCCATTTACAGCCACCGTACCCGCCACCACCCTCTTGTCCAAGCGATCATCTCTGCTGAGAGTCGCAAACCGGCCTGAGCGGAGCAGCAATAAAAAAGAGAGACAGGCTTCCAAATTTCCGCAGTTTTATTCGTGTTATCCCCATGGGGCATGGGTACTTCATCCGTTGTAAAGTTCATCCATGAAGGGGAGTAGCTCCCACATGAACCGGTACAGGTGAGGCACCAGGGGTGGTCGGTTCAAGTGTCAGCAGATCGACATGACGAAGATAAAACTTCCGGTCTGTTGGGCCATACCTTGATGATTTCAAGCTGAGCAAGACCTTCGATCCGTTGCCCGACTCGGGCACGTCGAAGTGCATTGCCAGCCACTGAATGTCTGTGGGCTGAAATGCGTGTGACGTGCACGTGCTGGGTTGTGATTGATGTCAACCTGGAGTCGTCATGGAGCTGTTCAGTGCCCCATGGTGGTCAGCGCTGCTGGCCATCGTTCTCATTGACCTCGTATTGGCCGGGGACAATGCCATTGTGATTGCGCTGGCTGCGCGCAATCTTCCGCCTTCACTGCAAAAGAAAGCCATCCTCTGGGGAACTGTGGGGGCAATCGCCGTGCGTTCCCTGATGACGGTGTGTGTTGTCTGGCTGTTGCAAATTCCCGGGCTCATGCTCGCAGGTGGTCTGGGATTGCTGTGGATTGCTTTTCGCTTGTTGTCAGACGTCACAGATGAGGCCCATTCTGGGCCTGCCGCCTCCACTTTCTGGGGGGCCATGAAAGTCATTGTGATTGCCGATGCCCTGATGGGGGTGGACAACGTGCTGGGTGTGGCGGGCGCAGCCCACGGCTCCATGACGCTGGTGGTGATTGGCTTGTTGGTGAGCGTGCCCATCGTGGTGTTTGGCAGTTCAGTGGTCTTGAAACTGGTTGAACGCTTCCCGTTCATCATCACCCTCGGCGCAGGTGTGTTGGCGTACACCGCAGCCAAGATGATCGTCGGCGAACCGTTGCTCGATCCATTGTTTGATCCTGAAGGCGGCTGGCATGCGGTGGCCCGTCATGGCACCTATGTGCTGGCCATTGCCGGTGTTCTTGGGCTGGGGTGGTGGACCACACGCAAGGCTCAGGAAGCCAGTGAAAACTCTTCTCAAAGCCTGTCTTGATTCAAGCTGTTTTTTCAACCCGAAGGAGAAAATGCCATGGAAAACATCGTCATTGTTCTGGATGATCCTGAGTACGCCCTCAAGATCCTCGTCCCCATGAAAAACGAGCACAACCCGACCCAATGGGTGTTGCTGGTGTGCCCGCCAAAGCTGACGCGGCACATTGGGCGCTGGGTCAATCAGGCCTCGCGTGATGCTTGGCGCACCAAATGGACGCAAGAACTGGTGCAGAAAATCAAACCTGTTTTGTGCGATGGGGGTGACCGCGTGCAGTGGCGAATTGCCAAAGGATCGCTTGTCGGCCAGACCCAAAAATTGCAATCTGAATTCCGCACAAGCCGTGTCATGGATGTGCGTCGACCCAAATTTGGCCAGGACCAAGACCCTGTCACCACCAATCAGCCGACCGAGCATGCCAGCCGCTGGACCCTGCCAGGGGGTGCAACCGCCTTGGGCGTGGCTTTGTTGATGGCGAGTGACTGATTCTTGCGGGTAATCACGCATGCTGGCCGGGCGTGCAGAAGGCATCATGGCAATCTGTCGACAGACGACAGATTGCCGAACTTGCTGGAGACCCCATGGCTTTTGCAGAACACAGCCCCCATGCCCACGGGGGCCAATCTTCGTCCTGGTCCGATGCCGAAATCCAGATCCGCCGTGACCTGGCGGCTGCCTATCGGCTGGTGGCGCTGTATGGCATGGACGACAGCATTTACACGCACATTTCGGCGCGGGTACCTGGCCAGCTTGATCAGTTCCTCATCAATCCTTTCGGGATGCTGTTTCGTGACATCACGGCGTCCTCGCTGGTCAAGATCGACCTTGATGGCCGGTTGGTCGAGCCTTCGGTACACGATGTCAACCCGGCAGGCTTCACCATCCACAGCGCAGTACACGCCGCCAGGCACGATGCGGTGTGTGTGTTGCACACGCACACCGTGGCTGGGGTGGCGGTGTCTTCGCTGGCCTGTGGCCTGCAACCCTGCAACCAATGGGCGCTGCAGTTCCACAACCGTGTCCGCTACCACGACTTCGAGGGCATTGCACTTCACCACGATGAACGCACCCGCCTGGTGGCTGACTTGGGGCCCACGGCTCGGGCACTGATCTTGCGCAACCACGGACTGGTCACGCTGGGTCGCAGTGTGGCCGAAGCCTTCATCTTGATGCACAACCTGGAGCGTGCCTGTCGGGTGCAGGTGGCCATCCAGGGCACCGGTCAGCCCACCTATCCCGTGCCTGAAGAGGTGCAGGAGCTGACGGCTCGGCAGTACGAAGGCGGCGACACCAACCGCCTGGCCTCGGCGCCCACCGATCCTTATGCCCGGGAGTGGCGGGCCATGTTGCAACGCCTGGCGCCGCCGTCTGTGGCTGCGTATGCCGATTGATCGCCTGCCCTGCACCATGACCCTTCACATGGCTGAAGCACCACTGGCTCCCGCTTTTTCCTCGATCCAGGTGCCTGATCTCGTGGGCGTGGTTGAGGCTCAGTTGCAGCAGGCCATCTTGTCGGGGCGCATCGGACCGGGCGAGCGCATTGTCGAAGCCGAACTCGCACGGCAGATGGGCGTGAGCCGTGCCCCTGTGCGTGAAGCCGCACGTCGACTTGAGAGCCTGGGCCTGTTGGTCTCGCGGCCGCGCCACGGTTTTGCCGTGCGCACCCTGTCGCGTGGCCAGGTCAATGACCTGTACCAGGTGCGCATCCAGCTGGAATTGTTGGCAGCATCGCTGGCCTGCCAGCAGGCCAGCGATGCTGAGCTGGGCCGCTTGGTGGCGCGTGTGGACGACATGGTGGCTCGTGCGACCTCCTTGACTTCGGCCGAACGCGTGGCACTCGACTTGGAATTCCATTTCACGATCAGCGCCTTGTCGGGCAACCATTACCTGCAGCGCTTGTTTGACAACATGCAGACCGAAGTCCGCATGTTCTTGGCCCTCAGCGAGGACAGCCACGGTGATCCCCAAGCGCTGGCTGAAACCCACCGGCCCATCGCCCAGGCGCTGGCCCGGCGTGATGTCGATGCCGTGCAAGCGGCACTGTGTGTGCATCTGGAGGATGCCAGAGCCCACGCCTGCGGATTGTTCGAGACCCAAGGGACCCCATGAAAGTCATATACAGCGACCAGCACACCGGTCACGATCCGCAGCAATTCATCGTGCGTGGCCGCATGAAGCGCAGCAACGAGCAGCCTGAGCGGGGCACGCTGCTGCTCAACGCCGTGCGCCACGCAGGCCACGAGATCCTGTCGTCCGAAGACCATGGCGCTGGCCCGCGGGCGGCCATTCACACACCGCAATACCTGTGCTTTTTGGAAACCTGCTGGGAGCGCTGGCAGCAACTCGAAGGGGCCTCCGAGGAGGTGATGCCCAATGTGCACCCTTTCCCCGGTCAACCGTTCACCTACCCAGACAGCTTGGTGGGGCAGGCCGGCTACCACATGGGGGACATGGCCTGCGCGATTGGTCGCCACACTTGGCATGCGGCGACCTGGTCGGCGCATGTGGCCACGCATGCCGCGCAGCTTGTGCTTGAGGGTGAACGTGCCGCTTATGCCTTGTGCCGACCTCCCGGTCACCACGCCTACGCCGATCGCGCCAACGGCTTCACTTACCTGAACAACGCCGCCATCGCGGCCCAGTACCTGCGTCGCAAGCATGACCGTGTGGCAATCCTGGACATCGATGTGCACCACGGCAATGGGACCCAGGGCATCTTTTGGCGCCGCAAGGATGTGCTGACGATTTCGCTGCATGGCGATCCGCATTTCTGCACCCCCTTTTTCACGGGCCATGCGCATGAAGCTGGCGAAGGCGATGGCCTCGGTTACAACCTGAACCTGCCGCTGGCGCGCGGTACACGCGACGACGCCTACCTGTCGGCGCTGGCCACGGCGCTGGCCACTGTGCGCGCTTTTGCGCCGGGTGCGCTGGTGGTGGCGCTGGGCTTGGATGCCCATGAAAACGATCCCTACCAGGCGCTGGCCATCAGCACACCTGGTTTTGCGCGCATCCTGGCTGAAATCGCGCGATTGGGATTGCCAACGGTGCTGGTGCAGGAGGGGGGCTACCTCTCGGAAGACCTGGGCCGCAATCTGGTGAGTGCGCTGAGCGGTTTTGAAGGTGCTGCCTGATGGTGGATGACTTGGATGCTGCTGTCCGCGCGGCTTTGCCCGAAGCGGCAGTTTTGACGGC
>JACCDQ011029076.1_pt1 | contig 20498 bp, 18 predicted proteins | sample 7446031 | NCBI WGS metagenome assembly JACCDQ01 (sample SAMN15323442, study PRJNA562643) | freshwater metagenome | isolation source: river surface water | place: USA:Blue River Watershed | collected 2017-08-17
CACGAAGAAAAGCATGCCGAAGTGCGTGATGCATATGTGCCGTTCATCGCCGAGATGCTAGAGCTTGCCGGTTGGTCGGCCGCCGATGCCGATGCGGCCGCTCACCACATCTACAACTTTGAATTGGCGCTCTCGAAGCACCACTGGACAGTTGTTGAGTCACGCGATGCCGAGAAGGTTTACAACCTTCGCAAGTTCGATGAACTACAAAAGCTGAGCGGCACCTTTGACTGGAAGCTCTGGTTGAAGGGCGCTGGTCTTGACCAGAAGATTCTTGAAGAGTCGGTTGTAATGATGCCGAGTTTCCTCGAGGGCCTCGAATCGGTCTACTCCGAGGCCAACCTTGAGTCGATCAAGCTTTGGATAGCGTTTCACCTAATCAACGACATGGCGCCATACCTGCACGAGCCATTGATCAACGCCCGTTTCGCTTTCTATGGTCGCCGTCTAACCGGTCAGCCAGAGATGCGCGCTCGCTGGAAGCGCGGAGTGCAAGCCGTTGAGGGTGCACTCGGCGAGGCCGTTGGTGAGGTTTATGTTGAGCGTCACTTTCCTCAGGCTGCCAAAGCCCAGATGGACGAGCTAGTGGCATACCTGGTTAAGGCCTATCGCGAAAGCATTTTGAACCTCGATTGGATGACCGAAGCCACCAAGGCCAAGGCTCTTGTGAAGCTTGAAAAGTTCACCCCGAAGATCGGTTACCCGGTTAAGTGGCGCGACTATTCGACCATCGTGGTTGACCGTGATGACCTGGTTGGTAACGTTCGCCGAGTGGCCGAATTCAACTTCGCGAAAGAATCAAAGAAGATCGGTTCGCCGATCGACCGCGACGAGTGGTTCATGACCCCGCAGACCGTGAACGCCTATTACAACCCTGGCTTCAACGAAATCGTTTTCCCGGCTTCGATTCTGCAGCCACCGTTTTTCTCGCCAGAGTCAGACGACGCGGTTAACTTTGGTGCCATTGGTGCCGTAATCGGACACGAGATTGGTCACGGTTTTGATGACCAGGGCAGCAAGTATGACGGCGACGGCGCACTGCAGTCTTGGTGGACCGACGAAGACCGCGAGGCTTTCGAGAAGCGCACCAAGAACCTGATTGCTCAGTATGACGCACTTTCACCGGCGCAGCTAAGCGACGAGCACAAGGTGAACGGTGCATTCACTATCGGCGAAAACATCGGTGACTTGGGCGGCCTGAGCATCGCGCTCAAGGCATACCTGATTGCTTGCAAAGAGCGCGGTGTTGACCCGATGCAGGTTAAGGATGGCTTCACCGGACCACAGCGGTTGTTCCTTTCATGGGGTCAGGCTTGGCGCGGCAAGGGTCGCGACGAAATGGTGATTCAGCGTTTAGCAACCGACCCGCACTCACCAAACGAGTTCCGTTGCAACCAGATCGTGCGCAACATCGATGCCTTCTATGAAGCCTTCGATGTAAAGCCTGGCGATGCCCTTTGGCTAGACCCGGCTGACCGCGTCAAGATTTGGTAGTCGGCAATAACAAGGCGAGAGGCCCAAGATGAACCTGTGGCTGCGACTGATTTATGAACTCGCCAGTTGGCGTTTTCGCGGCCGTTTGCACTGGAGCGATGTTGGCCACCGCACCTTCAGAGTTTGGCCAACCGATCTAGACGTTTTCAAACACATGAACAACGGCAAGTTCTTGGCGCTATTCGACATCAGCCGCTACGACCTTGCGCTGCGCTCGGGTTCTTGGCAGCGCTGGAAGAAACTCGGTTGGTATCCGGTGGTCGTGGCCGAAACCATTACCTTCAGAAAATCACTGATGCCTTGGCAGACCTTTGACATGCAATCGAAGGTAATCGGCTGGGACGACCAGGCGTTCTATTTTGACCAGCGAATGGTGGTCGACGGCGAAATTTATACCCAGGGCATGGTGCGAATTCGTTTCTTGAAGCGCTCGCGCGGCATTTTGACCCCGGCCGAAATTCTGGCAGTCGAAGGCAACGAGTGGTTAGGCGGCGAACCAACCCTGCCCGAGTGGGTTGCCCAGTGGGGCAAAGATTCAGCTCTGCCTAAGGGCAAAGAGGCAGCGCCCAGCAACTGGCACTAAGCGTCAGGCTTGGTTAGATCAGACCTTGGCGAAAAGATTGATGAAGCCGTCGGTTGCCGCAAGATCGCCGCTCGCCAATACAAAAAGTGCCTCCAGATTGGGCACTGCATTCAATAGAGCAACGCCTTGCATGCCGGCGGCAAAAGCAGCGGTAGCCCAAACATCGGCCTTCACTAAATCATCGGCAACCACGCTCACCTGAAGCAAGTCTTTCGGTTTGCGATCGGGGTTGCGAGGGTTCCAAATGTGGGCACCTCGCTCAGCAATTCCACTGGTTGCCAAGGCGTTGAAATCGGTGCGGGCAAGATCAATTACGGTGAGCACTCCGGCGTCATCGGCGGCAATCGAGACCGGTTTGTGAATGCCAAGTTTTTTCTGAATCGGGTCGGTCACGGCCGGCCCAATAAACACATCGCCGCCGGCATTTAGGGTGAAATCGATAATTTCAGCACCAAGAAAAACATCGATGCTCGCCTGGGCCGCCCAGGTCTTGACCAGCCCGCTCGGGTCAAAGGTGTGTTCTGGTGTGAACGGGCTGAACCAGCCATCGGTGGTTGTTTCCCATTGCTCACAAAGGTTCCAAACTTCGTCGACCACCGCAGGGCACTTGGCAACCGATGTTTCGCCGCGAGCCAATTTCGAAAGCGGGGATTCAGGTTTATAGAGGCTAAAAATTTGATCGGCATCATGCAGTTTGGCAACGGCTTCGCTCAAAGCCGTTTGGGTCTCGGCCTGGCTCAAGGGGCTATTGCCAGCAAACCTAAATGCCGTGCCCATGCACAGCTCGGTGTGCTCAAAGTGGTTAGCCATGGTCACAGTTTATGAACCCTAGGTAAGTTTGCTGATCGCGCTGTTCAAGGCTTGCTTATATGCCTCGGTAGTAAAAGTGGCACCAGAAATGTTGCCAAAGCCAGAACCCTGGGCCTGAATCGTCGCCTCGACTAACATGCTTGGCACAACAGACCATTCGGCACCCGAGGTGCCGGCCTGAATCAGGTTCACCGCCGAAATCTTGCCAGCGGTGCGAACTACCTCAAGCTCAATAACGCCGTATTGGTAAGGCACTGCATCGCCGCGAACCGTCATATCGTTGCTGACCGGGTCGCCGCTCACATTTGCGGTTGCCAGGGCCGGGTTGAGCAGAGCGTTGATGCCAAAGGCGCCGCCGATGCTTAGAGTTGCTAGTCCTAGTGCGCCGGCGACCCAGCGGCGCTTGCCGCCGATCTTGGCAGTTGTGTATGGGTTAGAACTTGGCAAGAGCTGAATCCAATGCTGACTTGAATGCCTGGGTGCTAAAGGTAGCGCCAGAAATGTTTCCAAAGTTACTGCCCTGAGCAGAGATTGCGGCGGTTACCAGCATGCTTGGCACCGCTTGCCACTCGCGGCCCTTGGTCGAAGCTTGAATCAGGTTTATCGAGGTGATCTTGCTGCCCGATTTCACAACCTCAAGCTGAATTGTTCCGTATTTGTAGTTAATCGCCGAGCCGGTCTTTGCCACCGAGCCTGTTGAGGTGCTCGCAGTCTTGGTTGGCGTTGGAGTTGCAACGGCAACAGCTGTTTTGGTGGCAACCGGAGTGGGAGTAGGGGTCGTTGCTGCCGTTGAAGTTGAAGTAGTTGGCTTAGCCGGAGCCGCACTAGCCTTTGGCGACTGGGGCACAGGTACCGCAACGTCGTCGGCAGATTCGCCCTCGGTTTCGACCTCGGACTCAGCGGCAATTGGCTGTTGGGTGACTGGCTCTGCCGGCGCAGGTTCGACAGGCGCCGCGGCAGTGTCAGAAACGGTCGAGGCGCCAAAGCCAATTTGGGCTGACGTTCCGGCCGTGTAACTCGCGGCAATTACACCGAGCGAAAGAATTCCGATTGCTGATTTAGTTGCGGTTCTCACCAGGCATACTCCTCTGAATGAATTTGTTCTTCAGGTGTGCCTGCTCGAAGAAGCGATTTTTTTACTGAGTGGGTCCAGTTTTCTGGCCCACAAACATAAACGTCTGACTCCGAAACCCAAGGCGCCATCATGGTCAATCGGGCTTGGTCGGGAGTGTCGGTGCCGTCAGCGTTCATCCATGAATTTGAACGAGCCCGAGGGCCGGCAAGAACGTGCAGGGCAAAACCACGAATGCGGCATATCTCGCGAACTTCGTCTAGCAAAGACGCGTCGTATGCGTTGCGCACGCGATAGATCACGGTCACATCGCCAGCCCGAGCGGCCATCGATTCGGCCAGTGCGCGAACCGGTGGAATGCCGATGCCCGAGGCAATCAAAACAACCTTTTCTTTGGTGCGGCGCTCTTCGGTGAACACGCCGTATGGACCTTCGACCATTACCTTGGTGCCCGGTTTGATGCTGAGCATTGCCCCAGAGTCATCGCCGCGGTCGCCAATTGTGAATCGAATGAACTGAGAGTTCGGTGCCGCTGAAATCGAGAACGGGTGAGACTTGAACCAACGCTTCTTGTTAAGCACACGAAGCAAGTAGAACTGGCCAGCCTGACCGCGAAGTTTTTCGAGACCCTTACCAGTGATGTAAATCGAGGCGGTGTCGCTTGACTCCTTGACCACCGAGTCAACTTTTAGGCCTAGGCGAGCGGCACGAATCAATGGAAGCGCTACCCGGTACCAAACGATGTTCAAGGCCACAAACAAGTACAAGCTGACCCAAAAGATGGTTGGCACCGGTTTTCCGGCAATGTCACTGCCCGCCGAAAAGAGGTGCGGAACAGCCGCTAGCACTGCCGCGTAGCTCATCAGGTGCACAATGAACCAGGCTTCGTAGCTCATTTTTTTGCGAGCAAAGTTGAGTGAGGTAACCACCACGAGAATCATCAGGGCCAGCGAAATTGTGGCAAGCAGCATGTCTTGAACATCGGTGATGAACCACCAGGCGGTGGCCAAAATGTTCTCGCCATTTACGATTGCAAACTCAATCAGCGAGGCCAAGAAGTGGGCGACGACTAAATAAAGAATCGGCTTGCCAAGTTTTTTGTGAGCCAGGGTGGCTTTATCGTGGCCATAAAACTTGTCGATCCAGGGCACTCGAGCAATCAAAAGCATCGCGATCAAAAGCAGATCTGTGCCAATCAGTGAGGTTAGTCGGCTGACTGCATTTAGTGCCGAGGGGATATCGGTGATTTGTTTGATGCCGCCATCAATCAAGAAGGTTGCCGTCACAAACAGCACGGTTGCCCAGGCAATCATTTCGATGATGTCTTGAGCTCGCTTTAAATTCTTCGACTTCTGCTCACCCAGGCGCAGCTTGCCGGTGGGTTGCACGAGGGCCAGAGCCGGTCTTTGACCCAGCTCTGCCTCGGCACCTACAAGGCGCAGTTGCGTGGTTTCGAAGTTCATAGTTTCAATCTGGCCTATCAATCTGGGTGTTGTCTGTGAACGGCCTGAGTTTTTTGTCTAAGTTTTTGCTTTTGAATATGTTCCAGTTTTGACCCATTTTCGAAACACCGTGGCAACAACCGCTGGCTAACTTCAAAACATGGGAGATCTGTTCGAGCGATATCCGACAGCCGTGGGGGTCGGTTCGGCGCTACCTGCGTTCGATGAAATGTTCAGTTCCGCAGGCAAGGCCCGTGCGAGCTACAAGAAAATTCACGAAACTCTAGCGAAGATGACCCAGGATGAGCTTCGCGGTCGAACCGAGGCGCTGGCGAGTTCGTATTTGGCTCAGGGAGTAACCTTCGACTTTGCGGGTGAAGAGCGCCCCTTTCCGCTTGATGCCGTTCCGCGAGTAATAGAAAAGACCGAATGGAATGTTCTCGACGCTGGAGTCAAGCAACGCGTTCGCGTGCTCGAGGCTTTTTTGGCTGATGTTTACGGATCACAAAATGCTGTTCGCGACGGCGTAGTTCCGGCGGCCCTCATCGCTAGCTCGGCTCACTTTCACCGAGCAGCGCATGGAATAGACCCAGCGAATGGCGTGCGCATTCAGGTCAGCGGCATCGACCTGGTTCGCGACGAAGTCGGAACCTGGCGAGTTCTCGAAGACAACGTTCGAGTGCCATCGGGTGTTTCATACGTGATTTCAAACCGTAGAGTAATGGCGCAAACCCTGCCCGAACTGTTTCAGCAGATGCGCATTCAACCGGTTGGCGAATACCCAAACAAGCTTTTGGCAGCGCTTCGGGCGGCAGCGCCGAGCGGTGTTGAAGACCCGGTCGTTGTGGTTCTGACTCCGGGTGTTTACAACAGCGCATATTTCGAACACACCCTACTGGCTCGTTTGATGGGTCTAGAGCTGGTTGAGGGTCGCGATCTGTTCTGCTCGGGTGGCAAGGTCTACATGCGAACCACCGCTGGCGCTCGCCGCGTTGACGTTATTTATCGCCGAGTTGACGATGAGTTTTTAGACCCTCTTGCCTTCAGAGCCGATTCGGTGCTTGGGCCACCGGGGCTACTAACCGCAGCACGTTTAGGCAATGTAACGCTAGCCAACGCGGTAGGCAACGGCGTAGCCGACGACAAGCTGGTTTACACCTACATGCCAGATCTGACGCGGTATTACCTGGGTGAAGACCCGATTGTTGAAAACGTTCAAACCTGGAGACTGGAAGAGAGAGCCAGTCTTGAGGAAGTACTTGATCGACTCGACGAACTGGTGGTCAAGCCGGTTGACGGTTCGGGCGGCAAAGGTCTGGTGGTTGGCCCTCGGGCCAGCCGCAAAGAGCTCGACGACCTTCGTAAGAAATTACAAAAAGACCCACGAGGTTGGATTGCTCAGCCGGTCATTCAGCTTTCAACCATTCCGACATTGGTTGAAGACGGGTTACGCCCGCGTCACGCAGACCTTCGCCCATTTGCCGTGAACGACGGAAACGACATCTGGGTCTTACCAGGCGGTTTGACCCGTGTGGCATTGCCAGAGGGCGAGCTGGTCGTGAACTCATCGCAGGGAGGTGGCTCGAAAGATACCTGGGTTGTAGGCGTTGATCGACCCGCACCTAAGCCTTTGGCCACGAACTCAAAGGTCTCGTCGATAGTCGCCGGGCAAACCGCAGGTGACTCGGGCTTCGGCCAACAGCAACAAGATAACTCGGGAGCTGGTTTCAAAATTCAGCAAGAACAACAACAGCAAGCAACCGAAGGGGGCGCTCAGTAATGCTTAGTCGAATCGCAGAATCTCTGTTCTGGATCGGCCGCTACGTAGAGCGAGCCGATGGAACCGCCCGCCTTTTAGATGTGCATCTGCAGCTGCTGCTCGAAGACCCCTGGGTCGACGAAGACACGGCCTGCCGCTCCCTGCTTCACGTGATTGGATCCGACTCCGACTATCCACATCAACTCACTCGACAGGATTTACTGAGCACGCTTTCGGTGGATCGCAACGAACCTAGCTCGATTGCCTCTTCGCTCACAGCAGCTCGTGAGAATGCGCGTCGAGTGCGCGAAATTGTTTCGACCGAACTTTGGGAGTGCCTTAACACAACTCGTTCGCGCATGCCTCGCAAGGTTTCGATCGAACGCGCTCATGACTTCTTTGGTTGGGTTCGAGAGCGCACTGCGCTAGCGGTTGGAATTGTTGAGTCATCAACTTCGAGAGATGAAGCCTGGACCTTCTTTACCCTTGGTCGCTCGCTCGAGCGAGTTGACATGACAGCCCGTTTGTTGGCTACATCAGAACTTACCGAGGCCAGCGGTCCTTCTTGGACAACAATTCTTCGCAGCTGTGGAGCATACGAGGCATATTTGCGCACCTATCGCGGGGTGCCTTCAGCAACCAATGCTGCCGAGTTCTTGTTGCTCGATCGCATCTTTCCCCGGTCGGTTATCTTTGCCCTCAGCCGTGCCGAGCGTTGCCTAAGCGACCTCGCACCAAGTGCTGACCGAGTTGGCGTGAGCGACGTTGCTCTGCGCCAACTCGGCCAGATTCGCACGAATCTGGAATATCGTTCTGCCCCCGACATCCTGGCAAATTTGACAGCCGAAATGACGGCACTGCAAGGCGGAATCGGTGAGGTTTCCGAGGCAATTCGAGCTCGATATTTTCCCGTCAATGCGATGCCAAGTTGGATTGGCGAGGTCTCATGAGCCGCTATCGAATCGTGCACACCACTGGATTTCGCTATGGAGGGCAGGCAGTAGCGTCATACAACGAAGCTCGCATGCTGCCGGCTCGCGACAATTCGCAGCTTGTGTTTTCGACCAAACTAGACATTCAGCCGCATGGTTCAAGCCACGAGTATTTTGACTATTTCAAAACCAGAGCTGTCATGTTTGAGGTGCTTGAACCTCACAGCGAATTAACTATCACCTCGACTTCGGTGGTTGAGTTGCGACCGACAATCGGAGTAGAACCGGGACTTGCGTGGGGTGATTTAGAACCAGAGATTCGCAACAGCCTTGAGCTAACCGATGCCGTTACACAAACCAGAAGAACCGCGCCCCCAGCAGATCTGGTGCGTTTTGCCAAGCGAGTGGCCGCAAAGTCGACACCGCACGAGACTGCAATGCAGGTTTGCCGTAAGGTCTTCGAAGATATGACCTATCGCCACGGTGTGACCGGGGTCAACTCAATCGCCAGTGAAGCGTGGTCGGCAAAAATCGGTGTCTGCCAGGACTATGCCCACATCACCCTTGGCGCTCTGCGGGCGGTCGGAATTCCAGCAAGATATGTCTCTGGCTATTTACACCCTTCAAAAGATCCAAAGGTTGGCGAAAAGGTAGTCGGCGAATCGCACGCTTGGGTTGAGTGGTGGGCAGGAAGCTGGTTTGCCTTTGACCCCACCAACGATGTTTACGCAGCCGATCGACACGTGGTGGTTGGCAGGGCCCGAGACTATGACGATCTCGCTCCGTTGCGCGGCGTATTTGCCGGTGCCGTCGACAGCGAACTGTTCGTTTCGGTAGAAATCACCAAAGAGGCGTAAACCTATTGGCAGCCTTTGCTCGATAAAGTTGCCCTATGACCGAACTGCCGCTAACCCGCACATTCACCGATGCCAAGGGCATCGACATCACCTTTTACGAGTGGCCGGTGGCACATCCGAAGGCAGTTATTCAGCTGGTTCACGGTCTTGGCGAGCACGCTCGCCGCTATGACCACGTGGCCGAAGCGCTAAACCGCGCTGGCTATTCGGTTTATGCAACCGACCACCGCGGCCACGGGCTAACCGGTTTGCGCATGCAGGCCGAGGGCACCATCAAGCAGCAGGGCAACCTGGGCCCAGGTGGCATGGATGCGGTCTTCTCAAACGAGCGCCAGCTGAGCCACATCATTATTGAAGAGAACCCAGAAGAGCCAATCGTGTTGCTCGGTCACAGCTGGGGTTCGATGATTGCCCAGCGCGTAATTAGCAAGTTCTCTGATGACTACGACGCACTGGTGCTTAGTGGTTCGACCTTGCTCTTGCCAGGCATTATGCCCAGCTCTGGCTTCAACAAGAAGTGGGCCAAAGAGGCCGCCAACGGTGGCACCGGGTATGAGTGGTTGAGTCGCGACCCAGAGGTAGGGGTTGAATTTGCCGCTGACCCGAAGAATTTTCCCGAGACGGCCATCGAGGTTTTTGGCATCACTAACGCGGCCAAGTTGCTTGGTGCGCCCAGCCGCAGAATTCGCAACGATCTACCGGTATTTATTCAGGCCGGCAGCGAAGACGCCATCGGTGGCGAAAAGGGCAACCAAATGTTGGTCAACGCGTTCAAGCGTGCCGGTGTGAGTGACCTAGAACTTGTGATTTATCACGGCGCCCGCCACGAGGTTTATAACGAGACCAACAAAGATGAGGTCATTGCCGACCTAGTCGAATGGCTCGACTCGCACGTAGCCTAAGGGCCTCTTTGGCTCTAGGCGGTCGGCGGCTTTAGGCCGAGTTTCTCTGAGGCCTTAGCCACGTTTGGCACGCGGCAGGCAGCCGAGGCTTCTTCGATTGGGTTCTTCAGCAGGTCGTGGGTCTCTGGGTGTTTTTCCATGTAGCGAACCGTGTATGAACAAACCGGCACAACCTTGTGCTTTGCAGCAGCGCGAACATCGGCAAGTGCCTCGCGCGTCAAAATAGCAGCCAGATTCTTACCCTGGTGTTCAGGGTTCACCCCGGTGTGCACAAAGTGAATTTCATCGAGCATCAGGCTGTAGTCGAGCTCGCCAGCCATGCTGTCGCCAAGCCAAATTTCGTAGCGGTGCTCAGCGGTGTTGTGAATGACCGATGGATTGGTCGTTGCTTCGTTGCTCATGCTGTTAATCTCGATTCTGTGCAAGACATCAAAAACATTGTTTACTTCGGGGATAACCTCGATTCTTTGAAGTCTATGCCCGATGAATCGGTGCAACTGATTTACATCGACCCCCCTTTCAACACCGGGCGCACCCAAAAACGCGGCACCGCCACCACCAAGCGGGTGACCGAAGGCGGCAGGGTTGGCTTCAAAGGCCACCAGTATGAAACCGTGCGCCAGACAGTGTTGAGTTATGACGACGAGTTCGCCGACTACTGGGCATTTTTAGAACCCCGACTCGAAGAGGCTTGGCGGTTGCTGAATGAAACCGGCACCCTTTATTTGCACCTCGATTATCGCGAATCGCACTATGCCAAGGTGCTGCTCGATGCACTGTTTGGCCGCGATAGCTTTTTGAACGAAATCATCTGGGCCTACGATTACGGCGGCAAGAGCAAAAATCGTTGGCCAGCCAAGCACGACACAATTTTGGTTTATGTGAAAGACCCGGCCAAGTATTTCTTTAATTCGACCGAGGTCGATCGCGAGCCATATATGGCACCCGGATTAGTAACTCCCGAAAAGGTGGCCCTTGGCAAACTGCCAACCGATGTTTGGTGGCACACGATTGTTTCGCCGACCGGCAAAGAAAAGACCGGCTACCCAACTCAAAAACCGCTGGGCATTTTGCGCCGAATCATTCAGGCTTCATCTAAGCCGGGCGACACCGTGCTCGACTTTTTTGGTGGTTCTGGCACCACTGGCGCAGCCGCCGCAGAATTGGGCCGCAACTTTATTCTTTGCGATCAAAACCCAGAGTCAATTGCGGTTATGAAAGAGCGTTTCGCGAAGAGTGGCGTTTCGGTCTCTTTCGAAAACTCACCGCGCTAACCAGAGCAAAAGTCAGCAAAATCAAAATGGCTGTTACGGCCATCGCCATTCCATAATTTGTTGAGCCTGGCCTTGATATCAGGGCATACAGAACGGTTGGCAAAGTAGCTTGATCGCCATAGGCAAGCAAACTCGCAGCTCCAAATTCACCAATCGAAACCACGAGGGCATAGCCGATTGCCGTGACAATGACGGTTCTGATCATTCGAGATTCGATGTGCCACCAGGTCTGCCTGGCGTTCGCGCCCGCGGTCGAGGCTGCCTCGCGGTGATCGCTGCCAATCGATACCAGGGCCGGGTAAATCAGGCGAATCACTAGGGGCAATGCCATCAAGGCTTGAACCAAAGGCACAATCAGCCAACTAGAACGCAGCGGCAGCGGCCCGCCGCCAAAGCTGATCAAAAACCCGAATCCCAAAACCACCGATGAAATGCCCATCGGCAAGAGCAGGCCGATGTCGATTACGCGATTTACAAACTTGCGAGCCTTAACGTTCTTTCCCTTGATTGGGCGAGACAACAGGTATGCCGACAGCGTGCCAAGAGTCACTGCAATCAAGGTCGAGATGCTCACGTTTCGAAGTGTGTTCAAAGCAGCCTGACCAACACTTATGTTGAGCAGGTCCCGATCGCCACGACCGGCTAGGTTGGCAAAATTTTCGAATCCAATTGCGCCATCACCGTGCACGAACGCGCGCGCTAGAACTACAAGAATCGGCATCACGGTTAGAAACCCGATGGTCACAAATGTGATGGTTGCTGCCAGCCAGTCACGTTTGTCTAGCGGCGGGTGAGCATTGCCTTCGTCTACCTGCTCAATGCCGATTGCACCCTTGGTGATGTTCTCGCTGTAGGTGAACGCTGCAATTGTGAGCAGGGTTTGCATTATGGCAAGTGCTGCCGCCTTAGGCAGATCGAGAAACTGCGTAGCTGCCGAGGCAATTTCGGTTTCGACCGAGTGCACCAAACCGCCACCAAGAATCAAAATGATTCCGTAGCTGGTGGCGCAGAACAAGAAGATTAAAGCCGCAGCCGACACAACGGCTGGCTTAAGTTGCGGCAGGGTGATCGAAAACAGTGTTCGCAACCGCCCAGCACCGGCTAGCTCGGCTGCCTCTTCGGTCTCGTTGTCCATGGTTACCCAAACGCCACCGATGGTTCTCACGGCAATCGAATAGTTCACAAAAACGTGGGCAACGATGATCCAATATATTGGGTTGTCGACAAACGAATCCACGATTAAATCGAGACCAAGCGTGCGATATATCTCGTGCATCGAACGAAACGAAGCAAAACTAATTGCCACCACAATGGTGGGCAAAACTAAGGGCACCGTAATGATTGCCCTGAGCAGTTTTTGCCCCCGAAACTTTTTGCGATAAAGCACATAGGCACCCGGGATGCCAAGCAAAATGCAGATGGCCGTCGAAACCAGGGCCTGCCAAATTGTGAACCAAATTGCCGAAAGCACCCTAGGTTCGGCAAAGGTGTGCAGCCAATCTTGACTCAGACCCTCGCCAATGATGTTTGCTAGCGGCCAGTAGAACAGAACCGCTACAAAAAGTAGCGGCCCCGCCCACAAGCCGATGCGCTTCATAGCTACTAGTTTGCGCTAAAGATTGCCGACCACTTGTCGAGCCAGGTCTTGCGGTTTGCACTGATGTTTAGTTCTTCGCCAACCGGCTTGGTTGCTGCCGGTGCCCACTTGGCCCAGGCTTCTGGAAGCGCAACCGAGGTGTCAACCGGATACACATACATCGAATCTGGCAACGACTTTTGGAAAGTCTTTTCGGTTAGAAACTTCACTAACTTCTCGGCGGCCGACTTGTTCTTTGAGTTCTTTAGAACACCCGCGTATTCGATTTGTCTGAAGCAGCCATCATCAATCGATGCGGTCTGACTAGTGCCGTCTTCGCGAACTTCGAAGGCCGGTGACGAAGAGTAGCTGAGCACAATCGGAAACTTGCCCTTGCCAGATGAGCCCGAGAACTCGGTGAAATAGGCGTCTTCCCAACCCGCTGCAACTTTCAAGCCGTTGTTCTTTAGGTCTCGCCAATACTGCTCAAAGCCGGTCTCGCCATAAACCGAAACCGTGGCGGCCAAGAAGGCCAGGCCAGGCGATGAACTGGTTGGGTTGCTAACTACGGTTAGGCCCTTATAGGCCGGCTTGGTGAGATCGGCGATGGTCTTTGGTGTAGCCATGCTCTTAGCGGCAAACCACTGCTTGTCGTAGTTCAGGCAAACATCGCCAAAGTCGACGGCGACCAGTGCGCCATCAATGATTTCGTTGTCGATGGCAACCCCGCCAAAGGTGTTGTCGATGCCAAAGAATGCATCGCCAATCGGGGCATCCTTGGTAAGCACCAATTTGTTCGTCATCGCGCCAGCATCGCCGGCTTTGATTTGTTTGATTGTGACGCCGGTTTCGGCCTTGAATGCCGCGATGACTTCATCCGTGAAAACCGCCGAATCGTGGGTTACCACTATTACTTCGGTAGGGGTAGCTTCGGTTGAACATGCCGATAGCGATGATGCCACCATTAGCGCCGCGGCGGCGATTGTGATGATGCGTTTGATTTGCACTTGTCGTGCCCTCCTCTATAGATAGGGCACGGGTTAGAGGTCCTCCCTGCGCTGGCATTACCCAGATCAGGTTTGACGGTCGAAGACTATTTGTCTTCCTCTCAGTCCGGTTCACCGAACTCCCGTGTAGTTCAACCATAAACGAAAAATGCGGTTAAAAGAGAGGTGGCCCCGAACGAATCGGGGCCACCAACGTTTGAACCAGTTTTAGTGCATTGCGGCTAGTTTGGCTGCCTCTTCGTCGGCCTTCTCTTGAACCGCCGACTTGGTGCGAAGCGGTGGCGCCTTCAAGAAGAATGACAGCGCAAATGCGATTGCAACCACGACTGCTGCCGAACCAAACACCAAAACCGAAGAGTCGGCAAAGCCAACCAAGAATGGTCGAGCCAGGCGTGGGTCAAGGTTCGACAAGAACGATGAGTCGGTGCTGAGTTGGTCGGCAAATGAACCCATGTTGCCCGACTTGAGTGCCTGCACAAACTCGAGGTTGTTCGGATCCGCCAAGACCGCTGGATCTTGTGAGGCTTCGGCAATGCCGGCCAAAACATCCTTGTTTTTGAAGGCGTTGGCAATTGTGTCGCCAAGGCTGTTGAACAAAATCGAGATGAAAATTGCAACACCCATGGTGCCACCCATTTGTCTGAAGAAGGTGGCCGAAGATGTAGCAACACCGATCTCAGACGCCGGCACCGAGTTCTGCGCTGCCAGGGTGAGAGTTTGCATTAGCTGACCAAGGCCAAGACCAATCATGACCATGCCGATCGAAATCTGCCAGTAGGCCATGTCGGCGTTGTAGCTGGTGAGGTAGAGGTAGCCGAGCGCCAAAATTCCACTGCCGGTGACCATGAAGATTTTGTACTTGCCGGTCTTGCTGGTCACCTGACCCGAGATGATTGTGGCGGTCATCATGCCGGCAACCATTGGCAACATCATGAAGCCAGCCTCGGTTGGGCTTGCCCCGGTAACGATCTGAAGCACTAGCGGCAAGGTCATCATGCCGCCGAACATGCCAACGCCAATGATCACGCCGAGGATGGTCGACATCGAGAAGGTGCGTGACTTGAACAGGCTTAGTGGCAATAGCGCCTCGTGCTTAGCTGCACGCTCGGCCAAGATGAAGGCAACAATGCCCACCACTCCGAGTGCAATCATGCCGATTGAAAGTGTGCTGTCCCAGCCCCAGTCGCGACCATTTTCGGCAACCAAAAGCAATGGCACAACCGCGATGATGATTGTGACCGCACCCCACCAGTCGATGCGGTGCTTCTTGGCAATGTGAGGAACGTGCAAGAACGAAACCACGAGGCTAAGGGCAATAAGACCAATCGGTAGGTTGATCAGGAAAACCCAACGCCAGCCGTCAACCCAGAGGATTGATGGAACTCCGGCGAACAGACCGCCAACCAGCGGGCCAAGCACCGAAGAACTGCCGAAGACCGCAAGGAACGCACCCTGGTATTTTGCTCGCTCACGCGGTGGAACCATGTCGGCCAAAACGGTCATTGCCAGCGAAAACAAACCACCGGCACCGATTCCTTGAACAGCGCGGAAAGAAGCCAGCTGCATCATGTCGGCAGCGGTGCCGCAAAGAAGTGAACCAACGATAAAGATTGTGATGGCAATGATGAAGAGTCGGCGACGACCAAAGATGTCACCGAGCTTGCCATAAATAGGTGTCGAGATTGTCGACGTGATTAGGTAAGCGGTGGTTACCCAAGCCTGAAGCTCGAGCCCCTTTAGGTCATCAGCGATGGTGCGCATAGCTGCGCCAACCACGCTCTGATCGAGAGCCGACAAGAACATGCCAGCCATCAGGCCAACGAGCACCAGTTTGATCTGGCGTGGGGTCATGATTCCGGTTTTTGCCGATTCGGCCGCTGCCGCTTTGCGTTCTGCACGTGCCAAGATAAGGCTCCGTTTCTTTTAGTGTTGAACTATGTCCCAGCCTAAACGCGAATTAAGTTCTAATTGACCGATGCGACTATCGGCGATTGCGATTTCTTGTGTGCTGGCTGTGATGGTTGGGCTTGCCGGCGCCGCCTCTGCAAATGCATCCGGTGATGTTCCCGTGGTCACCCCAACTGCCATTGGCGACCCACCCGGTTTTACTTCGCCAACGCCTAGCGCTTCGCCTTCGGTGTCGCCTTCGCCCTCGGTATCACCAACTCCAAGCCCAACGCCGACCCCGCCAATTGTCTGCGGTTTCTGCTTCAATCCGAGCCTGCATTCTCTATCCAAGGCTTCTTCGCAGTGGGTGGTGGTTAATAAGCTTCGACCGCTCGCGCCACTGGCCTACGCTCCGGTTCTTTCAAAAAATCTGAATCTCGCCTCTATTGCAGCTAAGGCCTATGACCAAATGAAGGCCGGCATGAAAAAGGCGGGCGCTGGCACTCTGATTTTGAATAGCGGTTATCGAAGCTACAGCACCCAGAAAATCGTGCACGCAAATCAGGTTGCTCGCCTGGGGCTGAAGGCCGGTGAGGCGTTAGCGGCAAGGCCCGGGCACTCTGAACACCAGACCGGATTGGCTGCCGACGTTTCAGCATCGGGTCAAGGCTGCGCAATTCAGGTTTGCTTCGCTAAAACCAAGGCGGGCAAGTGGTTAGCTGCCAACTCTTGGCAATACGGTTTTGTGTTGCGCTACCCCGATGGCCAAACCAAAATCACCGGCTATCAATTTGAACCTTGGCACTTTAGATATGTGGGTGTCGAGTTGGCTACCGAGATGAAGTCACTCAACGTGACAGTGCTCGAAAAGTTTTGGAGCCTACCTGCGGCTCCGAACTACAAATATTGAAACTTCTGGCCAGCCGATTATTCGGGTTAGCCCAAAACTCCATCGACCAGCTTCTTGGCCTCAACTTGCACCTCGCGCAAATGCGCTTCTCCCTTGAAGCTTTCACCATAGATCTTGTAAACGTTCTCGGTGCCCGAAGGGCGAGCGGCAAACCAAGCGTTTTCGGTTTCTACCTTTAGGCCACCGAGTGCCGCGCTGTTTCCGGGCGCGTGAGTCAAGATTCCGGTGATCTTTTCGCCAGCCAATTCGGTCGCCGTCACATCGTTTGCTGAAAGCTTGCCCAATTTTGCCTTTTGCTCCAGTGTTGCCGGGGCGTCGATGCGCTCATAGGCCGGGGCACCATACTTGGCGGTTAGATCGCCATAGTGCTGCGACGGCGTCTTGCCGGTAACCGCAGTTATTTCGGCTGCCAACAAAGCAAGAATTAGGCCGTCTTTATCGGTAGACCAAGCCTTGCCATCGAGGCGCAAGAAAGATGCGCCCGCAGACTCTTCGCCACCGAAACCAACCGAGCCATCAATCAGCCCGGGCACAAACCACTTGAAGCCAACCGGCACCTCGATCAAGCGTCGACCAAGGTTTGCGACTACCCGGTTAATGATCGAGCTCGAAACCATGGTCTTGCCAACAGCTGCCTCACTCGCCCAACCCGGGCGGTGGCTAAATAGATAGTCAATGCCAACGGCCAAGAAGTGGTTCGGGTTCATCAATCCGCCGTCGCGGGTCACAATTCCATGGCGGTCGGCATCGGCGTCATTGCCGGTTGAAATGTCGAAGCGAGCACGATTCTCAATCAGCGATGCCATTGCGTGCGGGCTCGAGCAGTCCATGCGAATCTTGCCGTCCCAGTCGAGGTTCATGAAACCAAACTGAAAATCGACGTTTGGGTTGACCACGGTCAGGTTCAGCGCAAAGCGCTCGCCGATTGCGCCCCAATAGTCAACTGAGGCACCGCCCATCGGGTCGGCACCAATCGACACACCTGAGTCGCGAATCGCATCCAGGTTTAAAACATCGGCAAGCTGCGACACATAGTTGTCGCGAAAGTGAAACTTGGTTGGTGCCGGGGTGGCGCGCTTAACCTCGCGAAGCCCACCCAGGATGATTTCGTTTGCGCGAGCGGCTATCCAGTTTGTGGCATCTGAATCGGCGGGCCCACCGTGCGGAGGGTTGTATTTGAAACCGCCGTCGGTTGGAGGGTTGTGGCTAGGGGTTATCACTAGGCCGTCGGCAAGCGTGCGGTCGCCCGCGTGCTTGCCCTCGTTGTGGTTGATGATGGCAACTGAAACCGCAGGCGTAGGCACATAGCGACCTTCGGCGTCAACCATGCTGATCACACCGTTGCCGGCAAGCACCTCGAGAGCCGTGATTTCGGCAGGGCCCGAGAGCGCGTGGGTGTCTTTGCCAACATAAATCGGGCCGTGAATGTTTTCGCGTGATCGATATTCGACAATCGCCTGCGTGATGGCGGCGATGTGGTCTTCGTTGAAGCTTCCGTTTAGCGAGGTGCCTCGGTGGCCGCTGGTGCCGAAGGCAACCTTTTGTTCGGCGGTGGTCACATCTGGGTGAATTTCAAAATAGGCATCAATCAATTCGTCGATGTTGACTAGATCAATTTCCTGTGCCTTTTGGCCCGCGCGTTCGCTCATCTGTCTATTTTCGCCTTAACCTTTATCTATGTCACCCGCATCTCGTAACAGTTCAGCAAAGAAGACCTACTCGTTCCTCGGGCCAGTGGGCACCTTTACCGAGCTTGCTCTAGCCCAGGTCGCTGAGGCCAAGGGCGCAATTTGGCACCCTGCTGCAAACGTGCAAGAAGTCATCAATGATGTGATTTCGGGTCGTGCCGTTCGCGGTGTGATTCCGGTTGAAAACTCGATTGAGGGTGGCGTTTCGGCCACGCTCGATGCGCTTGCTGCCACCGAAAACATTCGCATCTTCGGTGAATATCTGGTGCCGGTCACTTTTGATTTGGTTGCCCCGGCCGGGGTTTCAATCAAGGATGTTGCCACAATTGCAACCCACCCGGTTGCCTACGCTCAGACCAATAAGTGGGTCACCGAGAACATCGGTGCGCACGCATACTTGCCAACCCCTTCGACCGCCGCTGCGGCTGCGAGTCTTTTGGTTGAGGGCGGGGCAGTGGCCGATGCCGCGATTGCCGCTTCTACAATCACAAAGCACTACAAGCTAAAGGTGCTTGCCAAAAACATTGGCGATAACAAGCACGCCCAGACTCGCTTTATTCAAATCGGACTTGCCGGCTCAACGGTTGGCAAATCGGGAAAACCGGTGGCAACCGGCCGTGACAAGACATCGGTGATTGTTGAATTGCCGAGCGATCGCCCGGGTGCACTGCTCGAGTTGCTTGAGCAATTTGCCACTCGAGGGGTCAACCTTTCGCGCATTGAGTCTCGCCCGATCGGTGACCGTCTTGGTCGTTATCGCTTCAACATTGATGCGCAGGGGCACATAAGCGACGAGGCCGTTGCCGAAGCACTCAAGGGTTTGCACCGCTTTAGCCCGAATGTGTTGTTCTTGGGTTCATACCCTCGCGCCGACAAGCAAAAGTCGGTTCACGAGGGCAACAACTCCAACCCCGAATTCGGCGCTGCCGAAGCTTGGTTCAAAAGCCTCTAACTGCGAATGGTCACCGCGCGTGGTTGAACTTCAAATTCAACCTCAAGCACTTTGCCCATCGGGTCGCCATCGAGCTGAATGTAAACCGGTTGCTCCGGAGTGATTCGAATCTTTTTACCGTCTAGGTTTTCGAGCGTCTTCACGTTGGCGGTTGCATCCATCAGGTGACGAATCTGACGATTTTCGCGAATTGCCTGCAAGAAAGTCACGCGACCCCAGAAGTCAATCCAATTCCAAAAGCGGCGCGGGCCAACCACGGCAACATCCAAGATTCCATCGTCGAGGCTTGCCGTGGGCATCAGTGTGATGTTGCCCGGCAACCAACCAACGTTGCCAACGATGATGGTTACCACCTTCAGGCGACGGGCCTCGCGGTTATCGACCGAAACCGTCATGCGCTCAAAAATTGTTGGCAGAGCCTTGATTCCGCCGTCAATGTATGCGACCCAGCCAAATGCCTTCTTCAGCTTTGGATCGGTCTTTTGCATTATTTTTGCGTCGAGCCCCATACCTGCCATCACCGCAAAATATTTTTCGGCCCGGCTGTCATCTTCGTAAATGATTCTGGCTAGGCCCAAGTCAATCGGGTGGCGGTTGCCTGTAATCGCGCGCTTCACTGTCGAGCGCATGTCGTTTAGGTCGATTTGCAAGTGGCGGGCAAGCACGTTCCCTGTTCCGCCTGGCACTATGCCAACTGTTACGCGATCGCTAACCCCCGCTTGCGTGATTGCCTCAAACACCTCGCGAACCGTGCCATCGCCGCCAACCACCACAAGGTGAGTTGCGCCCTGGGCAATTGCTCGAAGAGATTGCGCGCCGCCTGGCTCATCGGCCGATGTTGGCAACCACAGGGTGGGCTCAAAGTCGAGTCGACTAATCGTTAGATCAACTGCTGCCGCGAGTTTTTTGCGATCAACGCGGCCGGGGTAATAGATCACGGCAACGCGCTCAGCTTGCGCCTTAGCAGCCTGCTTGCCCCCGCCGATTTTCATGTGTTCAGCCTAGGCAACTTATCCACAAAATTCACCATTCACAAAGTGATACCACTTTGCTACCATTACCGTATGGCTATGACACTCAGACTCACCGCAGAACAAGACGCAAAACTTGAGGCACTTGCAGACGAACTTCGACTTTCGAAGCAGCAGGTTGTTACTCAGGCAATACAAGAGCTAGCCGAGCGCCAATTGCAATCCGAGGTTGCCAAACGTGCTTTTGATCGTGTCCTTGAACGCGATGCAGAATTGCTGCGACTGCTCGCTGACGCCTAGTGAAGTACTTAGAACTAGAAACCTCGGTCAAGCAACTCACTCGCGTGGGGTTTGTGGTCAGAGACATAGGTTTGCTCGAAGG